>ERZ894229.171-NODE-171-length-67656-cov-10.2938_pt1 | contig 67656 bp, 59 predicted proteins | sample MGYA00380295_ERZ894229 | MGnify/ENA primary metagenome ERZ894229 (study PRJEB32331, sample SAMN06328479) | human gut metagenome | biome: human gut microbiome; feature: stool | host: Homo sapiens | collected 2014-09-17 ... | reverse complement strand
CACTTGCTTCCTCCGCGATGACCTGCACATCCGAGACTTGGTTAAGGCAGGCAAAAGTCTCACCAAACACATCCAATTCCCCCAAAAGAGCCACAATAGAACGATTTCCCCAATAATCGTTGCGCTGGACCGTCACTGTTCCAGAAAAAATAATTCCGATCTCCTCAATTTTCTCCTCTTCCTGAAAGATGGTCTCACCTTTCTCATATTTTTTTATCTTTGCCTGAAGACAATTTAAAATAAGCGAAATCTCCTGTTCATTAAGTCCCTGCATCAGGGCAATCTTTGTAAGATTTTTGTTTTCCATTTTTCATTTCCCTTCTTTTTATTTTGTTGGAAAAACAACAGCTTTTTTTCTTTATATTATAGTATCCTAGTGTTAACAAATCTATCCTCAACTGTAATTGAGTCTATAAGGAGAAAGAAAAGTATGATTCGAAAGATTGTTTCTATTAACGAAGAACGCTGCAATGGTTGTGGTCTGTGCGCAAAAGCCTGTCACGAAGGTGCCATTGCCATGATAAATGGAAAAGCTAAACTTATCCGCGATGATTACTGTGATGGTCTTGGCGACTGCCTGCCGGCATGTCCAATGGATGCGATCCGCATTATTGAAAGAGAGGCCGCTGCTTATGATGAAGAGGCTGTCAAAGCAAGACAGGCCGAAAAATCAAAATCAGCTGCTTCTCCCTGCGGCGGTCATTCCTGTCCTGGTTCCCGCGCCAAAACCTTTGTTCGCCCGACCTTAGTCAATGCCGCTGACCCCTTCTCTCAGCCAATGCAGAGCCAGCTTTCTCAGTGGCCGGTACAGATTCGTCTGGTTGCACCCAATGCACCATACTTTGAAAATGCACATCTGCTAATTGCGGCGGACTGCACCCCATTTGCCTATGCCGATTTTCACAACCGCTTTATCAAAAACCGCATTACCCTAGTCGGTTGTCCAAAACTTGACCCGGTTGATTACTCGGAAAAACTGACCGCCATTTTGAAAAATCATAATATTAAAAGCGTTACCCTTGTGAGAATGGAAGTTCCTTGCTGCGGCGGATTGGAACAGGCTCTGAAAAAAGCATTGGCCGACTGCGGAAAACTGATTCCATGGCAGGTTCATGTCATTTCGACCGATGGCAGACTTCTGGATTAGTCCATCTTCGGTATTATTTTACCGCTTCTGCACCTGAAAACGGCAGAGGCGGTTTTTCTTTGTCGAAAAGCCTGATAGATTTCACAAAAAGTTTTTTTCTTTTGCCAGAATCTGTGTTATAATACATCCGTATAAAATCCATGTTACTTTATGAGGTGAAAGAATGCCTGTTCTTAATATCATGTTAATCTTACTGATTGTATTTGTTGTGATTCTGCTGCTGATTCTTTCTGTCAGACGGCATATTGCCATCAAACTTGCACTGGAAGCAATCGCTCCAAGAGATATCAGCTACGGTGCAGTCCTCAGCCAGGAAATCACCCGCAACCATATTGACCGTTCTCTGATGGACTTAAAATACGATAAGCTCTTTTTAAAGAATGCCCGCGGTCAGGAACTAATTGCCCGTCTGTATCTTGCCTCAGCTCAGACTGACCACTACATTCTGTTTTTGCACTGCTACAACTATCCTTGGGTGGGTGCGCTCAAATATCTGCCGATGCTGCTCGAACGAGGATTCAATGTCCTTGTACCTGACCAGCAGGCACAGGGAGAAAGTCAGGGCGATTTTATCACCTTTGGTGCATTGGAAAGTGACGATGCATTGGAGTGGCTGACACAGATTACCCGCCACGCACGACTCAACGGCTTTGAGCGTGCACGTACCGGCATCATGGGGGAATCCATGGGTGCGGTCACTGCGCTGCTTGCCATGGAAAAAGCAAATTCTCCATCAGTGCCGTTGGAAAACAAACCATTGTTCTGCATCGCTGACTGTCCTTTCTCTGATTGGGACAGCATGATGACCCTGCAATTTCAAAAGAGAAGTTCTCTGAGTCCAAAACTTCTGCTCCCGCTGGTCAAGCTGATTATCAAAACTAAAACAGGCGTGGACATGAGCAGTATCTCTGCGGTGCAGGCTGGCAAAAACATCCGGGTTCCTGTCCTCCTGTTCCATGGCACAAAAGATCCGCTGGTTCCCTGCTCGATGAGTGAGGAGATTGCCAAGGCAAACCCGAACATCACCTTTTGTCCGGTAGAAGGCGCAAAACACATGAACTGCTACACCACAAATCCGCAGGAATACTGCCGCCAGATTGACCAACTACTTACAAAAGTTCCATTTGAAAATCAGGCTGCGGAAGAAATCGCTGTCTATCTGTAAAAACATAAAAAAACCTCCACTTTTCCGTGGAGGTTTTCTTTTTTCCATTTTTTATTAGCCGTACAACGGGATAAACATTGCATACGGTGCTGTAAAAATCGCCAAAGCAAGACAAAGTTTGTGAATCTGCTCACCAGAAAGCTCATCCTGCAATTTTTGAAAGGAAAAGCGTTTATTCAAGAAGAAAATCAGTACTCCCGCAAGCAACACTCCAGGAATGGCGATTATCGTTGTTGCCGGGAATAAAATCAGATTAAATGGCAGATTCAGCCAATCCGAAGCAAGCATCAGAACAAAGATAAGCGCCGCACCGATGAAATCGCTGAGAAAGCCAATCAGCCAAATCCAAACAATGCTTTTTTTCCAAAGGGATAGCCGGTTTTCCAGACGGAGAGCATACATTGCCAAAAGCAGCACCACGCTGTCGATCACAAAATTTGCAGGCAGCAGAATCAGCCACAAAACACTCGGCCAGATAAAAAACATCCAGATTGGAAACAGCAGATTATAAAGCCGTATTTCCTTTTTTCTCATGCTTCTCCCTCCCCTAAAATTTACCCTTTTTCTTTTATTCTATCATACAAATTCTACTTTGACCATTCTTTTCAGAGATTACGTCTATCCTTTCACAATGGATTGAAAAAACATACAGAATCGTGTATGATAGAAAGGAATGTAAAAAGTATGTGAGGAGTGTGTTATCATGCTGAAATCGTTTGCCCGCTACTACAAACCGCACTGGAAGCTGTTTGTACTGGACATGGTATGCGCGCTGATTGCGGCCAGCTGCGACCTGATGTACCCTGTCATTTCCCGAAACATCATCAACACCTACATTCCGGACAAAAATCTCCAGTTGATTTTTTCCTGGTGTGCAGCGCTTCTGGTCATCTATATCATCCAGACCATTATGCAGTATATCATGCAGTATCAGGGTCATGTTGTGGGTGTTCGCATGCAGGCAGACATGCGCCGCGACGTCTTCACCCATCTGCAAAAACTTCCATTTTCCTATTTTGATGAACACAAAACCGGTGTCATCATGTCCCGAATCGTCAACGACCTGATGGATATTTCCGAGTTTGCTCACCATGGTCCGGAAGACCTGTTTATCTCGGCGGTAACCATCATCGGCTCCTTCATTATCCTGTGTACCGTCAATGTTCCACTGACATTGCTTACCTTTATCATGATTCCGTTTTTGGTTTTGTTCATCGTGAAAAAGCGCACTGCAATGACCGTTGCTTTCCGCAAAAACCGAATTGAAATTGCGGAGGTAAACGCAAGTCTGGAAAACTCGATTGCCGGCGTGCGTGTTGCCCGCGCTTTTACCGGAGAAGCAGAAGAACAGAAAAAATTTAATGAAAACAACCAGCGCTACGTTGCAGTTCGTGAAAAAGCCTACCGCGTTATGGCAGAGTTTTTCTCTGGTACCAACTTCCTGACTGCCATGATGAACGTTATCATTCTGGCTGGCGGCGGATACTGCGTTTATGCCGGTGTCATCACTGTCGGCGATATGGTTGCTTACATGCTGTTTATCAACATGTTCGTGACCCCAATCAAGAAGCTGATCCAGTTTGTCGAAATGTTCCAGAACGCCATCACCGGTTATGTTCGCTTTGAAGAACTGATGAACGTACAGCCGGAAAAAGAGGATGAACACGCACAGGAACTGACCGACGTTAAGGGCGAGATCACCTTTGACAACGTCACCTTCCAGTATGATGAAGGCAAAGAGGTTCTTTCTAACATCTCGCTCACCTTCCCGCAGGGCAAGATGGTCGCCATTGTCGGCCCTTCCGGCGGCGGTAAAACGACCCTCTGCCACCTGATTCCTCGTTTCTATGAGATTTCCAGCGGAAGCATCTCGGTAGATGGTCACGACATCCGCACCGTTACCCGTTCTTCCCTTCGCCAGAAAATCGGTATTGTTCAGCAGGATGTCTTCCTCTTTACCGGAACTATCTTTGACAATATCGCCTATGGCAAGCTGGGGGCTTCCCGTGAAGAAGTCGTTGAAGCTGCTAAAAAAGCAAATATCCACGATTACATCATGAGCCTTCCGGAAGGCTATGAAACCTTTGTCGGCGAGCGCGGTGTCAAACTTTCGGGCGGTCAGAAACAGCGTATCTCAATTGCGCGTGTCTTCTTAAAGAATCCTCCAATCCTTGTTCTGGATGAAGCGACCTCCGCTCTGGACAATGTGACCGAAAACTACATTCAGGATTCGCTGGACGAACTGTGTAAGAACCGTACCACTATCGTGGTTGCACACAGACTTTCCACCATCAAGCATGCAGATGAAATTATCGTTATGGACCGCGATGGCATTCAGGAACGCGGCACCCATGCTCAGCTGCTGGAAAAAGAAAACGGTATTTACAAGGAACTGTACGAAGCACAGTTTGCAAGAATCTAACTGTAAAAAAGGGGGATACTTATCATAAAAAAGATCCTGTTATTTTGCAAAACTAATCCGGTTTTCAAAACGATACTTTTCTGCATCTCCCTTCTTTTCCCTCTTTTGTGCTACCTGTTTCTTACCGGTACCCCAATCGATCCATTCCATTTTGTGTGGGTCGCATTCTACGGTTCCTTGTTTGTCTGCCTGTCCTTTCGATCAATCTGCCTGAAGGTACTGGTCTGCGGCATCAACCTGTTAACCGTTTCCGGTTTTACCTTTATTGCTCTGATGGGCGGCACTGACATCATTCTTGCAGTTATCTGGAATGCCCTTGTTCCCTTTTTACCAAACCCTTGGTACTAAACACTAAAAACAATTGCCCTTCCTTTCCTGATGTTTTGAGGAAGGGCAATTGTTTTATCTTTCAACTTTATCTTTCAGGAGGAAATCACATGACCGAACGGGAAAAAATGCTGGCAGGAGAACTGTACGACTGCGGCGACAAAGAACTTTTGACCCAGTGGCACAAAGCAAAAAATCTGACCCGAGATTACAACAATACCGATTCTGAAAATCTGGCAGAAAAAGACCGCATCCTCAGCGAACTGCTCGGCGGGCGGGGCAAAAACTTATGGATCACGGCTCCTTTTTATGTTGACTACGGAAACAACATTTACTTTGGCAACAACTGTGAGGTCAACATGAACTGCACCTTTCTGGATGACAACAAAATCGTGATCGGCAATAATGCCCTGATTGCACCAAATGTCCAGATTTACACTGCCTTCCACCCCACAAATGCCAGAGAACGCTTTGGGGAGCCTAAGCCAGATGGTTCCTTTGAATTCTGCAAAACCAGAACTGCCCCGGTCATGATCGGCGACAACGTATGGATTGGCGGAGGAGCTATTATTATGCCGGGCGTCACCATCGGGGACAACGTGGTTATCGGCGCAGGAAGTGTCGTTACCAAAGATATTCCAAGCAATGTGATCGCTTATGGCAATCCCTGCCGCATTGCAAGAAAAAACGATTAGGCTTCGCTATAAATTTTGAACACCCTCTTTTCTCAAGTCTTGTGAGAAAAGAGGGTGTTTTATTTTTGAATATCTTCATTTGAAATAAAAATTAATCTTTCATTTCCTGAAATCCAGTTTATTTTTCCATCTCTTTCTGCTTTTTCTGAAAATGGATTCCCTGCCGCAGAAACACTAGTCCCAGTGCATACAAGATAACTGCCAGAATCAAAAATTCTGATTTCTCCTGTGTTCTCCATACCAGCATTTCCGATAATCCAACCAAAAACTCCAGTCCAGCTACCGCAAAAAACAGGTGTGATATCTTTCTGTAATGCTCCGCCTTGGACGTCGCATCCGTGTACAGTTCAAAAGCCCCTTCGCTCGCTTTTTTGCGCAGAAAAATCCAGAATCCCCACTCCTGCACCAGTTCAACACCCATCTCATGCTCCAGAAAGTGCAGATATTCTGCCTTTTCCTTCACATTCCGTGGCAGCAGTTCCACCTGATAAAAGTATTCTCCCTGCTGTGTTTGTTCGAAGGTGTAGCGTCCCGCGAAAAAGCTCTTCATGCTCCAGCCTTTCGCTGCCATCTCGTTGAGCCACTGCTCTTCTTTATCTTTATCAAAATAAAACTTCCATCTTACCAGTTTTTCTTTCATTCTGCTTCCTCCTCCCGCATCAGATGACTGTTATTTAACATCTCGGTTAATCGATCACACTCTGCAAAAAAAGCCTTTCGTCCTTCTTCTGTGATCAAATATTCTTTTTTCTTCCTCGAATCATTCTGCTGACTGTAAAGGGAGATCCATCCCCGTTCTTCCAGCATCTTTAACGCTCCATATAACGTTCCTGCCCCAAGTACCAGCCTTCCATTGGTCAGTTCCTGTACTTCCTGTATAATGCCATATCCATGCTTTGGCTGACGCAGTGCAAGCAGTACATAAAACAGCGCGTCGGTCAATGGCTGCATTCGTTCCATTTTATCGCCTCCCGATATATCGTTTTACGATATATTTTAGTTATAATATATCATCTGTCGAGTGGTTTGTCAATCAGGTTTTATAAGTTATCCTAAGCTAACATATTTTTATTAATATTGATTGACATATTAGTTAGTCTGTGCTAAACTTACACCAGCAAGAAAAGTTAGCATTAGCTAATTATATGAAATGAAGTGAGGGAGGAATTATGATGCCATTAACTTTTGCATCTGTTGGTCAAACTGCTGTAATTCAAAGGATCACCGGAAAAGATGATGTCCGTCAGCATCTGGCAGAGCTTGGCTTTGTCGCTGGAGAAAAAGTCACCATTATTTCATCCAATGGCGGCAACCTCATTTTGAACATTAAAGGCAGCCGAATTGCTCTGGATGCCTCGATGGCACAGAGAGTTATGTTGTAAGAATCATACTGCATCCCCAATATCAGAATGGATGAGTGTGTAATATAATCAGGAGGGATTGTGATGAAAACATTAAAGGATGTGAAACCCGGCCAGACGGTTACGATCGTCAAGCTGCATGGAGAAGGTGCTGTTAAGCGCCGCATCATGGATATGGGATTGACCAAAGGAACCGAGGTCTTTGTCAGAAAGGTTGCTCCTCTGGGAGACCCAATCGAAGTGAATGTCCGCAGCTACGAACTTTCTTTGCGAAAAGCTGACTGCGAGCAGATTGAAGTGACAGCATAATTTTTTGAATGTAAGTTAGCAATTGCTAATCAAGCAATAACTGCAATGAAGAAAAGAGGATGGACCATGGAGTACAAAATTGCATTAGCAGGAAATCCAAACTGCGGAAAAACAACCATGTTTAATGACCTGACCGGAAGCAGCCAGTACGTCGGCAACTGGCCAGGTGTTACAGTAGAAAAAAAAGAAGGAAAGCTCAAAGCAAACAAACAGGCAATCATTCAGGATTTACCAGGCATCTACTCCCTTTCCCCATACACATTGGAGGAAGTTGTCAGCAGAAACTATTTGGTCACCCAGCATCCTGACGCAATGATCAACATTGTGGATGCTTCCAATCTGGAACGAAATCTTTATCTGACCACCCAGCTGCTGGAAATTGGAGTGCCAATGGTGATTGCGCTGAACATGATGGATCTTGTCCGCAAAAATGGAGATAAGATTGACGTTGCAAAGCTTTCACAGGCTCTTGGCTGTCAGATTATCGAGACCAGTGCTCTGAAAGGAGAAGGAAGCGCTGAGGTTGCAAAAGCAGCGCTGACCCTTGCTCAGAGAAAATCGCTTGCACCAAAACCGCTTTCCTTCGACCCAAAACTGGAAGAAACTCTTGCAATGATTCAAAAACAGATTGCCGGAAACTGTGATCCAAACAATCTTCGCTGGTTTGCAATCAAGCTTTTTGAACGCGATGAAAAAGCAATGGAACAGCTCAATCTTTCCGCAGCTGTACTGGATCAGATCGAAGCGCTGCGTCAGGAAGCCGAGCGTGAATTTGATGACGATGCAGAAAGCATCATCACTCATGAGCGCTATCAGGCAATTTCCCGCATTCTCAAAACCTGCTATCAGAAACAGCAGACAAAACAGAGACTTACCACCAGCGATAAAATCGATAAGATTGTTACAAACCGCATTCTTGCGCTTCCTATCTTTGCGCTGGTCATGTTTGTAGTTTACTATCTTTCCATCTCCACTGTGGGAACGATGATGACCGACTGGGTCAATGATGTTCTGTTTACCGAAATAATTCCTCCAGCAGTGGAAGGATGGCTCACCGCTGCCAATACCGCTCCATGGCTCCAGTCTCTGGTTCTGGATGGCATCATCGCCGGTGTCGGTGCTGTACTTGGCTTCCTGCCTCAGATGATGGTTCTCTTCCTGCTGCTCGCACTTTTGGAAGACTGCGGTTACATGGCACGTATTGCCTTTATCATGGACCGTGTTTTTCGTCGTTTTGGTCTGTCGGGTAAATCCTTTATCCCAATGCTGGTCGGTCTGGGCTGCGGCGTTCCTGCTGTTCAGGCAAGCCGTACCATTGAAAATGACCGCGACCGCAAGATGACCATTATGACAACCACCTTTATCCCATGTTCTGCAAAACTTCCTATCATCGGTCTGATTTCCGGCGCATTGTTCCATGGTTCTGGCTGGGTTGCAACTTCCGCTTACTTTGTCGGTATTGCTGCAATCATTGTTTCCGGCATCATCTTAAAGAAAACGAAACTCTTTGCCGGTGACCCTGCTCCATTTGTTATGGAACTTCCAGCTTACCATATTCCAAGCGTAAAAGGCGTTCTGATCCACATGTGGGATCGTTCCAAAGCCTTTGTCCGTAAGGCAGGTACCATCATTTTCCTGTCTTCCGCACTCATTTGGTTCCTTTCCAACTTTAACTTCAGTTTGCAGATGGTCGAAACTCCAGATTCCATTCTGGCTTCTATCGGCCGCGTAATTGCACCAATCTTTGCTCCTCTTGGATGGGGACACTGGGAAGCCGCAGTCGGCAGCTTTGCTGGTCTGGTGGCAAAAGAAAACCTGGTAAGCGTTATGGCAATCCTTTATGGCTTTGCTGAGGTAGCAGAAAACGGCGATGAGATGTGGTCGGTATTTGCACAGAACTTCACCATGATTTCTGCATACTCCTTCCTTGTCTTTAACCTGCTGTGCGCTCCTTGCTTTGCTGCAATCGGTGCAATCCGTCGTGAGATGGGTAGCGGCAAATGGACCTGGATTGCAATTGGCTATCAGTGTCTCTTTGCTTACGTTGTATCCTTGATTATCTACCAGATTGGCAACCTTCTGCTGGGGGGTACCTTCGGACTTGGAACGGTTGTTGGCATTATCCTTCTGGCTGCCATGGTTTATCTGATGGTTCGTCCAAACCCGGAAGAACGCACCAGAAAACTGAAAGTTGCCAAGACTGCTGCTTAAATTTTAATTCTCTGAAAGGAGCCTGATCGACATGAAACTGACCTCCGGCAAATTGCGCTACCTGCTGACAATCGCAGCTTTGGAACGAGCTTCCGAGTTAAAAATTTCTTCCCGCGTACGCTGCATCGATGTTGCCGTACAGCTGGGAATTTCCAGAGCTTCGGTCTGCAAAATGCTTTCTTCCCTTTGCAAAGAAGGGCTGATCGAACAGGCTCCGGACAAATCGCTGCACATCACTCCGTTCGGACACGAATTGGCTCAGCAGTATGAGCAGCAGTATCATCAATTATGCCCTGTTTTTCAAAGCCTTGGACTAAGTGAATTTGATGCTCAGGAATGTGCAATGGCACTGCTCTCTCAACTTCCGGAACAAACCCTGAAAAACGTTTGTTCCTGCCTTTCCTCAGAAAACCTTGCTCAATTGTTTCACCATTTTTCTCAGATGTCCGCATAAATGCTGACATACAAAAGATTCTCCAACTCTCTTTTTTACAAAACAAAAACGGACGCTTCTATTGTGCGTCCGTTTTTGTTTTATATTTTTTTGACACTTTATTTCTGTCTGTTTTTTCGGTTTACGTCAAACTCCGGATTAAATGCATAAAAGTTTTTGCTGTCCAGCTGCTCCTGCGCAATTCGAAGCATCTCGCCAAAATGATCAATTTAAGTAAACCTCAATTTTCCGCATGATTACAGGGGTTTGTGAGGATTTTATAGGAGTTGAATTTTGCTGGGATTTAGTGTCTGACAGGCTGTTTTAATAGACTATTTCAGCAATACCAACTTCTATTTTTTTGATTATCATTGATTTGCTGGTTGTCTTTTCATAGCGGCATCTTAATACACATTGCCATCATACTACTGATCTTATAACACAATTTCTTTATTATGAAAAGACATCTGATCTTTTCAGGAGAAGGTCAATGTGTAAGTAGACACACTATCATGGCGATACCAGTTCACAAAGACTGCACATTATGCTCTCTCAGCTCTTTTACAGAGGTTCTTTCCTTTTAGTTCACCATAATAATTTCATTTTCTGGAACTGATAACTATCCTAACCTATGGGGCTTTTCAATATCAAATACTGTAGAGTAGTTAGATTTTGTAGTGTAACTGTACGTAAACTCCAAATCATTTTGCCAAGCATAACAAGCGTCATCAAACCTTTCATCGTATTGATGGGAACGAATCAGCCATTCCAAATGATTGATAATCTGATGTTGTTCCATTAATCCAGCACTAATCAGTTGCCCTATCAATTCTTGTCTTTCTTTTTGTGGCAACCCATCTGTTTTGCTAACTGAATAACCATAAAGACGTAAATCCGATTTTTCTTTCATATTAAATTTGCTGTCTGATGTTTGGTAATATTCTAATCGTATATACGGTAATCCATATTTCTTTCTATATAGCAGATAGGTTTCACTGTTTAAGAAATATTTATTTTCTGATTTAGAATAATAGACAGTAATCGGAACAATATCCTGACTATTTGCACACCTCACCAAAATATTAACCATTTCATATTCATTCTCTTTCAAGACATTTTTATGTGAGTAAAGGTAGACGGTGTGAAGCTGTTCTGGATTGAATGGAATTTGTCTTGGTTGTTGGTTTTTCTGAAGTTTTATTTCTCGATTGACTTGGTATTTAGCGACAACTGTTCTGAGCGCTTTTTTCAGTGAATTGACACCTTGGAATTTAACTCCAGCATCAACTCCAGTATCAAATTTGCGTGTTGATCCAATAATAAATCTCACGTCTTCGATGGTTAATAATTCGTTTATACCATCATTCATAGTTAGAATTGTAGCAATTACTTTAATTTGCTGCGTTATGTGATGCAAAAGGTAGCCATAAAAAAATTCAGACATATCTTGATTCTGTATAGAGGTTTCTGTTAATAAGTCTTCTTGGACACAATAAGTACGACTCAAGCCTTTAACAGTATTTATTACAATATTATCATAGAGCTTATCGAACAGTTCACTTAACAATTTCGACTTATCTTGACTCGATGTAATATTTTGCATAATAGATAGAGATTTCTCCATTATCAGCTTATCATCTTCTCGTCTGATAGGTTTAGACACAAGCTGTTGAACTGTTTTTTGATAAGATATATAGCGTGGCTTATAAGAACGCAGGAACTCTATATCTGACAACAAAGCGTTTTGAGATACAGATACAGTTCCAGAGTCAAGAAGTTTTTCAAGCACCTCTATTATGTGTTGAATTGAGTATAGTTGTAAATCTATTAAATTGCATAAAAACCTCCTGCGATAATCTTTGCTTTGCAAGTATAAGTATTCATACTTTATTCCAAAATCATCGTCCATATCTGATAAATGACAAAATTTCAATATTAGGTATCCATAGTCACCCATATATTTTAATAGTGTAGATTCATGTATTATGTACATACTGTTTTCCTGATGATAATAAAAAGATATGTATGCAGTTCTATTTTTATCAGCAAGCACATTTATCTTTATTTTACTATCAGCAGGTACATCTACCTTTATTTTACGTCTACCTTTATTCAACATATTTACCATTTCATTTGGTACAGTATTTTTTCTTGGTGCCGGTATAACGTAAATGATATCAGTACATGGGTCAAAAGATATTATATTGTTCATTTTAGAATTAGCCATTCTTTCACCTTTTTTCTCTTTAAGAGCATCTTCTTTGCAATCTCTATTCTCTGTTTTCTCTGCAATAATTTCTTCTATGCCAGATTTTAAATATTCAAGTCTTTGAAATGCTGATGGCTTTTTCCCTATAGACATTATTTGATGCTTTATTTTATCTACCAGTGTCTGAGAAATATCCAAATTTAGCAGATAATGTTTATCACAATCTATATGGAGATTGTCTGGAAAAACTTGCACTAATTTATACAGTAAATATTCGACTTCATGCTTTGAATAAATATTGTATCCTATTAGCTTACGTTATATTTTCCATCTCTTGTTAGCACTATTTGTTGGGCTATAAATTCCATAGTCTACTAACTTACTAGCCCACTCGTTGTTGCCCGGATCATTTAAAATTTCAACCGGTAACAAACGCGCCAGTAGGTATTCATCTTTAGGTATATTGCCGCAATATGTATCATAAAAATAATATCACTGAATATTGAGTACATCAACCTCTAAATTATAACATATATTACTAATCGTCCACAAAAACCCTCTTTGTTTGCACAATATTTGAAACAATATGTAGGCCATTGTATACAAAAACATTGTGATCAGCAGGACAAAATATCATCCCCTGTTTTATCTTAGATATTTCTTGTATTATTTTGTTTTGCAATCCATGTTCAATAAAAAACTCATCACCTTCTATAAAGTGGACCGGGCGGCAGCAGGACTGGAACCTGATCCATGCCCAGATGTCCATTTACTTTGCCGAGCGTATGCCCGAGTAATCCGCTGGGCTCTGATGTTAAGGACAAGATGAACGACTCAACCGCCCTTGACATCCACTCCACCAGTGTTATCTTGTTAATAGGGCAGCAGTCGGATTCCTCGGCTACTGCCCTGTATAAATTCTGCTCTATTCACAACCTGAATAGAGTTTACACAGAATTTTAGATTGACCCTAAAAAACCCGCCTGCACGTGCATCAAACACGCAAGCAGACAGTTTTTCCTGCTATGGTGTATACTCTGGCCTTGATATTCATTTTCAGAGCAAACTGTTGTTTGCTTCCTTTGCCGGAAAGATGTCGCACTTACAGCATCTATATTACCGTTTTCTTATATTTCTTTCTGCCTACTCCTTCCGTTGACATCAAACTCCGGATTAAATGCGTAAAAGTTCTTGCTATCCAGCTGTTCCTATGCAATTCTGATCATTTCATCAATTTAAGTAAGCCTCAATTTTTCGCATGATTATAGGGGTTTACAGGGATTTTAGGAAAGTTGGATTTTACTGGGATTTAGTGTCTGACAGGCTGTTTTAATAAATTATTTCAGCAATACCGCCTTCTATTTTTTTGTATCTTTGTTCTACAAGCTCATATAATACTGCTTTATCATTGCTGCCATACGTTTACGGCGTTCTAACAAGAAAGCATCATAATGAGTAGCATCCATATCTTTTACAGAAAGCGGAATAGCATTTTCTATCAGGTTTCTCTCGAGAAGCATTGGATCTGTTATATTTCCAAGTGCAATCATTTTCGTTTCACACTGAGTAAATGCTCGACTGAAATAATCACAAGGAGCTGCATCACTAATTGCTTTATTAACTTGAGTGTCAAGATAAATATAATTGGCAACCTGATTGTACTTTATCTTACTAGTTATTCCATTCTTTTTCAGGTATGCACGCGGAAAAATATGATGGATATCTCCTGCAATCGTAATTAAGTCGCTAACCTTTGTACCATTCATCAGCAGAGAGTTACAATTCAAAAAGACTTGAGCTGCCAAAAAGACATTGAATGCTGGGCTATTAACCGAGGAGGTTTCCAAATTTTGAGGAAGGCTTACTGTCCAAAAGGCATCTGATAGTGTAGAAGCCTCTACTTCTGCTAAAAAGTTTAAAAATCCTTTTTCCTGAATACTACGCATATCCCGATCCATTTGAGTTTCTGGTGATCCAATATATCGAGAAGTCAGTGTGGAGAGAACAAACCATTTTTGAACATATCTTTTAATTTGAGCCTTAGGGATTTCAGGAGTTTCCTGCAAAATTAAGTATAGGGTGTATGCAAAATCTAGGGTCATTGCAGAATTCAGAAGTTTACTAGAAATAAATCCTGCCCCTTTTATTGCCAAAATAAATTGATCAAAGCTATACTCATTAATAAAATTTAAAATTCCTTGATCCAATTTCTGGTATGAATCTGCAACAATATCGTCCCGAAACTCTTTTGTTTCAAAATCCCTACCAGAAAGCAAGCTTACCAAATCAGCTAACTTTCCTCTACGGAACTTATGCATAAAAGCAACTCGAAGCATATCACCATAATCTGGATCATAAATATCATCGTAATTTTTAGCTAACCATTTAATCTCATCTGCATATTTTGACTGCTGAAAATCTGTATCATGTTTTAAAAGTTCGTAGAATTCTGGTTTAACAGCTAGATGACAAAAGTAATCCACTGCTTTACGCATCAAACTTCCACCATGTTCAATATCTGCCGCCATTTTTGACATAACAAAGTCTGATTGACTCAATGGTGTTCCCTTCGAGTTAATACGAATAAAAATTTCTGTTACTTCGTCAATATCCAGTGAATGATCCAACTCAATCACACCAATTTGACGATTTGCAATAGCTTTCAATTTATTGAGAGATTCAGATAACTCATCTAAATCAATATCAGGATTATCTTTTCCATATTCATTTTCAAATGCACGCTGTTTAAAATCACTTGAGAATACTACAGAAATATCCGGAATCCATTTTTTATCTTTTAAATGAGAGGCATCCTGTACAGCAAATCGTTTGCTATCATCTGTTGTCAAAGGATTAAACGCAATTCTGATTCTATCTTTATTAAAATCTTCATCCAATACCTCTTTAGCAGAAATAGCCGCCATCAGAGCTGTAATACGCTGTTGCCCGTCAATCAAAACCTTTTTACCATTAGATTTTCCACCATCTTTAGTTTTTACATCTGGGTTTTTCCATGTAATAATATAACCGGTAGGATAGCCATGATAAAGAGAATCAATCAAATCCCTTACTTGACTTCGTTTCCATACAAAAGGTCTCTGTATTTCTGGGATAACAAAATCTTCCGCTTCAATCAAGCCTAAAATAGCATTGACAGAATACTGCATCAGCGTGAATTTTTCTCCTGTCATATTAAACTCATCCTCTCTTCCTATTCTCGTTTTATGTTCATACTCTTTGATTTTGATTCATTTACCTCATGTTTTGCAAACGCATATTGGTTACTTACTGGAATAAATAAATCTTATATTCTCTTCAGCAGTAATTTCCATCTTATGCTACTTTGTCAACCCAAAGTCATACTGCAAATAATCCGGTAGTTCATGTTCCATAGCCACATCAAAAAGGTAGGTACCATTTCCTGCTTGTGTTTTACGGCAGTTATGCAGTGTTCCTTTACCTACATAGGTAAAAGGCAGCACTATTCCGTTTTCATTTGCAACCTTTCGGATAAAGAGGTAGGCAAACCGGCTTTGCTTCAGCTTTTCCAGCTGATTCTGAGGTAAATTTGCCATAGATTCCCATTGGAAGAGGTTTGCCTGCAAAAATTTATCCTTGTAATTGAGCTTATCATCCTCTGGCAAATCTTTTTTCAAGGAAGCAAAAATCACGACATATTCATCGTAATAATAGGTTCCCAAAAAGATATTACCTGGATTTTTCAGCAATTTCAGCTGAACCTGATCCATCCGATAGTTTTGCCACAACTTAAAGTCGGTTTCTTCACCGTTATCTGCATAATATCGGGTAATTCCATAGGACAACAGGTCATCCAGATATTCTCGCAGCTGATCATCCATCTTCACACACAAGGACAGTTTCTGACCTTCCTTCGTTACGACATTGAGATATCGTATTGCATGATCCAGCTCTTCCCTGCGATAACTGGGGATTCTTTGTGCCAATTCCTTGTCCATTTTTTCCATATTGTTTATACCATCCATCAAACAGCGAATAATCTCAAATTCATGAGGACGCACCAATGGAAGCAGGCCAGAAAGATATCCAATAAAATCCACCTGTTCTTGACTAAACACCGGCAGATTTTCTTCATGAATCCCTGAAAGAAAATTATAATAGGAACCCGTCTTTTTGCCGCTGATTTTAATGCTCATAAAGCGAATCAGGTCTGGCGCACAATCGTTATTGAGATAATCCATGTGCTTAGGATAACATTCGGCATTGATGTATTTCTTAAAATTATCGTAATCCTGTTTCAGGTACTTAATCGCATTGAAGTTTTCCTTTTCAATGGAATCCAGAATTTCTTCCTTACTCAGATCATCAATATGGATTTCTACCCCATAATCGGAAAGACCCAGAGCAGTAAAATTATCCCGAACAAGAGAAGCCATCAGTCTCTTTTCCAACACAAAATTTTCTGCTAAAGAAGACAGTGCAAAAGCAATCTGTACACTTCTCTTATAGCTGTTACCGATAAAATCCAATACTGTTACATATGGTTTATTGTCATACTTTCGCAAGCCACGACCTAACTGCTGGATAAAGATGGTCGAAGATTCGGTAGGGCGCAAAAACAGCACCATATTGACCCCAGGGATATCCACACCTTCATTGAGAATATCTACCGTAAAAAGGATTTCCAGCTCTGCACTATCACTCTGCAAATCATTATAAGCACGGATTCGTTCTCCGATATCATTACGCCCTGTTAGATAGGCTGTATGGTATCGTTCCCCCATTACCTCAGACATCATCCGGGCATGGGTCACATTACGACAGAATGCCAGTGCCTTGAGTTTTCCTTGTGGCCGATGCGCTTCAATTTGTTCTGAAATAAATTCACAGTGGTCATCGTTTGCCATCTGAGCAATCAGACGTCGTTCTTCTTTTGCGGTCAGTCCATAGTCAACCAGTAAATCACGAATTCCATAGTATTTAAAAGGTACTACCAAATCATTGATAATCGCATCCCGCAGCCGCAGTTCGTAGGGAACATTCTGGTCAAACAACTCAAAAACATCCTGATTATCCATTCGCTCTGGGGTAGCTGTCAGTCCCAACAAAAACTCTGGCTCAAAATATGAGATAATCTTCTTGTAAGTTTCGGCTGTAGCATGATGACATTCATCGATAATGATATAATCAAACTCATCTTTAGAAAACAGCTCCAGTGTCTTACACATGGTAATATTGGTTGCAAAAACAAAATCAGCATCAGATTCTTTGCTGGTACCACTATAGATGCCATAGGAAACCTGACTGCCAAACACATCCTGAAAAGTTTCCAGTGATTTCTTCAGGATAGAGCCCTCATGTACGACATAAAGCAGTCGTTTGGGATTAAAATTCAAAGCATCAAAGGCAGCCAGGTATGTTTTTCCACTGCCTGCCGCTGCAACAACAAGCGCACGATTCGTTCCCACTGCACGATATCGGTTCAGCTCCTTGAGTGCTTTACGCTGCATAAAGTTCGGTTTGATATTCGCTGCAGACAGGTCATAGTCCATATCCCATCGTTCAATCGCAAAGTTTAGTTTATTGGCATAGAGATTAATAATCTCTGGATTTAGCAGATGGGTTGCCTGCCATTTATCCTCAAACTCGCTCATAGCCTGCTTGTATACATCGTCATCCTGAACCGCTACATCCCACTCAATATTTTTAAGCAGTGCATAGCGAGTGATATTGGAGGAACCTATCATCACCTCGCAGTGATCATCAAAATCAAACAGGTATCCTTTCGAGTGATAGCCAATGGTCGAATATCCCGAATCATGGAAGCACTCATAATCAAGATGACACTGAAAATTGGGGTATCTGCCCATGAGAGCATAAAAACTCTTCAGCGACTCGATGTCAGTAAAATTCTGGTAGGTAGAAGTGATGATACGTCCCTGACAGCCCCGTTCCACCGCAGATTCGATATCTTTAAACAACAAAACCAGGCCAGCTTTCTTGATAAAGCTGACCGAAAAACAGAAGGATCTGCACCGACGCAGATTATCCTTGATTTTTTCTAAAAAGGTGGTTTCTGTATAGTTTGTTAGAAATTGATGATTCATGTTGTCATTCCCCGCTACTGACCATTTCTGCTTATACTCAAATTATATTGAGTCGAAAAAACCATATCTTCGACATTTAACCCCCAATATTAATCATCATTGTAGCATATTCTGATTCTTTAGGCAACAAGGGATCATTCTGCGGTATGTACCTTACTTGCGGTATTATAAGATAAAATCCTCTTTAACTTTCTCAGATATTTTGTATCTCTTCTTCCAAACGATATTTATATTGCAAGGCATCAAAAGTAACTTCCATGATAGAATACTTCAGATTTTGTTCTGGCATATTGACAGATTTTAAAAACTCTTTATTCTTCTTGAGTGACTTCCATATCAACTTTTTATCTTTAGTATCCATATCAATTTTATACAAAAGATTTGCAAGAGATATAATCAATTTTTCTTCATTTTCTTCTAACAACCTTACATTTGAAGACAAATATATCTCAAAATCATGCTCACAATATTTAGGAAGTAAACCTTTAATTGGATTAATCAACAATTGTGTAGATGCATTCATCAGATTTACATACGCACCCAGCTCATACTGCTGAGCCTCTGTCATTAGGTCATAATTAAAACCGAATAATTTTATCCTCTCGATTGCGTTCGATAACTTTTCACTTTCATCAATAATACGATAAATACGTTCGTTGATTTCCACAATAGCCAATTCATACGATTTAATATCTCGTTTGCTTATCAGTGTAAAAATATTTTCCAAACGTTTTTTGTCATTTTGGCCTTTTAATAAAAAGAAGCCACTGGTTAAAATGGAAATACCAGCAATAGCCCATCCCAATGGACCAACAAGTGCAAGAAAAGCCTGACCTGCAACCATGCCTCCGCCTCCGGCAGCAAGAGCTCCACCACCTAACCAGGCCAATGCAGCGTTGGTTGCTGCAGCGCCACTCAATGCAGATATCGCTGTGCCCGTCGAAGCAACTCCAAATGTTGTTGCTACGCCCATTGCGGTTGTTGGTCCGAGTGCTACAACCGCAGCACCCAAACCAACTCCAGCAGCCCCTGCTCCTGCACTTCTTATCTCTGCATTTCTGTAATCCAATTCAATCTTCTCTGCCTGTTGCTTCCAGTTTAATCGAATCCGTTGCAGTTTTTTATATTCCAAGTATTTTTCACTCGGTATATTTCTGATCGCATCAAATACTATCTGCAATTCTGTGATTTTATCATGAATTATCTTCGTATTTCTTCCTAATTCATCTATTTTCTGATTTACCTGATTGATTGCCTGTCCTGCTTTCATTCTGGCAATGTCCAACTTTGCTTCTCTCTCTTTTTTTGTTTCTTTCTCTTTCCCTTTCATAACTTACCTTCCCCTAAAATAAAAATCTATATCTTGTTTTTTTCTGAGTATTTCACTCTCTGGTACATTGCGCTTTTCTGCTAGTATGGCAGATTTTAAAAGTGCTTGTTCGTACATATCACTACACTTTAGATCATGAACAAAGTTTACAAGATTTCTGTCATCATAAATTCGAGAAAGCTCAGATAGTCCCTTTTGATAATTCTCTATAATCTTCTTTTCTCTTTCTGCGAATCGGGCATCCGCTTCTGCCTTATAAACGTTCACTGCACGTTTTGTCTCTCCATAAAGGGATATTGTAAAACGTCCAACACCTGCAACATTCAAACGAAGAAAAAACTCTGTTACATTTAAGTTACCTCCACCTGCTGCAAATCCTCGCATCGTAGCATCACCAAGATCGATTAAGCAGAATGTTCCGTGCGCTACTGTCAGCATCCGTTTCACTGTAGGGTTTGTAAATGCTTCACATGCATTCCACATGGCTGACGCAGAGCGTTCTGTACCATTTGTCTCAACAAAATACTTTATCATTCTTCGAACTGCATACATCAATCTTACGATTATTTCATTGATAAAAACAGGTATCAACTGTGCTGTCTGAAAACGAAAATCATATCCTTTTTTATAAATACTCAGTGCCAGTTCATTCAAATTATGGTCAAATTCAGAAACTGGCATATTTAAGCTTCTCTTTATTGCAATGATATCGTTGGTCCATGCCCAAAACGGAGATGGAATCCCCATTCCTCGTCCTTTGCTGCCCGAAGAGCCTGATATATCCGAAATCAAATGCCCAAACCAATTTGCGAAACCACAAAACAATTTTGATGGTATATTGTTTCCTTGAAGTTTAAAACTACCGTCAGCATCTTGTAATGATATTAATTCGCCTCCAGAAACAAAATGAGATTGATTTGTAAACTGATCCAATATAGAAAAGAACAATCCAAGCAATGTCGGATTATGTCCCAAAGACTTAAAGTGGTGATCTTTTGGACTCAAAGAAAAGACAGCAGCTGCTGCATCTCCTGCCCCGCGTTGATCATATGGTACACAAAATTTCTTTTCAAGGCATCGAATTGCTGATGAAGCATCTCCTTTTCCATCCCATCCACACAGCTTTGCAAAATCCATTGTTCGGTTAGTAAACCACTGATCTGTAAGTTTACCAATTGGCGACTCTCCAGGCTTTCCTACCAGAAATATATCTATTAACCCACATAAAGCTCCGGAACTAGCTGCCAAAGCATAGTCTAACTTATCACATTCTGGTTTTAATAACCTCACTGAGCGCATTGTTTCTTCCAGTTTATATTGTTCTGCCTCCGCAGCTTGTCGAGCCGTTTCAATAGAAGAGGCAAAAGAAACTTTATCATCCGAAACATCTAATTTTAAAATATTTATGTTGTTCATTCCTTCTTTCCTCCCTTTTAAATACTTCTTTTATTGAATCCTGCTAAATCACATTTACGCCAGTAAAAATCAATCCCCGGCAGCTTGCCGAGGATTGATAAGAAAAATAGTAATTTTAATTCTCATGCAATTCAGCATTTTGATATATTGCATAAAGCTGCATCACCGTCTTTTGTGTTTTTGTATAGTATTTTTTTCCTGTACTATCCATTACATAAATTTTTACTTGTTGATGTTTTTTCAGATCTTTTTCCTTAACAGATTCAAAAATAGCATTTAAGAAAAGCTGTTGTTCAAAATATAAAGTTATTGTTTTATCGATTGGAAGATGCAAAGGAAATTCTGGAAACAAAGATTTCTTTAAAACTGTTGGAAACTCATCTGGGGGAAACTGTGAAAATAAAATAGTTCTCTTTTTATTCATGAGAATAATCCCCCACTCCTTCAGATGCACATCTCTGTTTCCTATATTGGCTATGTCCAATGAAACAAGCATTGGAAGATTTGAATTCCTTTCTGAAACTATTTTGGTAGAGTCAGAGAATTTTAATTTTAAATTCTTTTTATATGGATATTTTGTCTGCCACAATGCAACTATAACCGCAATTGTTGTTGCAGCTGATCCTATAGTGCTGCCAATTGCTCCAAATGCTGTCCAAAACAATGTCCAATCTGGAACTTCCCCACTCAATCCAATTGCTGAAAGAAAATCCAATTATTATACACCTCACTTCAATCGTTCGCACAGCGGCATCAGCTGTTCCAGTTTTTCTACGATACGTTTTGTATACCAAGAATCATAAAATAGAATAGGCATCGTTTCACTCCACCATTTTGTTCTTCTATTATGTTCTATTATATCATTAAGCTAAGGAAACATCAATTAATTGTTGATTATTGTAATTTGTCCATTTATAATTTTACATCTTTTTTAGAAAATAAAATCTATACTCCAAACCCCAAGAAATTGTTATAAAAGCAGTATTTCCAACAAAATGATCTAGCTCTCTGAGTTATCAATTATAAAGAAAGAGACACACCATTTTAGGTGTATCTCTTTCTTATTTGCTTTCTTAAGAAGAAAAACTTTCCGTACTCAAAAATAATCAGTAATACTATTAAATTACTTGACCAGGAGATTCATATAGAACCCTTCTCTTTTTCATCTTAAATTTACTTCTATGATACATTCTGATCAATACCGTATCACTCAAACTTCCAATGATATATTCTTTCTTTGAAAGAAACTCATATCCCTCTGATGAGACTGATGTTTCTTGACATTTCTATCTGGAGGTTTCAAACATGAAAACAAAACACGTACAACTAAAAATCAATCTGCAGGAACACGTTATAGTCCAACTGGAAGAGCCTATGCTGTTTGACAGGCTACATACTCTCTCTGCAGAGTATTCGGTATCCATGGATCTGTTGGTCAATCTGGCCATCAAACGATTGATCGATGACATTGACCTGATCCGAAATCTGCGCACTGGAAAAATAAAAGGGGTGTAATTTACACCCCTCCTTCTTTATCAAAATATGAAAAGATTACTCGCAGTACCCCAAGTGCCATCTGTTTCCGTTCTGCTGGCTGATTGTCAATAATTTGTCTGAACTGATTCACCACGTTTTCGTCATTATTCGTTACAGAGTCAGCTAACAAATAGTCTACTGTAACACCCAATCGGTTCACAAGACGGACTAATGTATCCAATGTCAGGCTTCGTTCCCCACGTTCAATAGCACCCATATAGGTATCTGATATATCAACTGCCTCTGCAAGCTGTGCCTGTGTCAAATTTCGTTTAAGCCGTTCTTCTCGAATACGCTCACCTAGTCTTTTATAGTCCATATTTTCACCTCCAACAATTATTGTATACATTCATGTGTACTGCTATGAAACATCTATACGAGGTATTTATATTGACTATATGAGGTTTTCATGATATAACTTAAATAAGTAGAATTGAGTATAGAAAAATATTTATCCATTATGCAATTTCACCTTTAATGGTCACAGAATTTAATAGCAGTTAATTTCATATTTTTAAATTCAAAACAAAATATAGTAATAACTAATTCAGAAAACATATCATCAAGTTTATTGAAAGTATTTTAGGTAGGCTTAGAAATAAAAAAGGAGTGTACATCATGAGTGTTATAGGTATTATTATCATTATGCTTATTATAATATTAGGAATTATCAGTTTTATAGTTGATCTTATCTCCAAGCCTTTTAAATCTATATTATTAAATCTAAGAAAACGTGAAATGAAAGATGTTGAAAAAAATATATCTGCAACTATAATGACTGATCCTCAAAAAGCTTTTCAGATGGTTGTAGATAATCAAAATATTATTTCTTATTCTCAATACGCAAATTTACTCACATTAATTGCCGAAAAATCAGGACATATTGGGGCCATGAAAAAACTTATTGAATTGTATCATGGTGATATTTTGAGTTGCTTCGCGGATAAAGACAAATATGAATATTGGCTTGAGCGGGTGGCTAAATTAGGACATATAGCATCTATAGTTGAGTATTATAAATTTTCTGATTATGATGTGTCCAGTACAGCTTATGAGGAGATCCTTCAAGCGTTGGATCATGTACGTCCAAATTCAAAAGAGGAAATGGATAAATCCGCATATCTTAAAGGGATTATCCAATACAAACTTGGTCATATAGATGCTGCAAAACAAATTTTTGAACAATCTGTTTCGGAAGAGTATGGACAGTGCAGAGATTATATGCTGTTACAATGTGCAATTAAGCAATCTCATTTTTCAATTGCTAAAGAAATTTTGGACAAGCTAGAAAAAGACAATTTTCAAATTCCCGCTGATGTATACCTCCGCATGTATGAGTATTATACTTCTAAACGAAATAGCTCTAATCAGGATTACGAATCTGAAATTCAATATACGGAAAAATACATAGCTTGCAAAGACTCGGATCATGACACAGCTAATACTATAGCTGGAGATTCCTATTATAATCTTGCCGTATCGTTACAGAATAAAAATAAAGAAAAAGCGTTAAGTGCATATAAGAAAGCTGCTGATTATGGAAATCCAAATGCATTGTATTATCTTGGAAACTATTATTGGAGTGGTGTAAATCCTCGTAATTACTATCTCGCCATTCAATATATGCTGAAAGCGTCACAAGTCGGTCATAGGCAGGCCAAGCTAATTCTTGATCAATATGGGTTTGAAGGAATACTCATAAAGACGATGCAAACCACAAAAACTGAATACAGTTTTTCAAACGGGTATATCCTAACAGCATCCGTTAAAACTCTACAATGGCTTCAAATGTATTATGGTATAAAATATCAAGGAAGATACCTAGCAACAGTGTTTGTGGATAATTACTTTAATGAATTCAAATCATTTGATCAAATGGTAAACGGCATCAATCAGCTATATATGGACTATATCTCATATATGTTAAAGTGGTGCATCAAATTGTTGATGTCTTTCAATATAGATATATATGGGCCAGAGGATATTATTGAGCAATGCGAGGATTTAAGTTTATTTCCGCGTGTACCCAAATTTGAGCAAGGGTTGGAAGAAATAGACAATAAGGCAAAAATGATGGACGCAAAAATGAATTACGTTCAATCTACACGAAGAGCATGGACTGGCGTCGGCTTTGGCACTACCATCAGTAGTACAATCAAAGCTACAGTTAAAGCTAATGTAGCTGCTGGAATGATGAACATTGGAAGTGATATCTTGCATGGTATTGGAGATAGTATTGTAAAATCCAGCAATAATGCTGAACTAAAAAAATGGGTGATAAGTTGTTTGAAAACCCAGAAACCATTAAAGAATTTAAAAACGCTGTACTGAGTGCATATACGGACATCGCTTCTGTTATAATGCACATCATGGAAGAACATTGTAAAATGGAATTGAATTTATTGGAGGGATCCATTATATGGAGCAATGAGGATCTATCAGAAATTGATAATCGAGTTCTTCATACGAAAATTGATAACAATCTGGCTGCAGAAAATTATGAATATGCTTACGCATTGCTGCTAGAAGCTCTCCGCCGAACACCAATTGACTCTGAGATATTTCAGAAAATTTTTGAACTTACAATACGTCAAGATGGAGTGGAAACCAATAAAGCATATGAATCATGTTTGAGATATGCAGGCGATTTTAATCTGAAGGTAAATGATCTACAGTCTACTTAGGATAAACAAACGCTTTTCCCACAAATTAATATATAATAAGTTTTATAGGTGGAAATCACTTCTGCAACATAAAATAACAAAATTATTTACCTTAGGGCAAAATTAGCTATTCTATGAGATTATCGTGATTGAACTATATTGTCAATCTAATAAATCTAACGACAGATTCTCATAATAGAACTAAGCTTCTCTAAGCTGGTAGGGGTACCATCAAAATTATTGAAGTTATTCTTAGTAAATAGAAAAATGAAAATAAAATTCCATAATGTTAGGAGGATATATCATGAAAAATCTTATTAAGCATTCTCATCTTAAAACAAGTCAGTTAATAAAAACCCTCTTTCTTTTGATGATCCTTATTGTGGTTTTATCCGGATGTTTTAGTGTTGAGAATATTGTTAATGATGTTACAGACTCTGTTAATGAAGGATTAGATAAAATAGATAACATTTCCTCTATAATCGACTCATATAATGGAAGTTTAGCTGGGGATGATATCTATGTGGATAAAAATGTTTCCCATTTAGCATCAGAAAATAGAATATGGATTGAATTTAGTAGAGTTATAAATAATAATTTTACCAAAAAGTCCGCACTAATTGATACTGATGGCAAAATTTTATGGGAATGCCAAATTAATCCAGATAGCACAGGACTTATTGAAACAAGTAATTTTAAAGATGGTCTTGCTTACTGTCTGTTTAAGAATGATAATAAATTGCAGTACATGATTTTTGACTCTGATGGTAATGTTACGTATACTAGAGATAAAGATGATAATTTTATTCTCCTGGGTCATGGTGATGGTTTGTTCTTAGCTGCCGAACATATTATAGATTTTGAACGTAATGAATGGCAAATCGGTGCCATTGATAAAAATGGAAATACTGTTGTTCCCTTTAAGGTCTATAAAAAAGATCCTCCTCCTGGTCCTGATCCAGTTGAAAAACCATCTGGACCAATTCCCGATCCCAACTATAATTATTGGGCATATTTGGAATATTATGAACAGCTAGATGCATATGAGGCATATTCAAATTATAGCTTTACTCCAGAAGCAATATCTTTTGATACATCATCAACTCCAGATAATCAAAATATAAAATGTGAATATATGGGAGATAATATCTATAAGATAGGTCCTGAGTCTAACTTTTGGTATGTTTTATTAAATCTCGATTCTCAAAGCATCATTTATACATACGATAGAAACTATACTTCTAATCCACTACATAATTTTTATGATGGTGGGATTGTATTTCTTACTAACTTTGAAAATGGAACTGCTAAAGTGCTTCATAAATATCAATCTCCCGTATCCCGTGAAGAAAAAAATGTAGTAAGTACGATAACAACGGATGGTGTTATAACCACCATTATTGACAATTATTGGACTAATAACATATTATCTCGATCGGATGTTACCTTTAATGATGGTCTAGTATGTGTAAATTCTACCTCTCAAGAGTTTCCATCTGGTTATTATGATTTAGAGGGAAATCGTCTTATAGATTTCCCTGAATACAATGATAGAATTTATGTGTGTTACCCATTTATAGACGGTTATGCTTGCATTAATATTGAAGGGTCTGATGGTTATGCATATTTTACTGTCATCGATAAAGACAAGAATTTTCTCTTCGATCCTGTAAGGAACTTTGCTGCATATGGATGTTTGGATGGTAAATATATTCTAACAATAAAAAAAGGATGTGTTGCAATATTTAATACAGACGGACATGCACTAGTAAGTGCAGAGTGTAGTTGTATTTCTTCCACAGATCGTGAAATATTACTTGACAATAATATGTTACAGGTAAAGGATGTTTTTATTAATCTAGATACTGGTATTGTTATTGGACAACATGCAGACAATACTGAGATGATAATCACAGACCGTCGTTAAGAAACTATAAAATATCTTTTGTTTTCTACTTCTATACTAACTTCATTTTTAATGTCCCCCACATTTTATACCGATTAATTCAATGAGGTTAGAAAAGCAGACTTGATTTGCCCGATCTTCTAAATATAGCGTCAAATTTATTAGAAGTAGTATTATGAACAGAAGAAAATAACAGAAAGCCCATCCGTTGTCTGTAACGGATGGGCTTCTACTTATATGTCTTTTTTTGAATCTACACAATCGTGTTTACTATGTAGTTCTCTGCTATCAGCAATTAGCTGGGCAAGATACAACATTTCATCCATATTCTTCTCACTGCGTTTTCGTGTTGTGTAGGTCTTTAATGTTGATGTGACCGTATTGATTACCTTATCCGCAGTTTGGAATTCATTTTGGCTATTGTAAAGCATTTTGCGAACTGTATCACGCCAAAACGACAACTCTTTTCGCAAATCAGAAATATGCGCCGAATAATAAATTCGTATTTCACTAATATCCTTTGCTGTATCTTTCTTAATCATATCAATTTGGGCAGATAACTCTTTAGATTCTTTCTCAGCAATTTGTACTTTATTTTCAATTTTAATACTTTGTTTTGTAATAAACCATAGCACTAAACTTATTCCTACAGTCATAACAACACCAGCAAACATCATTGACCATAAAACTTCAATCACAAATGGTGAACTATTGCTCGAATAATTACATCTTATTTTATAATTACTTTCGGCAATTATTTGATCTTGTAAGATAGGTTGTTGTGTCCATAAGATCGCACTACACTTACCTTTAGGAGAAATACTTTCTAACTCCACATATTGGTTACTTCGTTCAAATTGATCATTTGATTTAATATCTAAAATGGCAATTTTTGAATCAATATACAATGACAATTTAGAAAGTGTTTTTTCTTTTAAATTATGTACACTAATTACTGTTAGATATTGTCCATCCAGTTCAACACTTGGTGAAACATTAACAATTGCACTTTCCATTGTAAACCATTGTATAACTGTAGAAAGCAACAATCCAATTATAACTGGTAGAGCTGCTTCTACCACAATATGTATTAGAACTGGTTTTTCTCTATTGCTCACAAAACGCCTCCTTTTTGCTGGTAACCTTATTTATTTGATCAATAAATTTATCTCTCGACAATTCCCAAGTATTAGATATAGTGGACGGTAAACCAAACATCTTCTCAATCTGTTCTTTGAAAGTGTTCAATCGCATTTTATCGTTGGCTCTAAACCATACCGGCTGCTTGTCCAATAAGCCTCTAATTCGGCTGCTGTCAAAGGCAGGCATCAGAATTTCCTGATACTTTTTCTTCATGGCCCAAATAGCTCCGGCTTCATTTAGACAAGCGGGGCTTTCAAAATAGTTATCTGTGTACCAAAGGATATAAAACACATGTTCATCTGTGTTGATCATATCACGAATTTCATCCAGATTTCGATCCCCATTTTGGATATATCCTTCCGGATGAGAGGTGCAAAAAATCACACGCTCAGGCGCTTCTATTGTCGGGTGTGGTATGCCAATTGTATGAAGAAGATCCACAAAGGCAGCAACTTGCTCAGCATCTTTCTCTCGATGACTGATAAAGATTTTCTCGTAGGCATTTTCGAACAAAGTGTGCTTTATTAAAATTAAGTTGTGTTTAATTGCGGCTATTTCGCTTGGATATAAAGTTGCATCTCGAGAGGAAGTCCAATACTTGCACAAAATGGCATAGGGTGCATAATTTTTGTCTTCCAGATTATGCAAAGTACAAAAGTTGTCAATTCGTTCGCAATAAATGCGATAATATTTGTGGTTCGTATTGATGTAGCCGATTTTTTGTGCCACATCCATCATTCGGTCACATTGAGCAATGATTTCATTAATTTCTTTCAGCTTTGGATTCATCAGAGCATCTCTCTTTCTTTACTTCATCGCTTAATCATTAACTCGACATAGGTATCAATGAATTACATATTCCAAAGGTCGAATCATAGATTCAATTAAAGAAATTTCTTCATCTGTACATGCATACCTTTCATATAACTCTTGATCTGTCCATTCACGTGTGTAGTCTAAATACGGTACAAAGCGGAAGTTTTCTTTGGATATTGCCATAGAAGTATAGGTTTCATGCAAAAGGAAACGCGGAAATTTCAATGTCATATACTTAGCAAAGTTTTCTGCTTCGTTTTTTGTATCAAAAACTGATAATATGAGATAAGTATCAGTACACACCATGTTAGGACTTAATACATGTACAGTTGTAATTGCTCTATATCCTTTCTTAGGATCAACTCCCACTTCCCCATTTCTAGGCACACTTCTACCAATTACAACTTTATATTTATTTATCCAATCGTAGTTTTTCTGAACCTTATCCCGAGAAAGATAGGCAATAGCAAGTTGATTACCTTTTTTGCTACATACAAGTTTGAGAAGATCGTCAGAAGATGCAATTTCTAGTCCGTGTTCATCAGTCGCAATGCCAAAAGGATTTCTGAAACTGACAAATCGACTCATTCTCTTATCATTACAAGCATCAATTCTTTTCATCAGAGCAATTGACAAATTATTTCGAATAAAAATATTATCAATTTCGTTGAGTTTACGCTTAATCGTAGTTTTCGATTCACCTCTTATGGAGGTTACTTCGCATAATCCATTATACTTTGAATCCCACAAAAAATAATTTACGCCTCCAGCAATGTCAACACCCGGAAAACAATATGAGCTATCTGCATAGTCAATTATGCATCTAATTCTAGTATCCGACAACATCTCAGAACGAAAATCATCTAGTCCTTTTCCTCCAGCAAACCACCTAGAAGGTGTAATCATAGACAGATAGGATGGGGATAGCTTTTGAGCCTGAGATACAAAATACTGATATACAGGACTCGCACTAGCTCTATTTCCCCCATCCATCATTTGATATGGCGGATTACCTACTACGGCATCAAATTTCATAGTTCTCACCCCTTCTTTCTTCCAATAGCTGGGTTTCAGAACCCGGTCAACAAACTGCCGGGGCTTGTTCTTCATCATATTGATCAGGTCATCAAAATAATGGGCATTCACCGCAATATTCCGATATCCTGCCAGTGTGCGTTGGGTGATCTGCTTTGCCATAGGCGTTTTGCAAATCACAAACACATTTTCCTGTACAGTTGCTTCCCAGATCTGCTGCAATTTTGTATCGTCCAGTTCTTCTTCGCAACAGGCAGCGCACCGGCTGCGGAAAATGCTGTAGGTCACATACAAGGGATACAAGCCTGTCTTGGAGTTGATCTCCAGGACACGAGCATTAGCATTTGCAAAGGTATCCGCAGTCACCTTTCCATGATCAACAAAGTGTGGTTCGTCTACCATCTGTTCATGTGTCTCATCATAGAAATCATAACCGCCCAGACAGTCGCTCATGTGCATATTCACTACCCGCCACGGGGTCAGAACGGTTTCCTTGTCCGGGTTTTTGAAGCAAGCAAACAGCTGTGCAATTTTCTTGACCCGCTCTGTAGGGGTAAGCTCATCAGCACTGAGAACTGTGGTACGAATCCTGCGACCAGCAGCTACAAAAATGTCCTGATCATAATATTTAATAAATTTTTTGAATAACTCCTTGGTGACACCAGATGGCATAAATTCCTCCCAGGAAGAATCGTCCACGATGTCTACCAGTTTTTCCATTGTGATATCCTCATCAATAGGAATATCCGCACCGTAAATCAGCAGTGGCATACGGATAGAAATGCCCCGTAGAATAGAGATTGCATTATTTTTGAGTTTTTGCTTATCCTTCATATCCTGCAAACGCTTTTCTTCCTCTGGGGTGCGCTCTCGTTTGGGTTTTCTCTCAATCTTGCCCAGTTCTTCATATTCTTCATCCGTAAAACCTTGGGTGTTAATATCAATCTCCTTCGCCTTGGGTGTTGCTTTAGATTTACCTACGATTTTCCCCAATTCTTTAAATTTGTCCAATTCAATTTTATTCAATTTCAGCAGGTCATCGTTATAGAGATTAGTATCATCAAAACCATTCTGTACAGCACGTTCCGCATAGGCCCGCTTCAGTTGCTGGAGCAGGCGGTTGGTGTCATAGGCTTTCATCATGGTGCCATCCACTGCAATGACCGGGCAGTAGTTCAGGAACTCGCCCATGATTCGGCGGTCAGATTCATTGGCCTTGCCCGCTTTGGTGGACAGGGCCGCAGATTCCGCTACCATTTTCAAAGTGCGGTCGGGGGCAAAGTCAAACACGTAGCAGCAGCGTTTGATCTTTCCATCCTTGTTGCAGGGCGACTGAACCCGGAAGATAGTTTGCAGATAGTTGGCAGCAGAAGTGGAGAACGATCCAGCCAGCATAAATACAGCCGTCCACTCCGGTACCGTGACACCGGTAGTCAACCTACCACACGAAAGGGTAATGGTATAGGTATCACTTTCAGCATTGTTGATTGCCTCACGTACCTTTTGGAGCGCATCTTCGGAGCGTTCCTCTTCATCACCAGCGCCAGCCACATTTACAATATCAAATGCACCGCAGCCAAAAACTGGGTGTTTCTTCATCAGCTTGCTCAAAGCCTTCGCCTCTTTGACGCCGGGAACCATCCAGAGAGCATGGCGGAACAAGTTACGGTATTCCTCATTGGCATACGGGTAACAACTGTCGGTATCGTCTTTTGTAATCAGGTTCAAAAAGCTCCAAACATCGCTTTCGTGGACAAAATCACCCTCCTGTGCAGTAGCTGGCATGGCCTTGTGGTCGTGTTTGATATCACCAGTCCAGACACGGAAAAACTCCCGGAAATTGAACGCCTTGTCCTCCAGCTCCACATAGCTTTTATCGGTGAGGATTTTACCCAGGTCGTAGGTGTAGATTTTCAGCTCCGGTAGCTCGTCGTAGGGGTTGGAATCGCCAAAGTGCAGTTCGTCCCACTGCGCTTTGCGCTGCTGCTCCATCACATAATCCCAGGTATAGATATTGTCGTCAAATTCTTTGAGGATATTGAACGGCGTGCCGGACAAGGCAAGGAACTTGATATCGTAGCCGTTTCCTTCCTTGACCAGATTCTTGATAACATCATCGCCCAGGGCGGTGGTAGTTCCTTCATGAGCCTCATCCACGATGACCAGATCCCAGTCCAGAGAGAACACTGCATCGTTCTTATCGAATTTACCTCCAACGGTGGAGGAACCACGCAGATCCTGAATAGATGCAAAATAGACGAACTTTTTGCCGCTGTTCAGCAGATCTTCGATGGTAGCCCCGTGGCCCTTAGAGCCGTAGGTGTAATCATCGGTATCATAGAAGATCTTTTGAAAATCCTCATACCAGCCCTTATCCACCACAGGCCGGTGGGTAACGATAATAGTTTTGGCAAAGTCGGACTTCTTAACCACCTGAAGGGCAGAAAGGGTTTTGCCGAAACGCATCTTTGCGTTCCAGAGCATCCGGCTGCCAGTTTTGAACTGTTTCAGCGTTTTCTCAATGGCTTCTTCCTGTTCCGGGCGGAACACAATGGGAGTGAATTTTTCCCATTTGCCCATATTTGAAAGATTAGGTTGACACTTCTTAACGGCTTCGATAGCTTTCTGGACGGTGGCTAAATCTACCTCGAACCATTCTCTGCTGGTGAAGTTTTTTAGCTTTTTCTTGTGAATGCCGGAGTTTTCCAATACCCGGTGTACATCGTAATCGCGAAAAGCTTGCAGTACTTGCTGCCCATCTTTGTTTTTAACCATGCGAACTGCTAGCTCGGTATATAAAAGCTGGATCGAAATACCCGCTGTGTTTGTGTACGTCTTAATCCGGCTCAGCGCCGCCTGATTCAGCGCCTTGCAGTTAGGGAACAAGGCATCAATGGAAGCGTCTGACTGTATTGTGGTATCACCAATTTTTAAAAGCCCTTTATGAGCCTCGTCATTGATAGCAAAAACATAAATCAATTTGTACTCAAAAGCAGTTCCAAATACCGTTTCCATTATCGTTCCCCCTTCACCAAAGAGTAGTACTCCACAATCACTTTGGACCGCCAATCTTTGATTTTACATCGTGACTGTGCCGGCTTTTGCACAATCAGCGTTTCCGTTTCTATAAAATCAAACAGAGAAAGTTGATTTACCTCTTCTTGAATATCACAAAGTGGTGGTCCATAAGTAAGTCCATCCATCTGCCACAGATTCCAGGAAATAATAGTGGCGACCTTTTTGAGCTCATCGAGCGTAGGAATACGCTTTAGTGCATATCTCATATAATCAATAAAAGTATACAGCAGATTTTCTCGTGCAAGCAATAAATTATCACCTTGGAATTCAAAGCCGTAGATACTTTCATAAGCGCGATATGCCCATTTTAACCATTCTTTTTCATCTACTGCATTTTCAGTCACAACACGCAGTTTGCGATCCAGCAATCCGATTCGAGAGAAAAGTTCAATGGGTTCACCTGTTACTGTATCATAGCGACTTACCAAATAAGGGGCCTCCCCACAAGAAACCTCAATTCTTCTTGCATCCACATAATGCATCCATGTGCGCTGTTTATCTTCTGGAAATACAACCCGTTTTGTTGCCGTCCAGGTATTTTTTTGTTGGATATTAAATACATCAGGGCGACCAAACCAATGCTCATCCACCAGGTTATTTTGAGCATTACAGATCCAAGAAGGAGTGAACACTTCTGCTTTGTCTCTGGTTCGACTATTTTTTTGCTCATGTTCTTTTGCTACTCGAGGTTGAATCAGATTAGAATGAATTCCCGTGATTAAGTTCGAGTAGATTTGCTCTGTCGCCGCATAAAGCTCCCCATTACAAATATAATCATTAGTTGCCCAAATAATATTCGCATTTGTTGTCCTATCTTTTAGAAGGATATCAAGCAGTTCTCTACTATATTTGGCAATATTTTCTTCAATCACATCCAATTTTTCTTCAAATTGCATGATATACCTCCTCTCTGTTGTTATTATAACACATTATTTGGACTCTGAGATAAATTCAAGAATATCATCTACACCACAATCTAAGGCAATACAAATTTTCTCAATAGTCTGCATGGCGATATATTCATCTCGTTTTAAGCGGGTAATAATATTCAGGCTGATTCCTGCCTGTTTAGCCAACTGATTATTGGTTATTTTCCGATCAATCATCATCTTAAACAACTTGTTATACTGTACTGCCATAAGCGTCCTCCATTCTTTTATTTACTCATAAATACCTATTTACTATATCACAAACTCGTGATAATTTCAACAAAAACTGGATTATATGCAAAAGATCATCCTTCTAACAGCAATGTATAAATGTTATCCTCCAAAGGCTTTTTGTACATATGTTTCTAAATATCAATCGAATAGCATTAATATTATGACTATAATTTTATGATGTAAGACTCAAAAATCATGTAATTGCTGTTGTTTTGACAACTTTTCTTTGGTAGGTATTCCACGAATGATCTCCTATATTTGCTTTTTTTAAATCTAACTGATCGTATCCCTATTTATATCAAATTCAAAGTCAGATGAAGTCTTCATAAACAAGTATCTTATACCTACACCATCTGTGAATAACTCCAACCGCATCTCCCCTCATTTCAACCATATATTCTGAATGTGGAAATAAATAAGAAATGAGGTGGTTTCTTGTCTAAAAAGAACGCAATCAAAATTATTCTGGCGGTACTTTCTGCACTGATTGCCGCTGCACAGACGATCGAAGAAAAGGAGGATACAACCGAGTATAACAGGTACAGTCCATACGAAGATGATATTGATTCATAAACAGAGGGCTTCCCTAACGGGAGGTCCTCTGTTTTGCTTTCTCACAAACTAACAAAAAGGAGTTGTTATAATGTCTGCTAATGTAGAATCCATGTTTTATGTAAGAGAAACCCCATGGCACGGTCTGGGAACCAAAGTAAACGAAGCTCCCACTTCTAAAGATGCCCTGATCTATGCTGGACTTGACTGGAAGGTACTTCAAAATGATGTCTATACACAGGACGGCTCTCTCATCCCTGGTTATAAAGCAAATATTCGCAGCACTGACAGGTCTGTATTGGGCATCGTGTCCGACCGATACAAGATCGTTCAGAATCAGGATACCTTCCAGTTTACCGATGATCTGCTGGGAGAAGGAGTGACTTATGAAACTGCCGGTTCTCTGCAAGGCGGACGAAAGGTCTGGATGCTTGCCAAGATGCCTCACCGTTATATTATCTCGGGAGATGAAATAGAACCCTATCTGGTCGTGATGAATTCTCACGATGGCAGTTCCGGCATTAAGGTAGCTATGACCCCGATCCGTGTCGTCTGCCAAAACACCCTGAACCTTGCTCTGGGCAGTGCAAAGCGTATCTGGACGACCAAACATACCGAGAATGTCATGAGCCGTGTGTATGAAGCAAGGGAAACCCTGATGCTTGCAGAGACCTATATGAGCGAGCTTGGTAAGGGAATCGATACTCTGTCCAGAATCAAGCTCAGTGACAAAAAGGTGCTTGATTTCATGCAGGAGTTCTTCCCTGTTGATACAGACTTGCCGGATGCACAGCGGAAAAACAACTTCCGAATGCTTCAGGATATGAAGGCAAGATACTTTGATGCACCGGATCTCTTGCACGTTGGAAAGAATGGATACCGCTTTATCAATGCCATCAGTGACTTTGCCACCCACGCTGATCCTATTCGCAGAACAAAGAATTACAACGAAAACCTGTTCCTGAAAACAGTAGAGGGAAATCCTATGATCGACAAAGCCTACAAAATGATTTTGTCAGCAGCATAAGAGAAAAAATATGGGCAGGGTGTCTTCCCTGCCCTTTTGTTATGGAAAGTGAGGTTTTTCTATGCCAGCAAAAATCCTGATATCTACCGAGAATATGCCCTATGAGGACTGGCTTCATTATCGAAAACTAGGGATCGGCGGTTCGGATGCTTCGGTTGTCTGCGGCATCAACCGATACAAATCTCCTGTGGAGCTGTGGATGGAAAAAACAGATCAGCTGCCTCATCAGGAAGCCGGAGAAGCTGCCTACTGGGGCACACAGCTGGAATCTCTAGTCAGAAGTGAATTTACCAAACGTACCGGTATTGAAGTAAAACGTGTCCATCAGCTGCTGCAAAGTGAGGAGCATCCCTTCATGCTGGCAAATCTCGACGGTATCTGTGAACACCCGGACTATGGAACTGTCATCTTTGAAGCAAAAACTGCTTCTGCATACAAAGCCATTGAATGGGAGGACTCGATTCCAGACGAATACATGCTGCAAATCCAGCACTACATGTCCGTTACCGGCTATCAGGGAGCCTACATTGCTGTGCTGATTGGTGGTAACACCTTTCGCTGGAAGTTCATCAAACGGGATGAGGAGCTGATCGCAGCACTGATCGAGCTGGAAACTGCTTTCTGGAATCATGTACAGGATAACACTCCCCCACCATTGGATGGTTCAAGTGCTTCAGCAAGATTTCTGTCAGAACGTTTTCCAAACAGTCTTCCTAAGTCCCAGATCGTTCTTCCGGATACTGCGGCTGAACTGTTGCTGCAATATGATGAATCCTGTAAGCAGTTGGAAAGCATCACGGAACAAAAGCAGAAAGCTGAAAATCTGTTAAAGCAGATGATGGGAGAAAATGAGACCGCCACCAGTGGAGATCGAATCATCACCTGGAAGAGCATCTCACAGGAACGTCTGGACAGCAAAACATTAAAAGCAGAACATCCCGCACTCTATCAGAAATACGCAAACAAAACATCATATCGCCGATTCTCTGTCAGGACGGCTGTATAAGGAGGAAAAACTATGGAACACACTGCACTCAAAACCCGTTTGGAAAACAAACTACAGGACTTACAGAGCACACAGCAGGAAATCATTCAGACAAGCCTTTCTCCTTCACACTCTGACTATCTTGCATTTGCCGACAATACACTGGACGTAATTCGGGGGAATCTCAAAAGCCAGCCTCTGTCCCTTGATCTGTTTGATATTGTAAAGTCCCCTTCCGGTGGCTCTACCGTATTCTCTGTCCCTGGACTTTCCGGGGATGAACCACAAAAGGAACTGACCGGAATCATACTGGACTATACTACCCCGAGGGCCTACTGGGATACCCCTGATCCGGTGGAAGGAACTCCGCCTTCCTGCATGAGCACCAACAGCATTGTCTCTCAGGATGGAAAAGCCTGCGCACATTGTCCATACAATGATTTTGGCAGCAAGGATGGAGAAACCAATGCCAAAGCATGCAAGGAATCGGTACTTCTCTTCCTTCTGCGACCAGATAACATTATCCCACTGCTGGTAAGAGTCCCTGTCACCAGCAAATCCAGATTCTTAAAATATTCTACACGCTTACTGAGCAGCCTGACTCCCATCAGCAGTGTTGTCACCAGAATCACATTAGAGAAAGCTACCAATAAATCAGGAAAACCATATGCCTTGTTTCACTTTGAGGCTGTCAGCACACTCAGTGCAGAGGATGCTTCCCATGCAAAAGAATTTGGCAGGCGATTTATGGAGATCGTCAATGCTTCTGATATCGAACCTGCTTTATCGGAAGCAAGTTAATGAGACACAAAAAACTATGGGGGTAATTGATCATGCTCGTTTTAGTTGTAGAACCGGGGAAAACGCCTGTTGTAAAGGATATCTCCGGTAATTTAAAGCAGATGCAGAAGATGGTAGAGGGGTACATCGAAGCCATCTATCCATTTGAGGATGAAGTAGCTTTAGTATGCAATGAAGAAGGAAAACTGATGAGTCTGCCTCCCAATCGCGGACTCTGGGATGATAACGGAAATTTATATGAAATTATCTGTGGAACCTTCTTCCTATGTGGTGCACCTTCCGGCAGTGATAGCTTTACAAGTCTTACACCGGAACAGATTGAGAAGTACAAACAGCGATTTGCTTCCCCGGAAGTATTCGTTGGAATGGATGGACGCATTGTCTGCTTTGCAGCTGAATAATCTGTTTCAATAGGGTGTACTCATACAGGACACAGAAAAACCGTCTCATTTGAGTTGGTCTTATGATTATGAAACGTCCCTTACAATAAGACCACCCAAATGGGACAAAGGGAGAAACAAATGAAAATTGGATATATTCGAGTCAGTACTCAAGAACAGAACACTATACGCCAAGAAGTCCTAATGGAATCCCTTGGTGTAGAAGAAGTTTACATTGATAGAATGAGTGGTAAAAACACCAACCGTCCACAGCTTCAAAAGATGATGGATTATGTCCGTCATGGAGATGTTGTAATCGTTGAAAGCATCAGTCGATTTGCAAGGAATACCCGCGATTTACTGGAACTGGTAGAACGATTAAGCGAGAAAGGCGTAGAGTTTGTCAGCAGGAAAGAAGCGATCGATACCACAACTCCAACCGGTAAATTCATGCTTACTGTATTTGGTGCAGTAGCTGAACTGGAACGGGAGTATATCCTGCAAAGGCAGCGCGAAGGCATTGCAATCGCAAAAGAGCAGGGCAAATATACTGGACGCAAACCAACGGTATATCCTGACTTTGATAAGGTTTATCATCAGTGGCGTAAAGGTGAGATCACTGCTGTAACCGCTATGAAGAAACTGGGAATGAGCAAATCCACATTCTATCGTAAAGTCAAACATAAATCAGTGAAGGTCATATAGTATCAATACATTTTAGGAGAGGGCAGGTTATCTGCCTTCTTCTTTTTTGCAATCAGTATACAACATCAATATGGAATACTGCACAAGCAACTATAACAGTGAATCAATATCAAGTACATCCACATATCAAGATATCAATTTATTTAACTTGCTAGTGCTTCTCATATCACATTCATTATATTTTATCATGCTACAAAAATAGTGATAATAAAGCATATCAACTTATCCATATCATTCAAATGGCAATAATCAATATTATACCATTCAAGTAGTATAAATTAACTATATGTCTATATTCATCCTACTTAAACCGCAATCATCAATCTCCATTCATCCTATCAAACATCAATCATGAATGATACCTGCTTTATCCGATTTAAATAGTAATTAATATTTATTTCATTCTTATCATCATAATATCACTATTTATATCATTTTAATTATATTCTCTTTATATTATTTTAGTATCAATTATAATTATATTTCTATATATTACATAAATAATAATATACGCAATTATGGTAATTTGTATTTTATTCTGTATATCGTATGTTCTACGGTAATAGTTGCTTTTTATTAATAATCAATTTAAATATACTTATTGTATATATGCTCCGGAGGTGTATCAAATGAAAAACTCATCTATTGGATACCACACTTTTTGCATATTCAAAAACCTTGATAGTTCTAAAACATTAAAGCGCATCTATTCTAAATTTGAAAAATATAAAAAAAAGAATCCTGACATGATAAGCTTTCCTCTCATGGATAAAAACAACAATAAAATCGGTTGGGAATTTTGCTATCAAAAAAACAAAGGGATTCGATGGATACTGTTCAATTATAGTGTAGGTTGCCAGCTTCCTTGTCGGCAAATCCAGGCTATTATCAATCCAAAAGCTTTTCTGGAAAAGGAATACATTCAGGCAGCACGAGAAAGTGATTTGGATCTGGTTAAAATAGCATTTGATCAGGAAGCTGCAAAAATATCCCCCTCCTTATTATCTTCATTTAGCGACTACACTTTAAAGCGTATTGATTTTTGCATCAATATTGACCTTAATGAACTGGGAATTCCCTGTAATTCTGAAGATATGATGAAACTGATCCGGCAGGGCAATATCCCAAAAGATTTTCATGAACTGATGGAATATGACAAAAAGAATCACAGAAAAACACCATACAAGAACAGTTTTTACTTACAAAGCAGTTCTGTAACTATCAATTACTACAACAAATATTCTCAGCAGCAGGAAGGTCATCCAAATTACCCAAACAAAGCGTCGTCACGGAATGTCATACGTTTTGAAGTACAATATAAGTATCCAAAACTATACCCGATTGCACGGGAGGAAAAGCAGAAACTATATAAAAGTATACAGAATTCAACTTACACATCGATACATAGATCATCGATTCCTACTGATCTCATCATAACAGATGAAATTTCTGAAAATGTAACTCAAAAATACTTCTTTAAAATTATACGAAAAGGTGATTATTTCAGTTATGATATCGCCAGAAAAATTGTTAAATCCTATCAGTTTAAAAAGAAGAAAGAAACCCGCATTTTAAACACATTAGAATTGGTCAAGGATCATGGTGGAATTGCCAAAGCCAAAGCTCATCTCAACAATCTGGAGCTTGATAATTTTAAACGATCACTCAAGGATTTGGATAACATTATGGTAAATCCGGTGACCATTCCCCGCAGATGGAATATCCCTCATATTCCCAATCTGCTTCGAGCTTACTATGAATTACCTTATGACGATGCATTGATTCCAGAGGAAGAATATATGGCAAGAAAAAAGATTGAAGCTGTTTTATCAAATGGCTAAAATCGGTTCATCCAAAATACACAAGCTCTTCCATTAGAAAAAGAAACGCCAGTGTTATTTTCACTGGCGTTTACTACAGTCTTATGATTCATTATCAGACCCTTGCAGGTATTTCTTTATTTATCTGTTTCCAGGTTTATCTCTGTTATTTACATCATCTACTAAAATATATACACAGGCCACCTAGAACAAATAGACGAATAAACGAACATTTTTGCAATGGAAACCTTTTTATCACCAATAAAATCTAAAGATTACGATTCTTACAGTAAGTCATCGTCATCATATTGTTTCCACAGTTGTCGTTCTTTTTCTTTTAGTTCTCTCTTTTTTGCTTCATACTCTTCATCCAAGATTTGTTCTACTTGTTCTTTTAGAGATGTGTATAATGATTCCAATTCATCTCTGCGTCGTTTTATTTCCTCCATCGCTGTGGAGTCCATATTTGGGGATGGTCGATACCCATCAAAACGAAGATTTTTGGTCTCAGAATGACATTTTAAGCACTTCATATATGAAACCAAAAGTTTCGAAAATTCAATAATTTTCTGATCAATGTCACTAGGTTGATCAATAGCAGAAGCTTTTTGATTATTAAGCTTAATGCTTCCTGCAGCTCTAATTGTATCCTCAAAAAGATACGCCTTAATAGCTCCAGACGGATCACTGACAATAAAATTCTCAATAGGATAATCATGAATACATTGATAGAATATATCCACTATTCGTTCCTTCTTGGGTTCCTTAGCCTTTTTAACTTTGGGGGTTTCTAAAATTTCTACAGGTATATTTAAGCATCTTAAAAATTCATTTAGTAAACTTTGATAAAATTGCCTTTGATCTTCAGCTTTACAATCAACCCACTTAAAATCCTCATCAGAAGCAAATTTGTTTTTAAGCTCCTCCCATGGAAAATCTTTGTTACTAGCAAAATAATTAATAATCCCCTCTTTTCCTTCTTCACTGATCCTCCCTTCATCAAAATAGATTTTAACTCTACATTTGCTTTTTCCTTTAATCCAACTCTTGATTGTATCAGGAGCGGGTACTCTCTTTACTCCAGCAGCATGAAAAAGATCATCTACTATTTGAGCTTGTTCTGTTCTATATCCAGCCTCTCTCAATATTTTTACATATGAATGAAGCAAACTCCCCATAAAACTCCCCCCGACTCCCCCTAAAACTCCCCAGGTTTCTCCCCTAGCAAAGTTTTAAAAATAGTGTAGTATATAGGCATACAAGTTACTGCAACTTGTTCGAAGAATTTATTGTTAAATATAGTTTAACATTAAATTCTATAATAATCAAGAATCAGGAGGATCGTTATGACCCAAAGTTATCAATTATACTCTTCCGAACCGCAAGCAACATCTACCGATGTCTATAACTTTTTTGATGATTGGGATGAATCAGAAAAGAAAAAGAAAAAGAAGAAAAATAAGAAGAAAAAGAAAAAAGATAAAAAGTCTAAAAAGTCAAAGAAATCCGCCAAACAAAATTTTCAGTATCGGCTAATAGAGAAGTCGGTAAATACATTGTTAAATACTGCTTCTGATATTGCTCTTATGTATGCCAAAAATAAATTTTCTTCTAATCATAATGAAGAACACTAGAATGGGGTTCTGAGATGAATAAAGTTTACAAAGAAGCCATCAAACTGGCACACCTGGTTGAAAGAGCATACTTGGAATTAGGGGTGAGAATTGAACTTACTCCAAACCTGTATTTTGTTCATCTGAATCGTTATCTTTTTCATGTCAAAATTCTGCCTGGCACGCGGATAAAAATGCTTCTTAATTTCGAAAAAGATGTACAGATTGCTTTAGGGTTTCGGCAGTTTCTTCTATTCCAGAAAGAAAGTTCTATTTACCTGACCCTGTCTAGATCTGATCTGTATGAAAACCGGCTTTTAACTATCTTAAGTTCTTCTCACTTTTCTAATTCTCAGATGAAAATACCACTCGCTCTCGGCTATGACTTTACTGGCAGTGCATATATAACAGATTTGTCAGAGTTAGTTCATCTTTTGGTGGTTGGCTCTAGCGGTACGGGAAAAAGTACTGCATTACAATCCATCATTACAAGCATCATTGTTGGATGTTCTGTTGATTCTGTAAGACTCATCTTATTTGACATTGGAGGAAACAGTCTATCTGTTTTTGAGAATGTCTTGCACCTCTACCACCCGATTGTAAAAGAAACGCAAACCGGGGTTTGTGTCCTAGAGTCTCTGGTTTCCGAGATAGAAAAAAGAATTATGTATGGTGAAGAAGGATGCAAAGACTTACCGTATATCGTCGTTTTGATTGATGAATTTGATGACACAATTGCAAGCATCCAAGATAAAAAAACAGAAAAACGCTTTGTTAACGCAATTAATACTATCATCCGCAGAGGTCGGAAAGCAAAGGTGATTCTCATCCTTGCTTCACATGATCCAACACTCAAAAACACCAAAGTAAACATAAATGGGATCATTCCTCGTATTGTTTTCCAATGTTCAAAGTATCAAGATTCTTTATCAGCTCTTGGTGTTACAGGGGCCGAAAATTTACAAGGTAAAGGAACAATGCTTTTTAAGTCAGGAACAGGTCCATTACTCACGCTCCAAGGTTCATTTGTTTGTAAGGATGAAATTGAGAGGATTCTTAAAAATGCTCCTGCCCTTCCCGATGATTACAGTATGCTCAATATCCAAAAATCCAGTTTTTCAACGGACACAGAAGATGATGCTGCAGCAAAGGACTCCACATGCATAAAAAAAAATAAAGAACTAGCCAAAATTATCATGTGGGTGTTGGGGAATCAAACAATTTCTGCACTTCGGATCAAAGAAAAGTTCAACATAGGCAATAGAATAAACGATATCATGGAGCAGCTTGTTCAGATGAAGCTGATATCGGAAAAAGATGCGAATAAACCCAGAAAAGTTCTCATCCAGTCTGCAGAGGATCTTTCCGATAATGTCTCTAATTTCTTAAAATCATACGGTTATTCTCCTGATGACATCGATGCTGCAATTAACAGCAAATCGGCTGCTAGCAGTATGCTGCCAACAGCATCCGTTTCTGAGTCTACTACCGCATCAGCCCTATAGTCGGATATATATTCTAATTGCAAGGAGGTAAAAGAAATGAACAAAAGTATTCTTAATTTAGAGCCTTTCTCAGACGCTCATGCAAACACGTATCGAACAATTTTTAAGACCAGACACGGTCGGGTTCTGTTTCTGTCTGTACTGATCACAGATGAAGTATGTACCATCACAGACTGCTTCTATACGGATCGCAATTTCAGTAAATTGGGCGGAAAGTATAACAGCGTGAAACCGAAAAAACTACAGACATTTCAATTTCCATTATCAGAACTGGTTTCTGTAATTGCTTCGGAGCTGGATAAGCAGTTTTACGGTGTAGAATTTGTACAAAGCAAGTATGCCGATCTGCCGACTGAATCCTACATCGAGAAGCGATTAAAATCGGAGAACAGCAAGTACAAATTTCTGATCATGGTTGGCAGCGGTGAGATACATAATGGTCTTCCCTTCTGTCTGCGTACACGGCTAAAAAACAACCTTCATCGCTCCATCTTTCTGGAACTGGCCTACTACAAAGACGGAACCGGCCTTGTAAAACACTGTTATTACTATGACCGACAGTACAAACGCAAGGGGATTCATATCGTACCACCCATGCTGATCAGCTGTTTCTTCCCGTATACCCGCGAAGGTATCCTGAATCTGCTGAATCATGAAATATGCTGCGATTTCACGCATATGATTATTACAGATGGACTCGATCTGGATTCCAATACAACGCCTCTGTGTGGGGCTCTATAGGAGGTGGCAGTACATGGCTAACCTGAAGCAAGAGTATATCGATATCAAAGATGTAAAACATCATGTAGAGCATCTCTCGCTCTCTGTAAAAAGCGATGACAGCAGAGAACAACTTGTTGAGGATCTGCTGCGTGCACTAACAAAATCAGGCAAGTATCTTCTTTCCTGATCTAGCAAATAAATCATGATTATTAAAATAAGGAAGTGTATCATATGGCAATTGTTCTTTATGCCCGTAAATCTGTAGAACGTGAAAACAGCATCAGCTGTGAAACACAAATTGAATACTGTAAAATGATGATCAAACCGGATGAACGGAATGAGAAAATCATCACTCTCATTGATAATGGTTTTTCCGGTGGCAACGTCAACCGAGAAGGCTTCCAAAAAATGATGAAACTGATCCGCCAGGGGCGGGTCAGTAAGGTCATCGTTTATAGAGTGGATCGTATCAGCCGTTCCACAGTAGACTTCATCCATATGATGCAGGAATTCAAAAACTATCATGTAGAATTTGTTTCCTCACAGGAATCATTTGATACTTCCACGCCATATGGTGAGATGGTTATAACGTTACTGATGGTGTTTGCAGAGTTTGAAAGAACCTCTATCATCGAGCGTGTCACTCAGGCATACGCACACCGAAGCTCGATGGGATTTTATATGGGAGGACGGCAGCCTTACGGGTTTGAATTGATTCCTACCATAATTAATAATATCAAAACAAAAAAGCTCAGTCCTATTCCCTCCGAAATAGAACAGGTTCGTTACATATTTGAGGTTTACGCTCAGGAAGATGTTTCTTTGCGCAGACTGTTGGATATTCTGATTGCCGAGGGCAAAACACCAACGAATGGCAGTCAATGGACCACTGCAAAACTTTCCACCTTATTAAAGAACCCCATCTATGTCAAAGCTGACTCTGCTGTATATGACTATTATGACAAACATGGTGTCCACTTTATCAATGACCCATCCTCATTTACCGGCGAATATGCTGCTCAGCTTTATGGTCACACGAAACATAAATCGGATGCACCTGACTGGTCTGATATGAAGCTGGTTATTGCAAAGCATCAAGGTACGATCGATTCGGATATCTGGATCAGATGTCAGAAAAAGCTGGAAAAAAATCGTCAGATTGGAAACAGCTGCAGCAATCGTACAAGTTGGCTGGCAGGAAAGGTAATCTGTGCAAAATGCGGTCATACAATGACAACCATCAAAGGGAAAATCAATAAAGATGGCGAAATCAGAAGATATTTTAATTGTACCGGTAAGTCCCATAAAAAAATATGTACCGGTCCAAAGGTATCCATCTACGCCGAAGATCTGGAAAATATGGTGTATGACTGTATTACAGAAAAGCTGGTGGAGTTAAAATGTGCCAAAAGCACAACATACAAAAACAACTCCTTAGAGATCAATGAGATCAGGCTGAAGATAAAAACCATTGAAAAAGCAGAAGAACAGCTGATGGATACCATGCTTACAAATGGTTTCGATGAAGCTCTTCTGGCATTGGCAAATCAGAAAGCTACTCAATTCAAACGGGATAAAGCCGCTTTATATGAACGGCTGGAAGAACTGAAAAGCACCGATGAGCAAAGCGAAGTCGTAATCAATCTGGCAAAATCATGGAAGCAGGCTGATTACAGGCGTAAAAAAGCAGTTGCAAAGATACTGATTCATCAAATCAACATCAATGAAGACGGCAGCATCCAGATTATCTGGAATATATAAAAAGTCAGGGTATGAAACCCTGACTTTTTCTTCTTTCTGCTCGAAAACGTTCCGCACAACTATCTGCCTTGACAGAAAATAATTTGCCCGATACAATAAAGACAACAGGAGGGATTTTTATATGCTCTTATACCACGGAAGCAAAATGATAGTTGAATCTCCTGAAATCCGGATTCAAAAATACAATAAGGATTTTTATTTTGGCTTTTATTGTACCCTGCTCCCACAACAGGCGATCCGCTGGGCAACACGATTTGATGGCATCGGCTATCTGAATGAATATCTCTACACCCCCAATGATACACTAAGGGTAAAGCAGTTTCCCAAAATGTCAGAGGAATGGCTGGATTTTATTGTTTCCTGTCGTCTGGGACATCCGCATGACTATGATATTGTAGAAGGTCCTATGGCTGACGATACCATATTTAACTATGTACAGAACTTTGTGGACGGTAAAATCAGTCGGGAAGCTTTTTGGGAGCTTGCAAAATTCAAAAAACCAACCCACCAGATCAGCTTTCATACTGCCCGTGCTCTGGCCACTCTATCTTTCGTAAAAGGAAGTGAGGTTCGCGATGAAGAATAACAGCGCCTTATTTTATACCTGCAGCCTGATTGAGTTTATCGGACGGGAGAGAAAGCTGAAGCGTTCCGAGCTGGTTTCGTTTCTTGGGAAAAAGGTAATCGAGCGCATCTATCGCTATGCGGATGTATTCCACTGTGAGCCGATTGAAAAGACTGCGGATGACTTTATCGTTAATCTCAACATCCCGCAAGGTTCTTTTGATAACGTAGCATCCTGTCGCTACAATGTCCCGGACTATTGGACCATCGGTGAGGTATACGAACGATTGATTGAAGATATTGCCGGTGATCACATTGACAGACTCGTAGACATCCTGATAGAAGTTTACAGTTCCTGGATCAACGATGCTATCTCCAACTACAATACAGATTTCTATTACCAATCCCGGGAATACATTTTCGAGTGTTATCGGGAAGGTAAAATCTGTGCATAATAATCATAAAACAAGCCTTTCTATACATGACAGAAAGGCTTGTTTTTTACTTAAATCAGTATGGTTCGCATCGCCAAACCGCTGGAAATGTACAATTTCTCTTGCACGTAAAAACTTGATTGGTTCCCTAACATCCGGATCATCCACCAGTCGCAGGATATTGTCGTAGGTAACACGTGCTTTCTGCTCTGCTGCAAGGTCTTCTACCAGATCACAGACAATATCGCCGGTCGACTGAAGGGTAGATGCAGAAAAAGGAACACCGGATGCAGCCTGTGGATAGATGCCGGTTGTGTGATCGACAAAGTAAGCTTCCATTCCGCCTTCCTTGATTTCTTCCACGCTCAATCCTTTGGTCAACTGGTACAGGATTGCGCTGACCAGCTCAATATGAGCCAGCTCTTCTGTACCAATATCGGTCAGCCCTGCTTTGATCTGTCCCCATGGGGCAGTGTAACGCTGGCTTAAGTATCGCGTTGCTGCACCAAGCTCTCCATCTGGACCACCCAATTGCAATAAGATATGAAAAGAATGGGCGCCTTCTTTTTATCAGAAAGGCGCCCATTTTATTAATCTGTAGGACTCATTTTGTCCTTTAGCACAGTTACCCTGTCTTTTACTGGAAGCTCCCGCAAATCCTCCATCAGTTTCGTTACTGTTCCATTGCCGCCTAGATTATGATACTCGGTGTACATTTTTTCGGCAGCCTCCAAACCGTGCAGAGTGATCCAGCCACGTTCGGTGTAATGATAATACGCCTGCACCACCCGGTCACGCAGCAGTGCCTGAATTCCAAGCTCAATTGCCTTTTGCCGACGGTCTTCCTGTTTTTGTCGATTCCACATCATCTTGACGATAAAACTCAGTCCGGTCAAAATTCCCGAAAACAGCGCTTCCAGCCAATATTTTGCCAGCCATTCCACCATTTTATACCGCCTCTTTTGTTCTGTGCTTTGTATCCAGTCCCAAGTCTTTCCAGGCATTCTCAATGGCAATTCGAATGGTATCCATATCAATCTTGATTCCATGTTTTTGGCACTGTGACTCAATATATCTACTCACCCATTCGAGCTTTTCTTCTCCTTTTCCCTGTGCATCAAAAATAATCTCCGCTGCCTGTACACCTGCCAGTGCATAATTCTTTACTGTTTCCCACTGAACATTGGTAAGCTTTGTACGAATGAGCGGCACAATCACACTGGTTACCAGCACCGAAAGCAGTCCGATCAGCGCGGCAACAATCTGGGTAATATCAATATCCTGCATATTTTCCTTCCTTTCTTTTTGTCATCTGCTATACTGTTTTTACTGTTCCTGCAAAGCCTTTTTTCTTCAGGTCATTACAGGTGATCTGTGCTTTTTTCTCTGTGTCAAAACGACCTACACAAACACGATCTATTTCCTTTACACTGTAAAGAAATGCATAGTATCCTTTATCTTCCAGTTTGCTGCACAGTCCTTCTGCTAAATCATGTGCTTTGGAAAAGGTTTTCACTTCTACCGTATAGGGCAGATATTTTGCCATATCGTCCACCTCCTCTTCTATCTTGCTGTAATCAATGAAAGGACACTCCATCCAGTGGGTCCAGGCTGTTGCACCTTTTCCTCGCAGCGGAGTTTTGACTGCGCCGCGATTTCCGGCACACTCAATTACCCATCCATTTCCAATATAGACCCCAACATGTCCCTGCATATAAACACAGATTCCTGCACGCTCTGGGATGGTGTCGATTGTCCCTTTTCGGGTAGCAGCATCGTACATCCTTCCGGTATTATAGTCGAGATCTGCTCGATAGATCGGCTTGTTTTCTTTGTCTGACCACATACAGTAACCTTTAATTAGCCCCACACAGTCACATGCTGTCTGTCCAAGATGCTTTTTGTGGATCTCTTTGTTTGCCCCTCCATTATAAAGCGGGTACTGTTTGGCTTTGGTTTCCAAAAGACTCTCGGTCAGTTTGTTACCAAAGGTTCCCCAGACATACCACCATTTTTCATTGAATGCCTTTTGAGCGTGTTTGATAAGTCCCTCTGGCGTTTTTCCTGTTACAATAGGCATTTTACCATTCTCCTTTCTTCACTTTATTTACTGACAGTTACACAAACAGATACGTTTCGACAAAAATCATCTCCCCCTTTATAAAGTATGTCATCTCAAATCTTCCTGTTCTTGTAATTTGTCCACATCTTTACTCCCTCCTATCTTACTTTCATCTCTCTGCTGTCAAAACAGCCTGTCCTCCCTTCATCCATACCCAAAAACAAAAGGAAAGTTGCATTAAAAAATACAACTTTCCTTCTGTTTCATAATTTTTTGTGTTATGGCCCTTTTGGGCAACTCAAAAGTTTTACTTTTTTCCAATCCACAAGCCATGCAGACTTGTTCCTGCAATATTCCTTTCCGCACTTGCCTTAAGCTGATATTCCAAAATCTTTTGGTATTCCTGCTCATCCATCGCATCAATTTTTTCACTGGATAAAAAAGCCAGATGATCCACCCCGATGTTATAGATACATTCCAAACCTTGTCCACCACACAAACTTTCTATCTCTTCTGCGGTTGTTCGATAAAAAATATCCTCATTGTTTCCGCTTTCAAACTCTCTGTATAACTGTTCCATTGATTTGAGGTTATTGATCATTCCATTGTAAAAGTTTCCCCATTTGTTTAAATAGGCAAAAGCCAGAATGCCGCCTTTTTTGCACACCCGTTTGCATTCCTGAACTGCTTTTATGCGTGCCTCCTCGGAAAAAATATGATAGAGAGCTCCCAAGCACAACACCACATCAAAAGACTCATCTTCAAAACAATCCATCCTGCACACATCAAGCTGATAAACTGCTTCCAGCACAGGTTTGCCTTTCTGAATCTCCCTCATCTGCCTGACATGCTTTCCGGATAAATCTGAAGCGACAACGCGATGTTTCTTTGCAAGCTCAAACGCATATACACCTGTACCGGCACAGCAGTCAAGGATTCTGCTGTTTTGTGGAATCACTTTTTCCAGATATTGCATCGTTACAAAATACTCCAAATAAGCATGTTTGCTTCTGGTCAGTCTGTGAAGCTCATCACTGGCATCATAATATGCTGTAACGGAGTCCGCCTTTTCCTGGTGCGGCTCATAATCCATAAGAATTCCTCCCCGTTTTGCCAGTTTAATCACCACAGGATTAAAATAACGAATGGTGCTTTCTGGACTTTTGGCCTCCAATGGTGTACATCCATGATACTGCTTAAATGCTTTGCCAAATCCTTCTGCAGTCTGATATCCATATAAAAGTGCTGCATCCACAATCTTCATATTCTCATTTTTGATAGCAATTGCCGCACAGCTCAATCGACGATTTCTAATATATTCACTGATTGTCATTCCTGTAATGGTCTTAAATGATCTCTGCAAATCTGCTTCCGAAATTGCCATCATTGCTGCAATCGCATCATAAGACAAATCATCTGTCAAATTTTCTTCTATATAATCAATTACCTTTTGAATTTTAATTGGTTCCATCCTGTTTTCTCCTTTCTTTTTCTTTGATTATAACACCCCGTTCAATCTGTTTCCCGATATTTTACATCAAGTTTTATCCTTTCTCTCTCTAAATGTTGTGTGCCGATATAATCGGACATCACTCTCCCTGCACGCTCCATCATCCCCTGAAGCATTTTTTCCCATTCTTCTGCTAAAATATGGTGTTCTTCCTGTATCTTATTTCCCTGGACATATAAAACCGTGCTCACCGGCAATACCGTTTCATCATTTAGACGGATAAAACTTGTTGCACTGAATTTTTTTCCCGACATAACGCACACCTCCCCATTCATCCTATGCTTTCCGCTCTGTTTTTTATGATACTATCCTTCTTTTTGGGGATAACAGCTGCATATCCTTTCTTAAAAAGGAGGGTTATGTATGAAAATTGCTGCTGCTTACATCCGTGTTTCCACCGATGACCAGCTGGAATATTCTCCTGACAGCCAGCTTGTACAGATTCGCCGCTACGCTAAAGCAAACAGTTTTAATCTGCCAGAGGAATACATCTTTATCGAGGAAGAGGGACGTTCCGGCCGATACAGCGTAAAACGTCCTGAGTTTTTGCGAATGATTTCCACCGCAAAAAAGAAGCCCAAACCCTTTGACGCGATTTTGGTTTGGAAGTATTCCCGTTTTGCCCGCAGCCGTCAGGACAGCATCATTTACAAGTCTATGTTGCGCAAGGAACTGGGAATCGAGGTCATCTCAATCAGCGAAAATCTGGGTGATGACAAGATGTCCATTATCACCGAGGCGATCATTGAGGCGATGGACGAATTTTACAGTGTAAACCTTGCCGAAGAAGTGACCCGCGGTATGGCGGAAAAAGCCCGCCGGGGCCAGCCCCTGACCTACGCTCCCTTTGGCTATCGCATCGAGAACAAACGCTATCTTCCTGACCCGGACACTGCCTTGCTGGTACAGATGATCTATTCCGATTTTCTGTCCGGCATGGGCTACCGGGAAATCGCGCAAAAGCTTGACCAAATGGATGTGCACACCAGATTTGGCAATCGGATGGAAAGCCGAAATATCGAATATATCTTAAAAAATCCTGTGTATATCGGGAAAATCCACTGGAATCCGGGCACAAAGATGCAACGTGGTGTCTTGCCAAACTCCGCTATTCTTTCTGATGGTGAGCATCCTGCTTTGGTAAGCCTTGATGACTGGAATGCTGTTCAAAAACGCATCCAAGAGTTAAAAACACTCTATCACAAAAAAGCAAAATCCGCTGTCATCCCTGAGCATGAATTTGCCCTTCGGGGACTGGTGCGGTGCAGCAGCTGCGGCTCGACTCTGGTAAACAGCGGCAACGGCTCTCTTCAATGCAATGCCTATGCCCGTGGCCGGTGCAGCGTATCCCATGCAATCAACCGGGAACAGCTGACCCAGTGGGTGCTTTCCACCATACAGACCGACTTTTCGGAAAGCCGCTTTCAACTGAACCTGCCAAAATCTGCTCCAATCATTGACCCTTTTACCCTTCTGCAAAACCAGTTGGAACGGGAACAGATGAAATTAAAACGGATTCAGCAAGCCTACGAAGCAGGTGTTGATACTCTGGAAGAGTATTCCCGCAGCAAGGAAAAACGAACCGCCTGTATTCGTCAGCTACAAGAACAACTGGAAAAACTGCGTCTCTCTTCCAACCCCAGCTTAGATGACAGCCGCCATTATGTCAGCAATCAATCTCTTTCCCTTCTTGCCTTTTTAAAAGACCCTGACAACTCAGAAAAGGAGAAAAACATCCTGCTGCGTTCATTGATTGAAAAAGTCGTGTTTGACCGTCAGAAAAACAGCATTGAAATATACTACTATCTGTAATTTTAATATATTTATTCTCTTATTGTATTTTTATTTTTCTCTGTTGATCCCTTTTCTCTTATAATACATACTCTCCAATAAACAAAAACTGCCGCAAAGACAAAAATTAAAGTCTTTGCGGCAGTTTGTTTACTTCAAATATTTCCTGCACAGATTTAAAATTCCATCCAGAGTTCGAAACTCATTTCGGTCCACCTGGGTTGGCTGAATGGAGATGCCGATATCCTCCAGTCCATCCAACAGAGAGATAAATCCCAGACTGTCCAGCAGCTCACTTTCCAGCAGATCGACCCCATCTTCCAACGCCTGCTCACTCCCGCAGGCTTCCACCAGTAAACTTTTTACTGCCTGTTCCAACTTCATATCATTCATTTCTGCAACATCCTCTCCAGTGCATGAAAGTCACATTTTCCCCGCTCGTTCATCGGCATTTTTTCTACTGCAATCCATCTTTTGGGCAGCATGTAGGAAGGTAAAGCAGAAAGCAGTCGCTGTTTGCACTCACTTAGCGGCAGTTCTTTCCCGTTCCACTCGACAATTGCTGCAAGTCCCCGCACTTCTCCCGCTTTTTGAATCGGCAGTACCACCGCAGCATTTACTTCTTTCCAGCACAAAAGCGCCGCTTCGATCTCTCCGGGTTCAATCCGGTATCCTTTATATTTGATCTGCCGGTCGATTCTTCCAAGATACCAGAGCGATCCATCCCGAATCATCCCTTTATCTCCGGTACAGTAAAGCCTTTCTCCTGCAAAGCTTCCAAATCCACCTTGAAAAGCTCCAACATAACCGTTGCCTACACTTTTTCCGACAATGGCAATCTCTCCCGGAGTTCCCTCCGGCAACGGTACTTTATCCTTATCCAATATGAGCAATTTTGATGCTGCACTTTTTACCTCTCCGACTGGAAGTGTGCCCGATCTTTCCTGCACTTCTACCGCACAAACAGCGCAGGCCGCCTCGGTAGGACCATAAGCATTGATAATGCTAAGCTGCGGAAATCGTTCATGCAGCGTTTCCACCGTGCGGGAAGGAAGTGACTCTCCACAAAGAAAGATGGTCTTTAGTTGCGGCATCAGCTGCTGACTGAACATCTCATCGCACAGACACAAACGTATAAAAGACGGCGTGCAGGTCAAACGTACTGCACTGCTTTCCTGCAAAGCGCGGTATAACACCGTCAGATTCTGCTGTTCTTCCCGTTTCAGCGCCCAAACGGTCGCACCTACGGCAAAACAAGGCCAAAGATCCGCTACCGAAAGATCAAAGGAAAACTGCGACTGATTGACCGTTATTCCTTGACCACATTTTGCAATAGCCGGTATGGACAACATCCATTCAACAAAATTTTCCAGTGCAGCAAGAGAAATTCGCACACCTTTAGGCGTTCCGGTGCTTCCCGAGGTAAACAGCCAATAGGCGTCCCGTAAAGGGTTATCCGGCAAACTAATTTCTCCTGATTCATGATATTCACTGTATCTCTCTCCCAGAAAAATGGCACCCAGTTTTTCTGCTGCCGGATACTCCCCGCAGGTAAGGATTGTCTTTGCCCCAGACTGCTGATAGATTTGCTCGATTCTCTTTATCGCCTGCCCGGGATCTACGGGAAGATATGGTCTTGCTGCCATAAGGCAAGCCAAAAAGGAAATCGGCATTCCGATTTCCTTCTCTCCGAATATCATGACTGGACCGCTTTCCTTCTTTAACCACACCGATAAAGCTGCTGCCCTTTCCCAAAGCTGCCGATAACTTAATTTTGCCTTTCGATTTTGGTAAGCTATCCGGTCTGGATGTTCTTTTGCATGTGCTGCAATTGCTTCTAAGAGCATTCTTTTTCCCCTCGATTCCAAACCTAATCCTGACGGATTTGTTCTGGCGGGATAAGCTTTGGATCATACATAACGCGGGAATGGTTATCCAGCACCAGTTCCTTTGCTACTTCCTGTCCGCTCTCCCGATCAATCACCCTGCGGTACACCTTACTGATTCGATACCAGCCATCTGCTTCTTTGCGATAATGGTTATCTTCCTCCACAATCCGATAACGGTATGGAAATGGTTTTGTGGTCCGCAGTTCTCCGCACAAATCAGTATCGCTCAGCCAGAACAGTAGCTGTACCGGCTGATCTGTCGTATTTTTAAACTGATAGTCGATATTTTTATAAAAGACAGAAGTCCCTGTTCCAAAGGGAACGGTCCTGCGCTCATCTGGAAACAGTGCATCAGAGTGATGATGCAGCTCGGTCACTGTCATCGGACTGTTGAGCACCAGCCAATGTACCATATTGGCAAGCTGACACAGCCCTCCTGCAATTCCTGCTTTCATCTGGCTTCCCGCAATTACCAGCCCCTGAGTATATCCTTCTTTCTCGGTTGGATGGCCCACCAGTCCCCAAAAGGAAAAGGTCTGCCCCGGCTCAATGATAATTCCGTTTAATTTGGCCGCTGCAATCTGAAGGTTAAGCTTTTTCCCCTCCTGCAACTGCATCTCCACTCCATGCAGATGGCGCATCAGCAAGGAAGTATGCCCTTTTACCAGACAAGGCAGCGGCGTTGGGTCCAAATGCTTTGCATAATGCTCCCCACTCAGGCAGGTTTTCAGATCACGCAGGAGATATTCCTTGCGCAAAGAAATCCAGTATCCCACCGGACCTCTTTGACAGAGCAGTTTTCGAGGACTCATCTGCTCTCCCCCTCTCCATCCGTCAAAACCATTTTTCAAATGAATCAAATGGTTTCGTATGATAGATTTATTATAGCATACTCCTTCTTTATTTCCCAGACATTTGTGGAAAATAAAAGATTTTCCTCCCAAAATAATATTTTTCCAAAAGAAAAAGCGCAGCCTTCACTGCGCTCACAAATTAAAAGATTCCTCTGCCTTTCATCATGCCCAAAATGACACAAACTATAATCGCAACCCCACAAGCCGCAATCAAATAATCGATATACTTGACCGGAACATTCCGAAAATTATCATAAAATCTCTCTTTAGCATTACTGGACTGCATCTGGCTTTCTTTTTCTTTCAGCTGTTCTTCTCTCTTTTGCAGAGCTTCTTCCCTTTCTCGCAAAAGTTCTTCTTTTTTTGCCAGATCCTCTTCCCGGTTGTCCATCCGCGATAACCTCCCTTCCAAAAAGAAAACACGGGAAATTCCGCCAATCTTCTGATGTCAGAATTCCCCGTATTTTTCCTATGCTATCTCATTACACACTGATAAAACAGACAGCACAAAGCTTTGTATTTTCCAAGCTGATATTATTTCTTAGCAAGGTATTTACGAAGGTCGAGTGCAACTGCAACGATGATAACGAGACCCTGTACAATGAAGGTGTAAGCTGGGTCTACACCGAGGAACTGCAGACAGATCTTCAAAGTTTCAAATACCAGTACGCCGACCAGTACGCCGCTGACACGACCAACACCACCGTTGGTGGATACGCCGCCGATAGTACAAGCTGCGATTGCTTCCAGCTCATAACCAAAACCGGTTGCTGTGGAAGCACCACCTGCTTTTGCACCCAGCAGGAAGCCGCCCAGTGCGTACATAACAGCAGCCAGAACATAAATTCGAATCAGGGTTGCAGATACATTGACACCGGCAACCTGTGCAGCACTTTCGTTGCCGCCGATTGCGTACATATATTTACCATGGCGGGTCTTGTTGTAAAGGAACCACATGAAGATACCTACTGCCAGTGCAATCAGTGCCAGATATGGGATGACAAAGAAAGAACCGTTTGCAACGTTGGTGTAGCTCTGTTTATAACCACCCATTGGCTGGTTATTTGTGATAACGCTGCACAGACCATAAACGATTGTCTGCATACCCAGGGTAGCGATGAATGGTGGAACCTTCAGGAAAGCGATAACACAACCACTGATTGCACCAAAAACAGCACAGATCAGCAATACAATAATCAGACCGCCGATAACTGGGATATCTGGAAGCCATGGAAGCATACGAGCACTATAGTCTACGCTCTGCAGAAGCATTGCAGAAAGACATGCAGACAAACCCACCATACGTCCAGCGGACAGGTCAGTACCTTTGGTGATCAGACATCCGGATACACCACAGGCAATGATGAAACGTGGGGAAACGTTTACAACCAGGTTTCTAAAGTTGTTGACACTAAAGAAGTTATCGGTACTGATACCAACAACCAGTGCCAGAAGTACGATCAAAATAATGATCGCATTATTGGACAAAAAGTTTTTTACACTTTTTGATGTAATTGGACTACCTTTCACTTGCGCCTGTACCATGAATTATTTCCTCCTTATTCAAACTGTGTAGCCAGTTCCATGATATTCTCCTGGTTTGCTTTATCTCCATCGATAAATCCGGTAACACGACCGTCACACATAACCATGATGCGGTCAGACATACCGATCAGTTCGCCCATTTCGGAAGAAATCATGATAATAGACTTACCCTGTCGTGCAAGTTCTTCAATAATACAATAAATTTCATATTTTGCGCCGACGTCGATACCACGGGTTGGTTCATCCAGAATAAAGACATCCGGATCGTTTGCCAGCCAACGGCTAATCAGAACTTTCTGCTGGTTACCACCCGACAGAGACTGAATCAGTGTCTTGGAAGATGGTGTTTTGATCGAAAGTTTTGCTACATTATCCTGTACCAGTTTTTCGATCTTTTTATCGTCCAGCATAATGCCGCCAACCAGATATTTGTTCAGCGAAGCGATGGAAACGTTATCTGCAATCGACAGAACACCCAGAATACCAGTTGCGCGGCGGTCTTCTGTCAGCATCGCAATTCCTTTTTTAATCGCATCCGCAGGCTGATTGATGGTCAATTCTTTTCCTGCATAGCGGATATGACCTTTGGAGTGACAGCGCAGGCCAAACAAGCCTTCCATCAATTCGGTACGCTGTGCACCAACTAGACCAGCTACACCCAGAATCTCACCCTTGCGCACATTGAAGCTGACATTGCGGAAGCTCTTTGGATTGATCGAAGTGAAATCCTCAACTTCAAATACAACATCACCCGGAACATTGTGACGCTCTGGATAAAGATTGGTCAGCTCACGACCAACCATCTTGGTGATGATGGTGTCAATGTCCAGATCTTTCGCTGCCCAGGTTCCGATATACTGACCATCTCGCATGATGGTAACTTCATCGGAAATTCTCAAAATCTCATCCATCTTGTGGCTGATGTATACAATTGCAACGCCCTTGCTGCGCAGTTCGTTTACAATTGCAAACAAAGCCTCTACCTCAGCCGCAGTCAACGAAGATGTTGGCTCATCCAGAATCAGTACCTTACAGTCAGCGGATACTGCTTTTGCAATCTCAACCAGCTGCATCTGGGAAACACTCAAAGTTCCCAGTTTTGCCTTAGGATCAAAGTCCAGATGAACTTCCTTTAAAACTCTTGCTGCATCCTCGTACATCTTTTTATGGTCAATCGTTTTGATTGGTCCATAAGATTTTACCGGATACCGGCCGACATAAATGTTTTCACCGATGCTGCGCTCTGGAATTGGCTGCAATTCCTGATGCACCATGGCGATACCTTTGTGCAGTGCATCCAGAGGGTTCAAAATCTTGATCTTTTCTCCCTCATAGTAGATCTCGCCTTCATCCATGTGGTAAATACCAAACATACACTTCATCAAGGTGGATTTACCTGCACCATTTTCTCCCATCAGTGCGTGTACCGTGCCCGGACGCAGTCTTAACTGTGCATGGTCCAATGCCTTAACACCCGGAAAGGTTTTGACGACACCACGCATTTCCAAACGATATTCAGACAACTCACTTGCCTCCCTCTGCGTCTAAATGCCGTCAGTTGATTTCAGAAACAAGCCAAAACTTGGTTTCCTGCTTCTGAAATCAGCTGACGCAAATAGTTTTTCCTGCCAGAAAACTGGCCTTTAGATTGCTGATTTTCAGCTTATTGGTTTTCACAACATTAAGAAAGGTGCGTGTGCGTCCTGCGCACACGCACCCCGAAATTCTTAACTATTGTGCCGTTACTAATTATTTGATAAATTCGCTTGCATTGTCTGGAGTTACTTTGACATAGTCAACGTAAACAGACTGTTCGCCTTCAGCATATGTTTTGCCGCCCAGCAGTTCTTCCATGCATGCTACTGCCTGTGTTGCCTGGCTCTGTGCGTCGTTGAGTACAGTACCGGTCAGGTTGCCGTTAACAACTTCGTTGAGAGCTGCGTCCAGAGCGTCAACACCTACCAGGTAGATGTCTTCGTTTACAGTGCGGCCAGCAGCCTGGATAGCCTGCAGAGCACCGATTGCCATATCGTCGTTGTTGCAGAATACAACTTCGATCTGATCACCGAATTTTGCAAGGTCATTCTGTGCGATTTCCTGACCTTTGTTGCGGTCCCAGTCACCACGCTGGAGGTCGAGCTGTTCAACTTCCATACCAGCATCGGTCAGAGCTTTTACAGAGTATTCTGTACGCAGCTGAGCGTCGATGTTTTCAGGGTCGCCCTGAATCATAATGTAGGAAACTTTGCCATCGCCGTTGATGTCACCTTTGTTTTCGGTTTCCAGAATGATTTCGCCCTGGAAGGTACCGGACTGAGCTGCGTCACAACCAACATAAACAAGTTTGTCGTATGCTGCCATCTGTTCAGCGGTAGGCTCACGGTTGATCAGCACGGTTGGGATGTTTGCCTGTTTAACAGCTGCGATGATAGTGTCAGCAGCAGATGTCATAACTGGGTTGATGATCAGTGCGTCAACGCCCTGAGTAATGAAGGTGTTAACCTGCTCAGTCTGTTTTGCCTGGTCGTTGTTGCCGTCTACAACGGATACTTCATAGCCTTTTTCTTCCAGGATTGCCTGAAGAGCGTTACGGTATGTAGTCATGAAAGCGTCATCGAATTTGTAAATACATACGCCGACTTTACCGCCAGCTGGAACTTCTGCAGCAACTTCTTCAGCAGTTTCTTCTGCTTTTTCAGCAGGAGCCTCTTCTTTGGTTTCCTCTGTGGTTGCTGTGTTTTCTTCTGTTGGTGCTGCAGTTTCACTGCCACCGCAAGCAGCCATGGATAATACCATACAGCCAGCCAGAATCAGCGCAAGAATCTTTTTCATGGAAAATCTCTCCTTTGTTTTGTTGCAGAAAACATTTTGGATTCATCATTACAACGTGAATCCATCACTTTTTGTTATCTGCAAAATAATTTCTACAGGATTTCTTTCCTGTAGTTGTTGTGAATATGATATCAGTTTTTTGGATAAAAGTCAATAAAACAAGTTATTTTAAAGCATTTTTTTATTGGTTTTTTACAAAAATTGTGTGCTTTCACAAAAAACTCAAAAAACTTTGTGGCTTTTACCAATTGAATTTCTTAAATCTTTTATAGTTAAAATTTAATCAAAGATCACCTTTTGTTAAAAATCATCCTGTTATTTTTTGTGTTTTTGCACATTTGTTCGTCTAAAAGGGAGACTCCATCCCACGCTTCAAAAAATACTCTCCTTTATGGTGCTGTATCACCAGAAAATCGTTCTGAAGTTAACTCTGTAAGCACATAATCTCTCAACAAACACGAAAACTTTTGAGGGAAAGTATTTCTTTTAATAAAGAAGAATCTTTCCTTGTCAGATTCCGCAGAGATTTTCTGGAGACTCATCTATCCTGATTTTTGGTCGTGCAGGAAAGCACAAAATCTGGCATGAGTCTTAATTGATACCAAAGATAAATCGAAACAGGCATTGGAAACTAATCTGCTTAAACTAAACTTACCACAATGTGTTAACCATAAAATTAAGATTCAAAAGATTCTACTGTCGAGGCAATTTGGGACTGCCTCGACTTTTTTATTCGCTTTAGTCTGATAACATGATAACATATTGCTCAAAAAATTACGTTATCTTTGTGAAAAATCACCGTCATTTTATACAGATAAACATACCCTAGTTTAAAAAATACAGAAAATTTATAGAGAAAAACCATGTTTTTGTTTGACACTACCTGATCCATCTGTTATCTTGAATATAAAGAGGAAATATTTTTCCACATTGAATCGATTTTATTTTTTAAGAAAAGGTGAGTGTCAAAATGATTATGAATCCATCTACCATCAAAGATGTTGTCATCGACGGTCACAGTCTGACAATCGAGTCATTTGTTGCAGTTGCACGATTTGGCGCAAAAGTCAGCGTTGCCAAAGAAGCTCTGGATGCAATGCAGAAATCCCGTGATCTTGCCGAAAAAATTGCTTCCGAAAAACGTGTTGCATACGGCATCACCACAGGTTTTGGCGATTTTGCCCGCGTTGCTGTTCCAGAAGAGATGTCCAACACTCTTTCCACTAATCTGATCTTGAGCCACTGCACCGCTACCGGCGATCCTTATTCGGAAGAGGTTGTCCGCGGCATGCTGCTTCTGCGTGCAAACGCTTTGTGCGGCGGCGTATCCGGCGTTCGCCCTGTACTGGTTACCATGATGGCAGAAATGCTCAATAAAGGCGTTCATCCAGTTGTTCCACAGAAGGGTTCTCTGGGTGCTTCCGGCGACCTTGCTCCACTGGCACATATGTCCCTGCCGCTGCTTGGTAAAGGCAGAGCGGTTTATCAGGGTGTTGAGATGGATGGCGGCGAAGCAATGGAAAAAGCCGGCATCAAAACACTGGATACCCTGGTTTGCAAGGAAGGTCTGGGCCTGACAAACGGAACCTGCGCTATGACCTCTGTTGGTACCCTTTCCCTGTATGATACTATCTGTGCTGCACAGCTTGCTGACCTGATCGGCTCCATGACTATGGAAGGCTTAACCGGTCTGCTAAACGCATTTGACGAACGTGTTCATGCTGTTCGCGGCCACAAAGGACAGATGATGGTTGCTAAAAACTTCCGTCTGCTGACCGAAGGCTCCGAAATTCTGAAAAACTGCCAGTCCGACCGCGTACAGGATGCTTATTCCCTGCGCTGCATTCCACAGGTACATGGTGCAATCCGTGATGCAATCGAATATGTAAAAGAAAAAGTATCCATCGAGCTCAACGCCGTTACCGACAACCCGCTTGTTTTCCTGGATGATGAAAACGTCATCTCCGGCGGAAACTTCCACGGCGAACCGATGGCTCTCGCATTCGACTTTTTGGGCATCGCCTGCTCGGAGATTGCAGACATTTCCGAACGCCGCACCGAGCGCATGGTCAATGCCGCACTTTCTAACGGTCTGACTCCATTCCTCACCTCCGAGGGCGGTGTTAACTCCGGTTATATGATCGTTCAGTATTCCGCAGCTTCGATGGTTTCAGAGAACAAGGTGCTGGCTCATCCTGCATCGGTAGACTCCATCCCATCTTCCGCAAACCAGGAGGATATGGTTTCGATGGGAACCACCGCTGCAAGAAAATCCGGCTGGATTGTACAGAATACACTCTCTGTACTGGCTGACGAGCTGCTGACCGCATGTCAGGCAATCGACATCCGCCGCAGACTGAACACCCACGGACAGGGCATTTCCCCAGTTCATCAGAAGGTTTATGATCGTGTCCGCAAAGATGTTGCTTTCTATGAAACCGACCGCGAACTGTGGCAGGACATCAAGGCATGTGAAAAACTGGTTCGCAGCGGTGAACTGCTCGACATTGTAAGAGAAACTGTTGCTGATTTCGAATAACCAGGCTGAGCCTGGACCCTGTTTCGCGCTTTGGTTTCGTGTGAAATTGCAGTTTCAGCACACGGCAATCGCTCGCGTTAACACACTCGCTCATTCGATGAAAACAAAAGTTTTCGTCCACCTTTTTCAAAAGGTGGTGGTGTCCAGAGGCAACGCCTTTGGGCGCTCACCGCAGTGAGCGAAACTCTTTATCGTCAGGCGCTCATTGGGAGAGCTCGAGAACCTTTTTGCAAGAGAAAAGGTTCTCGAAAACCGATTGCGAGCAGTGAGCAAACTCAAAAATTATCCAGTGGATGATTTTTGACGGCTGGAATCAGCTCCGTTTTCCATCTGCACCGTTGCGTGCAGATGCGCACTGACGTGCGGCAGCCCCGAACAGGGATAGTGCCACTATTGATTTATATTTGGTTGTTTTGTGTCACAGGGGCGTTGCCCCCGTACCTCCATGAGCTTTTTGAAAAAAGCTCAACCAAAAACTTCATTTATTACATACAATTCCCTTTATTTAATACCATTTCATTTCATAAAAACAGGAGGTTTTATTATGGACTACAATCCACAGGACGCTATGATTATCAAGCTCGACTATGAACTTCCCGAATATCCAACATTCGTTGAGGGTATTCGCCGCGCTCCAAGACGAGAATCTCACCTGACCGAGTCCGATAAGGCACTCGCAATCAAAAACGCTCTGCGTTATATCCACCCTGACCATCATGAACAGATGGCAATGGAATTTGCAAAAGAGCTGGATGAGCATGGCCGCATCTACGGCTACCGTTTCCGCCCACAGGGTGAACTGCACGGCAAGCCAATCGACCAGTACAAAGGTAACTGCATCGAAGGTAAAGCTTTCCAGGTTATGATCGACAACAACCTGGACTTTGATGTTGCGCTTTATCCATACGAACTGACCACCTATGGTGAAACCGGTCAGGTTTGCCAGAACTGGATGCAGTACCGCCTGATTAAAAAATATCTGGAAGTTCTGACCGACGACCAGACCCTCGTTATCGAGTCCGGTCACCCACTCGGTCTGTTCAAATCCCACAAAACCTCTCCTCGTGTCATCATCACAAACGGTCTGATGATCGGTATGTTCGATAATCAGCAGGCATTCAACCGTGCTGCCGCTCTGGGCGTTGCAAACTACGGTCAGATGACCGCCGGCGGCTGGATGTACATCGGTCCACAGGGCATCGTACATGGTACCTTCAACACCCTGCTCAATGCTGGCCGTCTGGTTCTGGGCGTTCCGAAGGAAGGCAACCTCGCAGGCAAACTGTATGTTACCTCCGGTTTGGGCGGCATGTCCGGTGCACAGGGTAAAGCTGCTGATATTGCTGGCGCTGCTTCGATCATCGCTGAGGTTGACATTTCCCGTATCATGACCCGTTATACACAGGGCTGGGTAGATAAATACACCGACAGTCTGGAAGAGGCGCTCAGTTGGGCTTTGGAAGCACAGAAAGCAAAAGAGCCTTGTGCGATCGCTTACCACGGCAACGTTGTTGACCTGCTGGAATACCTGCTGGAGAAAAACATCCACGTTGACCTGCTCTCCGACCAGACTTCCTGCCATGTACCATACGACGGCGGTTACTGCCCACAGGGTCTGACCTTTGAACAGCGTACCGAAATGCTGGACAAAGACCCAGAAGGCTTCAAGGAACTTGTAAACAAAACTCTGCGCCACCACTATGAACTGATCTGCAAGATGCACGAACAGGGAACCTATTTCTTTGACTACGGCAACAGCTTCCTGAAAGCAGTTTATGATGCTGGTGTTCCGGAAATCTGCAAGAACGGTCATGATGAAGTAGATGGTTTCATCTTCCCATCCTATGTTGAAGACATCCTCGGTCCATGCCTGTTCGACTACGGCTATGGTCCATTCCGTTGGTGCTGTCTGTCCGGCAAACCGGAAGACCTCGATGCAACTGATGCTGCTGCAATGGAATGCATCGATCCAAACGCACGTTATCAGGACCGCGACAACTGGATCTGGGTTCGCGACGCTAAGAAGAACAAACTGGTTGTTGGTACCCAGTGCCGTATCCTGTATCAGGACGCTTACGGCAGAACCAAGATCGCGCTCAAATTCAATGAGATGGTTCGTCAGGGCAAGATCGGTCCGGTTATGCTCGGTCGTGATCACCACGATACCTCCGGTACAGACTCCACCTTCCGTGAAACCTCTAATATCAAGGACGGTTCCAACATCATGGCAGATATGGCTGTTCAGTGCTTTGCAGGAAACTGCGCACGCGGCATGAGCCTGGTTGCTCTGCACAACGGCGGTGGTACCGGTATCGGTAAAGCGATCAACGGCGGCTTCGGTATGGTTCTGGATGGTTCTGCACGCGTGGATGAGATCCTGAAAGTTTCGATGATCTGGGACGTTATGAGCGGTGTTGCACGTCGTTCCTGGGCTAGAAACGAGCACTCGATCGAGACCTGCGTTGAGTTTAACCAGTCCCATCCGGGTCAGTATCATGTCACCCTGCCTTATATCGCAGACGATGAAATCGTTGCAAAGGCAGTTAAGACCATGACTGGTCACCACGAAGCAAAATAATAGGTGAAAACAAAAGTTTTCGTCCACCTTTTTCAAAAGGTGGCGGATTCTAAAGGCAGAGCCTTTAGTCGCTCACTGCAGTGAGCGAAACTCTTTATCCGTGAAAGAGCATTTAGGAAAGTGTGAAAACCCTTTGCGATAGAAAGGGTTTTCACAAACTACCAGAATATACAAACTGTCTTCAAAAATTATCCGGTGGATGATTTTTGACGTCTGGAACTAGCTCCGGTTTCCATCTGCACAGCTGTGTGCAGATGCGCACTGACGTGCGGCAACCCCAAACAGGGACTAATACCTCTATTGATTTTTATATTTTTGTACGGTGTCACAGGGGCGTTGCCCCCGTACCCCTATGAGCTTTTTGAAAAAAGCTCAACCAAAAACTTTTTCATTTTGAAGTTTTTATTTTCCATAAAGGAGTCTGATTACTATGGCAAGAATTATTGAATGCGTACCAAACTGTTCTGAAGGCAGAAATAAAGAAGTAATCGAATATATCGCTGATGCTGTCCGCAGTGTTCCGGGCGTTGCACTGATGGACTACTCCTCTGATGAAAACCATAACCGCAGCGTGTTCACCATCGTTGGTGACCCTGACCAGATGGCAGAAGCTGCTTTCCGCTTTGCAAAAGCATGTGTTGAAAAGATCGATATGACCAAACATCACGGCGAACATCCTCGTATGGGTGCAGTTGACGTTATCCCATTTACTCCAGTTAAGGATGTTCCAATGGAAGAATGTATCGAGATTTCCAAAAAAGTAGGTCAGAGAATCTGGGAAGAACTGGGTATGCCGGTTACTCTGTACGAAGAATCCGCTACTGCTCCACACAGAAGAAACCTCGCTGCAATCCGCAAAGGTCAGTTTGAAGCAATGCCGGAAAAACTCAAAGACCCACAGTGGTACCCAGATTACGGCAACCATGAAATCCATCCAACTGCTGGTATCGTTGCAGTCGGCGCACGTTTCCCACTGGTTGCTTTCAACATCAACCTCTCTACCTCCGATGTTGAGATTGCTAACAAGATTGCAAAAACCATCCGTGAGTCCTCCGGCGGTATGCGCTGGGTAAAATCCATCGGTGTTATGCTGGAAGAAAGAAACACCGCTCAGGTTTCCATCAATATGACCAACTACACCAAGACTCCAATCTATCGCGTTTATGAAACTGTTCGTTTCGAAGCTGCAAGATACGGCGTACATATCATCGGTTCCGAGCTGATCGGTATTGTTCCAATGGATGCTCTGGTTGAAACCGCTGAATACTACCTGAAGCTGGAAAACTTCGATAAAGACAATCAGGTTATGGAGAAACACCTCCTGTAATTTGAAAAAAGGAGGATCTACCATGAAACCTTCCCTGCTGATTTATAATATCGGTATGCTCGCCACCGCCTGCGGCAATTCTGCCCATGGCGGCAAGGCACAGGGCGAAATCCAGATTATCGAAAACGCTTATGTTGCTGTAGAAGAGAACAAAATCGTTGCTGTCGGACAGGGTGAAGTTCCTGCTGAGCTGCACTGTGACGGCTGCAAAACAATCGATGCGAACAATAAACTGGTCACAGCGGGCTTAGTGGACGCACACACCCATCTTGTCTTTGGTGGCTGGCGTGAACACGAGCTTGCCTTAAAGCTCCATGGCGTTCCTTATCTGGACATTCTGGCGCAGGGCGGCGGCATTCTCTCCACCGTCCGCAGCACCAGAAAAGCAACCGAGGATGAACTGTTTGACAAAACAGCTAAAGCCCTTGACACCATGCTTTCTTTGGGAACCACAACCTGTGAAGCAAAGAGCGGTTATGGTCTTGATTTTGAAAATGAATTAAAACAGTTAAACGTCGTAAAACGGCTGCAGAAAAGCCAGCCAGTCGAGCTTGTTTCCACCTTTATGGCAGCTCATGCACTTCCGGAAGAATATAAGGATGACCGTGAGGGTTATATTTCCCTTATCATCGACAAGATGCTTCCTTATGTTGCAGAGCATAAACTGGCTGATTTCTGCGATGTATTCTGTGAAACCGGTGTATTCACCGCCGAAGAATCCCGCCGCATCCTCACCGCAGCACAGAAATACGGTCTGGGAGCTAAAATCCATGTGGACGAAATCGATCCAATCGGCGGCTCCGTGCTTGCCGGAGAGATCGGTGCAGTTTCTGCCGAACACCTGATTGTATGCCCGGACGAAGGCATCGAATCGATGGCAAAGGGCGGCACAATTGCCTGTCTGCTGCCGGCAACTTCGTTCTATCTGGGTGCAACCTTTGCTCCTGCCAGAAAGATGGTAGAAGCGGGTGTTCCGGTTGCAGTTGCAAGCGACTTTAACCCTGGCTCGACCCCGAACCTTTCCTTACAGCTTGCAATGAACATTGCCTGCTATCGTTACCGCCTGACTCCAGAAGAAGTTCTGACTGCTGCCACCTTAAACGCTGCTGCAGCTATCGGCAAAGCTGACCAGATCGGCACTGTCGAAGTCGGAAAGCAGGCTGACCTGCTGATCTGGAATGCAGACAACCTGAACTTTATCTTCTACCGCTACGGAAACAATCTGGTTCAGACTGTAATTAAAAATGGTAAGGTTGTAAAATAAAAGTTTTACTCAATTTTTTTCAAAAAGCAGGCTGAGCCTGCACCCTGTTCGCCTACGGCGCAAAGACGGGTAGTGAGAGGACAAAAGCCAAAGTTTTCGTCCACCTTTTTCAAAAGGTGGCGGATTCTAAAGGCAGAGCCTTTA
>ERZ894229.168-NODE-168-length-67880-cov-10.6056_pt1 | contig 67880 bp, 61 predicted proteins | sample MGYA00380295_ERZ894229 | MGnify/ENA primary metagenome ERZ894229 (study PRJEB32331, sample SAMN06328479) | human gut metagenome | biome: human gut microbiome; feature: stool | host: Homo sapiens | collected 2014-09-17 ... | reverse complement strand
AGAGAAGCTTTCAAAGCTTTTGATCGCGGATCTTTCCGATCTGAATTTCAACCAAGTGGATTTTGATGTTTTCCTGACGAAAAAGGAACGTCCCGCTTCCGACGGCTGGGACGAGGTGACCTTCCGCATCTCCACCAATCCGGGCGAGCCGAAAAAGCCCCTGTCCGAGGTTGCCAGCGGCGGCGAACTTTCCCGTATCATGCTGGCCCTGAAAACAGTGACCGCGGCTCAGGAGGACAAGGACACTTTTATTTTCGATGAGATCGATGCGGGAATCAGCGGGAAAACCGCCTGGAAAGTCTCCCAGAAGCTGGCAGTTTTGGGAAAGGCGCGCCAGGTGATCTGCATCACCCATCTGCCGCAGATCGCGGCCATGGCGGACAACCATTTTGTCATCGAAAAAAAATCCGAAAATGGCTCAACTGCCACTTCCATTTATGAAATTAAGGGCGATGCGGTGGAAAGGGAGCTGGCCCGTATGCTGGGAGGAGACGAACTGACCGAAAGCGCCCTGGCCAATGCCAGAGAATTGAAAGAAATGGCAGAGAATACAAAACAATACTAAATTATCCGAAACCGATTCTTCACATACTAGAAAGGACGTACATGCAGATGTATGTCCTTTTCAAGTTTTTGGGAAAGGATGTGAGGAATTGGAAAGGAGACGAAAATACAGATTGATCCTGTGCCTGATTCTTATCTGTGCCGTAACGGCGCTTTTCATATGCTGGATGCTTCTGATCTGGGAACGCGTGCCCGGCATGATCCATATCCGCGCGGGCGTGCAGCAGGAGCTGGATCTGAACGTCCCCGTATCAGGGGAGCTGTATCGAAACGATACGGAGGAAGAACATGCCGAAAAGGAAAATCAGAGCGGTGAGGATGCGGTAGCGGCTGTCAGGATGAACGCTGTGAACCCGCTTCCGCAAAAAAGCCTGTCCGTAAATCTGAACGAACCGATCACCCTGTATGCGGAAGCGCTGGAAAGCTATACCATGAAGCTCAGGCTGTTCGGCCTGATCCCCTTCAAGACCGTTCAGGTTGAGGTGATTGACGACAAAACCCTGATCCCTGCCGGAATCCCCATAGGAATTTACGTGAAAACGGAAGGGGTTCTCGTGATCGCCACCGGGGAATTTGAAGGACCGGACGGACAGACGAACGCCCCTGCGTCCAGACTGCTGAAGGAAGGAGACTACATCCTGAAGGCGGACGGAGAAACCGTAACGGGAAAGGCGGCCTTCATGCAGCGCATTGCGGACAGCGGCGGAGAAGAAATGATTCTTACGATTCTTCGAGACGGACAGCAGTTTGACGTGAGCCTCACCCCGGAGCAGAATCAGAACGGGGAATATAAACTGGGAATCTGGATCCGGGACAATGCCCAAGGCGTCGGCACTCTGACCTGGCTGGATACGGATAACAGCTTCGGCGCTCTGGGACATGGCATCAACGACATGGACACTGCCGCGCTGATGAACCTGGAAAGCGGCAGCCTTTATAAGACGGAAATCATATCCATTACGAAGGGGGAAAACGGTTCCCCCGGAGAACTGACCGGCGTGATCGATTATAATGAAGATAATCGCATCGGAACCATAGAAGCCAACACGGAGAAGGGAATATTCGGAAGCCTGGATGAGGAATCCGCTTCCCACATCATATCCTCCGCCATGCCCATCGGCCTGAAACAGGAGGTGGAGGAGGGAGAGGCCGAGATCCTGTGCAGCGTAGGCGGGGAGCCGGAGCTTTACACCATAGAGATCACGGGGATCCATCTGGATCACGACAACGTAAACCGTGGCCTGGAAATCACCGTCACGGACGAACGCCTTCTTGCCCTGACCGGCGGAATCGTCCAGGGAATGAGCGGCGCTCCCATCATTCAAAACGGAAAACTTGTGGGTGCGGTAACGCATGTGCTGGTCAACGATCCCACAAGAGGTTATGGGATATTTATTGAAAACATGCTCGAACATTGAGTCCGGGCAGTCCGAATAAAGTAAACGCCCCGTAAGCTTGCTTACAAGGGGCGTTTCACTTTATTCGGACTATCCGGCGAAAGCCGGCAGCGAGAAGAAGCGAAGCGGATTCGAGCTGAGCCCGGACGGAGTGAAGGAAAGGATCATCTGATACAAACACACGCATTGCGTGAAAAGGAAAAATGTTATATAATAAAGAAAATACCGCAGGGAGGTAATTGGCATGGATCTGGCAGAACAGCTTAGAACGCTTCGGGAACAGACTGGACTATCCAGAAAAGATTTTTCCATTCATATGGGGATTCCTCTGAGGACAATAGAGGATTGGGAAGCGGGACGCAGAAGGCCGCCTGAATATATCCCGCGGCTGATCGCGTATCAGCTGAAATATGAAGAACTGACAGCAAAAAAGGAAGAGAGGGAACAGGGTGCAGAATAAAAATGAGATTGTAATTTTTGAAACGGAAGACAGACAGGTGAAGTTACCTGTAACTGTGGAAAATGATACCGTGTGGTTAAACCGGAATCAGATGTCGGAATTGTTCGACAGAGACGTGAAAACCATCGGTAAGCATATTAACAATGCATTAAAAGAAGAATTAGAGGATCAGGTGGTGGTCGCAAAATTTGCGACTACCACTCAGCATGGTGCTATCGAGGGAAAAACGCAAACTCACATGACAGAATATTACAACTTGGATGTAATCATCTCCGTCGGCTACCGTGTCAAATCAAAGCGCGGCGTGGAATTTCGCCGCTGGGCAAACACTGTATTAAAACAATACATATTAAAAGGTTATGCTGTGAATGATAATCGTATCAAACAGCTTGGAGAAGTGATACGGATTATGAAACGGACGCAGAATGATCTGGACAGTAAACAGGTGCTTTCTGTCATAGAGAAATACAGCAGTGCGCTCGATTTGCTGGATTCTTACGACCATCAGAACATGACCCGGCCAAAAGGAAATAAGGCAACCCATGTTCTTACATATGAAGAATGCAGGGAGGTCATAGAAAGCATGCGCTTTGGCGATGAATCGGATCTGTTCGGCAGAGAAAAGGATGATTCCTTTAAGGGGAGCATCGGAAATATTTATCAATCTTTTGGCGGAGTGGATGTTTATGAGTCGCTGGAGGAAAAGGCGGCCAATCTTTTGTATTTTGTCACGAAAAATCACAGCTTCTTTGACGGGAACAAAAGAATTGCGGCAACAATGTTTCTGTATTTTCTGGACAAAAACGAAGCGCTGTTTTCTGATGGAAAGAAGAAGATAGAAGATGGAACATTGGTGGCGCTAACGATCATGATCGCGGAATCAAGACCGGAAGAAAAGGAAATGATGATCAGTGTGATCATGAATTGTATGCAATAAAGATACAGGCTGACAGGCACAGCAGCCTGCGAGCACTGGTCAACGCCCCCACAGAAGATTCGGACTGCTCCGGGATGTGGCAGTGGAAAGGGCATAGGAAAGGACAGTCTGACATGTAAGCTCGCTTACAGCAGAATCTGTCGATTATCGCCGGATTTCAACCCGTTTCGCGTAAATACGACACGGAAAGCGTCGAAAACGTATCGAATATTAACGATTTAACGCGTTTTGTGCGACGAAAGAAGGTTGCCATATTTTGTCATTCTTATATAATTAGTGCAGGAACAGACAAAAAAGAAAAGGATTTTGGCAAAAGCGCTTCGGAATGGAGGACGAATATGGAACAGTTACGCATGAGTACGGGGAAGGACAGCGAAAGAGTGGTACAGATTTTGACCGATCTGATGAAAACGAATAAAGAATTCCAGATTATGATCACGGTTCCTGCGACAGGAACAGATGTGGCGGAACTGACGGCACAGGAAGAAAAGCCTTTGGATGCGTCCGCGCAGACGGTGCCGCAGACACCCGGTCAGACGCAGCGCAGTCTGGAAAAGGACGTGACGGACATGATCCATGAGATCGGTGTTCCGGCCCACATCAAGGGATATCAGTATCTGAGGGAAGCGATCATGATGTCCGTTCAGGATATTGAAATGCTCAATTCCATCACCAAGATCCTGTATCCCACGATCGCAAAGAAGTATCAGACCACACCCAGCCGTGTGGAGCGGGCAATCCGCCATGCGATTGAGGTGGCATGGAGCAGAGGCAGGATGGAAACGCTGGATGCGCTGTTTGGCTATACCATCAATACCGGAAAGGGAAAGCCGACCAATTCGGAATTCATCGCTCTGATTGCTGACAAAATCCGTCTGCAATATAAGAGCTGAAGCTTTTCACGATGGCTCCCGCCAAGAAAAAGTCCTTTATTTCAATGCAATGATGATGTATAATAAATGCAAAGCCGAAATTTAGAGAAGGATATTTTATTGATTACGGGAGGATTCGCAATGAAAAAAATTCTATTTGTGGCTTCGGAAGGCGTGCCGTTTATAAAAACAGGCGGTCTGGCGGATGTGGTGGGTGCGCTGCCCAAGTGCATTGACAGAGAATACTACGATGTACGGGTGATTCTGCCGAAATATGTCTGCATGACGCAGGCTATGAAGGACCGGCTGACCTACAGAACGCATTTCTATATGGATTTCCACTGGCAGAACCAGTATGTGGGAATCATGGAATCAGAAGTGGACGGCATCAAGTTCTATTTCATCGATAACGAGTTTTACTTCAATGGATTCAAACCCTATTGCGACAATGCGCTGTTTGAAATTGAGAAGTTCGCGTTCTTCTCCAAGGCGGCGCTGTCCATCCTGCCCGTGATCGATTTCCGGCCTGATCTGATCCACTGCCATGACTGGCAGACGGGACTGGTTCCTGTCTATCTGCATGAAAGATTTCAGGGAAGCGACTTTTATCGTGGAATTAAGACGGTCATGACGATCCACAATCTGAAGTTCCAGGGAAAATGGAGTATCAAGGAGGTACAGGATATTACGGGGCTTCCCATGTCGTTCTTCACGCCGGATAAGCTGGAAGCCTATAAGGACGCCAATCTGTTAAAGGGCGGCCTGGTGTATGCGGATGCGATTACGACGGTGAGCAGCACCTACGCGGAAGAGATTAAGACCCCTTTCTACGGGGAGGGGCTGGATGGCCTGATGCGCGCCAGAAGCGGCGACCTGAGGGGCATTGTGAACGGCATCGATTACGATGAATACAATCCGGAAACGGATCCCTTCATCACCCGTACCTTCAACGCGGTGAATTTCCGGAAGGAGAAGATCAAGAACAAACGGTCCCTGCAGGCAGATTTTGGACTGAATCAGGACGACAGAGCCATGGTGATCGGCGTGGTTTCCCGCCTGACGGATCAAAAGGGCTTTGATCTGGTTGCCTATGTGATGGATGAGCTCTGCCAGGATAATATTCAGCTCATTGTGCTGGGAACCGGCGAAGAGCGTTATGAGAATATGTTCCGGCATTTCGCCTGGAAATATCAGGGAAAGGTATCCGCGCAGATTTATTATTCTGAGGCGGTAGCCCACAGGATTTACGCTTCCAGCGACGCTTTCCTGATGCCTTCCCTGTTCGAACCCTGCGGTCTGAGCCAGCTGATTGCTCTGCGTTACGGCACGGTGCCGATTGTTCGTGAAACGGGAGGCCTGAAGGATACGGTGTGGCCGTATAACGAATATGAGAGCACAGGAACGGGCTTCAGCTTCAGTAATTACAACGCGCATGAGATGCTGGGAACAATCCGCTATGCAGAAAAGATTTATTACGATAAGAAGCGCGAATGGAACAAGATCATAGACAGAGGCATGGCAGTTGACTTCTCCTGGAATGTTTCGGCGAAAAAATATCAGGAGATGTATGACTGGCTGATCGGTTAAAAAAGCTTCAGCGGCCGGCAGAGCATCGGAAGCAGAAACTGCTGCAGCGCTGTGGAATATATGGAATACAAAAACATCCGGCATCGAAGAAGATGCCGGGTGTTTTTGATCGAGTGCGCCTGGCGGGCGACCGCATGGATTGCAAGCTTGCCTGCACAGACATGCGGACATCCGACGGGTAACGGACAGCGAGCAGCTATGCTGAGAGCTGCCCGGTACAGCGAACGGCTTTGCCGTGCGCTGTGCTTATCGCGCGAAAAGCCCAGTGGAAAACGAACAGGCATGATAAAAGGCAGAGAAATTCTGTTGTATGAAGAGTAAGGTTTATTTTATATTCCTGTTCCCGTCCGGGAAGAGCATAAACAGGAGAAAGACAGAACATAATATTATGGACTCTGATTGTATCATTCCAGGAAAGGAGAGGTGGATCATGGGAAAAAGATGGAAAGCGCTGGCGGTTTTCGCGGCGTTTTTGCTGTCTCTTCCGACAGGCTGCGGCACGGCGGAAGACCTGAATGCGACTGATACGGCAAAAGAAGAAACAGGTGCAGGAACTGATACCGGCGGGAAAGGGGAAACGGCAGGGGAAAGCCAGACCGCCGGGGCATATACGTATCATCTGGAAACGGAGGAAATGGCCTGGAATACGTCGGATGGAGAAGCGGCGTTGACGGTGACCCTGGAATATCCGGTCTTTGAGGGGGATACGGAGGCGGAGAAAGCCATCAATAGCTTTTTCCGGAACTGGGTCGCGGATAAAATGGCATCTTATGAGGCGGAGCCAGATTCTCTGGCGGAGGAAGCTCTGGAATTCGGGGAGTCGGAGGTATCGGCTGGCGCAGCGCCCTGGGCGGACGACTATTCGGTGGCGGCGGTGACAGCCGTGCAGGGAGTGATTTCCATCCGGCAGGATAATTATCTTTTTACGGGCGGAGCTCATGGAATGCCGGGACGGGAAAACCATATTTTCAGCGAAACGGAAGGGAGTGAGGTAACGCTCGCAAGTCTCCTCCCTCTCTCGGAGGAAGAAGTGAATGAGCGGGCAAGAGAGGCATTCCTTTCCCGAATTGAGGAGCATCCGGAGGACGGCTACTTTGAGGACGCATCGGATACGATACGGGCAAAAACCGATTTTCTCAGTCAGAGCTATCTGACACAGGAAGGCGTGGTTTTTTACGCGCAGCCCTATGAAATCGGCCCTTACGCGTCCGGTTTTATCGAAGTGACCGTACCATGGAAGGATTTGGGATTGTAAGCCTGCACGCCATGGAACAGAGGAATCTTTTATGGGCTTCTGTTCCTTCGGCGGCCCGTATACTGCCTGTTAAAAAGAAAAACCTTCCTGCATAGTTTCATACCTTTCAGAACAAAATAATGATGTAAACCGGAGAAAAAAAGAGGCGGCTGCGCAGAAACATCCTTCGTGAAAGTGCTCCGCTTCGGAAAAGAGGTATGGAAATGGCAAATATTTCAGAACTTGACCTGCAGAACCTGCGCCATCTGATCGGCGGCTGCGATACGACCCACTGTAAAATGAAGGAATACGCCTCCTGGGCGGAGGATGCGAAGATCAAACAGTTCTTCGAGCAGGGCGCGAAGTCCGCGATGGAGAACAAACAGCAGCTCATGAAATTTTTACAGTAAGGCCAAAGGGCGGAAAGGATGTGTGACAAATGCTGCAGGAAAAAACGATGGTGGCGGATGCGCTCGCCGGAATCAACGGAGAACTGACCAGATACGGCGAGATGATCGCCCAGACGGAAAATAAGGAGCTGAAAACCACGCTGAAGCAGATGAGAAACGCGGCGGAACAGTGCCAGGAGCAGCTGTATCAGCTTGCCCGGGAGAAATCCTATTATGTGCCCGCGCAGAAGGCCACGCCGGAGGAGATTTCCCACGTGAGAGGACTCTTTACTTCCGGAACGCTTTAAAAACCGGACATTGAGACAGGACAGGAAAAAGATCAGTGAAAACCCCGCCGGACGAAAATATCGTGTGGCGGGGTTTTGCTACGTACGCCTGAAAATTTACGTTTCCACCTGTTTCAGTCCGCTGATGTTGGAGTCGATCATCATGGAGTAGTTGGTATAGTAGACCACAAAGCCGGGCTTTCCTCCGGCGGGCTTCTTCACGTTCTTTTTCTCTGTATAGTCCACTTCCACCTTTTCATTTCCCCGGCCCTTGGAATAGTAGGCGGCAAGCCTTGCCGCGTCTTCAAAGGTGGCGTCGGGAAGCTCTTCTCCCCTGGATTTTACGATCACATGGGAGCCGGGGATTCCCTTGGCGTGAAACCACCAGTCGCCGCCGGTGGCAAAGCGGAAGGTCAGCTCTTCGTTCTGGTAGTTATTTTTTCCCACATAAATGTCATAGCCGTCACCGCTTACATAGTGGAAGGGAACGCTGGTGATTTTCACCTTTTTCCCCCGGCCGGGGCCTTTTCTGCGGATGTAGCCGCTTTCGATCAGCTCCTCGCGGATCTGTACCAGATCCTCCTCCTTCTGCGCGATGTCCAGGGAGGTGCTGATGGATTCCAGGTGCTCCACCTCCGCCTTCGTCTCCAGCGTGAGATCAGAAAGCGCTTCGAAGGTACGCTTTAGCTTGTTGTACTTTTCAAAATACTTTTTCGCGTTTTCGCCGGTGGAGAGGGTGGGATCCAGCGGAATGGTGATGTCCTCTCCCGTATAGTAGTTGGGGCAGGTGAGAGACTTCGCGCCCGGTTCGGCGCTGTAGCCGTAGGTGTTTAAAAGCTCTCCGTACACCCGGTATTTGTCCCGTTTTTCCGTGTCCCGCATCTGCCTGATCTGCAGGTCGTATTTTTTTATATTCCGCTCCAGGGCGGTGGAAACGATTCGTCTGAGGTCTGAGGAGCGCTGGCGGATTCTGGTGACCGTATTTTTCTCCGCGTAATAATCCTCCAGAAGGGCGGAGATGGAGGCATAATCCTTTCGCAGCGCTGGCGGATAGGAAGTCAGGGTCAGGGCGGCGTACTCCGCCGGGACGGAAAGGCTCCGGCCGGATGAAGGGGCCTCCTGTGCGTCGGCGCCTCTGCTGCTGCCTTCATAGACGATGCAGGGAGAAAAATGTTCCGTGCGCACTTCTTCCATCATGTGCGAAAAGGCCTCCCAAAGCGCCTGCCTCCCGTCCTCGTCCAGAGCGGCGGTGGACAGGTCCGCGTTTCCGCCCGCCCGGTAGCAGATTTCATGGGCGATGGCGGGAGACAGGCCGGTGAAGGAGGTATAGAGCGCCTTGAAGCAGGGCTGGGCGCCGGAAAATACCCGCTCCATGAACCGGGTCCGGTCTGTTCCCAGCGGATTTTCCTTGTCCTGGGTGTGGGGGATGAAATAATCCTTGCCGGGAAGCACCTCGCGGACGGAGCTGACCATGCCGGAAATGTGCTTGATGCTGTCGATGATTACGTTGTTTTCATCGCAGAAAATGATGTTGCTGTGTTTGCCCATCAGCTCCACGATGAGCTGCTTGGTGCGCAGGTCCCCCATTTCATCCAGATGCTCGATCTGAAAATTCAGAATCCGCTCCATGCCGGGCTGGGTGATGGAGAGAATCCTGCCGTTCTGGATATGTTTGCGCAGGAGCATACAGAAGTTGGGAGCAGTCATGGGGCTGGTTTTATTTTTTCCTGTGAGAAATGCGAGCGGGAGGGAAGCCGACGCGGACAGGGTGAGCCGGTACTGGCTGCTGTTGTTTTTTATGGTAAGAAGCAGCTCATCCGGCTCCGGCTGGGCGATTTTATAGACCCGTCCGCCTGTGAGCGCATCGGAAAGCTCCTTTCTGACTGCTGCGATAGTAATACCGTCAAATGCCATGATCAATCATCCTTCCTGAAATAGTAACATCAGTATAACAGTCTATCCGGCTGCGCACAAGTGAATCTTGACTGGCCTGCGGTTCTGAATTATAATAAATTGAATATGGGAAGCTTTGCTGCTGTTCAGACATGTCTGGGCAGCAGCAAAGCTCCTGATCCGGAGGAGAGCAGATGATAAAAAGCATGACAGGGTTTGGCCGCTGTGAGGCCGCAGATGCCGAACGAAAAATAACGGTGGAGATGAAGTCCGTCAACCATCGTTATCTGGATGTGAGCATGAAGATGCCCAAGAAACTGAATTACTTCGAAGCTGCCATCCGCGGCACGCTGAAGGAATACATCCAGAGAGGAAAGGTGGATCTGTTCCTGTCCTATGAGGATTTTACGGAGAGCGGAGGAACGGTCAGATACAGCCGGGAGACCGCGGCGGAGTACCTCAGGTATTTAAGGCAGATGGCGGAAGAGTTTTCCCTGAAGGACGACATTACGGTTTCCTCGCTCGCCCGCTTCCCGGAGGTTTTTTCCATGGAAGAAGGGAATATGGACGAGGAAGGCATCTGGAAGACGCTGGAAAAGGCGCTGAGGGGAGCTGCGGAAGCATTGACGCGCGCCCGGATCAGCGAAGGAGAAAATCTGCAGAAGGATCTGATCGGAAAGCTGGACGGCATGCTGGAGCATGTGGCTTTCATTGAAGCGAGGGCGCCGCAGATCATTGCGGAATACCGGCAGAATCTGGAGGCGAAGGTGAAGGAGCTTCTGGGAGACGCCCAGGTGGATGAAAACCGCCTTGTGATGGAGGTTACGATCTTCGCGGATAAGGTCTGTGTGGACGAAGAACTGGTTCGCCTGAAGAGCCACATCGAGACGACCAGGAAAACCATTCTGGAGGGCGGAAGCATAGGGCGCAAGCTGGACTTCATCGCCCAGGAAATGAACCGGGAGGCCAATACGATCCTTTCCAAGGCCAGTGATCTGGAGACTTCCAACCACGCGATCGAACTGAAAACGGAGATCGAAAAGGTGCGGGAACAGATTCAGAATATTGAATGATACAAGCGGAGGTTTTATGAACCAGTTTATTCATGTGGGCTTTGGAAATATTGTGAATACGGATAAGGTGATTGCGGTGGTGAGTCCCGAATCCGCGCCGGTAAAGCGGATGGTGCAGACGGCGAAGGAGACGGGAACCGCGGTGGACGCCACACAGGGGCGTAAGACCAAGGCGGTGCTGGTCATGGAGAACGGGCAGCTGGTGCTTTCCGCTCTTCTGCCGGAAACCATCGCGAACAGGGCTCAGCCCGGACGGGAGGAAATGGATGAAGCGTAAGGGAATTCTGATTGTGGTATCCGGGTTTTCTGGAGCGGGTAAGGGCACGCTCATGAAGGAGCTTTTGAAGCGGTACGATAATTACGCCCTGTCGGTTTCCATGACCACCAGAGCGCCCAGAGAGGGCGAGGTGGATGGAGAATCTTATTTTTTCGTGGATAAGGAAACCTTTGAAAGGACCATCGCGGAGGACGGCCTGATTGAATACGCTTCCTACTGCGGCAATTATTACGGAACGCCGCGGGAGTATGTGGAGAAATGTCTGCAGGACGGCCGGGACGTGATCCTGGAGATCGAGATCCAGGGCGCGCTCAAGGTGAAGGAAAAATTTCCGGAGACGCTGCTTTTGTTCGTCATGCCCCCAAGTGCGGCAGAGCTGAAGCGGCGGCTTGAGGGCAGGGGAACGGAAAGCCCCGAGGTGATCCGGGAACGGCTCGTGCGCGCTTCTGAGGAAGCGGAAGGCATTGAAAACTATGAATATCTGATTATCAATGATGATCTGGACGAATGCGTGCGGGAAATGAACGACATCATCAATGCAGCGCGCAGGAATCCGGTCAGGAACAGGCAGTTAATCGCCGATATGCGTTCAGAGCTGGACGCGGTAGTGAAAGGAGAATAAAAAATGTTACATCCCTCTTACAGTGATTTGATGAAAGTGGTAAACAGCGGCGTGAAGGAGGGCGAAGATGCCATCGTCAACAGCCGTTATTCCATCGTGATGGCCACGGCGAAGAGAGCCAGACAGATCATCGCGGGAGATGAGCCAATGGTGAGCATGAAGACGGGCATGAAGCCCTTATCCGCCGCCGTGGAGGAACTGAACGAAGGAAAGATCCGCATCCTGAGTGATGAGGAAGCGGCTGCGGAGCTTGGCGTGGAAGAATGACGGGAAAGGAAAAGAAGGAAGAGAAATTGCTGCGGGCATTTCTCTTTTTTCAGTCAGACCTATGAAAATATTGTTTGTTTCTCTCGGCTGTGACAAAAATCTGGTGGATTCGGAAATGATGCTCGGCATGCTGGCACAGCGGGGACATAGCTTTACGGATGATGAGACAGAGGCGGAAGCCGTGGTGGTCAATACCTGCTGTTTCATCGGGGATGCCAAGGAGGAGAGTGTGAACACCCTCTTGCAGATGGCGGAGCTGAAAAAGGAAGGGCAGATTCAGGTACTCATCGCTGCAGGCTGCCTCGCCCAGCGCTACCGGGAGGAGATCCAGCAGGAGATCCCGGAGGTGGATGAGATCATCGGGACCATGGCCATTGACAGCATCTCGGACGCCATTGACGAGGTGATGGCGGGCCGCCGGGAGAATCATATCCCGGAAGCCGATGCGGCGATTGTGTATGGAAAGAAGCGCAGCGTTACCACGGGCGGCCATTATGCCTATCTCAAGATCGCGGAGGGCTGCGATAAGCGCTGCACCTACTGCATCATTCCAAAGGTGCGGGGAGGCTACCGCAGCGTACCCATGGAGGCTCTGGTAAAGGAAGCCGAAGAGCTGGCAGAGGGCGGTGTGCGGGAGCTGATTCTGGTGGCACAGGAAACCACCGTTTACGGCAAAGACCTGTATGGGAGAAAGGCGCTTCCCGAACTGCTGGAAAAACTCTGCCGCATCCCCGGTCTGTACTGGATCCGGCTTCTGTACTGTTATCCGGAGGAGATCACGCCGGAGCTGATCGACTGCATCCGTCGTGAACCGAAAATCTGCCATTATTTGGATATGCCCATCCAGCACGCGGCGGACGGAATCCTGAAAAAAATGGGAAGGCGGACGAATCAGGAGGAACTTCGGGAGCGCATCGCTCAGATCCGGGAAGCGATTCCGGATATCTGCCTGCGCACCACGCTGATCAGCGGGTTTCCGGGCGAGACCCAGGAGGATTTCGAGGAGCTTTACAATTTTGTGGATGAAATGGAATTCGACCGGCTTGGCGTGTTCCCTTATTCCCGTGAGGAAGGAACCCCGGCGGCTGAAATGCCCGATCAGGTACCCCAGAAGATCAAGGAATCCCGCAGGGATGAGCTGATGGAGCTGCAGCAGGAGATCGCCTTTGAAAAGGCGGAAAGCATGAAGGGACGGACGATCCTCGCAATGATCGAAGGAAAGGTGGAGGATGAAAACGCCTATGTGGCAAGGACCTATATGGACGCGCCCGGTGTGGACGGCCTGCTTTTCATCAACACGTCGAGACAGCTTCTGACCGGAGATTTTGTCAGGGCCCGAGTGACCGGGTCCTATGAATATGATTTGATAGGAGAACTGGAAGATGAATTTACCGAATAAGCTTACCATACTCAGAATGATCATGATCGTGCCCTTTGTGGTATTCATGCTGGTTCCGATCGGCGGGGCGGCAGGAAAATGGATCGCCCTAGCCCTGTTTGTGATCGCAAGCCTCACCGACCTGCTGGACGGAAAAATTGCAAGAAAGTACAATCTGGTAACCACTTTTGGAAAATTCATGGATCCGCTTGCCGACAAGCTGCTGGTCTGCTCTGCCCTGATCTGTCTGGTGGAGCTGGGAAGAATCCCCGCCTGGATCGTCATCATCATCATCAGCCGGGAATTCATTATCAGCGGTTTCCGTCTGGTGGCTTCCGATAAGGGTGTGGTCATCGCGGCCAGCTGGTGGGGCAAGTTCAAAACCACTTTCCAGATGGTGATGATCGTTCTGATGATCGCGGATATTGCCGCGCTCTCCATTGTGACGCAGATCGTCATGTGGATCGCGCTGATCCTGACGGTAGTATCCCTGATCGATTATCTGGTAAAAAATAAGGATGTGATGAAGGATCCCAAATAGGGAATCCGGAAATTGAGGCGTTTATGACGGTAGAACTGATTTGCGTAGGCACCGAGCTGCTGCTCGGAAATATTGTGAATACCAATGCGGCATGGCTGGCGGAGCAGTGCGCTGCGCTGGGCCTGTCCTGCTATTATCAGACGGTGGTGGGGGATAATGCCGGGCGGCTTGCCGGAATTCTGGAAACCGGGCTGGAGCGCTCCGACATCCTGATTCTCTCGGGCGGCCTCGGACCTACCCAGGATGATCTGACGAAGGAAACGGCGGCCAGAGTCTGCGGAAAGCAGCTGGTGGAGGATGCCCGTTCTCTTTCCCGCATCGAGTCTTATTTTCAGGAACGGGGCCTGAAGATGACGGATAACAACAGAAAACAGGCGCTTGTGCCGGAGGGCGCCATTGTCGTGGATAACGATAACGGAACGGCGCCCGGAATCATTCTGGAAAAGGACGGAAAGCGGATTGTTCTGCTTCCCGGCCCTCCAAACGAGCTGATTCCCATGTTTGAAAAGAGCATTGCGCCTTATCTTCTGTCCCTGGACCCGGACGGCCCTTCGGTGATTTATTCCCGCACGGTGAAGATCTGCGGGCTGGGAGAGAGCGGCGTGGAAACCCTGGTCACGGATCTGGAAGCCCTTAAAAATCCGACGGTAGCCCCCTATGCCAAGACGGGAGAGGTGCATCTTCGTGTGACTGCCCGGGCGGAGGATGAGAAAGCGGCGAAGAAGCTGGTGAAGCCTGTTGTGAAGGAGCTGGAGAGCCGGTTCGGCAGAGCGGTCTATACCACGAAAAACGAGGTGACGCTGGAGGAGGCGGTGGTTCGGCTCCTGAAAAAGAACGACCTTACGGCGGCCACGGTGGAGTCCTGTACCGGCGGCCTGCTCGCCGGCAGGCTGGTTAACGTGCCGGGCGTGTCGGATGTGTTTAAGACCGGATTTGTGACCTATTCCAACAAGGCGAAGAGGAAACAGGTCGGCGTGAAAAAGGAAACGCTGGAAAAGTATGGCGCAGTGAGCCCGCAGACCGCCGAAGAGATGGCCGTGGGAGGCGCGAAGGCGGCCGGAGCGGATGTTGTGGTCTCCATCACCGGAATTGCCGGACCTGACGGCGGAAGTGAGGAAAAGCCGGTGGGACTGGTTTATATGGCCTGTTTTGTCTGCGGCAGCGTGTGGGTGGAAAGATTCCAGTTTAAGGGCAGCCGGGCGAAAATCAGAGAGTCTGCTGTCGCGGCTGCGCTGACGCTGATGCGCAGAGGAATTCTGGAGGTGTTCGGCTGAACATCTGACGACGGGGGAGAAGCTGAATACGCTTACGGCCCGTGAGGCCGATGGAGGGATGATTATGTATGAAGCGCATGAGGAGGATTATGCTTTTTGCCCGAAATGCGGGGCTCTCATCAAGGGAGGCGTCTGCGTAAACTGCGGTTATGGGAGAGAGGAAGCGGCGCCGGATGGTCATCCGGATTCCGGAAACGGTGAGGCCGCCGGAATGGGCGGAATGAACGATGACCTGCGGGATGCGGGAGGTTTTGGCCCCCAGAACGGCTCTGGATGGGGCCCCCAGAGCGATTCCGGCCATGCCTCGTACAATGGAGGCGGTTACGGCCCGGGGAATCATGCGGGGTACGGCCCGCAGAATGACGCAGGCTGGGGGCAGCAGAACGGTGCCGGGTGTGGCCCGCAGAATGGAGCCGGTTACGGCCCGCAGAATGGTGCGGGTTATGGCCCCCGGCCGGGGGAAGGATTCGGCTGGAATGGAACCGGGAACAATCCGGGTTATGGTCCGCAGAATGGCGCGGGTTATGGACCGCAGGGCGGACAGGGACCCTGGCAGTCCTGGCAGGGACAGCCGTATGGACAGAATTTTGGGGGTGGAATGCCGCCCTACGGGCCGCAGGGTTATGGTCCCTATGGGACGGGACCGGACAGAAGGAATAACGGAAGGGTTTTTGCTGCTGTCATCATAACGGTTCTGGCGATTCTGCTGTGCCTTGTGATGGTGCTGGTATTCTTCCTGGTGAGAAACTCTGTAAGTGCGTCCAACGAAGCGATAAGAGAAATGCAGGAGAGAGGTGAAAGCCCGTATCCGGAAGAGGGATATGGTCCGGAATGGTATGGACAGCTACCCTATGAGTATGAAGCGCCCAGAGAGGCAGTGCCGGAGCAGGAACCGGAGGAAACGTATGTGCCGAGCGCGGATGATGACTATTATGTGACTCTTGCAAATGCGGTCCGGGACGATCTGAGTTACTCTATAGAGTGGGAAGAATATGATCTGACAGACGACGAGACAGGGGCAACCGCTGTGGGCAGATATCCTCAGCTCGTGGGAGGAAATATTCCGCAGATGGAAGAACTGAACGAGCTGATCGAAACAGAAGCCACTTATTTCAGCACCCTTTACGACTACTACAGAAGCTGGCAGGGAGAAAACGTAGTCTATAATGTGGAAAGTACGGGCTATGTTACGTACATGGATGAAGAAAAGATCAGCATCGTGCTGGAAGAATCCTACGTGATGGACGGACAGTCCAGCATTTCCCTGTACAGCATCAACATTGACCTCATCAGCGGCGAGGTGCTGAACAACGGAAGCATGATTGAATACAGTCAGCAGCTTGTGGATGAATTCCGCAGCCAGAACGATTACCAGAACGGACAGGTGGATGCGGTGGAGAATATGGATGACGAGCAGCTGCAGGATTTCCTTTCTGATGAAAACACGAACATTGTTTTCTACACCCCTGTGGGGCTGGAAATCGGCTTTAATTATACGACCAGCGACAGCACCGGATGGGTGACGGCAACCATCAAAAATTATGAGCGCTATGTTACAAAATTCTGAGGCGTTTGAGAGGAAAAGGCGGGCAATGTCCGCCTTTTTCGTTTTTTAAATGCTGAAAAACAGGTGGATTTTTAGAGAAAAACATGCTAAAATAAACTACATTCATTTTATCGGACAGACACATCAGCCATGTTTTGGTTTTCGGGCGTTTCGCCGCAATTTCCAGAAAGACAATTGACAAATCGGGGAGGATGTTTTAATATAAAAAAGAACATTTGTTCTGATTGATAAGAAAGGAAATTCGGCTGGCCTGTTCTGGAATACCGGGCAGGAATAGAATGAAATGCCGCCTTTTGGGCGGCGGGAAAAAGAGGCGGAGAAAATCCGGAGGATTTTCTCCTGGGAATTGCCCTTACAGGCAATTCCTCTAAAATGAAATGCCGCCCTTTGGGCGGCAGGAAAGAGGAAGAGATGGAAAGAGAAGAAAAACTGAAAGCGTTGGATGCGGCGCTGGCACAGATCGAGAAGCAGTATGGAAAGGGAGCCGTAATGAAACTGGGCGACCCGGCGTCTCAGATGAACGTGGAAACCATTCCCACAGGCGCGCTCAGCCTTGACATCGCGCTGGGACTTGGCGGAATTCCCAGAGGAAGAATTGTGGAGATATACGGACCGGAGTCCAGCGGTAAGACGACCGTAACGCTCCATATGATTGCAGAGGTGCAGAAGCGCGGAGGAATCGCGGGTTTTATTGACGCGGAGCACGCGCTGGATCCTGTATATGCGAAGAACATCGGCGTGGATATCGATAATCTGTACATTTCTCAGCCCGACAATGGAGAGCAGGCGCTGGAGATCACGGAGACGATGGTCCGTTCCGGCGCGATTGACATCATTGTCGTTGACTCGGTTGCGGCGCTGGTTCCAAAGGCGGAAATTGACGGCGACATGGGAGATTCCCATGTGGGGCTGCAGGCGAGGCTGATGTCCCAGGCACTGCGTAAGCTCACTGCTGTGATCAGCAAGTCGAACTGCACGGTGATTTTCATCAATCAGCTGCGTGAGAAGGTGGGCGTCATGTTCGGAAATCCGGAAACGACCACCGGCGGCCGGGCGCTCAAGTTCTATTCCACCATTCGGCTTGATGTGCGCAGGATTGAGGCGCTCAAGCAGGGCGGAGAGGTTGTGGGAAACCGCACGCGCGTCAAGGTGGTGAAGAATAAGATCGCTCCGCCGTTTAAGGAAGCTGAATTCGATATCATGTTCGGAAAGGGAATCTCCAAAGAAGGAGATATTCTGGATCTCGCGGTTGGACTGAACATAGTGAATAAGAGCGGCGCATGGTTTGCTTATGAAGGAAATAAGATCGGCCAGGGCCGGGAAAATGCCAAGGCCTTTCTGGCGGATCATCCGGAGGTCTGCGATGAGATCGAGCAGAAGGTGAGAGCGCATTACTTTGCCGAAGCGAAGCCACAGGAGGGCGAAGAAGCGGATAAGGGAAAATCCGTGGAAAAGGGCGGAAAACAGCCCGACAGACCGGCTGATAAGCGTCCTGAAGGACAGCCGGAGTAAGCGGCAGGAGAAGTGCAGATGACGGTTACCAGCATTGTGCCGGAGGGCAGAACGAAATATGTGGTCGCCATTGACGGAGAGTGCGTGTTTACCCTGTATAAGGGCGAACTTTCCAGATACCGGATCCGGGAAGGCGGAGAACTTTCTGAAGAAGCGTTTGCGGAAATCATGCAGACGCTTCTTCCCAAACGGGCGAAGCTTCGCTGCATGAATCTTTTAAAGAGCCGGAGCTATACCAGAAGGCAGCTGATGGATAAGCTGCGGGCGGGAAAATATCCGGAGGCCGTGATCGAAGAGGCGCTTTCTTATGTGGAATCCTATGGCTATGTGGACGATGCGGCTTATGCCAGAAGCTACGTGGAGGATCAGATTGAGAAGAAGGGCCTCAGGAGGATTGAAGAAGAGCTGCTCAGGAAGGGGGTAGACCGCAGTCTGATCGAGGAGGCCGTTTCTCTGGTACAGGAGAAGGACGGCAGACAGGATGAGGCTGCGCTGATCGGCAGCCTTCTGGAAAAGAAGCATTTCAGGCCGGAGGAAGCGGATTATTCAGAGAGAAGAAAGATGCAGGCTTTTCTGTTCCGAAAGGGATTTTCAGCAGAAGGAATACGCAAGGCGATGAACGGCTGCTTTGATGACATATAGGCGGAATGCGGGAAACAGGTTCCATTTTTGTGCATAAGCGTTGCTGTTCACTGGCAGGCCAGCGAACAACAACCCGGCCCGTCATTTCAGATCGCCTGCGGCGATGGACGGGTCGGATTCAGGCCGAAACGTCTTTCTTACGTGCCGGTCAGCAAGTGACCGGCACTGGCCTGAACAGTAACGCATAGGCTACGAAGAAAAACGAAAATATGCTTTTGGACTTGACATAGTACCTGTTATTTATTAAAATTGTAGTGTTGTAATCGATTATAAGAATGTTTGTGTGTACATACATTCTATAACAGATATTCGTACAATGAAAATTAAATAAGGAGGTGCTCCTGTCTATGCTTTATTGTGTGATAGCGGTAGCAGTCACGCTGGTAATTTCTGTGCCGGTAACTTTCGTGGTGACTTCTGCATACAGGAAAAAAGAAACGGAAACGAAGATCGGAAACGCTGAGGAAAAAGCCAGGGAGATTATTGACGACGCTTTGAAGTCAGCTGAGGCCAAGAAGCGGGAAGGTCTGCTGGAGGTAAAGGAAGAATCCATTCGTGCCAAGAACGAACTGGATAAGGAGATCAAGGAACGCAGAGCAGAGGTGCAGCGTTTTGAGAGGCGGGTCCAGCAGAAGGAGGAAAACGTGGACAAGAAGGCGGATGCCCTTGAGAAGAAGGAATCCGTGCTTTCGGCCCGGGAAGGAGAGCTGGCGAAGCAGAGATCAGAGATTGCGAAGCTGAATGAGCAGAGAATACAGGAACTGGAACGAATCTCAGGTTTAACCTCCGAACAGGCAAAAGATTACCTGTTGAAAATTGTTGAAGATGAAGTAAAGCATGAATCGGCCGTAATGATTAAGGATATGGAGGCCAGAGCCAAGGAAGAAGCGGATAAGAAGGCAAGAGAGTATGTGGTGACGGCTATTCAGAGATGCGCAGCCGACCATGTGGCGGAAGCCACCATATCCGTTGTCCAGCTTCCCAATGATGAAATGAAGGGAAGAATTATTGGACGTGAAGGCCGCAATATCAGAACGCTGGAAACGCTGACCGGTGTGGATCTGATTATCGACGATACGCCGGAAGCGGTGATTTTGTCTTCCTTCGATCCGATCAGAAGGGAAGTCGCAAGGATTGCGCTTGAGAAGCTGATCGTGGATGGACGCATTCATCCTGCGAGAATCGAAGAAATGGTGGAGAAGGCGCAGAAGGAAGTCGAAGTAATGATTAAAGAGGAAGGGGAAGCCGCGCTGCTGGAAGTGGGTGTGCACGGTGTTCATTCGGAACTCGTAAAGTTACTCGGAAAGTTGAAGTTCAGGACGAGTTATGGACAGAATGCTCTGAAGCATTCCATAGAAGTGGCTCAGCTGTCGGGGCTTCTGGCAAGCGAGCTGGGTCTGGATGTAAGGATGGCGAAGCGTGCCGGCCTGCTGCATGATATCGGTAAGGCTGTGGATCACGAGATGGAAGGATCCCACATTCAGCTTGGCGTTGAACTTTGTAAAAAGTATAAGGAGTCTGCTGTGGTTATTAACGCGGTGGAATCCCATCACGGCGATGCGGAGCCGACTTCCCTCATTTCCTGCATCGTGCAGGCGGCCGATACGATTTCGGCGGCGCGGCCCGGAGCGAGAAGGGAAACGCTGGAAACCTATACCAGCAGGCTGACGCAGCTGGAAGAGATCGCAAACAATTTCAAAGGTGTGGATAAATCTTATGCCATTCAGGCGGGCAGAGAGATTCGTGTCATGGTAATTCCTGAACAGGTGTCAGATGCGGATATGGTTCTGATGGCGCGTGATATTTCGAAGGCGATTGAAGCCGATCTGGAATATCCCGGACAGATCAAGGTCAATGTTATCAGAGAGAGCCGTGTTTCGGATTATGCAAAATAGTAAGTCATAAAAAGTGATTAAAAAGCTCTGCGGGCGGTGCCTGCAGGGCTTTTTATATACAAAAAAAGCCTTTGGAAAAGAGGAGGAGAAGGAAATGGCAGAAGAATTTAAGAGACTGAAAAGAGAGCTTGTTTATAAAGGCGCGATTGTGGACTTCTACAAGGATACCATACGGGTCCCGAACGGAAATATCGTGAAATGGGATTTCATTAAGCATCAGGGGGCGGCAGCTGTTGTTCCTGTCAGGGAAGACGGAAAGCTTCTGATGGTCCGGCAGTACAGAAACGCCCTGGACAGATATACGCTGGAGATTCCGGCAGGAGGGCTGAACGGGGCGAACGAACCGACCCGGGAGGCGGCAGCGAGGGAACTGGAAGAGGAAACCGGTTATGTGGCGGGAAATCTGGAGTGGCTGATTACAGTGCGTACCACAGTAGCCTTCTGCAATGAAAAGATCGATATCTATCTCGCAACGGATCTGTCCCGGGGACACCAGCATCTGGACGAAGATGAATTTATCAATGTGGAAGCCTATACCGTGCAGGAGCTGTGCGACAAAATCCTGTCGGGAGAGATCGAGGACTCCAAAACCATTGCCGCGGTTATGAGCTATCGGGCGAAGTTCGGAAAGGACTGAAGCGCAGGAAGGGGCCGGGTGGCATAGCATTCGCCTCCGCCCGCATATAATTGAGAAAAAGCGGTTTAGGGCGCGAAAAGGGCGGAGGCGATGCGGGTGTGGGAGTATTGCGGGAAAATGGCATTAAGGGCATGGGGCCAGTCCAGGTTCAGCCGGCGTGCAGCCATGGTTTTTCTTGCCGGTTTTCTGGCTGGTCTTTCTCTTGTGTTTATCGGACAGGAGGGGCTGGTTCAGAATACCGCTTTCCTGAATCATGATAGTCTGGAAGGAATCGGCGCTCTTGAAATCAACAGGCAGCGGCTTATGCTCTACAGCCTGAGACAGAGACTGCTCCCTGCGGGACTTCTTGTGCTTGCCTCAGCGGCGGGAGCGGGAGGCATCGCGGTATGTCTTTTCCTTCTTTGGAGCGGCTTCTGCGCGGGGACGCTGCTTTCTGTGCTTTCACTCAGATATGGAATCCGGGGGGTGGTGCTGTTCGTGGGGGGAATCCTTCCTCAGGCCTTTCTTCTTGTCCCTGCCTTCTGGCTGTTGTGTGGCTGGTGCATTTCCTCTGGATTGAAAAGAGGAGGAAAGACCGGCCGGTTTTCTGTCGATGGAGGAATGCTTTTTTTGATTCTTTGTGCACTTCTTGGCGGGTGTGCTCTGGAGGGATATGTGAATCCTTCGGTTTTGGGTCAAATGTTTCTGCTTTTTCAGATTTGAGCATCATTTTGCAAAAAAAATATTAAATTTCAGATTTTTCCTTTTGATTTTATTCATTTAATGTTATACTAAGAAAAAGTTCTTTTCATTTCATGGTAAACGTCATTGCGGCCGTTCGGCCGGGCACCAGCAGAAAGGCAGTGGACATTTGAAGGTATTTCAGACTATTCTCAGGGAAAAAGTAACGGAAACCGGGAAAGCCGTGCTTCCGGTCATCGGGATCGTGCTGATTTTGTGTTTCAGCATCGCTCCGATATCGCCGGGGATTTTGATGGCATTTCTGGTGGGGGCAGTGTTTTTGATGGTAGGGATGATTCTTTTTTCCCTTGGCGTGGAGATGTCCATGACCCCGATGGGAGAGCGCGTCGGTACCTGTATGACAAAGACCAGAAAGCTGTGGATCATGATCCTGATGGGCTTTGTTCTCGGCTTTGTCATCACCGTGTCGGAACCGGATCTGCAGGTGTTGGCGGAGCAGGTTCCATCGGTCCCAAATCTGATTCTGATTATAGCGGTTGCGGTCGGCGTGGGCATATTCCTCGTGGTGGCGCTTCTGCGTATGCTTTTTGGAATTGCGCTGCCGCCCATGCTTGTGGTTTTTTATCTGGTGGTGTTCGCACTGGCTTTCTTTGTGCCGGACAGCTTTCTCGCCGTGGCGTTTGATTCCGGCGGTGTTACGACGGGGCCGATGACGGTTCCGTTCATCATGGCGCTGGGTGTCGGTATCGCGGCCATACGTAATGACCGGCATGCTTCGGACGACAGCTTCGGTCTGGTGGCACTCTGTTCCATCGGCCCGATTCTGGCGGTGCTGATTCTGGGACTCATCTATCATCCGGAAAGCTACGAATACGTGCCGGATGCCATGCCGGAATTTTCCAATTCGGTGGAGCTGTGCCATTATTTTCTGGAGGAGCTTCCGGAATACATGAAGGAGATGGCCATTTCCCTGCTGCCGATCGTTCTGTTTTTTGCCCTGTTCCAGGTGATTTTCCGGCTTGTTCCGGGAAGGAGCCTGATTAAAATCGGAATCGGACTGGCTTACACCTATGTGGGGCTGGTGCTGTTTTTGACCGGTGTGAATGTGGGCTTCAGCCCGGCCGGTAATTATCTGGGGCAGGTGCTTGCGGCGCTGCCCTATCGGTGGATCATTGTTCCCATCGGAATGCTGATCGGTTATTTCATTGTGCGTGCGGAGCCCGCCGTATTCGTGCTCACCAGGCAGGTGGAAGAAATCACGGACGGCGCGATTTCCGCAGGGGCGATGGGATTAAGCCTTTCCATTGGCGTCTCGGTTTCTCTTGGGCTTGCCATGATCCGGGTGCTGACGGGGCTTTCCATTTTCTGGTTCATCATTCCCGGCTATGCGATCGCGCTCGGTCTGTCGTTTTTTGTGCCAAAGATTTTTACCGCAATCGCGTTTGACTCCGGCGGTGTGGCTTCCGGACCGATGACGGCCACCTTCCTTTTGCCCTTTGCCATGGGAGCCTGTTCGGCTGTGGGCGGAAATATTATTACGGATGCGTTCGGCGTTGTGGCGATGGTGGCGATGACGCCGCTGATCACCATTCAGATTCTCGGCCTGGTGTTCCGGATGAGAGCGGCCAAAGTGGAGAAGGAAGAGCAGGAAGCTTATGTATCTGCCTTTGATGGAATGGGAGATATGGAGATTATTGAACTGTAGGATGGCCAGCAGCGCGACAGCGCGGATGGGAGCAATGTGTGAGCAGTGTATATTGTATGGTGACCATAACGGGAAGAAATCATGGGGAGCGGTTTTCCTCCCTGTTTCGGGCGGAGCATCTGCCGGTAATGATGCTGACGCTGGGAACCGGTACGGCGAGCAGCGAGATGCTGGATTATTTCGGCATGGAAAGCCGTGAGAAAATCGTCATTTTTACCGTCGTGACACAGGAATCCTGGCGTCATGTGAAGGAACAGATGGAACAGAAGCTGAATATTGACGTTCCGGGAACGGGTATTTCCTTTATCATCCCGGTCAGCAGCGTGGGTGGGGGAAAGGCGTTCCGGTATCTTCTTGCCGGACAGGAATATGTGAAGGAGGAGGAATCGGAATTGAAGAATACGGAATATGAACTGCTCGTAGTGATTTCCAATTACGGGTATAATAATCTGGTGATGGACGCGGCAAGAGAAGCCGGAGCCGGGGGAGGTACAGTGGTACATGCCAGAGGAACGGGAATGGAAAAGGCGGAAAAGTTTCTCGGCGTGACGCTGGCCGAGGAGAAGGAAATGACCTTCATCGTGACAAGGTCGGAGAAAAAGAATGAAATCATGAAGGCCATCATGGAAAAGGCCGGCATGGAGAGCAAGGCGAAATCCATTCTTTTTTCCCTGCCGGTAACAGAAACGGCGGGTCTGAGAATCAGCGGGGACTGGAAGGGCTGATCAGAAAAAGAACGGCCGGAAAGCGGACCGCATGAAAAGGGCCGGGTGCAGTTTACAGGAGCTGCATCCGGCCCTGAAATGTTTTCTGACAGACTTTTTTGGGATATTATTCGTATTCCGCAATATCGTAAATCAGGCGTTCGGAATCCTCCCAGGACAGACAGGGATCGGTGATGGATTTTCCGTATACGCCGCCGCCCACCTTCTGGCAGCCTTCTTCGATGTAGCTTTCGATCATGACGCCCTTTACCAGGGTGTGGATATCGTGGTTCAGCTTCCTGCTGTGCATGACCTCCTTGACGATACGGATCTGCTGTTTGTGCTGTTTGTCCGAATTGCTGTGGTTGGCGTCGATGATGCAGGCAGGATTCTTCAGCTCCCTTTCACCATACAGGTTCAGAAGCAGGTTCAGATCCTCATAATGATAGTTGGGGATGTTCCTTCCATGCTTGTTGGTGGCGCCGCGCAGAACCGTATGCGCCAGGTCATTTCCCGTGGTGATGACCTCCCAGCCCCGGTAGATAAAGGAGTGGGGATGCTGTGCGGCATAGACGGAATTGAGCATGACGGAAAAATCTCCGCTGGTGGGATTTTTCATCCCGGCGGGTACGTCAAAACCGCTGGCTGCAAGCCGGTGCAGCTGGTCCTCCACGGAACGGGCTCCGATTGCCACGTAGGAAAGAATGTCGGAAACGTATCTCCAGTTTTCCGGATACAGCATTTCGTCTGCAGATGTGAGGCCGGATTCTTCCACTGTGCGGATGTGCATCTTGCGCATGGCGATGAGCCCCTGAAGGAAGTCGGGTTTCTTTTCCGGATCGGGCTGATGCACCAGCCCTTTATAGCCGTCCCCGGTGGTGCGGGGCTTGTTGGTGTAAACCCGGGGAATCAGGATCAGCCTGTCCTTCACCTTCTCGTTGACGCGGGCGAGCCTGGAAACATAATCGCAGACGGCATCCTCATTATCCGCCGAGCATGGGCCGATGATGACGAGAAATTTGTTGCTCTTTCCCATGAAAACGTCACGGATTTCCCGGTCGCGTTCCTCCTTCAGCCGGGCAATCCGCTCCGGGACGGCATAGTCTCTTCTGATTTCTTCCGGTGTGGGAAGCTTTCTGATAAATTCAAAACTCATATTCTTGATCTCCTCATCTGTAAACGGAACAGCATATAACTGTATACCGTACTAAGGGTATTTGAAAAATCTCTGTTCTGCAGCCTCAATGCCTGCAAAAGGGCCGCGTTCATTATAATATAGAAAAACGGAGGTTGCAAGGGCGGACTTATTCTGTGGTTCTGTGGATCCGTGAGGAAATCCGCTTTCCTGTCAGGGCATGCAGTATCGCTTCAGAGGGATGAGGCTGAATACGGTGGTGAGCAGCTGTCCCAGAAGCATACCGATGAGATAGCCCTTTATGCCGTAGACGGGAATGGCCTGGAAGACGAAGAGCAGGCGCAGAAGCAGGCTGGACATGCTCAGACCGAAGGAGTAGCCGGTTTTCCCGAGACCGTGGAGGATGCTGGTGAGCGTAGTGTTCATATAAAGGAAAGGGCAGAGGAAGCCCATCATCACGATGAGCTGGCCGGCCAGCTGGCTGTCAAAAATGAGGGTTCCGATCATTTCACCCGCGCACAGGAACAGAAAGCTGCAGGCGCCGCCCAGCAGGAGACAGTAGAGAATGCACTTCCGGACGGCGCGGCCGATCATGCGCTGATTGTTGGCGGAATCCGCTTCGGAGATGGCGGGCATGAGGAGGACGGAGACGGAGTTGGTGAGGGTTCCCGGAAAAAAGATCAGCGGAAGGGCCATTCCGGTCAAAACGCCGTATACGCTCAGGGATTCGCTGACAGAATAGCCGTAGACCTGCAGCTTTGCGGGAATGCAGGCCGCTTCGATGGCCTGGAGAATGTTGATGCACAGCCGGTTCAAACACAGGGGAGCGGAAAAGGAGAGCATCTGCCCGGCCAGGGAGGAAAGCTGCTTTTTCCAGGAGGGCAGCGGCTCGGACGCAGAAAGCCCTTTGCTCCGTAAAGGGGAGAGCCTGGAAAGATGGATGCGGACCGCACAGATGGTCAGAAGCATGGAGGCCATTTCTCCGATGACCATGCCGGCTGCCGCAACGGAAACGGACAGCTCCCGGCCGCTTTGTAGGGCGGCCAGGGAGATCAGGTAGACGCTTCCCACCCGCACAAATTGTTCCATGAGCTGTGCCGATGCGGGAACGGAGGCTTTGCGGAGGCCGTAAAAATAGCCGTTAATACAGGAATGGACGGCGGAGAAAGGGAAGGAGAGGGCGGCGATGCGCAGCAGAGGCGCGCAGCGGGGCTCAAAAAGAAGCCGTTCCGCGATAAAGTCGGACCCGGAGAAAATGACTGCCGTGCAAAAAAGGGAAGAGGGCAGGGAAAACAAAAGCCCTACAAAAAGCACCCGGACGCCGGCCCGGCCGTCATGGGAGGTTTCCTTTCCCGCTGCAAATTTGGAAATCGCATTCTGAAGCCCTGCGGCGCTGAAGGAGAAAACCAGCGACATCACCGGGCTGATGAGCTGATAGATGCCGATATTTTCTTCCCCAAACAGGCGAGAGAGAAAGATGCGGTAAAAAAAACCGACCAGACGGCTGACAAGCCCTGTGACGGTTAAGACCAGAGTGCCGGCGATGAATGGATTTTTCAGCCTCCGAAGCAGAGGGGAAGGACAGACCGGGATACGGTCCTTTCTATGAGAATGCAGCATGAATGTCACCCAGAATGCTCTTTTGGTAAATATATGCGGCGGCGGCAGTTGACAGAACGCGGGGGCAATGGTATAGTTACTTCAGTAAAACGAAGTGGTTTACTAGGAATTGAGCGGCTATACAGGAACGCAGCACCTCCACGGAACAGGTGCGGCAGCCGCTTTGAGCGAATACAGTCATTCAGAAAAAGGAGAATACGATGAAACAGATCATTTATCTGGATAATGCGGCGACAACGAAGACTGCGCCGGAGGTGGTGAAGGCCATGCTCCCGTATTTTTCGGAGCATTACGGAAACCCCAGCAGCATTTATTCTCTGGGAACGGAGAGTAAGAAGGCGGTCAGCGGGGTACGGGAATCCATCGCGAAGAGTCTGGGCGCCGCGACCAACGAGATTTATTTTACCGCAGGCGGAAGCGAGGCGGATAACTGGGCCATCAAGGCGACCGCAGAAGCCTATGCGCAGAAGGGAAAGCATATCATCACCTCCGCCATCGAGCATCACGCGGTGCTGCATACCTGCGAATATCTGGAAAAAAGAGGATTTGAGGTCACCTACGTGGGCGTGGATGAGAACGGCATCCTGAAGCTGGACGAGCTGGAAAAGGCGATCCGCCCGGATACGATCCTCATTTCCGTCATGTTTGCCAACAATGAGATCGGAACGATTCAGCCCATCAAAGAGATCGGACGGATTGCGAAGGAGCATGGAATTCTGTTCCATACGGACGCGGTGCAGGCGTACGGACAGCTTCCCATCAACGTGGACGAGTATCAGATCGATATGCTCAGCGCCAGCGCTCATAAACTGAACGGCCCGAAGGGGATCGGCTTCCTTTATATCCGCAAGGGATTAAAGACCCGCTCCTTCATCCATGGCGGGGCGCAGGAGAGAAGCAGGCGCGCGGGTACGGAGAACGTGCCGGGCATCGTGGGCCTGGGAGCGGCCAGCGAACGCGCCTTCGCCCGGATGGAAGAGAAAACGAAAAAAGAGATCGAGCTCAGGGATTATCTGATCCGGCGGATCGAAGAGGAGGTTCCCTACTGTCGTCTGAACGGCGACCGCACCCGGAGGCTTCCCAACAACGTGAATTTCAGCTTCCGGTTTGTGGAGGGAGAATCCCTTCTCATCATGCTGGACATGAGAGGCATCTGCGCCTCCAGCGGCTCCGCCTGTACCTCAGGCTCGCTGGACCCTTCCCATGTGCTTCTGGCCATCGGCCTTCCCCATGAGATCGCCCATGGTTCCCTCCGTCTGACCCTCAGCGAGGAAAATACGAAGGAGGAGCTGGATACCACAGTGGAGGCGATTAAGGAGATCGTTGCACGACTCAGAGATATGTCCCCTCTGTATGAGGACTTCATCAAGAAAGAAAAGAGGTAATAATACATGTACAGTGAAAAGGTAATGGATCATTTTGAGCATCCCAGAAATGTGGGAGAAATAGAGAACGCCAGCGGCGTTGGAACGGTTGGAAATGCGAAGTGCGGAGATATCATGAGAATTTTTCTGGATATCGACGACGACGGAATCATCCGTGATGTGAAATTTAAAACCTTTGGCTGCGGAGCGGCCGTGGCGACCAGCAGCATGGCGACGGAGCTGGTGAAGGGAAAGACGGTTCAGGAGGCCATGCAGGTGACGAACAAGGCAGTGATGGAGGCGCTGGACGGCCTTCCGCCGGTGAAGGTACACTGCTCCCTGCTGGCGGAGGAAGCGATCCACGCGGCGCTGTGGGATTACGCGCAGAAGAAGGGCATCGTGATCGAGGGTCTGGAGAAGCCCAAGTCCGACATCCATGAGGGAGAAGAGCAGGAAGAGGAAGAATATTAATATGGGTCCGAAAGTGATCGTGGGAATGTCCGGAGGGGTGGACTCCTCCGTGGCTGCCCTGCTGTTAAAGGAGCAGGGATATGAGGTGATCGGTGTCACCATGCAGATCTGGCAGGACGAACGGAGCGAGGCACAGCAAAACTGTGCCTGTTCCGCTTCCGGGGAGCGGCAGAGCGCGGATGACGGCCGGGAGGACGTGGGCTGCTGCGGCCTGAGCGCGGTGGAGGACGCCAGGAGAGTGGCGGATCATCTGGGCATTCCCTATTATGTGATGAATTTTAAAAGAGAATTCCGGCAGTACGTGATGGATTATTTCGTGGAGGAGTATCTGCATGGAAGAACGCCGAATCCCTGTATTGCCTGTAACCGGTACGTGAAGTGGGAGGCTCTGCTGAACAAGAGTCTGGCCATTGGAGCGGAGTACATCGCCACCGGCCATTACGCCAGGATTGACCGGCTGGAAAACGGCCGTTTCTGCATCCGCAATTCGGTGACGGCCAGAAAGGACCAGACCTACGCGCTCTATGCGCTGACCCAGGATCAGCTGGCGCACACGCTGATGCCCGTGGGAGCGTATACCAAGGAGCAGATCCGGCAGATGGCACAGGACGCCGGGCTTCCCGTCGCCCATAAAAAGGACAGCCAAGAGATCTGCTTCATTCCGGACCATGATTACGCGGCCTTCATTGAACGGGAGCGGGGCGGCCAGGTTCCCGGGCCGGGCAATTTCGTTTCCGGGTCGGGAGAAGTGCTGGGCCGCCATAAGGGAATCACCCACTATACGGTGGGGCAGCGCAAGGGGCTGAACCTGTCCATGGGCCGTCCCATGTTTGTGACCGCCATCCGTCCGGAAACTAACGAGGTGGTGATCGGAGAAGGCAGGGATGTGTTTACGGACCATCTGACCTGCAGCGGCCTGAATTTCATGGCCATCCCGGATCTGACAGAGCCGCGCCGTGCTCTCGCCAAGATCCGATATGCCCATGCGGGAGCGCCCTGTCTCATGGAGCGCATCGGCCCGGACCGCCTGCGCGTTACCTTTGACGAGCCCGTCCGCGCGGTGACCCCCGGGCAGGCCGTGGTGTTCTACGACGGAGAGTACGTGCTCGGCGGGGGAACGATTGAGTAAATAGACCGGGAGATTTTTCAAATGAGGGAGGCGGAAACATGCCATTTCGTATCGAAGCGCTGAGTGAACAGAATCTGTCCGACATCAATCGGGCAAACCAGCCCTTTGAAATCCTGGGAAAAGTCATTCCCTCCCTTCAGAACGGCAGATGGAGCCTGAAGGAAAGCCTTCTGCCGGAGGAGGAACGATACCTGAAAACCTATCCCTGCGATGAGGTGGATTATACCGCATACATCGGAAGCGGGGACAGGGCGGTATTTCTGTGCTACGACGGGGAGGAATGCATCGGTCAGACAGTGCTGCACAGGGACTGGAACCGGTACGCTTTTGTGGAGGATCTCTGCGTGGCGGCGCAACACAGAAGAAAGGGCGCGGGAAAAGCCCTGATGGAATGGGCCTGCGCATGGGCGAAGGCGCAGGGGCTGAAGGGGCTTTCTCTGGAGACTCAGGATAACAATGTGGCGGCATGCCGCTTTTATTCCGCCATCGGAATGGAACTGGGCGGGGTGAACACGAAGCTGTACCGCCAGTTTGACCGGCCGTATTCGGAGGAAACGGCCCTTTTCTGGTATCTGGAATTTGACCGGCAGCCGAAGATCAGGGCGCGGGCAACGGTTGGCGGTCAGACGGCGCCGGATGGAAGTCCGCTTAGGGTGGGAGCCATCGTCTGGGGGGTAAAAAATGTGAGGAGGGCCGTGGACTTCTGGAGCAGGGCGCTTAACTACCGGCTGAAGTATCCCGCTTCGGACGACTGGGCGATCCTGATTCCGAAGGATGGGGAGGGGATCCAGCTTTCCATCAGCCTCGTATCTTCGGAAAAGGCGAAGCGCCATCATATCGATCTGTTTACGGAGGATCAGGAAAAGGAAGTGAACCGGCTTCTGAAACTGGGAGCGACGAGGGCGGAGTGGAATTACCCGCCCGGCGCAGATTATGTGGTGCTGCATGATCCGGACGGAAACCCCTTTTGTGTGGTTGACCGGAAAGAATCCTGAAATAGCGGAAGGCCCCGTTTCAAACGAGGCCTTCACTTTGTTTTATGAAGTTTATTCCAGCAGAACTGCAACGCATATTTTCTGACCGGCACAATTCCGTGTTTCCTTCAACTGATATTTATGATACCCGAAAAATGTGACGAGAGTATGTACGGATTCAAAAGAAAAAATAAAAAACAGACGAAAATCCTTTAAGAAAAGTTAAGAATTTTTGGCAAACTTTTCACATATGGCAGGCATCAGACAGGCCGTGGGCACGAAAAGAAGAAAACTGTCATTTACAGGACCGGCGATATTCTTTATAATGATGGAAGAAAAACCGCCTGCGGCGGCAAATCAGGAGGCCGGCGTGAACCGATGGTTCCCGCCAAAGAATGGCTGACGCCATTCTTTATCAGAATAAAAAACCGCCTGCGGCGGCAAATCAGGAGGTAGATATGGAGCTTTTTATTTCAGACAAAAAGGGTGTGCCGATTCAGGAAGGAATGATCGGACTCTTCTTTGAGGACATCAACTATGCGGCAGACGGCGGTCTGTATGCGGAAATGATCGAAAACAGGTCCTTTGAATTCCTGGACTGCTACGGCACGGTGGGAGACTATTATACGAAGCTGGACAGCGGCTATGGCTGGAGCGCCACGAAGGAGCACGGCGAAGGACGGATGGAATATGTGATGGGAAGTCCCGTAGACCGGGCAAATCCCCATTATCTCAGATTCACGGCAGATTACGCAGGACAGGGCTTCGCCAACAAGGCCTATGACGGCGTGAGGCTGGAAAAGGGAAAAACCTATCGGGCATCCTTCTATGCCAGATGCGTTTCCTTTCAGGGCGATCTGGAGGTGTCCGTGGTAAAGGATCGGAAAATATACGCGAAGGCGGAAGTTTCCTGCATCCATGTGCCGGAGCATACCTGGCAGAAATGGAACCGTTATGAAGCGGTGCTGACCGCCGAAGAGGATGTGCGGGGAGCGCAGTTTGTAATTTCCCTGACGGAGCCCGGTGTGGTGGAGTTTGATTTCATTTCTCTCATGCCCCAGGATGCGGTAGCGGGCATTTTCCGAAAGGATCTGTTCGAACTGCTGAAAGGCTTAAAGCCCGGCTTCCTTCGTTTCCCGGGCGGCTGTATCATCGAGGGAAATACACTGGAAAACCGTTACCGCTGGAAGGAGAGCGTGGGAAGACCGGAGGGCAGAAGAAGCAACTTCAACCGCTGGGCAGTGCATGAAACGAAGCCGGAGAACGGATTCCATACCTGCTATTCCCATTACAACCAGACGCTGGGACTCGGCTATTATGAATATTTCCTGCTGTGCGAGCTGATCGGCGCGAAGCCGCTTCCCGTGCTGAATGTGGGGCTTGCCTGCCAGTATCAGTCCTATGAGCTGGTGGAGATGGATGAGCCGGAATTCCAGGAGTTCATTCAGGATGCGCTGGATCTGGTGGAATTCGCAAATGGGGGAACGGATACAAAGTGGGGCGCTCTGCGCGCGCAGATGGGCCATCCCGAGCCCTTCGGCATGACGATGATGGGAATCGGCAATGAGCAGTGGCAGACGGATAAGGTGGATTTCTTCGCCCGCTATGAAGCCTTTGAAAAGGCGATCCATGAAAAGTATCCGGACATGCAGCTGATCGGTTCCGCAGGCCCTGACATCACTTCGGAACGGTATGACGCTGCCTGGAAGTTTTATTATGAGAAGGCGCCGAAAAAGGAAAACTTCGTCTATGCGGTGGACGAGCACTATTATGTGAAGCCGGAGTGGCTGTATGAGCACGCGGATTTTTATGACGAATATCCGAGAGAGGTAAAGGTATTTTCCGGAGAATATGCGGCCCATCCGGTGAGCGGGATGAACCGTCCGGACGCCAACACCCTGGGCGGCGCGCTGGCGGAGGCGGCTTTTCTGACCGGCCTTGAGAGAAACGCGGATGTGGTGGTTCTGGCCTCCTATGCGCCTCTGTTCGCCCGTGTCGGCTATGCTCAGTGGTCTCCCGACATGATCTGGTTCGACGACTGCCGCGCCTACGGCACGCCCAGCTATTATGTACAGAAGCTGTATGCGGAAAACATGGGAACGGTGACGCTTTCCATGGACGGGCAGGAAAAGAAGCTTCGCGAAGAGGAAATCTATGCCAATGTCTCCCTGGATGAAAAGACCGGAGAGATCATCATCAAGGCGGTGAATCGCAATGCGGAGCCGAAGGAAATCACGCTCAGCCTGGCGGAAGCTTACACCCCGGCAGGAAGCATGAAGCGGATGAGCCTTTCCGGAAAGGAAGAGGACTACAACTGCATCACTGATCCGGAGAAGGTGACGGTTCAGACCGAAGAAGCCGCGTATACGGGTAAGCTGGAACTTCCGGCATACGGCTTTGTGGTGGCGCGGATTCCGGTGAAGGGATGAAAATAAAAGTGGAAAGGGGATGAACGATAGTTGCCTGTATTTATTTCTTTAATTGGAGGGATTCTCCTTTCCGGCATATGGTTTGGGCTGTCTATGGCAGTGGAGACACTTTCAGGCAGATTTTTTCCAAAGCTCGGCCGGATTGGCCAGTCTGTTTTGACGGTTGTGGTGCCGGCAGTTATTCCGGCTGGGATTATTATGGTATTGAGTGGACGTACGATGTTCCATATCAGCAATATTGCAGATTGGAAAAGCTGGCTCACAATCCTGGTCACGGTGTTTCTGGTTTGCCTGATGATCATGAATAGGCCCGTAAAGAGGATAGAAAGTGGAAAAGATTTATTCGCAAGCGGAATAGATGGTGTCCTCATGGAAATCCCTCAACGGCTTATGATGCAGACATTTCTCTGGTATATACTGGATTGCTTGGAAGCAGAGAATGGAGGATATCTGGCAATCCTTTTAACCGCACTTGTATGGTGTGTTGGAATTGTTATTCAAGGGATGATTGCAAAAAATACAGGGCATGGAATGGTTGTGGAATTGGCCGCATCGTTTGTGTTTTCCATTGGAACGGGATATGTTCTTTTTCATACGGAATTGATTATTTTTACTATGGCAGCGCACTTCCTGGAAAGAATAGCCGGATATCGGATAAGGGTATTCCGGCAGGAACGAAAAAACGTTGAATAGTTTTTGAATGAGACTGATGCAAAGAGAAAAGTATCAGTCTCATTTTTTTATGTGAAACTTTTCCCATCCGATCGCGTTGGTGAATATTTAAAATATTCCAGACAGCAGATTTACCAGAAAACAGGCCGAAAGCCCGCAGGCGGCCGGAAGGAAAAATGCGGCGAGCGTCCAGCGCAGGCTGCCGGTTTCCTTCCGGATGGTCAGCAGGGTGGTGGCGCAGGGCCAGTGCATCAGAAAGAACAGGGCCGTGCAGAGAACGGTGCTCTGGTCCCAGAGGGGCAGGCCGCCCTGAGCCGAATAGGCCGAAGCGATGATGGGGAGGACGATTTCGTTTGCTGGAAAGCCCAGAAGAAAGCCCGTGAGGATGGTGCCATCCATGCCGAATAAGCGGGCGAAGGGGTCTAACAGGGCGGTAAGGCGGACCAGCAGGACGCTCCCGTCCGGCGTCTGCAGATGGGAGAGCAGCCAGAGAATCAGACCCGCCGGAGCCGCGGTACAGACTGCCCTTCCCAGCACGCAGAGCGTCCGGTCCCAGACGCTTTGAAGAAGAACCCGCACAATCCTTGGCTTCCGGAAGGCGGGCAGCTCCAGAAGGAGAGGGGAAGCCTCTCCCTTTAACAGGGTGGAGGAAAGCAGCCGGGAGATAAGAAAGGTCATCAAAACGCCCAAAAGGAGAAGGGCGAGCAGAAAGCAGGCGCTGAAAACGGAAGCGCCGGGAAGCCGGTCTGTTGTCTGACCGAAGGCCGCAGAAGCCTGGTGGAGGGAAATCCCGTCCATTTGCCTCTCTGAAAAAAGCATGCCCGACAGGGTGAGCAGGGCAGGCAGACGGCCGTTGCAGGGAACGAAGCTGTTGGTGAGAATGGCCAGCAGCCGTTCCCTTTTTTCGTTTATGATGCGGCTGCCTGTGACGCCGACGGCGTTGCATCCCAGCCCCATGCACATGGTGATCGCCTGTTTCCCGCAGGCGCCGCAGCGCTGAAAGCCCCGGTCCAGATTGAAGGCGATCCGGGGAAGGATGCCCGCGTCCTCAAGCAGGGTAAACAGAGGAAAGAAAATGGCCATGGGCGGAAGCATGACGGAGATCACCCGGCCGGTGGTCCCGAAGATGCCGTTCACAAACAGGTCCGCAGCGACGGGCGGACAGCCGGCTGACAAAAGGACGCGCGACAAAAAGGCTTCCATTCGCGAAAAGGTGGAAGAAAGCAGGGCGGAAGGAACATTGGCACCCCGGATGGTGAGCCAGAACAGGAAAAACAGAAAGAGAAGCATGATCGGAAAGGCGGTCCATTTTCCGGTAAGAAGGCGGTCCAGCCGGGAGAGCCGGTTTCCTGCTTCGGAAGGCGGCGGATAAAGTCCCTGGCAAAGTTTCTGCACCGCCAGCCGGCAGGCGGCGTCCCTGTGTTCCGGAAGCTGGTCGCGGCCGATGCCGCGGGACGTAAGGAAGGAGGCGCAGGAGGAGGCTGCCTGACGGACACCGCTGTCGGAAAGGAGGTATTCTGCTTCGGATGCAGCTTCCGCTTTTTCTCCGACAGCCTGCCGGGGCGTGCCGGAGGAAGCCGGAAGGAAAGCCTCCAGCAGCTGAAGGCAGAGAAAGCGTTCACCGGGAAATAAAGAGACGCCCTTTTCCAGGCGTGCCCTGTGGACGGCCGGGGCGAGAAGGGAGAGCGCAGTTTCCAGATCGGCAGGGTATGGAATCTGAAAGGAAGGAGCCGGTGACGTCCGGTCAGCGGTCAGAAGCGCGGCAAGTGCCTGCCGCAGTCCGCCAAGCCCGTCCCTGCGGTTTGCACTTGTCCCGATGACCGGGATGGAAAGTCGTTCGGATAACAGGGAAAGGTCGGGAGATTTTCCCCTTCTCTGTGCCTCATCCATCAGATTCACACAGAGAAGGACGGGAAGGCCCATTTCCAGAAGCTGCAGCGCCAGGGGCAGCGTGCTTTCCAGGCGGGTGGCGTCGCAGACTGCGATGACCGCATCAGGAACGTGGGAAAGAAGGAAGGTTCGGGCTGCATTTTCTTCAGCGCTGCTGGAGAGCAGGGAATAACAGCCGGGCAGGTCCACCACGCGGCAGCGCCGGTTTTCGATGCGGCAGAAGCCCTGTGCGCACTCCACCGTTTTTCCGGCCCAGTTGCCCGTATGCTGCTTCAGTCCGGTCAAAGCGTTGAAAACCGTGCTTTTGCCCACGTTGGGATTGCCCGCGAGAACGAGAAGGGGCTCTCTTTCCCGACTCGTACTGTCTGTACCGGAGAGGGGGGCCTGGCCGGACGGCCCCACAAGGATGGTTTCTGCCTCCCTGCGCCGCAGAGCAACGACGGTATCCCGGATCAGGTAAGCGGCAGGTTCGCCCAGAGGACTTCTGACGACGCAGCGGACCGGGGTATTTTCCAGAAAGCCAGCGGTGATGAGGCGCCGCCGGAGCGTGCCTTCTGAAAGCAGGCTGCGGATAACGGCGGATGTACCGGGAGTGAGTTCGGAAAGCGGAATCTGTCTGGTCATATGGTCCTCCATGCCAGGTTCTTTTAAATGGTCTCTGTAAACAGCATATGCACAGGAGGGAAGGAGGTTCCCTCAAGAGCTATACGAAGAGAAATGTTTCAGTTACTACTCAGCCAGGTCTGCGCATCCACTGCACAGACCGTACGAAAACGGTACGGCTGTAACAATTTTCAACGGAAAAGGACGAAAAAGTATTTGACAAAATTTCTGCCGGGTGGTAATATTGTTGCTGATTTCTCTCTTTGACCGAGAACTGATGTCCTGTATTGTCCACAGACAGCTCATATCACTGTCCAAGTTACTTTTGGTTTTGCCGGGGCACACAGCCCCGGCAGATAGCACTTATTCAATGTATTCTGCCAACACTTTTAAGGCATATGCGATGGCAGTTGCATCCTCATAACAGAGTTTTTCTTCATTGTGCGCTATGGAATTCAGATTCCAGAACACATCGGAAAGTGTGGCGAGTTCGCACCCGACTTTCCAGTTGGGAATGCACAAAAACATGCCATTGCACTGATGCCCAAACAGGATGTGGTAACTGGATCCACGCGCCGTCACGGTTGCTTCGTATGGTTCATGGCTTAAGTTATACGGATGTATCTGCGCGTAGTACAGAGTGGTCTCTGAATCCTCAGGATCGTCACCGTAAAACATCACGACCGGGTACTGATAGCTGATCACAGGCTTTCACCACCTTCCAGCATTTCATGGTCGCTGACATAGATCACATCCTGATCATCTATGATCCGCAGCTGTTGCTGACAGCCATACATCAGGCATTTTTCACAGACACGGTTGATCAGTCGCGGGATACCTGAGGAGATGCGGTAGATCTCATCCATTGCACGACGGCTGAACAGTTCCTGTTCACTGACACCGGCGTAGGCCATGTGAGAACGGATATATTTCTCTGTTTCTGCCCGGTCCAGATGCGGAAGCACACAGTTGATGTCGATCCGCTGTCTGACAGCTGCATATCGCTTGAGCCGGAGCTTATCATCCCACAGTTCCGTCTGACCGACCAGGATCAGCGCCATGGGGCTCATGGAATCAAAACGGTAGTTCAGCAGAAAACGGAATTCTTCTATGGTTTCCTTTTCCAGCAGATGTGCCTCATCCAGTACGCAGACCACTTTCTGTCCATGGACGCCGCGCAGAATCTCGATCTCCTTCTGCAGCTGGCGTTTGGCATCTCCGCGGTAAAACCGTGCTTCCATGCCAAGCTGGTCAAGAAGACCCTTATAGAACCACCGGGGAGTAAGCTTTGAGTCCGACAGGTACAAAAGGATGTATTCCTCTCTGGGCAGCGTTGCTGCAAACTTCCGGATCAGCGTGGATTTTCCACAACCGGCATCTGCTGTGACAACAGCAAAAAGCTGGCGGTCTGCCACGTAAGCAAGTCTTCCGAGCGCATCTGCCATTGCCGGTGATTCATACAATGCTTCCGGTGGGACGTCCCTTGAAAACGGTGTGTGTGTCATGCAGTAGAAATCATTATACATCCGGATGCACCTCCTTACGGAAGTCCCCGAAAGAAATGGCGTCCGCACGTTTTTTTGCATTCTCCGTATGCTGCTTTTCAAGCGCATCCAGAAACCGGGATGTTTCCGGTTCCAGTTCTGCCATGCCCGGTGGAAGCGGTTCTTTCGGATCACAGTAAGATCCGATGGCAAGGGGCTTTGCCCGGAACGGTTCCATTCCTTTGTGGTACACCGTGATGATCTCGGGTGCCGACGGATCGTAGGAGATTTCAACCGTCCGCCCAATCAGTGCAGCTTTGGTTTCATAGCGGCGCCCCTGAAAACTGATGCAGGCGCCTTTATCAACCTTTCGGTTTTCGTGGTAAAGGAAGGCTTCCCCAACGACTGCTGTATCGATAAATGTCAAGGGTCTTGTGTCACGGTTGAATTCCTGCAGAGGGGAGATACCCTCCTTGGGGATATCGATCCCATGGCTGAGATAATACTCCCGGATCCCGTCGTGGGATCTGTTACTGTAGTATTCCTCCAGATAGATTTTCCAGTAGTAGTTCAGTTCTTCCAATGTAGTGATCTTTTTCGCCTTGCTTTCTGCGATAAAGTCATCTACGACCTGATGGAATCTCTCTACTTTACCTTTGGACTTCCCGCTATGGACAGGCGCATGGGCAATCCGGATGGAAAGTCTGGCAAGGGATGTGGTCAGCTGTTTTGATACATACTGGGAGCCGTGGTCAAAGTAGCACCGGTCAAACCTGCCGTATTTCAGTATCACCTTGTGGAATGTATCTGCCACAATGGCTTCTTCCTGATTATCATAAAACTCGGATGCCAGTATCATCCTGGAGTGGTCATCGATCGCTGATGAAAGGTATGTTTTGACAGGTTTACCACCTTCTCCGATCGGGAGCGTGGGTCCGTATTTTATGTCGCCCTGGATCAACATCATACGGTGCGGCTTACAAAAACGTTTGGATGAACTTTTTCGCGCATCCTTGTAAACTTCCATGTGTGTGGCGCCAAAACCTGCCTGATACAGATGTCTCTGTAATGTCGGGCGTTTTAATACACCCGGTGCAACCCAGCCCTCTGCTTCCAGGATCAGGATGATCTGCTCGATGGATCGTCTGGGGACTTCCCGGCGCAGCTGGATAGCCTGCTGCAGGATCTCATCGTAGTTCGCCGGCATCTTGGATCTGCAGTAATGAACCGGTTCTGCCGGCTTCAGTCCGTGAAATCCATCTGTGCGGTACGCATTGACGTACCGCCGTAAAGTCCGCTCGGATACATGGTACTGTTCAGCAAGCCTGTAACGCAGTTCCACAGCGGCTGCATCGTCCAGGTTTTCTTCCAGAAGCGGTGCAATGAGACTGTAACGTTCAAGTGCTACATCCAGCGGAGCTTTGGGTATGTGTTTGTTTTCTATCATGATTGTATGCCTCCTTTTAGGATAAGCATACAGATCAACCAACGGACAGTAAAAACAAAGTCGGTAAAACAAGGTCTAATAATAAACCAGCAAAGAATTGCCGGAGTTATATATGTAACGAATGACTGAGCGAAGCCAGCCGTCCGGAATGGAACTTCTGAGTGTTGTGAGCAGTGAAACACCGGATTTTAGCAGTTGCATGGAAAAACCCAGTTCACGGTATGCGATTGATTTCAGATGACCGTCGATGTTCAGCTGATTTTTCACCAGCCAGTGATGCCAGCGGAGCATGGTCTGTTCGGATGGATAATCCTCTGAATCCGCATCCGTCGGACGCACGGTTTCATCAAGAACCCCGCAGATGATATCTTCTGTGTAATGCTTGTATGGAACCAGAAAATCCGGAAGCATCCGGTGCACCTTGTGGCATCTGGGATTGTCACACTGATGTCTGGGAATTTTGAGCCATTCATAACTTCCGCCTTCATAACGGATCATGCGATCACAGTAATCCCGGAAGTGCAATGCACCGTTCCTGCATGTCGGACAAAGAAATTCACTGCTCTCAGGTAAAAATATGTTGCCCAACCCTGGTATAAACTGTTACAATATACATGGTTATTGACCATGTCCCAAGGTACGATCTTTCCAGGAGGGTGCTCTGGGACTTCCTTTTTTCTTTTTAAGGACAGTATATCGAGCAGTCTCCGGACAATCAAGTCGATCAGTTAGTGGGCAGAATCAAGAATCAAAAACAGTAATATAACCCCCGTAAGGCGAAGAGGTCTGAAAAAGACCGCTTCGCCTCTTTTGTTGTCCGGCCTCTTCCTGACGGAACCGTCCGGCAGCTTTTCAGGATATCCCGGAGGGATATCCGAATTTCTCCGCAGAGGGTGGATCAAAGGCGCCGCATCCTTTGTGATCAATCTGAACGGGAGGTAGAAGTATATGGATGTTACAATGATAATCGATACTTTCTGGGTCCTGCTTGCCGCGATTCTGGTATTTTTTATGAATCTGGGCTTTGCAGCGGTGGAGGCGGGCTTCGCAAGGGCGAAGAACACCGTTAACATCCTTTCCAAGAATTTCATCGTCTTTGCCGTCTCTTCCCTGGGCTTTCTGCTTCTGGGCTGGGGGCTGATGTTCGGAGGGGATAATCCCTTTGTGGGAACGAGCCATCTGTTTATTCTTGGCGGAGGCGATCTGTCCTTTTACGACAGCACGCTGACCTCGAATGTTCCCTTCTGGGGAAAATTTTTCTTCCAGCTTGTGTTCTGCGGAACCGCGGCGACCATCGTATCCGGAGCGGTTGCGGAACGGATCAAGTATGTGGCCTTCATCATTTTCTCCTTTGTGCTTACGCTGATCATTTATCCCATCGTGGGCCACTGGGTATGGGGCGGCGGCTGGCTTTCCGACATGGGCTTCATGGATTTCGCGGGAGATGCGGTGGTGCATTCCCTTGGCGGCTGGGGCGCTCTGTCCGGCGCGCTGATTCTCGGACCCCGTATCGGAAAATATGGAAAGGACGGCAAGGCGAAGGCCATTCCCGGACACAGCATGTCCCTTGCGGTGATCGGCCTGTTCGTTCTGTGGCTCGGCTGGTTCGGCTTCAATCCCGGCTCCACCATGAGCTTTCAGAATCCGGCAGATGTGGTTTCCATTCTGATGACCACGAATACGGCAGCCATCGCTGCGGTTCTGACATCCACCATCACCTCCTGGATCTATCTTGGAAAACCGGATCTGGGCATGACCATCAACGGCTGTCTGGCAGGCCTGGTGGGAATCACAGGAAGCTGTGCCTATGTAAGCGTGTTAAGCTCCCTGATCATCGGCGCAATCGCCGGTGTGCTGGTGGTTTTCCTGGTGGTATTTTTTGACAAAATTAAAATCGACGATCCGGTGGGCGCCACTTCCGTGCATCTGGGCTGTGGAACCTTCGGAACCCTCTGTGTGGGTCTGTTCGCACAGGAAGGCGTGACCAGCCTTTCCACCAGAAACGGTCTGTTCTTCGGCGGCGGCTTTGGCCTGCTGGGAACGCAGATCGTGGGAATCCTTGCCATCGGTATCTTTGGTTTTGTGACCACCGCTCTGGTCTGGCTTGCCCTGAAAAAGACCATCGGCATCCGGGTTTCCACGGAAGAGGAGATCGCCGGTCTGGATATCGGAGAACATGGAAACATGGCCTATCCGGATTTCGCTCCCATTTCGGCGGCTCCCTTATCCGGGCTTTCTGCCGGGGCGGAGGAAGAACGGGTGGCTGCTGCCGTGGCGTCCGTGCCGAAGGAAGCTGCTGAGGCTTCTGAACAGAAGGTTCCTGTGATCCATAAGGAAAGAACAACGGGACCGAAGATGACCAAGGTTACCATTGTTACCAATCAGTCCCGGTTCTCTGAACTGGAGAGTACCCTCGCCCGGATCGGCGTAACGGGTCTGACCATCAGCAACGTGTTCGGCTACGGCATGCAGAAGGGACATGAAACCTATTTCCGCGGCGCTCCGGTGGAAAGCAGACTGCTTCCCAAGGTCAAGATCGACGTGGTAATCTGTAAGATTCCTACGGAAACGGTGGTAAACGCCGTGCAGAAGGTGCTCTGCACCGGAAACGTGGGCGATGGAAAGATCTTCGTATACGACGTGGAAGACGTGGTCAAGGTCCGCACCAACGAGCATGGTTACGATGCGCTGCAGGATGAAGAATAGACTGCCAGGAAAGCGCAGAAGCCAATCCGTCCTGCGGCAAAACGGATAAAGTACAGAAAAATATAGAAGAATACAGGAAATAGGTGCTCCGAGTGGCTGCCCGTTCATGGCTTTTTTATGAACGGTGAAGCAGCCGCCCGGGGCATTTTTCTTTCGGAAGGCGGATGTTCTGCCTGTGGCGTTGAAAATTCGATAAATATTTCTGCCCAATTGCTGCCCGGGACTTGGCAGAAGCGACGATTTAGGGTAAAGTAAAGAAAAAGGAACCGGCAGGAACGGAGATTTGTGCCGGATTAAACGACCGCCTGCCGGCGGTGAAAGGAGCGGGGCACGAACTCAGTTCGTGCCAAAGAACGGCTGACGCCGTTCTTCCAGAATAAACGACCGCCTGCCGGCGGTGAAAGGAGAGGTATGAAGAAAAAAAATATTCTTCTGTTAATGACGGATCAGCTCAGGGGGGACTGCATGGGCTGCACCGGGCATCCGGATGTGAAGACTCCGTATCTGGACACGCTGGCTTCTAAGGGAGTGCGGTTTGAAAACGCCTATTCCGCCTGTCCGTCCTGCATTCCAGCCAGAGCGGCGCTGCACACCGGCATGAGCCAGGAATCCCATAAACGGGTGGGCTATGCGGACGGCGTGCGCTGGGATTATCCGCATACCCTGGCGGGAGAGCTTGCAAAGGCTGGATATTATACCCAGTGCGTGGGGAAAATGCACGTGGACCCGCTCAGAAACTATCTGGGTTTTCACAATGTGGAGCTGCACGATGGCTACCTGCACTATTATCGTGATCCCTCGATCGCTTATCATGAGAACCAGAAGGTGGCGGACGATTATTTTTACTGGCTCCAGAAGGAAAAGGGGATCGGCTGCGACGTGACGGACACCGGAATGGAATGCAATTCCTGGGTGGCAAGGCCCTGGATTTATGAGGAAAAATACCATCCCACCAACTGGGTGACGGACCGCTGCCTGGATTTCCTGCGCAGGAGAGACCCTGATTTGCCGTTTTTTCTGATGGCCTCCTATCTGCGTCCCCATCCGCCCTTTGACGCGCCCCAGTGCTATTTTGACATGTATGAAAAGAAAGAACTGACGCCGCCTGCGGTTGGAGACTGGTGCGATGATTCCCAGTTACAAAAGAAGGGGCGGATTTTCGATTCCGACACGGGCCCCATCGATCCGGAGCTGATCCGGCAGATGCAGGCAGGCTACTATGCCTGCGTGACCCATCTGGATCATCAGATCGGCCGCCTTCTGCAGGCGCTCATTGAAAACAAGCTTTATGACGATACCCTGATTCTGTTCGTGTCTGATCATGGCGAGCTTCTCGGGGATCATCATCTGTTCCGCAAGAGCCGGGCTTATCAGGGTTCCAGCCGGATTCCCTTCATCGTTTCCGGAGGTGCCTTCCATCCGGACGAGCCGGGCAGCGTGCGCACGGATCTGGTGGAACTTCGGGACGTGATGCCCACCCTTCTGGAAGCGGCGGGAGCACCGGTTCCGGACAGCGTGGAGGGAATCAGCGTCCTGAAACGCGCGCAGGGGGAGGCGGAGGAAAAGCCGGGCAGACTGCGGGAATATCTGCACGGGGAGCACTCTCTGGGCGAAGCCTCCAGTCACTGGATTGTGACGGAAACCGACAAATATATCTGGTATTCCCAGACGGGAAAAGAGCAGTATTTCCGCGTGGACGAGGACCCGAATGAGCTGCATGACCGGATTGGGGAAGAGGCGGATGCAGGCCGCATCGAACAGCTGCGCGGTATTCTGATCCGGGAGCTTTCCGGAAGGGAAGAGGGTTATGTGAAGGACGGCCGTCTGGTGACTGGCTGCGAACCCGCGATTCTTCTGAAATAACCGAACTTCAAAATTGACAAGCCACTGATTAAATGGTACATTTATAGCCGGATTCTTTACGGAATCCGGCGGATATTTTTGTGAAAAATATGGCTGCGGCCCGCACTCCTGCGGCGGCGCGGCTGAAATGAAAAGGAAAGGTACGTGATACGATGCATTGGTCAGACAAAATCGCGCAGGAAATCATCCGGCGCAGACCGGACAAGGAAGAGTATGTTTGCGCGGCCGGAATCAGTCCCTCCGGCTCCATTCATATCGGTAATTTCAGGGATATTGCCACCAGCCTGTTTGTTGTGAAGGCTCTGAGGAGACAGGGGAAGAAGGCAAAGCTGCTTTTTTCCTGGGATGAGTTCGACAGGCTCAGAAAAATTCCTGTAAACGTGGCAAAGGTGCCCCGTCCGGAAGGGGAGAAGCCCTGGGAGGAATACATCGGCTGTCCCTATGTGGATGTGCCGAATCCCTTTGACGACGGCTGTGAGAGCTATGCGAAGCATTTTGAAAAGGAATTCGAGGCTGCTATGGAGCGCTTCGGTATCGAAATGGATTACCGTTATCAGGGTGCCATGAACCGTTCCGGAAAATATGCCGAGCATGTGATTCATGCCCTGAAGAAAAGAGGAGAGATTTTCGACATTCTGGACAGCTTCCGTACCCAGACCGCGCAGGAGGGAGAACGGGAAGCCTATTATCCGGTGAGCATTTACTGCCCGCACTGCGGCAGGGATACCACGAAGATCACCTCGCTGTCCGAGGACTGCACGGTGGCGGAGTATGAGTGCGCCTGCGGCCATCACGGAACCTTTGACTTCACGAAGGACTTTAACTGTAAGCTGGCATGGAAGATCGACTGGCCCATGCGCTGGATGTATGAAGGCGTGGACTTCGAGCCGGGCGGAAAGGATCATGCAAGCCCGGGCGGAAGCTATGATACCAGCCGGGTGATCGCTCAGAAGATTTTCGGCTATGAGGCGCCCGTATTCCAGGGCTATGAGTTCATCGGCATCAAGGGAGCGACGGGAAAGATGTCCGGCTCCACCGGACTGAACCTGACGCCGGATACGCTGCTGAAGCTCTACCAGCCGGAGGTGATTCTGTGGCTGTATGCCAAGTCCGAGCCCACGAAGGCGTTTGACTTCTGCTTTGACGACGGCATCCTGCGCCAGTATTTTGAATTTGACAAACAGTATAATGAATATATGGCAGGAAAGGGAGATGAGTTCCTGAATGCGGTCATGGCCAACTGCCTGCGCGAGGAAGGAGAGGCGGACGGAAAGCCGGTTTATCACAAGATCGATACCGTTCCTATGAGCCTTCTGGTGCAGCTGGGTTCCGTGGTGGATTTCAACATTCCCATGCTGGAAACCGTGTTCGAGAAGATCGGCCAGCCCTTCACCTACGAACAGTTTAAGGACAGGCTGGACCGGGCGAAATACTGGCTGGAGCAGTGCTCTCCTGAGAACGTGAACCGTCTGCGCGCCACCCGTAACTGGGAGGTTTATGAGTCCTTAAACGAAGAGGAGAAAAAAGAAATCGCACTGCTGCATGCTTTCCTGACGAAGGGAGGCTATGATCTGGAAGGCCTGAATCAGGAGCTGTACGCCATCCCGAAGCAGGTGATCGGAAACCTGGAGGACGCAAAGGAACTGAAGAAGATTCAGGGGCAGTTCTTCAAAAATGTATATAAGCTTCTGATCGACAAGGAGAAGGGACCCAGGCTGTATCTGTTCCTGTACGCCATCGATCCGGAGCGTTACGTGCACCTTCTGGACTTCTCCACTCCCATGACCGACGCGGAAAAGCAGTACGAAGAAGAAAAGAAGGCGGAGGCGCAGAAGGCTGCGGAGCCTGAGAAAAAACAGGTGGTCTACGGCGATCCCGATCCGGTGGAGCCGGTGCGCGAGGAGATCACCATGGAGGACTTTGCGCGGATGGATATGCGCGTATGTAAGATTCTCAAGTGCGCGGAGATCCGCAAGTCCCACAGCTGCTACAAGCTGACCCTGTTCGACGGACTGAAGGAGCGTGTGATCGTTTCCAGCATCAAGAGCTATTACTCTCCGGAAGAGATGGTGGGCAAGAAGATCATCGTTCTCGCAAACCTGAAACCGGCCAGATTTTCCGGCGTAACCAGCGAAGGCATGCTGCTGGCTGCCACCAATAATGCCTGCGGCTGCCAGGTGATCTTCGTGGACGACATCATCCCGGAGGGAACGAGGATCTGCTGATTTTCCGGCTGACAGAGAGGTGGGAAGATTAACGACGCTTCGGCATGGAGGAAAAATATGAGATATCCCGAATTCCTAAAAGAAAACGGCACCATCGGCTTCGTCGCGCCTTCCTTTGGGGCGGCGACGGAGCCCTACCGCAGTGCCTTTGACAATGCGTTGAAGAAGTTTCACGCTCTGGGCTATCGGACGAAACTCGGCCCGAACTGCTACGCTTCCGACGGAGTCGGCATCAGCAGTACACCGGAAAACTGCGGGAAGGAAATCAATGAGGCTGTGACAAGCCCGGACAGCGACGTGCTGATTTCCTGCGGAGGCGGTGAGCTGATGTGTGAGATTCTGGATTTCGTGGATTTCGACCGGATCGCTCAGGCATCTCCCAAGTGGTACATGGGCTATTCCGATAATACAAACCTGACCTTCCTGCTTCCCACCCTCTGCGATACGGCGGCCATCTACGGACCCTGCGCGGGGACCTTTGGCATGGAGCCCTGGCACCCTTCCGTTCAGGACGCACTGGATCTTCTGCGCGGGAAGAAGCTGACCATGCAGAGCTTTGATCTCTGGGAAAAGGAAGGCTTTAAGACGGAGGATAATCCGTTGGTTCCCTATAATACCACGGAGCCGGTGGTGCTGAAGCCCTTCGGCGCCGGAGCGGAACAGGACGGGGAAATCCGTTTTCAGGGCCGTTTACTTGGCGGCTGTGTGGACTGCCTGGTCAATCTGACCGGGACGAAGTACGACCGTGTCCGGAAGTTTTCGGAAAAGTATGCAGAGGATGGAATCATCTGGTTTCTGGAGTCCTGTGATCTGAACGTGTTCGCCATCCGCCGGGCCATGTGGCAGATGAAGCATGCGGGCTGGTTTTCTCACGTAAAAGGCTTTCTGATCGGGCGGCCTCTGTGCTTCGGACAGGAGATGATGGGCCTGGATCAGTATGCCGCCGTGTGGGAACCGCTGAAGGAATTCGGAGTTCCGGTCATCATGGATGTGGATCTGGGCCATCTGCCGCCCCAGATGCCGCTGATCTGCGGCAGTCTGGCGGAGGTGGTATTGCGCAGAACGAAGGAACAGCCGGACTGGAAGCTGGAAGCTGCCATGCGGCTGGAATAAGTTCCGTATATTAATTTTTCGTAAATGGAAGCGATAAAAATGTGTGCGCCCTGATGCGGTACGCATCATGCGCACCACTCGCGCCGAGCGCGATTGCCGTTAGGCAATAATTTCCGGGCAATCTTTGATTGCCTGCGCGCTGAGTGCGCATCAACGTCTTTTTATACGATGGGAAATGAAATTTCCTATCGTATAAAAAGACTGCCGCCCGGCAATCACTTTTTTTAAATGGTTTTGCCGGACGGCAGCAGAAGAAATCAAATATATGTACCTCTTTATTCATTTCATAATCGGGGTGCCGAAACGGATCTTTCTGATGATCTTCTGAATGATGACAACCGGTATGGCGACCAGAAGATAGAAGGTTGAAAGAATTCCGGCAATTCCGCCGATGAGCGCGATAAGAAGTATTCCGACATTCACTGTAGCTGCCCCCTTTATCCATGGTTTGCTGTCTTTTTTTAACGTTCTTTATTTTATCACAACAAAAAAAGGAAGAAAGCGTTTGCAAAAATACTTAGCGGAATCCTAGCAGTATTTTAGCATTTTGTTAACATAAAGGCACAGGGCACTGAGGAGGAAAGAATCCCTGTGTTTTACGCTTTTGCGTGCGTGAACTGTCGTGACTTTCTCCGGAAGCTGTGTTATACTGAAAACATCGGCGGTCCGGAGAGCAGGCGGATGGCTTCGAAGAGCGACAGCGTTTCAGCGAGAACCGGAAATGGAGGGAGATATGAACGACGAAGAAGAAAAGAAACATTTTGCCGTATTGATTGATGCGGATAACATCAGTGAGAAATATGCGTCCAGCATTTTCAATGAAATTGCGGACTACGGATATGCGTCCTACCGGAGAATCTACGGGAACTGGGCAAAGGGAAACGGCTGGAAGGAGGACACGCTCCTGGAAAATTCCATCAACCCCATCCAGCAGTTCAACTATACCATCGGGAAAAACGCGACGGACATGGCCATGGTGATCGACGCCATGGACATTCTCTATTCCGGAAAGGTGGACGGCTTCTGCCTTGTGACCAGCGACAGCGATTTTACCAAGCTGGCAATGCGTCTGCGTGAGGCGCAGATGTACGTGATCGGAATGGGAGAATCCAAGACGCCCCTGGCCCTGACCAAGGCCTGCAATAAATTTATCCGTCTGGATCTGATTTCCGGAGAGATGGAGGAGAAGAGCGCGGAGAGTCCCAAAGCTTCAGGCGGCGGCCGGAAGCATAAGGCAAGCGCTCCGGAGGAGAAGCAGGACAGCACAGTGACGCCCATCAGCGAGATTGAGGAATCCATCATCACCTTTGTGCAGAACAATGAAAACAAGGGAAAACCCACCTATCTGGGAGAGGTGGGCAGCAGACTGGGCGACAAGTTCATTGAATTTGACGCCAGAAACTATGGTTATACCAAGCTGGTGACGCTTCTTCGGGATAAATGCCCGAAGCTTACCATCATTCAGGAGGGAACCTCTTACCGGATTGAACTGAAGGAACAGGCCGGGCCGGAGGCTCTGGAGAAGGAGATAATCGCGTTCTTAAAGAAGAACGGCGGAAAGGTGGACAACCTCTCCCTCGTCCTGGATCATCTGAAGAAGAAGCATCCCCAGTTCAATGTCAGCGACTATGGCTACAACCGGGTGTCCAGCTTTTTACGAAGCTTTGACAAAATCTCCGTTCATGGGAACGCGCTGATGCTGAAGGAAGGATAACAGAAGCGGGGCATCGATCATGGACAGAGAGAGGGACATCATCACCAGAATCAATGAAAAATTTCCTCATATGAGCAAGGGACACAAGGCGATTGCGGCTTTTATTCTGGAGCACTACGACCAGGCGGCCTTCATGACGGCTGCGCGGCTGGGACGGCAGCTTCATGTCAGCGAGTCCACTGTGGTCCGCTTCGCCTCCGGCATCGGCTATTCTGGATATCCGGAAATGCAGGCCGAGCTTGCGGCGCGGGTGACGAGCCGTCTGAACGCGGTGGAACGGGTTGGGGTGAAATATGCGGGAAGAAGCCAGTCCGAGGTGATTGAAAGCGTGCTTGCAAGCGACATGGAAAACATCCGTGCGACCACGGAAAGCCTGGATGCGGCAGCCTTTGATACGGCGGTGGACATTCTGCTGGAAGCGAAGACGGTCTACGTGATCGGCATCCGAAGCTGCGCGCCTCTTGCGGAATTCTTAAGCTTCTACCTGAACATGGTGCGGGGCGGAATCGTGTTGTTAAAGACCACCAGCCTGAGCGAGGTGTTTGAGCAGATGCTCCGCGTCGGCAGGGAGGATGCCGTCATCGGAATCGGATTCCCAAGGTATTCCATGCGCACTCTGAAGGCGCTGGAATTTGCCAACGACAGGAACGCGAAGGTGATCACCATCACCGACAGCGTGCATTCTCCCATGTGCCTGTATTCCTCCTGCAATCTTTTTGCCGCGAGCGATATGGTTTCCATCGTGGATTCCCTGGTCGCTCCCTTAAGCGTGATCAACGCTCTGGTGGTTGCTCTGTGCCTGAAGCAGCCGCAGACGGTGCGGGAAAGCCTGGAAAGCCTGGAGGGGGTCTGGAACAATTATCAGGTATCCATGCACGATGAGATCGACCGGATTGACGAAGATTCTCTGTTTACGCTGCCGACAGCAGGCGGCATGCGGACAGAAGCGCCGGATACGGAAGAAGTGTCGGATGAGGGACAGATATTACATACAGAAAGAGACGGACAGACATGAGCAGAGTGATTGTGATCGGCGGCGGCGCCGCGGGTATGATGGCGGCGGTCGCTGCCGCACAGAAGGGACATCAGGTTCTCCTTCTTGAGAAAAACGAAAAGCTGGGAAAGAAAATCTATATTACGGGAAAAGGCCGATGCAACCTGACAAACGCCTGCGACACCCAGGAGCTGTTCGACAGCGTGGTCAGCAATCCCAGATTCCTGTACAGCGCCATTTACGGCTTTGACAATGGGGCGGTACAGGAATTTTTTGAACAGAGAGGCTGTTCGCTGAAAGTGGAGCGTGGAAACCGGGTTTTTCCGGCCTCCGACCATTCCTCGGATATCATACGGACGCTGGCAAAAGAGCTGGAGCGTCTTGGTGTCACGGTGCGCCTGCATACTGCGGTAAAGGAAATCCTTGTTCAGGAAAACGCCATCCATGAAAGGGACGGACAGGAAACCGATGAGCGGAGGATGCCGCCTGAAAAAAAGAAGGCGGCCATACGTGCGGTGCGCGGTGTACGTCTTTTATCCGGAGAGGAGCTTCCTGCGGACGCAGTCATTTTATGCAGCGGCGGTCTTTCTTATCCGGCAACCGGCTCCACCGGAGAAGGACACCGGATGGCGCAGGAGCTGGGACATACGCTGGTTCCCTGTGAGCCCTCCCTGGTTCCCTTTACCGTTGCGGAGGACTGGTGTGCCAGTCTGCAGGGGCTGGCCCTGAAAAATGTGTCCGCCGCTCTGTTTCTGGGAAAAAAGATGGTCTATGAAGGCTTCGGGGAGATGCTTTTCACCCACTTCGGCGTGAGCGGCCCCCTGATTTTAAGCGCCAGCAGCTATTACCGAACGGGCGCAATGAAGGGGCGAAAGGAAAAGGAGAAAGCGGACGCGGTCCTGAAGCTGGACCTGAAGCCCGCTCTTTCCGAGGAGCAGCTGGACAGGCGGCTTCTGAGGGACTTTGAGGAGGCGAAAAACCGCCAGTTCAGAAATGCGGTGGACGGGCTCTTTCCCACCCGTCTGACTCCCGTGATGATCGCTCTTTCCGGAATCGATCCTGAAAAGCGGGTGCATGATATCACCCGGCAGGAGCGTCAGGAATTTGTCTCCCGCATTAAGAATGTGGAGCTTCATGTGACGGGAACACGGGGCTTTTTGGAGGCCATCATTACGAGAGGCGGCGTCAGCGTCCGGGAGGTCAATCCTTCCACCATGGAATCCAAACTGGTTTCCGGCCTTTACCTGGCGGGAGAGCTTCTGGATCTGGATGCGCTCACCGGAGGCTTTAATTTGCAGATCGCCTGGTCCACCGGGCATCTGGCGGGAGAGAGTGTGCCGTGAGGGTGTTCATTGACATTTAGATAAAGTGTCAGATAGCAGTATGCATAATGAGTGGGCTGATGAATCCAATCAGACGTAGTCAAATATCCCCTGGATTGCGTCTGTAATGTTCATCTGCTCATTCAGCGCAATGCGGCCTGTTTTCTTATGCCCGCGAACTTTCAAATCAAGCAGTGCCAGCTTCTCACACTGGACATATCCCTGCATCTCGTCTGCAGTAACCGCAATATGCAGCGGACTTTCCGTTCCGGCTTCATAAATGGGACAACCAATTACCTCACCAGATGCATTAAAAAAATTCGTGCTTACGATCAAAACCGGGTGTCTGATTCGTTCAATTTTTAAAATATCCCCCTGCTGTACTTCCAAAGACATTACCACACCTCTCTTCCGACAGCTTCGCCCCAGTCATACTCTCCGTCAAGATTCAAGTTTCCGCCGTAATCCGCCGCCCGTTCTTCAAGAGTTCTGTGGCGGAAGGTTTTGGTTAAAGTGATGATACCGTCTGAAGCTGAAATGTCTAATATTTCATTTAAGTCAATACCAGCATCCAGCAGAAATTCTTTGGGAATTCGGATTCCCTGGCTGTTTCCCCATTTTTTAACCTGTACCTGCATCAACGCTGCCACCTTTCTTTGTATAAACTCAGTATATACTGCTATGCCCGTAAATACAAGTGACGCAACTATATATTTTTTACAGATATATGGCAAAAGAATAGAAAGGCTGATATACTGTTCCTCAGCAGCCTTGATAAAGCGTCTGGCAAAAAGCGGGTACAACAGCGAAAATAAGGAGGTTCATATGGAAAAGGAATTTACCTTTGAGACAGATTATGACATATCGGCACTTTCTGCGATGGCAAGGGCGCTCAGAAAAACGGTAAGGAAGAAGCAGAGCAGAAGATCCCGGATCTTTGGGTGGACCGTGGCGGTTCTGGGGATCCTTACCACGGCCGCACTGGGGATCAACGTGGTGACGCTGACCGCGATTGTTATTCTGGTGCTTTTTCTGTTATTTGAAGACAGAATGAACGGTTATATGGCGAAAAAGAGAGTTCTGCCCGGAACGGAGCATTGCAGATGTCAGTTTTATCAGGACAAATTCCTGTCGGTCACGAAGGTTGGAAAGACCGAATTCCGTTACGACAGGATCAAATATGTGGCGGAGGATCAGAGATACTTTCTGTTCGTACTAAGCAACAGCCATGCTCAGGCCTATGACAAAAAAAGATTAACAGGCGGGGATGCCGGAGAATTCCGCAGCTTTATCGAAGACAGGACGGGGCTGAAGGTAATCCCTGTATCCGGACGTTTCTGACCGGAGCGGATATCCGGGAAGAAATATTGCAGACAGGAACTGTTTTATGGTGTCAACTGATAGCGAGTGATATTCTTCCAGTTTGGAGGAAAGCCCATATGTGCCAACAGCTCATTTCCTGCAATATGTATCAGATTTTTATTTACCGAGGATATTTCAAGGGTTAGTTTCCTTTTAAATTCCAGAAAATCCTCTTTGGGCAGAAGATAACGAAAAGCGATCACAACGGCAAACAGATCTTGTTTTCCGCAAATATATTGATTTCCCTGCTGCGGTATACACAATTTCGCGTGCAATGGTGTATCTAAAATCTGGTCTACAGTCCGATATGAAAAAAGTCGATCGCCATGGGCACAAACATTACGGTATTTTGTCAAAACAGATAAAAAACGTTCCAGCTGACGCTGGTTTATATTTGGAAAATGACGACAGATTTTAGAGCGGAGTGATTGCTCCAGGACATTGTACATTTTGGAAAGACTGCCAAAAGTCAGCACACTGGTTGTGATCCAAAGAGGAATGTTCCCATATTTCGTACGATAGTAATTTATATGGGCATAATCCGTGGTAGTGACTGCACCGTGCAGTTTGCGGATCAAGCCGGAGATGATTTTTCTGTTTCGTGGAGTATTATTGTAATTACAGAGATTCAAATATTCTGTTTGAGAAATGCCATGTGCCTCTACAAAGTAGTATGCGATCAGATTCCCTATATGACGTTCTATTTGGAGCAGATATTTCAAAAACAGCTCCCTGAGTTCGGCATCAAACTGATAAAGGAGGACAATCTCATCAAAAGAAGTTCCTGGCTTATATTTTTTTGAGAAAGGGATTCGGAATAATTCCTTATATCCGCCCATCAGTGCAAAGTAACCAATGCGTTGCAGAACATCCTCTGCAAACTGCTCGTCGGAGACAGTGATCCGTTTTTCATTTTTCAGATAATTAACCTGCTGGTTGAAAGTTAAAAACTGTTTTAAAATTGCCATGAAAAATCTCCTGTAATGTAAAAGAGGGAGAGACTCGAAAGCTCTCCCCCGCCTGCGGGCTTCGCAAGTTTCCACAGAACGATCACTGAACTAAATATAGCAAAATTGGTCTGCAAAGTCAATCTCACAAATTCAGTTCTCCTATCATTATATGCAGGACGTATGGAAGAGATACATCTATAGTGGTCTGTTTCCAATATCTTCACCAATGTTGAGGCAGAATCGTAGACCGGGAATATGCCGATGCTGTAGGAGGAGGGGACAAGATGAAAAGAATTTTTTGTACGCTGTCTGTTATCGCCTTTCTGATTTTAAGTGCCTGTGGGGTAGAAAGCGAACAGTCTGCAGTTTCCAGAGAACTGGGAATTGATGTCTCGGCCTGTGAGGTGATTTCGGCGTCGGACACTCATGGGGGATCTCATGGGGATGGAACTACGTTTATTGTGCTTGACTGTGCGGATGAAAATGTTCTGGATCAGATAAAAAAGAAATCAGAATGGAGAGCATTCCCCCTGGATGATACGATAAAGACCCTGGTATACGGAATAGATAACGAAACAGAACGCATTGGCCCGTATCTCACGGATCAGGAAGAAAATCCCCTGGTTCCGGAGATAGAGAACGGATATTACCGGCTCATAGACAGGCAGGTAAAGGAAGGATGGGCGACCGGAGCGGATATCCTTCACCGGGGTTCCTTCAACTTTATCCTTGGATTATACGATGCGGATGCGGAACTTCTTTACTTTTGTGAACTGGATACCTGACTGTAGCTGGCGGGAAAATTAGCCTGTCCCAGCGCCATCAGCTCGTCCTTCAGTTCGTCAAAGTCCGGATAACGGCAGAATACGGAGAAGGGCAGGGTGGTAGTCTGGGGATCGGCATATTTTTTGAGATCTTTCGTCTGATAATATTTCAGGATGGTATGCATTCCGTGGATGGTGATGCGCCCCAGCTCTTCCTCATAGTCCACGCTCTGGATGTCACGATACAGGATCCTGTGCCGGATCAGGTTGTAGTTTCTCGGTTCGCGTTCCTGGCTTCCGGGTTCCGGAATATATTCCAGCGTAAAGGATTCTTTATCGAAGATACATTTTTCCGAAGGGCGGCGCATCAGAAATTCGAGACCTCCCGCTTTAATGAGCACATAGCCAAGCACTGCTGCGATTCCAGGCAGAATATCCGCCCCGATGCACAACAGCAGAATTTCGCCGAGCTGTTCGATCCCTTCCGCTCTCAGAAGAAAAGAGAGATCCAGGATGAAGATGAGGCAAAGCGCACCCCACATCACGGCCATGCCAATCTTATAGGTTTTATAGGTTTTTCTTTTCTTTAAGTACCATTTCCTTGCAATTTTGGGATCCGCCACATAAGTTTTCATGATTCCAGGTATCCTTCCGTTTTCCGGTCTGTGAGAACAGGGAAAATCCTTTTATAGATTGTATCATATCTGGAAGGATTTGTGTCGTTTTTTTCCTCGGCGTTGAATGATTCCTTGTGGGGATGCCGGAATCCATTGACGAATTTATTGATATTCTGGAAAAAATCACCGACGGAAGCATCAGCCGTACCTATATTGCTTTTGTCGGGGAAGAGCACAGGCTGTAAGGAAAGACGAAGACAAAATCCGACGGATCAGGCCACATTCCTCCATTTTGCGGTTTCCTGTGTTATACTATTTATGGAAGAAAAAGGCAGAGAGCGGATTGGAGGGACAGAGAATGCTGACATTTATTTTGGCAGGGGCGGAAACCGCACTGCACATGGGAATTCTGGCGGGAGCCTTCTTTTCTCTATTCGGAAAAGAGGAGTATAAAAGGGAAAAGCGCCTTGGAATCTGGCTGTGGTTTGCCCTGCTTTGTGTCATTGAGATTCTGCGGCGCCTGTTTGCGGCAGGCTCGCTGGATTCCGTATGGTTTCTCGGAGTGCTGGAAGGCTGCTGGTTGTGGAGCTATGGAAGGGGCAGAGGAACCTCGGCTCTGGTGTGGGGGATTTTTCTGCACTGTACGGAGCTTCTGCTTCATATGCCCGCGCAGATTATGGACGACGGGCTGGACAGACCATGGAATGCCTTTGGCCTTGTGACGCATCCCCTCAGCGTGCGGGAAGGGGCGGTCAGCCTGGGAATTTTTGCCCTCTTTTCTCTCCTGTGCTTCTGGCAGCGGGAGAGGCTTTTACGGCTGCTTAAGTTCATGCTGGAGCTGTCGGGAGCGGTTTTTCTGCTGGCTGGGGTGCTGGAATACTGTCTTGCCTATTCTCTCATCAGTATGAGAGATCAGGATAAAGAAATTGTGCTACGGATGAACTGCATGATTCTCGCCTGCCTGACGCTTGGGATCATCCTTTTGTACCTGTGGTTCCGTTCCCGGAATGTGAAGCTGGAGGGACACCGGGAGGAACAGAGGAGGAACGGGGAAAAAAGAAGAATTATTTATGTGGTTCAGACGATATGTCTGCTGTTTTTGTTCCGCTTTGGAATGCAGCTTCAGGTGAATGGAGCGTGGATTGTTGATGAATATGAATATGGACGTATCGACTGGTTTTCGACGGCAGACAATCTTTTCATCTTCCTGTTTCCAATCCTGTTCTCCGCAGCAGACCTGTTTCTGACTCTCCGCAAAAAAGAATGGGAGGGAGGAAGTGTCAGAATCTGTTTTCTCCTTCTGAACTGGGCCGCGCTTCTGCTGGGAGCGGCATCTGCCCTGAACATCTATCTGGCCATGCAGGCGTTTGTTGCGGGATAGGCTGCACGTGTACGCCGCGTCATCCGCATAAGATGGTTCCTTGCCTGCCCCTTTCGTTTCTGGTATCATAAGACAGACAATCTTCGGGAAAGAAAGGCGGGAAGTGAAACGTGAGGCAGGAAGTACAGGAAACAAGAATCCTTCTGGTGGAGGATGACCGTTCTATCTGCGGGATGGTATGCGACTATCTGGAGGGAGAGGGCTATCGTGTGGAAGCCTTTTATGACGGCAGAAGCGCCATTCGGGCATTTCCCGACAGACAGGGGGACGTACTTGCCCTGATCGATCTGATGCTCCCGGATGTGGACGGCATGGAGGTGATCCGCTCTTTCCGTCAGACGAGCACCATTCCGATCATCATCATAACGGCGAAGGATGACGATGCGGATAAGGCCATGGGGCTGAACCTGGGGGCGGACGATTATGTGGTGAAGCCCTTTTCCCTGATCGAGCTGGCGGCACGGATCCGGGCCAACATCCGCAGAGCCACACAATATGACGGAGGCGGACAAGAGACCGTCAGGCTCGGGGATCTTGAAATCGATGCTGCAGGCCGCAGGGTGTGGCGGGACGGAATGCGGATCGAACTGACCAGGACGGAATTTGACCTCCTTTTTCTGATGGCATCCAACCTCGGGCGGGCCTTTTCCAAAGAAAATCTGTATGAGGCTGTCTGGAAGGAGCCTTACTATGGAAATGAAAATGTGCTGAACACCCACATGAACCGGCTGCGCGCTAAGCTGAAGGATCCAAAGAAGCCCGGGCAGGAATATATCAGAACGATCTGGGGAATCGGCTATCGTGTGGAAGCGCCTGCCGACGCTTCTGAAGGGAGGAAGTCATGACCTTTTTTCTGTTTGCGGTCTGCATCGTGCTGGGCCTGCTGGTTATCCTGCAGAAGAGACAGTATGTGCGTCTGAGCCGGGAACTTCAGTATATGGACGAGCGTCTGAGGCAGATCGCAGATGCGGACGGCCGTTCTCCCATTCTGGTGCCCTCGGATCATCCTGGAATCCGGGCGCTTTCGGCGGACCTCAACCGGGTGCTGGAACGCTGGGAGAAGGACAGGGCAGATTATGAACGTGCCAGAGGTTCCATGAAGCGGATGCTGACCAATATCTCTCACGATCTGCGCACGCCGCTTACGGTTCTTCAGGGGTATGGAGAGCTTCTGCAGGCGGCAGCGGGACAGGAAAACGGAGCGGCAAAGCTTTCGGAGGCTGCGGAAAAAATCTGTGAGAAGTCGAAGGAACTGGTGGATACGATGAATGCCTGGTTCAGCCTGGCGAAGCTGGAATCCGGAGACGGAAAGCTGACGCCGGAGCGGACGGACGTGACGAAGCTCTGCCATGAGGTACTGCTTTCCTGCTGTGAGCTGCTGGAGAGCAGGGGATTTCAGGTAGAACTGCAGACGCCGTCCGTTCCGGTTTTTGCCCTGGCAGATGCGGACGGACTGCGGCGGATTCTCAGAAATCTGGTGGATAACGCCGTGAAATATGCGGAGGATGGAAAATATCTCGCCCTGCGGCTTCGGGAGGAGGATGCGGCCGTATACATCGAGCTGGAGGATCACGGCCCCGGCATTCCTTCGGAGGAGAGGGAACAGATTTTTACAAGGGCCTATACGGGCGGCAGGGGAAGCGGACTGGGCCTTGCGATTGCAAAGACCCTTGCCCTGCAGATGGGAGGGGATATCCGGGTTTTAGACGCAGAAGCCGGCGGAACACGCTTTGCGGTAACGCTTCCGAAGAAAAGTTAGAAAAAAGTGAGATTTCAGACAGAAAAAAGAGAAATCCGTTTTGTATACTGAAGACGAGGCGTGAGGGGGACATTTATTTATTGAAGCAAAGGCGCTTCGGCAAGGAGGAACAAATGGATTTTTTGATGGAAACCAGGGATCTGACCAAAGCCTGGCGGAAAAAGACGGCGGTGGACCGGGTGAATCTGCACGTCAGAAAGGGAGAAATTTACGGTTTTGTGGGCCCGAACGGGGCGGGAAAAAGCACGGTGATGAAAATGATGATGAACCTGATTCGGCCGGATGCGGGAGAAGCCCGGATTTTCGGAGAAAAGATGGGAGACGAAAGCTATGAAAGCTTCAAGCGGATCGGCTCCATCATCGAAGCACCCTGCTTTTATGAGAAAATGACGGGACGGGAGAATCTGGAACTGTATTGTGAGTATATGGGATACCACAACAGGGAACGGATCGAAGAGGCGCTTTCAGAAGTGGGACTTTCCGATATTGATCAGAAATCGGTGTCCCACTTTTCCATGGGAATGAAGCAGCGCCTCGCCATCGCGCGGGCCATCCTGACGCGGCCGGAGCTTCTGATTCTGGATGAGCCCATCAACGCTCTGGATCCGGAGGGTATCCGGGATATGCGCAGGCTGTTTGTCCGCCTGAACCGGGACTGGGGAACGACGATTTTCATTTCCAGCCACCTTCTTTCCGAGGTGGAACATATCGCGGATCGAATCGGCGTGATCGCCGGAGGGAGGCTTTTAAAGGAGATTTCCATGGAAGAGATCCATGCATACCGGACGGAATATGTGGAACTTCTGGTGGACGATGTGGCGCAGGCCGCCCGCATTCTGGAGCGGGACGGCAGATTCCCGGAGTTTTCCGTGACGGATGAAAGAACCATCCGGGTTTATGAAGCAGGCGAAATGGCCCAAAGTGGCGGAATGCCGGAAAAGGCAGAAAAGGAGCTGGCCGGACTACTGGTGACAAACGGCATCGGCCTCTATGGTATGGCACGAAAAAGGAACAGCCTGGAGGATTATTTCTTCCGGCTGCTGGAAAGCGGAGAGGAAAGCGAGGAAGGACGCCATGGAAAATAGAATGAGCCATCTGCTGCGGTTGGAACTGAAAAAATTTGACCTGAAGAAAAACATTCTCATCACCCTGCTTCTGATCCTGTTTTCCGTCCTGTTTCTCACCGTATCCCTGGTGGACAGCATGACGGATCCGGAGCAGACCAGGGACACCTTTGAAAGCACTTTTCTGGTGATCGGGATTCTAATGTCGGCCCTCTTTCTGATTGATTCCTCGATTCTCACCGTGTCCCTCGTCATCAGAGAATACACCCACAGGACCATCATCATCCTGTTCTGCTGTCCACTGAATAAAAGGAAACTCATTGCGGCAAAGCTGATCCTCATCACAGCCTTTACCACCGCATCCATGCTTGCGGGTTATCTTTGCTGCTGTGCCTGGATCATTGGTGCGGATGCGGCTTTTGACATGCTGGAAGGTTCTTTTCATGCGGCGGATCTTTCCGGCTGGATCCCTGCCGCTGCGGTCAGCATCGTATCCTGTGCCGTCCTTTCCCTGTGGCCTTTCTGTGTCGGTATCCTGAAAAAATCCGGCTCTGCTGCCATCGTCACCTCCCTTGCGGCTCTGTTTATCCGGCAGCTGGTGATCACGAAGACGCCCGGCAACCATGAAAACCTTCTTCAGCTCCTGCTTCTGACTGCTCTGACGGCGGCCGCTGTTGTCACCGTCTTTCGCCGGACGGTGACGAAGCTGGAATGAAAGCGTCCGCTTCCTGAAACCTTGCCCTGAAAATGTGTGGGAATCGTTACTATTCAGCCAGGTCTGCGCATTTACTGCGCAGACCGTACGAAAACGTATAGCGAGGAAATCTGCCCCCCCCCCTGAAATCGGGAATTGCGTAAAAAAAGGAATTCGAATATAATAAGAAGAAAAAGAAATGGAGATCGCTATGAGCATCAATATCGCAATTGACGGCCCGGCAGGGGCGGGGAAAAGCACCGTCGCCCGCAGAGCGGCCGAAAAGCTTGGATTTATTTATGTGGATACCGGAGCCATGTACCGGGCAATCGCCCTGTACCTTATCCGGCGCGGCGTGGCGCCTGAGGAGAAAGAGGAGATCGCGAAAGAATGTGCGGGCGCGGATGTGTCCATCACCTATCAGAACGGGGAACAGGTGGTCAGCCTGAACGGGGAAAACGTGAACGGGCTCATCCGTACCGATGAGGTGACGAGAATGTCCTCCGCGGCATCTGCAGTGCCTGCGGTGCGGGCGCGGCTGCTCGATCTGCAGAGGGGGCTTGCCGCCCGGCATGACGTCCTCATGGACGGGCGGGACATCGGAACCTGCATCCTGCCGGATGCGGATGTGAAGATTTTCCTCACGGCAAGCACAGCGGTGCGCGCGAAGAGAAGATTCGACGAGCTCACCGCAAAGGGGGACACCTCGGAAACGCTTGAGAGTGTGGAAGCGAAGATCGTCAAACGGGACGAGGACGACAGGAACCGGGAAATCTCTCCGCTGCGGGAAGCGGAGGACGCGGTGCATCTGGATACCTCGGACATGACCATTGAGCAGGCGGTGGAGGCGGTGCTTTCTATCTGCCGGCAGAAAGGCTGTCTGTAATGGAAGTGATTCTTGCGAAAAGCGCGGGTTTCTGCTTCGGAGTAAAGCGGGCCGTGGATCAGGTATATGAGCAGATCGAAGCCGCGGCGAAGGAGACCGATGCGAAGCCCATCTATACTTATGGCCCCATCATCCACAATGAGTTCGTGGTGCAGGACTTGGAAAGCAAAGGCGTCCGGGTGCTGGAATCGGAGGAGGAACTGGATAAGCTCACGGAGGGAACGGTGATCATCCGGTCCCATGGCGTGCCGAAGCGGATTCAGGAAAAAATTGAAAAGAAGGGGCTTTCCTGTATCGACGCCACCTGTCCGTTTGTGAAGCGGATCCACAGAATCGTGGAGAAGGAAAGCGCGGCGGGGAAAAAAATCGTCATCATCGGAAACGCCGGGCATCCTGAAGTGGAAGGCATCATGGGCTGGTCGCTGACCCCTGCGGCCGTGGTTGAGTCGGCGCAGGAGGCCGCTCAATTTTCCTCAAAAGAGGGAGAAAAACTGTGTATTGTGTCGCAGACGACATTTAACTACAATAAATTTCAAGAATTAGTTGAAATTTTTCACAAAAAAGGTTATGATATTAGTGTTGTGAATACTATCTGTAACGCAACTGAGGAGAGACAAACTGAGGCAAAGGATATTGCAGCTAAGGTCGATGCTATGATAGTGATCGGTGGAAAGCACAGTTCCAATACCAGGAAGCTGTACGAGATCTGTTCCAGGGAATGTGCTCACACCTGTTTGATACAGACACTGGATGACTTGCATTTAGAACTGCCGGAAGCTGTCCGCCTGGTAGGTATTACAGCCGGAGCGTCTACCCCGAATAAATTAATCGAGGAGGTTCAAAATTATGTCAGAGTTAACTTTTGAACAAATGTTGGAGGAATCATTAAAAACCATACATGCCGGTGAGGTTGTGGAAGGCACAGTCATCGACGTGAAGCCTGAAGAAGTGATCCTTAACATTGGGTACAAGTCTGACGGAGTTCTTACCAGAAACGAGTACACCAACGATTCCAGCGTTGATATGACTACTGTCGTGAAACCCGGAGACAAGATGGAAGTTAAGGTTCTGAAGGTCAATGACGGAGATGGACAGGTAATCCTTTCCTATAAGCGTCTGGCGGCCGACAGAGGAAATAAGAGAATCGAGGAAGCCTATAACAGCCATGAGGTTCTGAAGGCAAAGGTAACGCAGGTGCTGGAAGGCGGCCTGAGCGTGATCGTGGACGAGGTGAGAATTTTCATCCCCGCCAGCCTGGTTTCCGATACTTATGAGAAGGATCTCGGCAAGTATGCGGGACAGGAGATTGAATTCGTAATCAGCGAGTACAATCCGAAGAGAAGAAGATATATCGGTGACCGCAAGCAGCTCATTCTTGCGAGAAAGGCTGAGATGCAGAAGGAGCTCCTGGAGAGAATCCATGTGGGCGATATGGTGGAAGGCGTTGTCAAGAACGTGACTGACTTCGGCGCTTTCATTGACCTGGGAGGAGCGGATGGACTGCTTCACATTTCCGAAATGTCCTGGGGCAGAATCGAGCATCCCAGGAAGGTATTCAAGGTTGGCGATAAGGTAAAGGTTCAGATTAAGGACATTAACGGAACGAAGATCGCGCTTACCATGAAGTTCGAGGATGCAAATCCCTGGAGAAATGCGGCTGAGAAGTATGCGGTAGGCAACGTTGTGACCGGAAAGGTTGCGAGAATGACCGACTTCGGCGCATTTGTTGAGCTGGAGCCCGGTGTGGACGCTCTGCTTCATGTTTCCCAGATCGCGAAGGAGCATGTGGACAAGCCCGCTGATGTTCTGAAGACCGGTCAGGAGATCACCGCGAAGGTAGTGGACTTCAACGAAGCCGACAAGAAGATCAGCCTGAGCATTAAGGCGCTGCTCGCTCCTGAACCGAAGGAAGTGAAGGAAGAGACTGTGGAAAAGGAATCTGATGCAGATGTGGTTTCCGTAGATATTGACGCGGTAATTGCACAGCAGGGAGAAGATGCTGAATAAGCCACAGGGCAGCAATTTGAGAAAACCGAGGGGATACGGGATAACTACCGTATCCCTTTTTTTGTGATTGGCCCGGCAGGCGGCATTTGTTCTGTCCGGATGCTTGTGGTCCGGGCTGCGGCTGAATGGGGAAGGAGCCGTTATATGAAAAGAAAGATTCTTTATCTTGTCATTCTTGCTGCCGTACTTATCTGTATCTGGCTTGCGGATGAAGGAAGCGAACCGCTGGTGCTGAAGGGTACGGATCTGGAGCAGCAGGAGGGAGTCAGCGACTACACGGGACTGATCGGAATTGACGACACGTCACAATATTATGGCCTGTTCGCAAGGACGGATGATTATGTGTTAAACAGGGGCAGTTATACGATCCGGCTGGAGTATTCCGCTACGGATACGAAAAATATTCTGGAAGTGTGGGATAATGGGACGAAAATTGCCCAGTGGAATCTGGAGAGTACAGACGGAGCGGAACTGACGAAGGATTATCCATTTACGCTGGAGAAGGATTCCCAGCAGCTTCATATCCGGATCTATTTTTCCGGTACGGGCAGCATCACGCTGCGGACCCTTTCTCTTGTGCCGGAGGGAACTTTTTACCGGGACGCCCAGTTCCTTGCCGTGCTGGCAGTTCTGCTCGCTGTGACGGCCATGCTGCTGGATGGATACTGGAAGAAACATCCTGTAAGCAGGGAGAGAAAGCTGACCTTCCTCATTCTTGCCGGCCTGTGCCTGTATGCGTCCGCGCCGCTGTTCATCCAGTCGTTTAAGCAGGCGGATGACCTCTGCTATCATCTGCTGCGCATCGAAGGGATCAAGGACGGGATTCGGGACGGTCAGTTCCCGGTGGTCATTTATCCGGAGGCGCTGTCTGGAAATGGATATCTGAACAGCATGTATCCTTACCTGTTTCTGTATATACCGGCGTTTCTGCGTCTGTTTGGCGTTTCCCTGGCGATGTCCTACAAATTTCTGATTCTGCTCGCCAATATCGCCACAGTGGCGTTGACCTGGAAATCATTCCGCATGATGAAGGCGTCCCGGTATGCCTGCCTGCTGGGAACGGTGCTGTATATTCTGCTCCCTTACCGCTTCACCAATATTTATGCGCGGGGCGCTTTGGGAGAAACGCTGGCGATGACCTTTCTGCCGGTGGTGATTGCAGGCTTTTATCAGGTCCTTGTGGGGGATCAGAAAAAATGGATCTGGCTGGTTCTGGGCTTTACAGGGCTGGTGGAAAGCCATGTGCTCAGCACCGCCTATATGGCAGTGATTTTCGCGGCCTGCTGCCTGGTTTTTGTGCGGGAGCTGTTCCGGGAAAAAAGGTGGCTTTCCCTGTTGAAGGCAGCTGGGCTCACCGTGCTTTTGAACCTGTGGTTCCTGGTTCCCTTCCTTTATTTCTACCTGAAGGAGAATCTGTATACGGAGTCTCTGGACTGGAGCGGCTACAGTGAGTATTCCATCAACGCCGCGTTTCTGCTGGATACCTTTCATACGAACGGATACCGGTTCCTGTCGCTGGGGCTGCCGGTGCTGGGGCTTGCGGCGGTTTGTGTACTCTGGATTTTTGTGGAGAAGAAAGAGGAGGCTGTGGGAAAATCCATGGCGTGGAACAGGGAAAACCGTTTTCTTACTTTTCTGTTCTGGATGGCCTGTGTGCTGAGCTTCCTGGTGACAGGCTATTTTGGAAGCAGAAAGCTGATGGAGCTGCTTCCTGTGCTGGCACCTGCATTTCGCACCATCCAGTTTCCCTGGCGGCTTCTGGCGCCTGCGGGAGTTCTGTTTATTTTCGCCGGTGCCGTCTGGCTCTCCCGTTCCCGGGTGCTGTATCCGTACCGAAAGCTGATTTTTGCTTTTCTGGTCGGCGTGAATCTGCTGACCTGCCTGAATCAGCCTTCCAATGAGAACAATTTTTCTTATCTGGAGTATGACGATACCACTACGGTCGGGCATCAAGATAAGATTATCGGCATTCCAAAATCGGATGCAACCATAGTCTATCCTTACGAATGGAGAATCGACGCGCTGGCGGATGATAAGCTGACGGCGGATCTGCAGCTTTCCGACGCGGAAAAAGTGACAGTGGTGGAGTATGAGAAGGACGGAACAAAGGCAACGCTCACCTATCAGACGGAGGAAGAGGGACAGTATGTGGACTTTCCGCTTCAGAATTACCTGGGCTATCGGGCAGAGGATGAGAATGGAAAGGAACTGGATGTGAGCTACGGAAATAATTACCGCGTCCGGGTTTCCCTGACGGCTGGCGGAGAACACACCATTCATGTGTATTACAGCCAGCCGGTGATCTTCCGTATTTCGCAGGCGCTTTCCCTGCTGGGCCTCCTTGGCTGCATCGCTGGTTATGTTTTCAGAAGGTGTGCAAAAAGGTGGGCCGCATAGGCAGACAGCAGGGAAGGGTTTTCCAGAAAAGCGCTGTTGGCTTCAAAAAAGCCTTCCCGGAAAGGGGCGGACTGTTTGGCAGTCTGCCCTTTTTGCGTGGAGCGAAGGGAAGGCTGCCTCCCGGAAGTCTGAGCGCCGGAGGGCTGTTTCCCGGATGGCAGCTTTCCGGAAGCCGGTCTGTCCGGAGTCTGCCGGAAAAAGACCGGCGCAAACAGAGTCTCCTCAGAAGAGGAGGCCTTCGTGCTGCCAGAAAGGAACAGGGGAAGGAATTCTCCTGTTTTTCTGGTGTAGCAGGTTTCCGGTCTGGCGGGGACCCGGTGGGCCTTGTCCACGTAAATGGCAACGGATTTATGGATGGCATAGTCCTCGTCCGGCAGATAGGAATAGTTTTTATAATCCGGATAGAAGTATTTCAGCTCTCCGCAGAAAACGGGAACCTTGATCAGACCTGTCTCCCCGTTTCCGGAAAAGAAGATGTCATCCGCGTGTAAAGCAAGAGGGCGGGGCAGAGGAAGGGGAAAACGAACGGGAAGAAGCAGTTCTTTTTGCTCCTTTCCCGCATAGTCTGTACAGGGGGAAAGCTCCGCCTTTCCTGCCCCGGCCTGTGCTTCGGAAAGTGCCGGATAGGCCAGCATGGAAAGAACGGAGAGCATACCGAGAATATCTTCCGCATTATGAAGAAGAAGGACCTCCAGGAGCCGCTCATCCTTTTCACGCCGGTAGGTATGGTACAGTTCGATCAGCTCGCCACCCGTGAAAGGATCCTTCCTGCCGCTTCCGAGAAATTCCTCCAGGGTTTTCAGTTTACAGTTTGAAAGCTTCAGCACGTTCTTCAACGGGCTGATGCGGCGGTACAGATCCGTCTGTTCCATGGCGGATGCGGCGCACTCCAGGCCGTATTTTCTGCAGCGCGCCTGCAGAAAGGGCAGGTCAAAGGTGCTTCCGTTAAAATGGATCAGTCTTTTTTTCCCATGGATGCGTTCTGAGAAGGCTTTCAGAACGGCCTCCTCTTCGGACAGGTCCTCGGCGAGATACTGGCACAGCACAAAGCGGCCGCTTTCCATAAAAGCGGCGCCCACAAGATAGAGAAAGGCTGTTTTATGGGAGAGTCCGGTTGTCTCAATGTCGAAAAAAACGATGTCGGAAAGGTCCCCCACATAGGTTTCGGCCTGGCTTTTCAGTTGTTCCGGAATGGATTTTGTTCTTGTTTTCATACACACAATATACCACAAATTTTGTGTTTTCTGTAGTATTTTGGATAAATTTAAGGTATCATATTGATAATCTGTATCGATTGTGAAGGGGAGACGGTCTTGCGGCCAGCGTCGCACGGGCCGACATCTTCCGGAAACGGCGGATACAGAAAAAAGAAAGGAAAGAGGGAAGTATATGGCGAAGGCGAAGTTGACATTCATGGGCGGCGTTCATCCGTATGACGGCAAAAACCTTTCCAAAGACAAGCCCATAAAAACAGTTCTTCCCAAGGGAGATCTGGTATATCCGCTGTCGCAGCATATCGGCGCTCCGGCGAAGCCCATCGTGAAGAAGGGGGACCATGTCCTGGCCGGCCAGAAGCTGGCTGAGGCGGATGGCTACATGTCGGTACCTGTCTTCAGCAGCGTCTCCGGCACCGTGAAGGCCATTGAGCCCAGACGGGTGGTCACGGGCGACAATGTGATGAGCATTGTGGTGGAGAACGACAGGCAGTATGAAGAGGTGGAATATCCTCCGGTGAAGCCTCTGGAACAGCTGACCAGAGAGGAAAAGCTGAATCTGATCAAAGAGGGCGGCGTGGTCGGCATGGGAGGCGCAGGCTTTCCCACCCATGTGAAGCTGGCTCCAAAGGACCCGGATGCGATTGAATATGTGATCGCGAACTGCGCGGAGTGCGAGCCCTATCTGACTTCCGATTACCGGAGGATGATCGAGGAGCCGGAAAAGCTGATCGACGGGTTGAAGGTGATCCTGTCGCTGTTCCCGAAGGCGAAGGGAATTCTGGCGGTGGAGGACAACAAGCCGGACTGCATCCGCCTTTTGAAGGAAAAAACACAGGGAGAGGAGCGCATTTCGGTAGTCAAGCTTCAGACCAAATATCCCCAGGGCTCCGAGCGGCAGCTCATCTATGCGGTGACGGGCCGGGCGATCAATTCCTCACAGCTTCCTGCGGATGCGGGCTGCATTGTGGACAACGTGGACACCATCGTGGCGGTGAACCGGGCGGTGCGGGAAGGAAAGCCCCTGATCAACCGGATTGTCACGGTGACGGGGGATGCGGTCATGGATCCGCAGAATTTCCAGGTACGGATCGGGACCAATTATCATGAGCTGATCGATGAGGCGGGAGGCTTTGTGATGGAGCCGGCCAGGATTGTTTCCGGAGGCCCCATGATGGGTTTCGGCATCTTCGATCTGGACGTGCCCACCACGAAAACGGCGTCCGCCCTCCTGT
>ERZ894229.166-NODE-166-length-68426-cov-29.3217_pt1 | contig 68426 bp, 55 predicted proteins | sample MGYA00380295_ERZ894229 | MGnify/ENA primary metagenome ERZ894229 (study PRJEB32331, sample SAMN06328479) | human gut metagenome | biome: human gut microbiome; feature: stool | host: Homo sapiens | collected 2014-09-17 ... | reverse complement strand
GGCAGCACGTCTGCCAACGTCGGCAACGCATACGGCGCAGCGGGCGTTGTATCTGCAAGCCAGAGCGTGGCAGCGAATGCGTATGTGGTTTCCGACACGACGGTCAACTTCACACTGAAGCGCGGCCAGGCGTATTGCTTCAAGATGACGGTGGTCAACGGCAACGCCATGACGCCGGGCTTCACGGTCGGCAACGGCGATGTGCTGAAGACGCAGTTCGTGGCGAAGGTTGGCAACGACTACTACTACAGAGTCTATGCAACCGGCACGCCGGGCCAGAGCACGGGCGTTTACACGACCCTGCCGGGCAATGCTCCAGTTAAACACTGTGCAGTTACGATTGGCTGATTGCTTCCGTAGGATTTCCCTTGTGGAGCGGAACACGCCATAATTGCGGTTTGCTTCCGTGGTTGCCGCCGTAGGCGCGGAAGGCACTGCGTGCCCGCCGTAGGCGTGAAAGACGCTGCGTGTCCGATTGCCTGAGAGCAATAAGGCAAAATTGCAAAGGAAATGCAAAGACTCCAGCAGATCAAATATATCTGTGAAGAAGATGACTTCCCTTTACAATGTGAAGAATATGAATAAGCAAGTGTTTAAGCTCTCCTTCTCAAAAAATGTTAAAATATAAGGAATACCCCCTGTTCCGTGTTTAGGAACAGGGGGTATTCCTATTTGATCAAAATATTTGCATGGGGCTACAAAGTGGAGAAATTCCTTTTGGCCGTGGGAACGCTTCTTTATTATGGTGTCACAATATGGGGGAAGATAAATGCACATTATATAAGAATCCAGCGTTTTTATTAGGAAAGCACCATTTCCTTGTCTATAAAAGGGAGGTGGAATTGCAAGTGAATATACGAAAAATGGACCAATCGTGTGTAAGCCTGTTATCCGGTCGTGTTGGGGGCATTTCTCTAAAGGCGGGCACATAGTGCCTCTCGCGCCTACGGCGGGCACGCAGTACCTTTTCGCGCCTACGGCGTTCCCTACAGAAGCAAGCGAAAAACTTCCTAAAGACAGGAAGCCATCGTTCTGCATCCGATCTGAAAAAGAAAAGCACGGAATATAGAAAAGGGCCCAGACTCGGGAAAACTCCCGGGCTGGGCCCTCATTGCTTATAGGGAAGACACCTTCCCTTTTATTTTGTTGTTTCCGATTCGCCAATGGATACCGTGGACGCACAGCGTCTTTTCGCGGGCACGCAGTGCCTTTTCGCGCCTACGGCGGACGCACGGCGTCTTTCGCGCCTACAGCGTTCTCTACGGAAGCAAACCGCAATTGGTTTGTTTTGTGCTCCACGTAGGAAGTCCTACGAAAGCTCTTACGCAATCGTCACGGCACAATGCTTCACAGCGTTCTGGCCCGGCAGGGTCGTATAAACGCCCGTGCTCTGGCCCGGCGTGCCAATGGCATAGACTCTGTAATAGTAGTCGTTGCCGATCTTCGCCACGAACTGCGTCTTCAGCACATCGCCGTTGCCGACCGTGAAGCTCGGCGTCATGGCGTTGCCGTTGACTACCGTCATCTTGAAGCAGTATGCGCTGCCTCTCTTCAGATTGAAGTTGACCGTCGTGTCGGAAACCACATACGCCTTCTGGCTGGTCACGCCCTGGGCTGCGGATACAACACCCGCTGCGCCATATGCGTTGCCAACGTTGGCAGACGTGCTGCCCTTGCCGCTGTTGCCCGTGCCCGGCTTCTCCGCCTTGACCAGGTTATTCGCGGCAGCTTCCAGGTTGGTATATGCCTTTGCGACCGCCTGCTCGTCTGCATTCGCATCCGCGGCAACCGTCTTCGCAACGCTCAATGCCGCCTTAAAGGCCGCCACGCTGCGGTCGGTGTAGCCGTCCAGATCCTTCTGCTCCATCTCGGCGATCAGCTTGTTCAGCTCATCCTTGTTCGGGATCTTCCGCAGGGCTGCCATTGCATTGGACAGCTCCACTGCCTTTGCATCCACGTCAGCCTGCGCTGCGTCTGCGTTCAGAAGCAGTTCTTCCGCCTCTGCCAGCACCGTCTTGAAGGCCGCCATGGCTTCGTCGTCGATGTAGAGGTTCAGGTCAAGGCCGTTCGCCTCGTCCACCGTGTTCTGGAGGATGGACATATCCGCACGCATTTCCAGCTTGTCGATCGCTGCCTGCAAGTTGTCATATGCCTCGTCTACGTCCGCCTTCAGGGCGTCTTCCTCTGCATACACGTCCTTCGCCGCGTCGAGCGCTTCCTCGAAGCCCTCGGTCGTGCCCGGCTTGAACTGATCCAGCATGTCTTTCAGCTGCTCTGCAATGTTGATCAGCGGCAGCAGGGTTTCCTTATCGCCCGCTTCGAATTCCAACAGGTGCATTGCATCCAGCAGGTCGCTCCAAGCCTCTTTGACTTCTTCTTCGGTTGCGGCTGCATCTTCATAGACTTCCTGTGCCTTTGCCAGGGCGTTCTCGAAGAATTCCTTGGCAGACGGCACCAGGCTGTCGATCACGTCCTGCGGCACCGCGTTGGCCTCTTCCAATACGATGCCCAGGATGCTCTTATCCACGCTTGTGAACGTGAAGCGCAGGGTCGTGCTCTCGCCCGGCATCGTGAAGGTGTACGTGCAGCCGTCCGCTGCAAACTCGATGTCCTCGCCGTTGAGCTGCGCTCCGGAGAACGCGCCGTCCGTCGGGGTGAAGGTGAAGGTCAACTCTTCGCCCGGCTGTACCTTTGCGCCATAGATCGCATCTGTGGAGATGATTTCCTCCGCATTGCCCTCGACGCTCATCGATGCGTTGCCGCTCCACTGTACCGTCAGCAGCTGCGGCTCGGTGTTTTCAGTTTCTTCAAAAGTGAAGGAATGGAAAGCAACCGCACCTTCCACCAGTTCAATGGACACATCCTTTACGCCATTCCAAAGGGAAGACGGGATTTCCACCGTAAAGTCTTGATCGTGGGCCGCATCCCATCCGCCGGTCTGTGCGATTCGGACGTCGACAAACTCGTTGTCGCCCTCTCCGAATCGGAAGCGCAGAAGGGCTTCCTTTTCTTCTTCTGTGTCGGCGCGGCCGTTTGCCACACGGACGGTCAGTTTAGAAGCGCCTGTTGAGCCAAAGTCGAGACCGTCGTAGTAGAGGATTTCACCCTTGTCGAATCCACCGACGACCTGATCAGGCTCGCCGCGTTCCAAGTTGACAGAGCCGTCCACGGAATCATAATTCCTTGCATAGGTGGTAGTATAGGCGGATTTGCTTCTTCCAGTGAGAACCAGTCCATCAATTGCGGCTTGCAATTGTTCAGCCGCTTCCGCTACAGCATCGTTGTCATAGATGTCCACTGCGGATGCTGACTTATAAGCGGCTTCAAAGATTTTCCAGGTTTCTTCCGTGTAAAGGAGGGGTCGGTTCTCAACCTTCGCAGTAATGTCGGCAGCCTCCTGCATGGCGTTTTCGTAATCTTCGTTCACCACGGGGGCGCTGTCGTATCCGGTGAAGACCAGTGCCTCAAAGTCAAAGCTGGTGCCCTTTTCAAAGCCGATGACAAGATCCTGCGGGCCCATAATCCCCTTTGCAGGAACGGTTTGTTTAAAGAACGTCTCAGAGGAGAGCTCATAGGACTCGCCTTCGCCAGCCTTAAAGACAAAGGGAATGGTCTTTTCCGTCCCGTTGTCGTTGTAACGCAGATACCCATGGACGTCTTCTCCATTGAGGCTTCGTCCCTGGATTGTCACTTCTTTGGAGCCATAGCTGCCAAATTCGACATTGTTAAATTTGATTTCCACTTGATCGGTGATTGCGCTGACATAGTTCTGCATGATCACATGGCTTCCGCCGTCGATATCCGTGATTTCAATATCGCCCGCGGCGGATTCCGGATTCATCTGCTCATAGGGGCTGATATACTGCACGGTACCTTCTTCAAACCAGAAGGAATTCAAGGCGATGGAACCATTTTGGAAGACCAACACAAGATCGTGCAGGCCAGAGATGCGGGGAATATCAAAGGTCTGGGACTTGTACTCACTCCAAGAGCCGGTCGGCTGGAATTCCAGCGTGGTCACCAGTTCGCCGGTGGGGGAATCCAGACGTACGTCGATGATCTGCGAATAACTGTTGTTATTGGAGCCATTGATGGTGATCTTCGCACATCCGTTGAGGCCAAAGTCCACATCCTCATACAGAACCCAGTTGCCGCTGGTGATCCCGCCTAAGGCCGTTTCGGGTTCCCCGGTTTCCCCGGTGCCGCTTTCCGTCCGGAGGTTGCCGCTGCTTTCCGCATAGGATTCTGCTTCAATCGTCTCGTACGGGTCCACGTTTGTCTTTTCCACAAAGGTCTGGGTCAGATATTCCGGCGTCAGTTCGGCCTCTGGCTGGAATTCATCAGAAGCCATGTACTGAAGGATGCTGTAATAGAGCTGCTTTGCTTCGGGGTATTCCTCCATCTGGTTCAGCAGGTCGAAGGTGCATACCACCAACTTGCCAGCTCCCACGTTTGCTTCAAACAGGCTGCCCAGCTTCCGGCTCCACTCCATGTGGTCAATGTTCCAGGCGAGGGGTTCCAGATCTGCCGGAGCATCGTCCAGGACGACCGCGCGCGAGCCTTTCATCAGATTAAACCACTGATAATCGTTGAAATATTCCGTGGGGAAATAGCGGAAGATCGGGTGGTCGTTTTGTACATACATGCCCATCGTGTGGGCGTCACGGTCCGAGCGGTGGAACATCTTGCTCCAGTAGTCCGTCGTCCAGCGTACGGCCACACTGTCGGGAATGGTTTTCAGGCTGGGCTCCGGCAGGAAGAGGACTTTTTGGCCGTTCTCCAACGCCTGTAGGGTTGCCTGGTCCATGTTGGTAGAGACCAGAACATCCGAAGGCACTGTGGGGTTGAGATCGCTGGGATAGACCCACAGGTCGTAGCTGTTGGAGCCGATGGAATCCACGGAGACCTCCAACTTTAGCTTTGCCGCTTCTGTCACGCCCGCCAAGGAGGTGGTAAAGGCGCCGATCTCTGTTACACCGCCCTGCGCAACGTCCGTCGCGTCAAGGGTTCCCTCTGCAAGGACGGTATCGCCATTTGTCAGTTTCCATTGCCCAACAACGCCGTCCAAAGCGGCCGGGCCGTAGTTGACAACGGAAATCGTTCCCGTCAGATCTTCGGAGTTGGTGAGGACCAGCTTCGGAAGCTGTGCCAAAACAACGACGGAATCGTTAAAGCTCTTATACTGCTCTTTCGTAAAGCCACCGGGCTTGTCTTCCATGAAGTTGTCCAGAATGCCGACGTGTGCGGTGCCCTGGCCGGGGAAGTCCTGGATGCTGAGCAGCTGATAGCCGGCCATATCCGGTGTGCGCAGCGCGGTTTCCATATCGGCACGGTAACCGATCGCGGAGACACGGGCGGATACTTTTGAGAAGATCTCGTTCATGTGAAGCAAGCCTTTGCTCTCCATGAGATCCCGGTAATACTGCAAGTTGCGCGCCTCAAAAACGCCCGATTCATACTTGGGGATTTCTTCGTCGAACAGGGGGAGGACCTGGTACTGGCCCGCCTCGTGGTTCATCAGGGGCTTATCCACCTCTTCAATGGCATGCTGATAGGTGAACGTTGTGTTCGGCTGCATGGACTCCAACGCACCGCCGGAGGCCGCATCCACCCAGGAGAACGAAATGCGCGTATGATACGGGTCGGAATTCGCCCTCGTTTTGCAGGTGGTCCAATAGTCGTCCCCTTCGTTGAGAGAAGGCGCCCAAAAGTTGTTGTTGCTGCCCTCCGCATACAAGCGGGTATCGTCCACGCTGCGGCAGAGCTCGCGGAGCGCGTTTGCGCCGTCCCGGTTGCTGCCGGTGGTGTTGAGCTCATTGCCCCATGCAAACATAACAAAGGACGGGTGATTTGCAAGATATTCGAGGATTCTTACAGCCTCTTCGTTGAAATAGTCGCCGAAGGGTGTGCCGCCAAACCCGTAGAGCTCCGGCTGCATATAGATGCCCAGCTCGTCGGCTGCTTCAAACGCTGCCTCCGGAGGCGTCCAGGAGTGGAAGCGGAAGAAGTTGATGCCGAGTTCCTGTGCCGTGGAGAAGAAGTCGAGCCACTCCTCCTTGGTCATGAACGGGTATCCGGTCAATGGGAAGACGGCGGAATTGCCCTCGCCGCGCATAAAGGTGGTGGTCCCATTGATGGTGAATTTTGTCCCGGAGGTCTTAAATTCACGCATACCGAAGTTTTCGACAAAGGTATCGGAATACATACCTTCTGCATCCAGGGAGACGGTCATCTCATACATGGACGGGTCAAATTCCGACCAGAGGCGGACGTCGTCGCCCATCGCATAGGTGACTTCGATTTCCTTTTCCGTCTCATCCGCGGCCAGGGAGAATTCCTGTACGGCCTGCGGAACGGTATGTACATCGCCCTCGTGGTTGTAGCTGTGCGCCTGAAGGGTCAGGTTGCCGTTGACCGCCTGTCCTGTCGTATTGGAGAGCGTGATCTTTGCCAGAGCGGTTTTGGCGTGAATGTCCGGATAGATCCGCACGTCCTGGATAAAGACGGGGTCTACGGCCTTCAGCTCGATTTTTCCAATGATGCCGTTCCAGTTTGTCACCGTCTCTTCCGTCAACATGTGGCTATTGGTTCCCACCTGATAATCCGTGTTGCGCACCTGCACCGTGATGGTATTTTCCTGGCCGGGGATCAGGCCCGACAGGACGTATTCCTGCGCCGTGCCCAATGTATCGTTGGAATTACAGTTGGTTTGCTCCTGGCCATTGACCCAGACCTGGGTATTTTTGGTGCGCTCCATCAGGAACGTCACATGCTTTCCAGCCCAGTTTTCCGGGATAAAAACCTTCTTTTGATAGACCGCATCGCCGGTATAGGTGTATTTGCGGTTCAGATGGTTGGTGTTGACCGATGTATTCCGGTTGCCCTTTTTATTTTCGTCCAGCGTTCCCGGAAGGATACAGGTATCGGACAGGGTGCCGTCCTCTGGGGAATAGGAACCCAGTTTCAGCTCCCAGACGCCCGCCAGGGATTTTTGATCGGTAACAATGTGATCCTGAAAGACTGCGACCGCGGAATCAAGCGCTTCGTAGGCAGAGTGAATCTGCGTTTTATTGGCGGCCTGGTCCTGGAAGACCGCATCAGCTTCTTGGATAGCCGCTGCAAAGGCGTTTTTGGCCTCTTCGGACGCTTGACCGTTTTCGGTTCCGGTCCCCGTGCCGTCCAGGAGGGATTGGGACTCCCCGAGCAGGGTTTCCAAGTCGTCCCGGCCATACATGTTGCGGGATTCCTCAAAAGCATGCATCGCAGCGGACAGTGTATCGGCAGCCGCTTGGATGGCCGCTTCGTCGGATTCCGGCAGGGAGGCGGCTTGCAGCTCCGCTTCGTCGATCGCTTGCTGGAAGAGATCGATCTGTTCCTGTGGATACTGGCCGATTTCCTCACCGGCTTCTGCCTGGCCGATTGCCTCATATGCGTTATCAAGCTGATCCCACAGCGGTGCATAAACGCTCTCGGCGGCAAAGAAATTCAGCTCCGCGCAGGAGGCCATGGATGCGTTTACCGCTTCCAGACGCACATAGCGGGCGGAAACGGGCGCGGAGAAGACCGCTTCTTTTTCGGTCATATCGCTTTCCCAGGAGCCCTCTGCAATGGGCGTGTAGGTGTTTCCATCGGCGCTGACCGAGATCGCATATTCGCGGATATAACCGTTGGAATTCCCGTCCTGCCTGGGCAAATACGTCAGCTTTGTCAACTCGACATTCCGGCCCAAGTCTACGGAGATCCAGTGCGGGGCCGAAGCAGAGGTGCTCCAGCGGGTATGCCACATCGTCCCGGAATCGCCGTCGATGGCCAGGGACGCATAGCAGGTGTCACTGCTGCTCTCTTCACTGGATGCGGTTGCCGTCATCAAAAACTGGGGGATTTTTACAGGGTTGTTGTCGTAGGCAATGGCCTGGACCCACGATAAAGGGATGCTGCTGGCGAGCAAGGCGGCAGTACAGGCCATGGCTGTAACTCGCCTTGCAAAGAATCCTTTCTTTGACATTTTTCTCCTCCTTGATCCAATCTTTTCTTCATCCTCTTTTTAGCGTGTACTCTGTCACCTCCTCATGGCACATAACGATATAAAATATATTATGTGGTTGTATTATTATGATTATTATATAACTTTATAATATTATGTCAATATATTATAGGGCATATAGTTGAATGTTTTGTTATTTGAAATGTTTTTTCTGCATACAAAAAATAAAAGCATTCCGGTGTAGGGAATCATTTTTAACACTTGCTCCACATTTAAATAGGAAGGCGCTATGCGTCCGCCATAGGGGCCTCTTGGCCGGAGGCTTGCGAAAAGTATGGCTTGGGATAAACAGGTTCGAGCGGATAAAATAAGGCTGGCGGCCTTAAAGCAGACAACCAACTTTGTTTTTATGGTTCAAAAATCCATAGCGAATTTTGATTTTTTCGAATGCAAAAAACCCTATAAGCAGGGATAAACGCTCCTGGCTTATAGGGCTTCTTGTGTTGGTTCCTATTGGGCATGTAAGGGTTGTGTGGCGACAAATTTTGAAAAAAATAAACGTGGTTATGCACTTTGAGGGCGGCGAAGTTCTTCTTCCATAGGCAACAAGACGCTTGCTTGTACATAACCGTTTTCATAAGAAAAGCGAAAGCTCCCGCCGTACTTTTTGACAATATTCCGCACAATCCCCATGCCGATCCCATGCTGTGCAGCGTCCTCTTTGGTAGTCAACAGCAGAGGATTCTCACCGCGGGGATCATGGGGATATTTGTTGAAGATTTTGAGGGAGATGCAGCCCTTGGCCGCCTTGATTTCCACGCGGATGTCCTTTTCCGGGGCCTTCTCCGAGGCTTCGATGGCATACCCTGCCGCTTCAGGCAGAAGACGGCGAAGAGCTGACCGCTTATGTACCGCTCAAGGAATCCACCGGCGGCGGCTTCCCCGGTTTCCCGGGCTTCCCGGGCGGCGGAGAATCGACAACGACGGTAGAGTCCGTCATAGATCTGGATACGGTTCAGAAGTATTACAATGTCCCGGATTCGCTGGTCTAAGCGGTCGAGGCCGGGGAGATGCCGAGCGACGAGGAAAAGGCGCAGGCGGCGAGCGAGGCGGATTTCGCCATCATCGAACTGCAATCCCCCAGCATGGCGATGGAATACACCGACGGCCGGCCGCAGAACCTGACCTATGGCGAATATACGGCGGACGCCATGCGCGAAGTCAGCATCGGGTACGATTGGTACCACGCGGCCGGCACGCTGGTCCAGTATAACGAGACCCCGGACGAGTCCAAGGGCGATTATAAGTCCAACCGTTCGAGAAAGGGCAACACCCATGCGGGCACCCCGGAAAATCTGGAACTGATCCAGGAGACCGTGGAACTGATGGGCGACAAGCCGATCATCTTCATCCTCAGCATGGAGAACCCGATGGTCGTCTCCGAATTTGAACCCTCCGTGGACGCAATGCTCATCGGTACCAGCGTATCGCCGGATGCCTTCTTGGAAGTCATTTCCGGACAGACGGAGCCGAGCGGCCTGCTGCCGGTCAATATGCCCGCCAGCATGGAAGCTGTGGAAACCGCCTATGAGGATGGCTACCACGATATGGAAGTCTATGTGGACAGCGACGGCAACGCATACAGCTTTGGCTTCGGCCTGGACTGGGACGGCCAGATCGCTGACGAACGCACCGCGAAATACACGGATATCGGCGACCCGAACCTGGAAAAGACCACGTTCCCGGACACCTACGATGAGAAATACCTGGTCGTTGAGAGCCAGGAAGTCCGCGACGAAAAGGTCGAGGCGCTTCTCAACACCATGACAACGGAAGAGAAATTCTCCCTGCTGGGCGGCGGCGAAAAGACCGGCGTTGCAGACGCAGGCACCATCCAGGGCGTCCCGCGCTTGGGCATCCCGGAGCTGCGCATGTTTGACGGGCCGGACGGCGTAACCTCTATTTATGACACCACCAACCCGCCGATCGAGCAGAGTCTATGCCATCGGTACGCCGGGCCAGAGCACGGGCGTTTACACCACCCTGCCGGGCAATACCCCAGTTAAACACTGTGCAGTGACGATTGGCTAAGTGCTTTCGTAGGGAATGCCGTAGGCGCTGAAGGCACTGCGTGCCTAAGCTGCCTGGCGATATAACATTTGGATGCGCCCACAGTGGTCAGCCACTGTGGGCGCATTACACAAAATAGGCATATATTGCCAAACCCCGAACGTTTTTGTCCATAGGCAAGATCAGCTAGAGGAGGTGATTTCGGCAATGGATCAAACAAGCGTCAACCAGGAAAAAATACAGATGATTAACCGTGCCCTGGTGTTGAACCTTCTCCGGCAGGAGGGACTCTGTTCCCGCGCAGCTTTGGCAAGGCTGTCCGGGCTGCGTCAGGCGACCATTACGAATATTATAGGCGGATTGATTCACAGTGGGTTGGTGGTAGAAACGGGGCTGCTTGCTGGAGAGAAGAATCGCCGTTCCATCGGATTGACCCTAAACGACGAACGCTTTCAAGTGATCGGTGTCCACATTGCGCGCGACGCATGGAGGATCAGCTGTATGGGGCTGTCTGGGAAATTGTATGGCCGATGGGAGCATCCCATCGCTTTAAACGAGGAGGGCGTGGTCGTTTTATCCCAGGTGCGAACAGCCATACAGGAGATTCTCCGGGAAAACCCGGATATAGAGATGCTGGCAGCGGGGATTGCCCTTCCGGGCCCTTATCAGGAAAAAGAGGACCGCCTCCTCTTCGTGACCGGGATGCCCGGCTGGCAGGGGTGCCCGGTGAGGGAAACCCTCTCCAAGGGCTTGGACCTCCCGCTTTATATCCTCAACGACGCCAATGCAGGTGCATTTGCGCAGCTTTGGTACAATAGCGGTGACATCAAAACGCAGAATATGGTGTATATCCTCGCCGGCGAGGGGATCGGCTGCGGGATGATTGTCAATGGAAAACTTCTTCTTGGCCAACAGGGCATTGCCGGGGAGTTTGGACACAGCAGCATCCAATTTGACGGCCCGCCTTGCGCCTGTGGCAACCGCGGATGCTTAGAGATGTATGCCTCCATGCGCGCTCTGCGGGGACGGATTGTGGAGCAACTCCAAAACGGGGCCCTATCCCGCCTCGATAGGGGGCATTTGACGGCCAATGCCCTGGCCCAGGCGGTCCAAAAGGGGGATCATGTTGCGTGCGAAGCCTACCGGCAGGTATGCAGTTTTCTGGCGATGGGCTTTGTCAGCTTAATCAACCAGTTAAATCCGGGGAAGATCGTGATGGGGGGCCGGCTGGCGGAAATCCATCCGGGGCTCCTTCTGGATACCATCTATAAAGAGATAGAGAGCCGCACACATTCCTTGCTTGTGGGCAAAATTACGCTGGAAGTCAATCAGCTTCATCCCAGCCCATCTTTGTTGGGGGCCGGTGCTTATGCGGCTTATCAGGAGCTTTCCCATCCGGAACACTTGCTAACGGCTTTTGCAGACAGAACAGCTTTGTACGCACGTGCGCGCGAACTGGCTTAAAAAGAAACCCGCCGGAATGGGAGTTCCCATCCAGGCGGGTCTCTTGCTTCATCTGAAAAACAAAAAGAAAAGCCCTCAGAACGATATCGTTCTGAGGGCTTTTTGGTGGACATTACAGGACTCGAACCTGTGACCCTTCGCACGTCAAGCGAATGCTCTAGCCAACTGAGCTAAACGTCCATTTCCTTTGGCGGCTCGTCCCCTGACAGAGAGCGCCGTGCCCTCCCAATAAGGGCAGAAAGGATGAGGTGTTTTTAAAGTGCTTTATTATTATATCCGAGACGGTGGGAAAAATCAAGGGGTTTTGTAAAATTTTTTTAATCCCGATTCCATTCGCTTGTAAAAGGGGGATATTTGCCCTATACTGAGAAAAATAGAAAGGGAATATGGGACCCAAATGAAAATACGGCGGCGCATTTCAGCGGCGAATAGGAAATCGCCGGTTTTAGGCCGTCCAATCGAGAAAGGGGAATGCATCATGTCAGTTGGCCTGGTTTTGGAGGGGGGCGGAACACGTGGGGCTTATACCAGCGGCGTGTTGGATGTGTTTAATGAGAACCAGATTGTTTTTCCGGTGGTTTATGGAATTTCCGCAGGGGCGTGCAACGCTTTGAGCTATATCTCCGGACAGGTGGGGCGCAATTTCCGCATTTTTTACGATTATATCCAGGATGACCGGTATATGAGCGTGTCCAGCCTGCGCAAGACGGGAAACCTGTTTGGCTTTGATTTTATTTTCGGGGAGTTGTCGCACAAGCTCCTACCGTTCGATTATCAGGCTTTTTTTGCATCCCCGACCCAGTTGATGGCTGGCACCACGGATTTGCATACTGGAGAAGCCATTTTTTTTGGAAAAGAGGACCTGGACGAAGGCTTTACGCCGGTGCGCGCTTCCAGCGCGATGCCGTTTGTATCGAAAATTGTACGCTATCAAGGCCATGAGCTGTTGGATGGCAGCTATTCCACATCGATCCCCCTGCGGCGTTCTTTGAACGATGGGAATACCCGCAATGTGGTGGTGTTGACGCGCGACGCCTCCTACCGGAAAGGGACCCGGTCCGAATATCCCCGCACAGCGCTTCGAAAAATCTATGGCAAATATCCCAGCTTTATTGAGGCTGTGCAGCGGCGGCCATTGGTATATAACAGCGAATTGGATCTTTGCACCCAACAGGAGCAGGCGGGCAAAGCGGTGTTGATCCGCCCCAGCAAACCCATCCCAGTGGGGCGCTATGAGAAGAATCCGGAGCGCCTGAAACAGGCTTATGAGATGGGGAGAAAGGATGCGGAACAGAAGCTGCCGGAGGTCCGCGCATTGCTTGCACAGGGATAGAAATGTACAGCGGAGGGCGAGAAGCATGAAAATTTGTATCCTATATGGCAGCCCACGAAAAAAGAATACGTATGCGGCGGTACAGCAGATAAAAGAACGCCTGCGTCTTCATGAAGAAGTGGAATTCGTCGAGTACATTTTACAGAAGGAGCCCCACGATTTTTGCTGCGGTTGCTATACCTGTATCAACGGTGCAGAGGAAAAATGCCCCCATGCGGCGCATGTCCAGCCGGTCATTCAGGCGATGCGCGGCGCGGACGGCCTGATTTTTGCAACGCCCGTCTATGTGATGGATATGACGGCCCAGATGAAAGCGTTTTTGGATCACACGGGTTATTTTTATATGGTACACCGCCCCTACCCGGAGATGTTCCAAAAGTCCGCCCTGGTGGTTTCCACGGCGGCGGGGGCCGGTACGAAGGATGCCAATGCGTCGGTCATACGGTCGTTAAAGCACTGGGGCGTCCGCAGGATCTATTCCTGCGGCATTTCGATCTTTGCCCCCGGGTGGGATGCCATTCCTGCTTCCCGCAAACGGAAAATCGAAAAACGGCTTGATTGTGTGACGGATGCCTTTTGGCGCTCCTTGGGGGCAAAAAAGCGCCCGACGATGCACACAAGGCTGCTGTTTTTCGCAATGAAACAGATGCAAAAGCGCAAGAAAGGGACGGGGGCGGACGCTACCTATTGGAAGCAGCAGGGATGGCTCGATGGAAAGAAGCCGTTTTGAGCGACCGATTTCCCCTTGACAGATATACAACATCGGGGTATGATAGTAAATGCAAATGATTTGCATTTAGGAGGTTCCCGTGAAAAAGAGACAACACGCCGGGAGGCCCGGCGTTTTTTATCCAATGCGGCGGGTGATCGCCGCATTTTTCTGTATATGCTTGCTTATAACGGCGGTTGCCGGTTGTACGCCCCGCCAGCCGGAAGATCCCCCGCGCTTCCGTATCGTCACATCGTTTTACCCAATGTATATTATGGCCTTAAATATTACAGATGGGATTGATGGCATCCAGGTGGACAATATGGCCGGGCAGCAAACGGGGTGTCTGCATGATTACCAGCTGCAATCCAAGGATATGAAAAATATCGAACAGGCGGACGTTTTTGTCATCAATGGGGCTGGTATGGAGAGCTTTATGGAAAAAGTCACCGACCAGCTCCCGGACCTGCGTGTGATTGATTCCAGCGAGGGGATTTCCCTGTTGGTGAGTGGGGAAGATGCCCACGACCATGATGAAGAGGTTGCGCATGACCACAGCGATGCGAATCCCCATATTTGGGTGTCTATTTCCAATTGCATGAAGCAGGTGCGCAACATTGCGGATGGACTCATCGAAGCCGACCCCGAGGACGCGGTGGCTTTGGAGGAGAATACGCAGGAATATCTCGCAAAGCTCAGCGACTTGCGGGGGCGGATGCACGAAGCCCTCGATGATCTTCCAAACCGGGACATCATCACGTTCCACGAGGCGTTCCCCTATTTTGCGGAGGAATTTGACCTGCACATCGTCAAGGTGGTGAACCGGGAGCCCGACAGCCAGCCCAGCGCCAAGGAGCTCGCGGATACCATCCGGTTGATTGAGAGCACGGATGTGAAAGCGGTTTTTGCAGAGCCGCAGTATTCGACGGATGCCGCGCAGATCATTGCCCAGGAGAGCGGCGCCACGGTCTATCTTTTGGATCCGGTTGTGACCGGCGAGAATGATAAGGATGCCTATTTGCGCGCGATGGAACAAAATATGGAGGTTTTGAAAGAGGCATTGGGCGGCGCCTAAGATGCCTTTTTCTTTTACAAATCGTATAGATTCTACAGAATAATACTTGATGGATGGGATTCAAACATGGAACAATGTAAATGTAGTACGCAAATCCGGGGGTTGACGGTGCGCAAACGCGATGGTGTGATTATTCACGATGTCACCCTGGATGTACATCACGGCGAGATCATGGCGATCATCGGGCGCAACGGCGCGGGAAAAACGACCCTGCTCAAAGCGCTGCTGGGGCGCATTCCCTACACCGGAAGCATCACCTTCACCAATCCAAAGGGAGAGCGCGTGGAAAAGCCGCGCATCGGCTATGTACCGCAGAATATGGTGTTTGACCGCTCGACTCCGATGACCGTTGCGGATATGCTCTGTGCCAATCTTTCGTCGTTCCCGATTTGGCTGGGACATAAAAAGGAGAAGCTGGCGCGTGCAGACGCCATGCTGCAAAAGGTGGGCGGAAAAAACCTATTGCAAAAACAGTTGGGAAACTTGTCCGGCGGCGAGATGCAGCGGGTGCTGCTGGCCTTTGCGCTGGAACCCATGCCGGATATGCTCTTGCTGGATGAGCCGGTCTCCGCGGTGGACCGCAAGGGGATCGAGGTCTTTTATGACTTGGTGACCTCCTTGCGCAGCGAATACCACATGCCGGTGATTTTGGTTTCGCACGATCTCTCCCACGTTGCGCGCTATGCCACGCGCGCCGCGCTGCTCGACCGCACGATCCTGGTCAGCGGCGACGTCAAGACGGTGATGGCTTCGCCACAGGTGCGTGAAACCTTTGGCTTGGATGTTGTGGGAGGTGCGCGCGCATGAGTGTTCTATACAGTTTGATTGATACGCTGCTTCCGTTTGAATGGACGGAATTCGCCTACATGAAAAATGCGTTTCTCGCCGTGCTGTTGATCACCCCGTTGTTCGGCCTGGTCGGGACCATGGTGGTCAACAACAAGATGAGCTTTTTTTCCGATGCGCTCGGCCATTCGGCCCTCACCGGAATCGCCATCGGCGTTTTGCTCGGCGTGGACAATTATCTGCTCTCGATGCTGGGGTTCGCGCTCCTGTTTGCCCTGTGCATATCGGCGGTGATGAGCTCCGGGACGTCGTCGGCGGATACGATCATCGGCGTATTCTCCAGCACCGGCTTGGCGCTGGGCGTGGTATTGCTCTCCGCAACCGGGGGCTTTGCCAAGTATTCCAGTTACCTGATCGGCGATATCCTGACCGTGCAGCCGTCCGAAATCGGCCTGTTGGCCATCGTGCTGGCCGCCGTAGTGATCGTTTGGATACTCTTTTTCAACCGTTTCCTGCTGACCAGCGTCAATACCGACCTGGCGGCCAGCAAGAACATCCACACGCGCCTGATGGAAAAGCTCTTTGTTGTGATTGTTGCGGTGATCGTCACGATTACGATCAAATGGGTGGGGATTTTAATCATCAATTCCCTGTTGGTATTACCGGCGGCGTCGGCAAGGAACCTGGCGAGGAGCATGCGCTCCTATCACTTCTGGGCGATTGGTATTTCCCTGTTCTCCGGCGTCAGCGGCTTGATTGCGTCGTACTACCTGGGGACCGCAGCGGGCGGAACCATTGTTTTGATCGCCGCAGCCATCTTCTTTGTGACCTATGTACTGGGGCATGCCGGCGGAAAGAGCCGTGTGGGTTGATTCCTGTAGAAATCAAGATGCCACATGCCGTTATCCTCAAAAGTGGATAGCGGCATGTGGCTTTTTGCACGGAAATTGACACGATTTCTTTTCCAGTGCGATGCAAGGAGGCACATGGAAAAGGGATTCCCACAGATGGATGAAATTTCCTTATGGAAGTTTGGAAAGCGCAGTGGACAGGGAAATCGGAGAAAGGACGGTCCACAGCAGTATATCGGAAAGGAAGGGGGAAGTATGCCGGCGGGCATGCCCAGCAAGGGGTGCCGCCGAGGGGAAGTCCGGCGCAACACTTAGAAGCGCCGCACCTATGTTGGAGAACGTCCTTCCTTTCTATAACATATTAAGGATAGAAAAATGGGAAATGCCCGGGGCCCTTCTGCAGAAGGGGGCTCCCCGGGCATTTCCGTTTGGCAATGGGTATATGCAATCGCTTATTTGCGCTTGTACTTGGAAAGGTCGATGGCCACAGCGACAGCGATGATGATGCCTTTGATAATCTGCTGCCACATCGGGCTGATGCCGATGAACTGCAAGCCATACTGGATAACGGTGAAGATCAACACGCCGCTGACGATGCCGCCGACGGTACCGATACCACCGTTCAACGATACGCCGCCAACCACGCAAGCTGCGATGGCGTCTGTTTCATAGCCGTCGCCGTAGTTGTTCGTTGCACCTGCGGTTCTGGCTGCTTCCAGGACGCCGCCGACGCCGTACATGAAGGAAGCGAGGATGAAGATCAACATGATGGTCTTGAATACGTTGACGCCGGAAACGACAGCCGCTTCACGGTTGCCGCCGATCGCGTAAACGTCCTTGCCAAAGGTGGTCTTATTCAGGATAAACCAAATGGCAATGGTGAAGAAGACAGCGATCGGGACCAAAATCGAAATTCTTCCAAACAGTTTGGTCTGGCCAAGTGCGGAGAAGTCCGGACGGATACCGCCGATCGGCTGGGAGCTGTTCGGAGGCATATCGAAATACAGGGAACATGCGCCGTAGATCATAACCTGCGTTGCCAAGGTCGCAATAAAGGGATGCATGTCATACTTTGCAACCAGGAATCCGTTCAATGCGCCGAACAGCATGCAGGCGAGGATTGCCGCAATAATCGGCAGGAATACCGGCAGCTGCGGGAGATTCGGATAGAAGCGGTTCGCATAGGTAGCCGTCTGCAGCATGGAGGTGGAAACAACTGCCGCCAAGCCGACCATACGGCCTGCGGACAGGTCCGTACCGGCGATCAGGAGGGCGAAGCAGATGCCCAGTGCGATGATCAGTCTTGTGGAGGACTGCGTCAAGATATCCAGGATGACCTGAATCTGCATGAAACGGGGCTCAATGAAGCAGATGACAATAACCAGTACCAGCAATGCCAGCATAATGGCGTTATTCGTCAAGAAATTCTTTGCGGTTCTTGTCGAAAAGAAGACTTCCGGGTTGAGGCGATGCCCCCGTACAATTTGGAAAATACCGTAAATGACGGCAGCTATGCCGATGCCTACAATAAACCAGGGCAAATCAAATGTTTTTTCCGCATCCAAGACAAACGAAAAGATGACGCCGAGAATAGCCAGCACAATACCGACGCCAATAAAAATAGTCGCATATTGCTTGCGCGGGATGCTCTTCGCGTTTTGCATAATTGATGTTCCACTCCTTACATAAATTTCGTAGCCAGGCGCATAACCGAAACGGAGTCCGCCTCCTCGCGGTCCAGGAAGCCCGTCACGCGGCCTTCGCACATGACCATCACGCGGTCCGCCATGCCCAGCAATTCCGGCATCTCCGAGGAGATCATGATGATCGACTTGCCTTCTTTAATCAAGTCGTGCATGATCGTATAGATCTCGTATTTCGCACCGACGTCGATGCCGCGCGTCGGTTCATCCAGGATCAGGATATCCGGATGCGTCAAGAGCCACCGCGCAATCAGAACCTTCTGCTGGTTACCACCGGACAGGTTCTGCATCAATTCCTTCATGCTCGGCGTCTTGGTGTGCATGCTCTCGTTGGATTCCTTTGCCGCCTTAAAGCGCTTGCCTTCCTGCAAGACGCCGTGCTTTGCAAAACTCCTCTGCGCCGCAATAACGGTGTTGTCCTCGATTGACAGGATGCCGAACACACCGCTCTGGCGGCGTTCCTCGGTCAGAAGCGCCAATCCGTGCGCCTTCGCGTCGCGCACGGATTTGACCTTGAACGGCTTGCCGTCCTTCTCGATTTTGCCGGACTCAATCGCACGCAGGCCGAACAAAGCCTCGACCATCTCGGTACGCTGCGCGCCTACCAGGCCGCCGATGCCCAAAATCTCGCCCTTATGTAGTTCAAACGACACATGCTGGAACGACTTCGGCAGCGGAGAGCACAGGTCCTCCACCTTGAGTACGACTTCCTTCCCCGGGGTGTACGTCTTCGGCGGGAAACGGTTCGTCATATCGCGGCCGACCATGCGGCTGATAATCAGGTCCGTTGTCAGCTCGCTTGCCGGCCAGGTGCCGACATAGGTGCCGTCTCGCATGATCGTCACTTCGTCCGAGATCTTCAGGATCTCTTCCATCTTGTGCGAGATGTAAATGATGGCGCAGCCTTTTGCCTGCAACTGACGGATAATCTTGAACAGGTGCTCTGTCTCGTTGTCCGTCAACGAAGACGTCGGTTCGTCCATGATGATGATCCTCGAATTGTAGCTAACTGCCTTCGCAATCTCCACCAGCTGCAAGTTGGATGCAGACAGCGTGCCCGCCAGCACCTCCGGATCAATATCCAGATCGACCTCTTTGAACAGCTCCTTCGTCTTCTTGATCATCGTCTTTTTATCGACGGCGATCCCTTTCATGGGGAATCTTCCCAGCCAGATGTTCTCCATTACCGGACGGTAACGGATCGGATGCAGCTCCTGGTGGATCATGGAAATGCCGAGGTCCAACGCCTGTTTCGACGTATTGATGACCTGTTTCTTCCCATCCAGGATGATTTCGCCGCCATCCTCGTGGTAGATGCCGAACAAACACTTCATCAAAGTCGATTTTCCCGCGCCGTTTTCGCCCATCAGGGCATGTACGCTGCCGGGGCGCACTTTTAAGGTGACCCCATCCAGCGCTTTCACGCCAGGGAATACTTTGGTGATGTTGTTCATCTCTAGTACATATTCACCCATTGCATCAGTCCTCCTCCCATTGCTTTCTTCTTCATGCTTTTGTAACTCCTCGCAGGATAAAATTAGCGGGTCATACAACTATAATATATAAGAAAACACCTAATATATAGCTATATTAACCTGTTTTGTATATAAATTAGTTGCATAACCAATCAATTAAATTATAGGAACAAAAAGCAGGGTTGTCAATATAAAATAAAAAGTTGTAGGAAGATCGAAGAAATTCGTAGACTTTTAGAGGATAAGTTTAAACCACTAAAACGATAAAAGTGATAGAGTCGAATTTTCATTGACATTCTTTTTCCGTTAAGCTAAAATTTAAAGGAAGAGTTTATAAAGGAGCAAATATCCTCGCTATTGGAGGGAAAATGGATGCATGGGCCGTATTGGGATTACATTAAAATTTTTTCCGTTATTTATTGGCAATCACAGAGTTTCTGTGCCAAAAGGCTGAAAGACTTGGGGGTCACCTGCGGGCAATTTATGTACATCCTTTGTATTTGCGAGCATCCTGGGGTTTCGCAGGAAAAAGTTGCAGAATTAACTTGTATCGACAAGAGCACTGTGGCAAAGGCTGTACAGCAGCTTCTGCAAGGCGGGTTTATCACGCGGCAGATCAGCGCGGAGGACCGGAGAGTCAATGAATTGTATCCCACAGAAAAGGCGAAGGAGATCTATCCAAAGATTGTGGAGATCATCGATAGCTTTAATATGGGGCAGCTCGAAGGTTTAACCGATATCGAGCGGGATATCTTTATGCGCCTGCTGCAAAAAGTCTTTAATCATGTGAAACCAAAACCATAGGATATACATATATAGAATCATAGAAAAGGGAGGACGCACACTGGTGCGTCCTCCCTTTTTCAGCGAACCCGTTTAACGGCGAGAATCCCCGGTACCGCCATAGGCCGGTTTTCCAAAGAACCGGCGGGTTTGTTTATGGAAGCCACGGGCGGCGCTTCTTTTTGGGCGGATAGGGCGCCCGTTCGTCCGTCAGCTCCGCCAAGTAGTCCATGCTGGATTGGTAGAAGCTTGCCAGACGAACAAGAATCCCTAAAGGGACACGGGATGTTCCATCTTCGTATTGGGCGTACGTTTCCGACGATATATGTAAAATCTTTGCAACGCCCTTTTGCGAAAGGCCGCATTCTATCCGCAATGCACGCATACGAGAAAGCATTTCTTTCACCTCCTCAGCTATATTAATAAAGTTCTTCGGAATGTGGAAAGTTTTAAGGGGAATTCCCTTGCGTAAAGATTTTGCGATGGCTTTAAGAGGGAAAGAGACGAAATTCCGCGGTTCGTCCTCTTTATTAAGCGCTGCAAATATGCTATGATATGAATATCAATATCTGCCTGGCCGGTGGGACGGTGCAGGTGGGGAAACGGGGGAAACAATGTCTGACGTAATCAGAGTATTTGTCGAAAAGAAACCCGGCTTCGACGTGGAAGCACAGCACATGAAGGCGGACCTGGTGGAAAACCTGGGGATGCCGGTCGAAGATTTGAAACTGCTGAACCGGTACGACGTTTCCGGGTTGAGCCGTGAAGAGTTCGAGGCCGCACGCGGCACCATCTTTTCCGAGCCAAATGTCGATACCGTTTATGACGAGGAATATCCGCTGCCCGAGGGATATTCCGTTTTTGCCATGGAATACCTGCCCGGCCAGTACGACCAGCGGGCGGATTCCGCTGCACAGTGCGTGCAGCTGCTCACCCAGGGTGAGCGGCCGCAGGTGGTCACCGCCCGCGTGATTGCGATCAAAGGGAACCTGGACAAGGAGAAGCTGGATAAGATCAAGAATTACCTGGTGAACCCGGTGGAGAGCCGCCTGGCCTCCCTGGACAAGCCCGAGTCCCTGGATATGCAGGCGGATGTGCCGCCGGATGTGGCGCGCGTGACGGGCTTTATCTCCTGGGATACGGACGAAATGGCTGCTTATTATGAAAAGATGGGCTTTGCCATGACGATGGAGGATTTGCTCTTCTGCCGCGACTACTTCAAGAACGAAGAGAAACGCGATCCCAGTGTGACGGAACTGCGCGTCATCGATACCTATTGGAGCGACCACTGCCGTCACACCACCTTCTCCACACGCCTGGAGCATATCAAAATTGCAGAGGGCGCGCTGAGTGAGGCAATTGAGGAAGCGTTGCAGGCATACTATGACGCCCGCAAGGAGGTTTACGGGGAAGATACCGACCGGCCGGTGTCCCTGATGGATATGGCGGTTATCGGCATGAAGCTGCTGCGCAAGCGCGGCCAGATCCCGGACCTCGACCTCAGCGACGAGATCAACGCCTGCTCCATCGAGGTGCCGGTCACAATCGACGGCAAAGAGGAGAAGTGGCTCGTCCAGTTTAAGAATGAGACGCACAACCATCCGACGGAAATCGAACCGTTTGGCGGCGCGGCGACCTGCTTGGGCGGCGCGATCCGCGACCCGCTGTCCGGGCGGGCGTATGTCTATCAGGCCATGCGCGTGACCGGTTCCGGGGACCCGCGCGTCCCGTTTGAAGAGACGCTGCACGGGAAACTCCCCACCCGCAAGATCACTACCGGCGCGGCCAGCGGCTACAGCTCCTACGGCAACCAGATCGGCCTGGCGACCGGCCAGGTCACCGAGCTGTACGACCCCGGTTATGTGGCGAAGCGCATGGAGATCGGCGCGGTGATCGGCGCCTCCCCGAAGGAGAATGTGGTGCGCGAGCAGCCGCAGCCGGGCGACATCATCGTCCTGCTGGGCGGCAGCACGGGCCGTGACGGAATCGGCGGTGCGACCGGTTCCAGCAAGGCGCACACGGAGAAATCGGTCGAGGTGTGCGGCGCCGAGGTGCAGAAGGGCAACCCGCCCACTGAGCGCAAAATCCAGCGCCTGTTCCGCGACCCGAAGGTCTCCCGCCTGATTAAACGCTGCAACGACTTCGGCGCAGGCGGCGTCTGCGTGGCCATCGGCGAGCTGGCGGATGGCCTGGAAATCGATCTGAACAAAGTCCCGAAGAAATATGAAGGCTTGGACGGTACGGAACTGGCGATCTCTGAATCCCAGGAGCGTATGGCGGTCGTGCTGGCCCCGCAGGATGTGGAGGCCTTCTGCGCCGCCGCTGCGGAGGAGAACCTCAACGCGCAGGTGGTGGCCGTGGTCACCGAATCGCCGCGCCTCAAGATGGAATGGCGCGGGGATACGATCGTCAATATTGCGCGCGCCTTCTTGAATACAAACGGTGTGACGCAGCGCACGGATGTGGAAATCGAAGCGCCGGACCCGGATGCGTACTACCGTAAGCAGGTTCCGGAGTGCCTCAAGGGGAAGCGGCTGGCCGAAGCCTTCCAGGAGAACTTGGCGCGGCTGGAAGTTTGCTGCCAGAAGGGGCTTGCCGAGCGCTTTGACGCGAGCATCGGCGCGGCCACGGTTTTGATGCCGTTCGCAGGGAAATACCAGTTGACGCCGGAAGAGGCGATGGTTGCGAAGCTGCCGGTGATCCATGGGGAGACGGACGACGCCACAGCGATGAGCTATGGCTACATCCCCGGGATTGCGCGCTTCTCACCGTTCCACGGGGCTGCCTACGCCGTCGTGGAGAGCCTTTCCAAGCTCTGTGCAGTGGGTGCAGACCCGCTCAGCTGCCGCCTGACCTTCCAGGAATATTTTGAGCGGCTCCGCACGGACCCGAAGCGCTGGGGCAAGCCGGCGGCGGCGCTGTTGGGCGCGTTGTCCGCCCAGCTCGGCATGGGCCTGCCCTCCATCGGCGGCAAGGACAGCATGTCCGGTTCGTTCGAGCAGATGGACGTGCCGCCCACACTGGTCAGCTTTGCCGTCGCAATGACGAAGGCGAGCAAGACGATTTCGGCGGCGTTCCAGCATGCGGGTTCCCGCGTCGTGCTGCTCCCGCTGCCGGAGGACGCCAAGACCATGCTGCCAAACTGGGAGCGTCTGAAGAACTACTATAAGAGAATTGGAGAAAAAATCGCGGATGGGTCCATCCTTTCCGCATCGGTCGTCAAAGAGGGCGGCGCGGCCGCAGCGGTGGCAAAGATGTGCTTCGGCAACGGCATCGGCTTTGACTTCGATACGATGGACGAGGGAATCCTCTTTGCGCCCCTGTCCGGCAGCATCATCGTAGAGCTTGCGCCGGATGTGCCGTTTGAAAATTCGGCCGCGGTACTCTTGGGCAAAACCGTAGAACCGCAGGCCATTCAAATTGGCGGCGAGGTTCTCCCGCTGCAAAAGCTGGTGGAGAGCTGGACCGGTACGTTGGAGAAGATTTTCCCGAATCAGGCCCCGGCGGTCGCTTTGACAAAGGACGTGCCGCTCTATACGGCGCGCAATACGCAGGCCCCGGCGATCAAGGCTGCCAAACCCCGTGTCTTTATCCCGGTATTCCCCGGGACGAACTGCGAGTACGACACCGTCCGCGCGTTCGAAAAGGCGGGTGCGGAGACCGACGTCCTGGTGGTGCGCAACCTGTGCTCCGCGGACATTGAAACGACAATTGAACGCATGGAGAAGGCGATCCGCAACGCGCAGATCATCATGCTGCCCGGCGGGTTCTCCGGCGGCGACGAGCCGGACGGCTCCGGCAAGTTCATCGCAACCACCTTCCGCAACCCGAAAATCGCGGAGGCGGTCATGGACCTGCTCAAAAACCGCGACGGCCTGATGCTCGGCATCTGCAATGGCTTCCAGGCGCTCATCAAATTGGGCCTTGTCCCCTACGGCGAGATCCGCGAGACGAGCGAAACCGCGCCGACCCTGACCTTCAATACGCTGGGCCGCCACGTGTCCCGCATGGTGTATACGCGCATCACGTCGGTGAAATCCCCGTGGTTTGCCAGCTTACAGGCCGGGGATGTGGTGACGGTGCCGGTATCCCATGGCGAGGGCCGCTTTGTGGCGGACGACGAAACGCTGGCCCAGTTGGCCGCCAATGGCCAGGTTGCCACGCAGTATGTGGACCTGAATGGCAACCCGAGCGGCGACATCGCCTGGAACCCCAACGGTTCTGTCTGCGCGATCGAAGGCATCACCAGCCCGGACGGGCGCGTCCTGGGCAAGATGGGCCACTCCGAGCGCAAGGGCGAAAACCTGTACCGCAATGTGCCGGGCGAGAAAGATGCACGTATTTTTGAATCCGGCGTGGCATACTTTAAATAAATATAGAAGCGGATGGGACGGTATCCGCCAGAATCGAAAACAGTAGGAGCGAATTAGAAGGATGAATGACTTTTTCAGGCGCACATGGGCGGAGATCGACCTGGACGCCGTCGCACATAACTATCATCAGATCAAAGACCGGCTAAACCCAGGCACAAAGGTATGCTGTGTTATCAAGGCGGACGCCTATGGGCACGGGGCGGAACTTTTGGCGCGCGAATATGAGGAGCTCGGCGCGGACTGGTTTGCCGTGTCCAATTTGGAAGAGGCGATCCAGCTGCGCAACGCGCAGATCAGCCTGCCAATCCTGATTTTGGGGTATACGCCGCCGGAGTCGGCAGCGGAACTGGCCCATATGGATGTGGCGCAGGCGGTGCTTTCCCGTGAATACGGGGAGCGCCTTGCCGCCTGCGCGCGTGAGGCTGGCGTCACCGTGCGCGCGCATATCGTGGTGGACACCGGCATGAGCCGGATTGGTTTTCTATATCAGAACCCGGAGCGGGACGCGGATGCGATCGAAGACATTGCGGAGGTATGCGGGCTGGAGGGCTTGGATCCGGAAGGAATCTTCACCCACTTTGCCGTGGCAGATGAGGGAAACGACGGCCGTGGCTACACCCTTATGCAGCTCGACCTTTTTTTAAAGCTAATCGATCTTTTGGCCCAGCGGGGCATCACATTCCGCCTGCGCCATTGCGCCAATTCCGCAGCGGTTCTGGACTATGCGGATGCACAGCTCGATATGGTCCGTCCGGGCATTATCCTCTATGGCTTAAATCCGTCCCGTTCGATCAAAGAACCGCTTGATCTGCGTCCGGTGATGCAGCTCAAGTCCATTGTCTCGATGCTTAAAACCGTGGAGCCGCAGACCAGCATCAGCTATGGGCGGCGCTTCACAACGAAACAACGAACCGTGGTTGCGACCGTGCCGGTCGGCTATGCGGATGGGTATCCGCGCCACCTCTACCACCGCGCCAGCGTGCTGGTGAACGGCCAGCGCGCCAAGATCATCGGCCGCGTCTGCATGGATCAGCTGATGGTGAACGTCACCGATATTCCCGGCGTGAAAGAAGGGGATACGGTCACGCTCTTTGGGCACGACGGGGATGCATTCCTTCCGGTGGACGAACTGGCTGGCTACAACCATACCATCAGCTATGAGCTGGTCTGCTTGCTGAGCAAGCGCGTGCCGCGCATCTACTATCGTGGCGGGGAAGCGGTCGCAGAGCTGGACTATCTCTGCTCCGGAAATGGCAGATAAGAATTTCAAAATGGAGAAGCAAAGGGAAAACGGGGTTCTGTCCGGTTTTCCCTTTTTCTTTGGGATGTGCGGGCAGTGTGCCCTGGAACGCAGGCTGAGGCATCTGAAAGCGATGCAATATCAGAAAGAAATCTTAGATAGGTGTGGTTGATTCATGGACAAAAACGACCGGCGCGCCATTTGTACGGCGTATAAAGAGCGAAAAGGCCTTGGCGGGGTCTACAGCATCACCAACCGCGTGACGGGGGAAAAGCATCTGTTTTCAACGCCCAATCTACAGGGGGCGGAAAACCGTTTCGAATTTATGGTGCAAACGAATGGATGCACGGTTCTGTCCATTCAAAAGGAGTGGGCGTCCTATGGGCCGGATGCATTTTTCTTTGAAGTGTTGGAATCGATGGAACAGGGCGAAACGCAGGGTGCGCGCGAGTTCCGCGAGGACGTGAAAGCGCTGGAAGAGCTTTGGAAGGAGAAACTGGCCGCCGCCGCAAAATGAGCCCAAATAGAAAGAGACCGCTGGAGAGCATTCTCCAGCGGTCTTTTGTGTTTCAAATGGTAGTTTTGTCCTTTATTGCACTTCTGGTTCTATATGTTCGAACAGATCGTCGTCAAAAAATTCCCGAAGGGTGATTCCGATTCCATCGCATAGCTTCTGTAGGGTGACAACGCCAGGATTTTGGCTTTTGGTATTTAGAATGCTGTAAACGGTTGAAGGGGAAATACCAGCTTGATTGGCCAGTGCGTTGATTGCAAGATCGTGTTCTGCACAGAGTCCCTGAATTCGTTTGGCAACTGCCTCTTTTGCATTCATACAAATCCTCCATCTTCGATATATCGCATATTTAGTGTATGAATGCTTGCGATATTATGTGTGGGATATATCCCAAATCATAAAATTGTGCTATAATATGGGATATATCGCACACAAGGAGGAAAATATGTCTGTTTGTTGCTTTGCCGGACATCGAGATGCAGAAGAAACCATACGCCCTATATTAGACGAGTCTATAAAATGGCATATACTTACAAAGGGAGTAACGGAATTTTTGGTTGAAACCTATGGGAACTTTGATCGGATGGCTTCAGCGTCTGTTTTAGAGAGGAAGAAAGAATATCCTTATCTTCGATTAACGCTCCTAGTCGCTTATCCACCTGCTAGGAAAAGAAGCTTTTTGTCTGGATATGACCAAGTGATCTATCCCGAAGGGTTGGAACTGGAGCCGCCCAGGTTTGCTATTCCGGCGCTAAATCGCTATATGCTTGAAAAATCCGATTATTTGATTGCGTTTGTGAAGCGAAATTGGGGAGGCGCGGCACAGACACTCAAAAACGCAAGACGGCTGGAAGGACAAGGGAATTTGGTTGTTACCAATCTGGGAGAAAAATTGGAACGCAATATATCCGGGTAATGGATTGAATGATAAAGCATATAACATGCAAGAAGCCGCCAGAGAAAGCTCCGGCGGCTTCTTACTATGTAGACATAAGGGGATATAAAAACCTGATTTTATCAATAATTCTTAGCCAAGAGCTGGAAATAGGCCTTCGGATGCGCACAAACCGGGCAGATTTCCGGCGCTTTCTTACCGATGACAATATGGCCGCAGTTGGAGCACTGCCAGATCATATCGCCGTCTCTGGAAAAGACCAATCCCTCTTCCACGTTCTTAAGCAAAGCGAGGTAACGGGCTTCATGCTCCTTTTCGATCTTGCCGACCATCTCAAACAGGGCGGCGATGCGGGGGAAGCCCTCTGCGCGTGCATCCTCTGCAAAGCTGGCATACATATCGGTCCACTCGTAGTTTTCGCCTGCGGCAGCGTCCTTCAGGTTCGTGGCGGTATCCGCGATTTCCCCATCGTGCAGGAGTTTAAACCAGATCTTTGCGTGTTCCTTTTCGTTGTTGGCGGTCTCTTCGAAAAGATTGGCGATCTGCACATAGCCTTCTTTGCGCGCCTTAGAAGCGTAAAACGTATACTTATTGCGCGCCTGGGACTCGCCTGCAAATGCAGCCATCAAATTTGCTTCCGTTTTGGTACCCTTGATGTTTTCCATAACAAATCCTCCTTGAAATATTTATTAATAATAGGAGTTAATATTATTTTTATGCCTATATTTTACCTGCAAAGGGAGGTTTTGTCAAGGGGGATTTTTTAAAAAATTGAGAATAATTCTTGATTTTAGGTAAAAGACTACTCTGCTTAGCGGGGAAAGGGATGCGGCATCCATATAGATGGCGTCAACTTTCTCATAGCTTTGTAGGTGGAAGCTTTTGCAGTGCCTCCTGCAATCCACGCAGTAGCTCTGCCTCCTGTCCGCCACAGTTAAAACCGCCCAGAGTGATGCCCGGCTTGATCTTTCCGTGAAAATCGCTACCACAGCTGACAGCTACGGAAAGCATCTCCGCCTGTTGTACATAGAAAGTAACCTGTTCGGGGGAGTGGTAACTGCTGTACGCTTCGATCCCGCGCACCCCTTGCTCCACAATGCCGTGCAACAAGGCAGTGCCCTCGTGGATGTTGTTTCCCGGATGCGCCAGCACGGGCAACCCGCCCGCGGAACGGACTAGGGCCACGGCTCCCTCTAAGCTTTGAAAGGCGACCGGCACATAGCCGGGCTTCCCCTGTGAGAAGAAGTCCCAATAGATGTTGACATAGGGGTTATCGCTGCGCGCGCCGCCCGGCCGGTAGGGGAGAAGGGCGGGGTTTTCCGGGTCCTGGACCAGGGCTGCCTCGGCGATCATTTCCCCTGTGACAATGCCGCCCTTTTCCCTGCGGAGGGGCTCTGCATCAAACTGAAAGCCCATCGAGTAGGCAAGTTGGATGCGCTGTTCCCCGGCAAGTTGTTCCTGCTTCTGAATCGCCTGTTCCGTTTGGGAAAAGCCGGGGTGATCCGGGTCGATCCAATAGCCCAGCAGGTGCAGGTCGATCCCTTGGTAGGTACAGTCCAATTCCACGGCGGGGATGCATTCGATTCCCAAGGAGGACGCATGGCGCACAGCGCGTGCGATGCCGCGGGTGCAGTTGTGATCCGATACAGCGGCAACGCGCACGCCGTTTTGGGCGCAAAGCTCCATCAATTCTTCCGGGGAATAGGTGCCGTCGTCGCTAAAATGGGTATGCATATGAAGGTCTAACCAGCTCATAATGGTCTCCTTTCCAGATAAGGAAATTTCCAATGGGTTCTTATCTCAGTATAGAGGAAATACAGAGAAAAACCAAGCGCGCTTTTCTCGCGAGGCCCAAGCAGGCCGTCCATACAAAAACCTCCCGGCACGTCGGAAAACGTACCGGGAGGCAAAGAATCTGTGGCTTATGCGAAGAAACGATTATTCAACAATCGTTGCCACGCAGTGACGGACTGCGTTCTGGTTCGGCATGGTGGTGTAGATACCGGAGGAATCGCCCACTTTGCCGGTGGCCCAGATGCGGAAGTAATAGTCATTGCCATCCTGCCGTACGAACTGGGTCTTGAATACGCCGTCCGTACCGCTGACGAAGAGCGGCGTTGCGCTGCTGCCGTCGATGACGGTCATCTTGAAGGTGTATGCCTGCCCCTTCTTGATGGAGAGGGCGCCAGTCGTGTCGCTGCGGACGGAACCCTCCTGGACATTTGCTGTAAAGGTGGAGGATGCGCCGTTCAACGTGACGGTGATGGTGGATTCGCCCATGGCAGCGCCGTTCAGCTGGAAGCTGTAACCGTCCGCTGTCTTGGTGAGGTACTGTACCGTGACATTGGCATTGTTCGCCGTAACCGTCGGAGCAGTTGCGGAAGTCGTCCGGACATTGAAGACAAAGCGCTCCCCAACGCGGAACGAACAGCTATTGGTTGTGTCGTCCAAAGTGAAGTCCGGCGTTGTAACGGTTGAGGTCGAAGAGGCTGTGCTCCCGGAAGAGCTGCTCGAACCACTGCCAGAACCGCTGCCGGAATTGCCGGAGTTCTCAACCAGGCTGTTGATTGCAGCAGACAGCCGGGTCTCCATATTGCGGATCGTAGTTCCCGCTGCGGGGTCGTCCTCCGCCAGTGTATTGTCATCCAGCACCTTCTGCGCCTCCGCCATGACGTTTGCAAGGTTCTGATAGCTGGCAGCGGTATAGTCGCTGGCGTCGATGGACTGTGCAGTCTCCATCAGTTCCTTCAGATGGTCCTTGTTGGCGATCTTGCGCAGGGCGGTGATGGCTGCATTCAAAGCATCGGCTGCTGCGTCCACCTCTTCCTGCGTGGCACTCGGATCGTCATAGATTTCCTTTGCGCTCTCCAGAGCTGCCGTGAACGTATCCTGGCCTTCCTCGATGTATTCGCTCAGGTCGATGGACTCAGCCTTTGCGATGACGGTTGTAAGCGTCGATTTATCTGCCTGATGGCGGACGTTGTCGATCGCTTCCTTCAGGTTCTCAACCGCTTCAGTGATTTCCGGTTCCATGGCGTCGCGGTTGTCATAGACCTTTTGCGCTTCTTCCATGACCGCCTTCAGCTCTTCGATGCTGGAAGGATCAAGGCCCTCGGAAGCTTCGATGATTTGGGCTGCAATGTCGAGCTGGATTTTCAGTTCGGTCTTATCGCCGGCCTGGAAGTCGAGGTAGTGGATTGCATCGAGCAATTCGCCCCAAGCGTCGTTGATCTGCTGCTGGGTGACTGCAACGGTCTCGGAAACCGTCTTTGCCTCAGCAAGCGCTTTTTCGAATTTCTCTTGGACACTCGGTACAGCGCCCGCAACTTCCTCGTCCAAGGTCTCTGCATAGTCGATCAGCGTGTTCAGAACGCCCTTGCTCACGACCGTGAAGGAGAAGTCCAGGGATTCCGCGTCCGCCCCCTTGACCGTGTCATAGGTGAACTCGGCCGTGTCCGTGATCTCCTGCGGCTCGCCGTTCAGGAGCACTTCGCTGAACTCGCGTCCATCCATAGAAGGTTTAAAGGAGAGGTTCAATTCCGTTCCCTCTTCGAAATCGCCGGCGTACTTGCCGAGCAGGTTGGCGATGGTCTGCTCTTCGCCGTTGAGCGTGAGCTCTGCGTTTGTGCCATAGTTGACCGTGAAGCTGGTGCTCTCTTCTTTCTCGGGAGCCTCTGCAAAGGCAATCACTTCGCCGTTTACCGTAAAGTCCTCGAAGGTTGCCGGAAGAGAACCGGTCTTCCGATTGCCATCGACGGCATACAGGCCGATCTTGAGGTCGCCGCTCAAGCCCGACATCTCGACCGGGTCTGCGATCGGCGTCCAAGTCTCGTTGTCATAGCTGTAGAAGGAGGAGAACGTGGTGCCTTCCTTCACAACCTTGAGATAGACGGTGGCATCCTTATTGGCATCCGGGGTGGTATGCTCAGAGAAGCTGCCGTTGTTCATGACAAAGTCCGTGAAGATATTGCCGCCAAAGCCGCTGTGATACCGCTTGTATGCGCCATAGATATTGTCCGTATCCTGGTAAACAATGATGCCCGCGGTCTGGTAGTCGCCATTGGGAATGAAGTCGAGCTTCGTGGTGACGGTAAAGTCGCCCTCGGCCGGGGTCAGAATGACGTTCTGTGCATTGTCGGTGCCGGTATAGAATTCGCCGGGCTGCGTGGTGATCGTGATGGAATGCTCGTCATTGATCGTCCAATATTCCGGATCGTTGCGGATAATGCTCCAATCGTCCGTCAAGACCAGATCCGCCGGTTCGATCGTGACTTCGCAGGAGGCGGTCACCTCGTTGTTGAAGCCGGTCATGGCGGTGATGGTCACGGTGCCAGCCTCATATGCGGTAATCTTGCCGTTCTCGTCGACGGTTGCGATGTCCGGATCACTGGACACCCAGGTAATCGGATCTTGGGCCCCTTCCGGTGTGACAGTGGCCGTCAGCGTAGCCGTCTCGTACTGCTTCATGGTCAGTTCGGTCTGGTCGAGCGTGATGCCGGTGGCTTCGATGTATCTATTGGCAAACGGGACGGCTTCGCCGTTGATGGTGAAGTCCTCAAAGGTAGCCGGCAGGGAACCGCTCTTGCCGTTGCCATCGACCGCATACAGGCCGACTTTGAGGTCGCCGGTCAATCCGGAGACGTTCAGCGGATCGGCAATCTGCACCCACTCGGAATTGTCATAGCTGTAATATGCGGTAAAGGTGGTGCCCTCTTTGACGACCTTCAGATAAACAGCCGCATCCTTATTCGGGTCCGCCTTGGTGTGCTCCGAAGCACTGCCGTTATTCAAAGCAAAGTCGGCGAAGATATTGCCGTTAAAGTGGGAGTGATAGCGCTTGTAAGCACCATAGAGATTTTTGTCATCCTGATAGACGATGATACCTGCCGTCTGGTAGTCCGCGCCCGGTACAAACGTGAGCTTTGTTGTGGCGGTGAAGTCGCCCTCCACCGGCGTCAGGAAGACGTTTTCGGCATTGGCGGTATTGCTGTAATACTCGCCCGGCTTAGTGGTGATGGTGATGGAGTTTTCTCCGTTGAGTTTCCAGTTCTCCGGATCGCTGCGGATGATGGACCAATCGCCGGTCAGGGAGAATTCCGGACGGCGCACGGTGACGTCGCAGGTCGCGGTGACGTTGCCGTTGATGCCGGTGGCAGCCGTGATGGTGGTGAGGCCCGGCTTCAGAGCAGTGATTTTGCCGTTTAAGACCGTGGCAACCTCTGGATTGCTGGAGGTCCAAGTGACGGTATCATATTCCACGTCCTCCGGGGTGAAGGTAACGGTCAGGTTAGCTGTCTCGTTCGGCTCCATCGTGACCTCGCTTTCGCTCAGCGTGATGGATTCTGCCTGGCTGGGCATGTTCCGGAGGATCTTGATCATCGCGCCGCCGTGCTCGGCCATCGGGATGGTCAAAACCGTATCCTTGTTGACGGTTTCCACGCGGGCCGTGATGTCGTCCACCGTCTCGCCGTCTTCATAGATAAAGGCATAGTAATCGCCCTCGCCGAGGAAGTCCAGCTTAAACTCCGCCGTGCGCTGCTCGTTGCAGATCAGGCCGAGGTACCAGTTTTCGCCGCTTCTGCGCGCGGTGTTGACATATTCGCCCGGCTCGCCGGCCAGCAGCTTGGTCTCATCCCACTGGGTCGGGAAATTCTTGAAGAAGTCGCAGGCGGGGCTGTTGAGATAAGCCTCCGGACGGTCAGCAAAGCACTGGATGCCGCTCTCATAGGTGACCGTCAAAGCGCCCATCTGTGCGATGGTCATCTGTTTGCGCGTGTTGGTGCGGTGCGAGAACATCGGCGTATAGTCCGCCGGCCCAACTGCACAGCGCATGAACGGCAGCATGCAGTTGTGGTAAGCGCTCACATCGGCGGGACGGAAAAGGTCCTGCTCTGCGCCAAAGATTCCTTCGCGGCTGAGGGCGTTCGGATACGTCCTGCGCTCGCCGGTGGTCTTATTTGCGCCGTGGATGTTGATAAACATATGGTTTTCCGCTGTGAGCTGCATCAGGCGGATATAGAACTGGATATAATCCTGGGACTGGGAATTGAAGAAGTCCGGTTTAATGCCCTTGAAGCCCATGTCCGCCAGCTCTTTGATGCGGCGCTCCGCTTCGTCGCCCTTCTTCAAATCGTTGTGGTTCTGCCAGGCGATCAGGCCGATGCCCTTTTCATTGGCGTAGCTGATCAGATCCTCGGTCCAATCGTAATAGCCATAGTAGGCGAATTCGCTGTGGCCCTGGCTGCTGCCTCTTGGCTGCCAGCCTTCGTCCAGGAGCAGGTATTCCCAGCCCATTTCGGCGGCAAAATCGATGTATTTCTTATAAACGTCCGGGTCGCTGGTGGATTCGCGGTTCAGCCAGGTCCAGGCAGTGACGCCGGGCTGGATCCAGGAGGTGTCCTCCAGCACATTGGCCGGGCTCAGGTTCTCCGCCATTGTATTTTCAGCAATGTCTGCACTGGTGCCGATGACGGCGAAACGCCACGGGGTCGCAAACGGGGCGGTGGTGTTGATAGCAGATCTCTGCTCGTTGGAGAATACAATGTCGAGGCGGCCGTTCGGGTTGCCGATGATGTCCGCGCCGCAATATTCGCCGTGCAGGCCCGCTTCGGAAATCAAAGCATATTCACCGGTGGGCGTCTTGTACAGCAGCGGCATGCAGTACCGCTCATTGAGCTCGGAAAGCTGTTTTTCTTCTTCCACTTGCTCGTTGTGGTTGATATACGGCATGACATATGCCGTGGAACCCTGCGGGATCTGCAGGGAGGTATTTTCAGAGGAAATCGTGATGGGCGTGCTTTCATCTTCCGCTGTGATCTGATACTTAAAGGCAATGCCGTCGTCATAGGCGCGCACGATAACGCTGAAAGTGACGCCCTCGACGCCTTCCTTCGTAAAGTTGAGCGTGGTCTGGTTCGCATGGTTTTCCACCTGCGTCACCTTGGCGCCGATCAGCTCATACGGATCGTTGATCTCCTCGTCGACGCGGTCGACAAAGCTCAGCTCAGAGAAATCGCCCAGGCTGGTGGTCAGCCCCACATAGGAGTTGTCCACAACCAGGTTGTTGTCCTTAAAGGAAGCATAGGAGATCTTCCCATCATGCAGGGCAAAGAGAGCCGTAATACTGCCGTCCGGCGATGCGATCTGCCAGGAAGAGGCCGGGTCGCCCTTGCCGATGATGAGATCCACGGTGGCCTCGCGGACAATATCCCCCTGCGTCAAAGTGCAGGTGATGGTCACAACGCCGTCAGAAACGCCTGTCACAACGCCTTCCGGGGATACGGTCGCAATGCCGTCATCGGAGCTCGCGTAAGCAGCGCTGAGCGTATCCGAGGGGATCACGGCGCCGCCGATGGAATATCCCACCGGGGTCAGCTGCGTGGTCTTTCCGATTGGCAAAACAGACTGCTGTGCCGTGACTGCTGCGGAATCCAAGGTGGTCTGGATCTCACGGTCGCAGAGGATCTTGGCGTCGCACCAGAGGCTGTGGTCGCAGATGGTGGAGCCGTTTGTGCCATTGTCGGTCTTCAGGGTCAAGGTCTGGGCGCCTTCGGGGATCTCGACATCCACGAACTGCTGCGCTTCGAGCCCAGAAAGATCATCGATGTGGTATTTTTCTACACCGTCAACTTCCACGGTGAACCCACACTCGCCATATTCGCCGTCATATGAGGAGTCCGCCTGAACGCCTATGTACGCTTGGAACGATTTGGCGCCCTGGTTGGAAATGTCATAGACGATTTCGGAAGCAGCATGTGCGCAAATACCTTTCTCATATTCGATGATGTCCAAGTTTTCATTGCGCAAACGCAAGGGCTTGCTGTCGATGTCTTCGTCGATGCCTAAGCTGCTGCCGAAGCCGACTTCGAAGCTTGTCGGGTCCATATCGCTCAGATAGAGCGCAATGTCGCCTTCTTCATCTTCCATAACAGCAGTGACCGCATGGTTGGCAGCGGGTACAACTTGGGCCGCTTGTGCAGCGAATACCGGCGTTGCTCCGGCAGCAACCATTTGTAGGGCAAGTGCTACTGCGATAAAAGATCGCACCGTCTTTCTTTTCATGGTTTCCTTCATTTCCTTTCTTTCAAATTGGTTTTCGCCTTCTCTAAAAAGGATGGGCCCCCTTTCCAATGTCTGTCTTTCCCGAAAAAATTAATAGCCGATTCGATGGAATGCAAAGTTGATGAATCCTTCTGATTTTTGAGATATTGTATAATTTTATATAAAAAATACTCTTTATTCCATCGATTCTTGTGGTTATAATAGCACGGACATTGTGTAAAATCAACAGATGCAATTATAAATGAGATAAAAATACATAAAATTGAAACAAATTTCCATATGCGATTTCGCTGCCTCCGATCGCCTTTACAGGCACGTGGCTTTCCAGTATAATGGGAAAAGATTGACGGAAAACCCTAAAAGGAAGGCGGGGCATATATGGGATCGAGCTATCAAGAAGAATTCGAAGAAATTTTCCGCAGCAAGGTCACGCGGGAAGGGAGCGCGGCGTTTTTGGAGTGGCTTTCCAAGACGGACTTTTTTACCGCGCCGGCCAGCACCAAATTCCACTGCGCTTGTCCCTGCGGCCTGGTGCAGCACAGCGTCAGCGTATACCGCACCATGATGGAGCGGTACTTTGACCCGGAGACGGACAGCGAGGAGAGTTTTGCGATCTGCGGCCTGCTGCACGATGTATGCAAGGCGCAGTTCTATAAGGAGGGCACGCGCAACGTCAAAAACGAACAGACCGGCGCGTGGGAGAAAAAGCCCTATTATATGATCGAAGACAGCTTCCCCTATGGGCACGGGGAAAAGTCCGTATTCCTGATTGAGCGCTTCCTGCGGCTCAAGACCAGCGAGGCAATCGCCATCCGTTGGCATATGGGCGGATTTGACGATGCAGCGCGCGGCGGCAGCTTCGCCATCAGCCAGGCATACGACCGCTATCCGTTGGCCGTGAAGCTCCATCTGGCCGATCTGGAAAGCACCTATCTGCGTGAAAAAGGCACTTCCGTAGTGCGTGCACAGCGGTAATTCGGAGGCGAAACACATGCCGGATATTTTGGTGGTCGACGACGAACAGGAGATCGCGGACCTGGTGGAACTCTATTTAAAGAACGAGGGCTATACCCTATATAAATGTTACGACGGCGCACAGGCGTTGGAGCAGATTGCGGCGCGGCCGTTTGACCTGGCGATTTTGGACGTGATGCTGCCGGAGACCAGCGGGTTTGATCTTTGCCGCAAGATCCGGGAGGCCTATACCTATCCGGTCATCATGCTGACCGCGCGCACCGAGGACATGGACAAGATCACAGGGTTGACCATCGGCGCGGACGACTATGTGACAAAGCCGTTCAATCCGTTGGAGTTGGTGGCGCGTGTCAAGGCGCAGCTCCGCCGTTCCACGCGCTATAATGCGGGAGCCGCGCCGGAATCCCATGTGATCGACTTTTCCGGATTAGAGATCAACAAGGATACGCACGAGTGCAGGCTCTACGACCAGCCGGTTGACCTCACCCCGACGGAGTTTTCCCTGCTGTGGATGCTGTGCCAGAACCGGGGGAAGGTGCTATCCGCGGAGGAGCTCTTTGAAGGCGTCTGGGGGGAGAAGTACCTGGACTCCAACAACACCGTGATGGTGCACATCCGCCGGTTGCGCGAAAAGCTGCACGAACCTGCGAGAAATCCAAAGTTCATCAAGACGGTCTGGGGGGTGGGGTACAAAATTGAGGGATAAATACACGCGCCTGAAGATCAAAATGGTGCTGGAATTGGCCGGGGTCACCCTTCTGACGGCTGTCCTGGGGGTCCTTCTGGTGCATATCGTGGTGGACGGGATTTTCCAAGCGCCATTTGCCGATATTTTTGTCGGGTTTTGCCGGAATATCTTGGGGATCAGTGAAGAATTCGCCATTTCCCTCTATCGGAATATTTTCCAGCAAAATAAATCGTTCTTTTTGGTCTTGGGGTTCTTATTCCTGCTGGCCATCGCGGTCTACCTCGCCATGTCGCGCATCAGCCGGTATATGAACCTCATCAGCGAAGGGTTGGACGAGGTGCTGGACGACGGGGGCAAGCCGATTTCCCTGCCGCAGGAGCTCAAGCCGATGGAAAACCGGCTGAACATGCTCCGGGACCGGCTTCGCAGGCGGGAATATGAGGCGAAGGAGGCGGAGCAGCGCAAGAACGACCTGGTGGTCTACCTGGCGCACGATCTCAAAACGCCCCTCACGTCGGTGATCGGCTATTTGAGCCTTTTGAACGACGAAAAAGAGATTTCCCCCGCCCTCCGTGAAAAATATACGGGCATCGCCCTGGACAAGGCCGAGCGGCTCGAAGGGCTGATCGACGAATTCTTTGAAATTACGCGGTTCAATTTGCAGGGGATTGAGCTGGAGCGGTCGCGCGTCAATTTGACGCGCCTGCTGAACCAGCTTGCGGATGAGTTCTATCCGGTGTTTGCCGAAAGCAGACTCACCTGTGAATTGGAAATCCCGCAGGGCCTGGAGGTGTTGGGCGATGCGGACAAGCTTGCCCGCGTGTTTGACAACCTTCTGCGCAACGCCGTCCACTACAGCCCAGAGGGGGCGAAGCTGGCGGTTTCTGCCCGGCGGGACGGCGCGCAGGTGGATGTGTTTTTCCGCAACACCGGGGCGCGCATCCCACAACAGCAATTGGAGCGGATCTTTGAGAAATTTTACCGCCTGGATTCCGCGCGTTCCAGCCGGACGGGGGGCGCGGGGCTTGGCTTGGCGATCGCCAAGGAGATTGTGGAGCTGCACGGCGGCACGATCGCCGCATCCAGCAGCGACGCTTATACCGAGTTCCGCGTTACCCTTCCGGCCGCGCCGGATGCAACCCATACAACGACATTGAAAAAGGAGCAGTTCAACCAATGAAATACCGAACGATTGGAAAAGCCGCTGTAGCGCTTTTGCTCGCCGCAGCGCTTCTTTTTTCCGCTGTGGGCTGCGGCCCGCAGGCGCAGACCGTACCCGAAGCATCTTCCAGCTCTGCCGCGGCGCCGGAACCAGCGGACAGCCCGGAGGAATCCGCTCCGGAACAAGAGGACCTGCCGGTGGGCGTTATCGCGGAGACTGCAGACACCATTACCTATGACGACATGCTGGCAGGGGAAGTCACCATCCAAAAGCGCCCCCAGCGCGTGGTGGTCATGCTCAATGCCGTGATGGAGCTGTGGTACATGGCGGGCGGCACCGCTGTGGCGCGCATTGAAGGGGAGGACAACATCCCCGAGGAGGCGAAGGATCTCCCGACCATCGGCACCATGAGCACGCCGAGCGTGGAGAAGATCGTCAGCTATGAACCCGACCTGGTGATTCTGGTGAACACGCTGACGAAAAACCGCGAGATCCAGCCCGCCTTGCAGGAGGCCGGTATCCCCAATATTTCGGTGCGCTATAAAGATTACCAGGATTTCTGCGATTTGTTTGAGCTGTTTACCCACATTACCGACCAGCCGGAGCGCCTGGAGGCGCTGGACGACATCCAGGCCCAGGTGGACGCGGAGATCGAACAGGTGCAGGGCAAGCCGGAGCAAAAAGTGATGATCCTCTATGCAACGGCCAAATACGTCAAGGCAGGCGTTCAGGACAGCGTGATCGGCGACATGCTCAACCGCCTCGGCGCGGTGAACATCATCGACGCAGAGGCGGCAAACGGGCAGTCCATGGTGGACTACAGCATGGAGAAGGTGCTGGAGAGCAACCCGGACGTCCTCTTCATCCAGATGGCAAACGGAGGGGAGAAGGCGGAGCAGAACGCCCTGGACGAGATCCAGAACAATCCCGCATGGCAGGAGGTGCGGGCTGTCCAGGAGGGCCGCATCTACACCGTGCCGCGCGAATACTCCACGCTCAAGCCAAACGCCCGCTACCCGGAGGCGTTTGCCTACTTTGCGGAAAAGCTCTATGGCGATGCATCTTGACGGCGGCCATCGGACCGCTGCGCGCCTGACCGCGCTGACCCTGCTGGCCGGTCTTTGCGCATTGGCATTTCTTCTCAGCATCGGTGCGGGCGCGGTCAACCTGTCTTTGGGCGAGGTTTGGCGGGCCCTGTTCGTGGAGACCAGCGGCGTACGCCGGCAGATTGTCTTTAACCTCCGCCTGCCGCGCGCGCTGGCCGGGGCGATGGTCGGCGCGTGCCTGGCGGTATCCGGCGTGCTTTTGCAGGCGGTGATGCGCAACCCGCTCGCCTCTCCGAGCGTGATCGGCGTCTCCTCCGGCGCGGGCTTTTTTGGAATGCTGGCCATGGTGCTGGTTCCCGGGAACCTGTATGCGGTGCTGCCGCCTGCGGCCTTCTTCGGGGGGCTGGTCACCACCCTGGCGATTTATCTCTTGGCTTGGCGCAACGGCATCAACCCCACCCGCATGATCCTGGCGGGCGTGGCCACATCCACTTTCCTGCGCGCGGGCGTGGACGCCCTGATGGTGTTTTTTCCGGATCAGTTGGCCGGATTTGTCAGCTTTTCCGTGGGGGGGCTTTCCGGCGTGACGTGGCGGCACGTCTGGATGTTGCTTCCCTATGCGGCTGCCGGTTTGTTCTTTGCGGTCCTGCTGTCCCAACGGCTGAACATCCTGCTGCTGGGGGATGAAGCGGCGACCGGACTGGGCCTGCATGTGGAGCGGACGCGGCTGCTGGCGATCGCCGTCTCCGCCCTGCTCGCCGCCGCCGCTGTGAGCGTCGCCGGGCTGCTCAGCTTTGTGGGGTTGATCGCCCCACACCTCATCCGGATGCTGGTGGGCACGGACGAACGCTACCTCGTGCCTGGGGCGGCGCTGGGCGGCGCAGCGCTGGTCATGTTGTGCGATACGCTGGGGCGCGTGGTTGCCCCGCCGATCGAGGTGCCGGTGGGGATTATCCTGGCGATCCTGGGCGCGCCGTTTTTCCTGTATGTCTTGAGGGGGAGGTCGAAACGCGATGTTGCAGGCAAAACATATTACCATCAGCTACGGCGCAAAAACCGTCCTTAAAGACGTCTCCCTCGACTTTGCGGCGGGCTCCCTCACGGCAATCATCGGGCGGAACGGGTGCGGGAAATCGACCTTGCTCAAGGCGATGTCGCGCAGCCTGATCCCGCAGGAGGGCGATGTCCTGTTGGATGGGACGTCCATTTTCCATCAGAACACGAAAAAGCTGGCCCAGCGGCTGGCCATCCTCTCGCAAGGGGTGCGCTCCCCGGAGGATTATACGGTGCGGCGGCTGGTCTGCTGCGGGCGGTATCCCTATGCGGGCTTTGGCGGCCGCCTTTCCCAGAAGGATTTTGACGCCGTGGACCGCGCCCTTGCAGATGTAAACATCGCGCACCTCTGCGACCGCCCGGTGGAGACGCTCTCCGGCGGGGAGCGGCAGCGCGCGTGGATTGCCATGCTGCTGGCCCAGGAACCGGAGGTCATGCTGCTGGACGAACCCACCACCTTTTTGGACATCGGCTGCCAATATGAGATTCTACGCCTGGTGCGGCGGCTCAACCGGGAAAAGGGCATCACCACCGTCATGGTGCTGCACGACCTCAATCAGGCTGCGCGCTATGCCGGCCGCATCGTGGTGCTGCGCGACCACGGCATCTTTGCGGACGGTCCGCCGGCCTCCATCCTGACCTCGGACCTGCTCGCTTCGGTGTTCGGCGTCCAGGCACGCGTGCTGCTGGACGAGGCGGCGGGCGTACCGTATTACATCCCCCAGGAAATGGAATGAGGGAAAGGCTGCTGGGCAGTTTAATTTGCCTGTGCCGGCTTTTTTCGTTTGCTGTGCTGGGACGGCCAGGCCCATTTTAAAATAAGATATGCGATCCCCAAGGGGCTGTTGAAAAGCTCTTTGGGGATTTTTTGATTTTTTTGTTGGGAAGCCTTGACAATTCCCAAAAATAGCTGTACTATTGTATTAGATCGTTAGTACAATAGTACAATGGAGGTGAAGATATGGGATGGAACTTAAAATCGGACCGGCCAATCTATGCGCAGTTGATCGAGCAAATTGAGCTGATGATCGTGTCCGGCATGTATCCGCCGGGCGCAAAGCTGCCCTCCGTGCGGGATCTGGCGGCGGACGCCGCCGTGAACCCGAATACGATGCAGCGGGCGCTTTCCCAGCTCGAAACGGACGGACTTTTGTACACCCAACGGACCAGTGGACGATATGTGACGGAGGATGTGGATAAAATTATGCAAACGAAACGGAGCCTCGCCGCGGGGCTGGTAAAAGAATTTTTAGAGAGTATGGGACGCCTTGGCTTCGACCGGCAGCAGGCCATTGAGCTGCTGCAGGCGGGCGAGGACGCAAAGCGCGACAGCGCTTGATGCGGTATGGAAGGGAGGAACGCCGTATGAAAGGGATGGCAATGATGGTCCTGCCAGTCCTGGCCGCCTGCACCCTGTTGGGAGGGTGCTCCTTGGCCGGGGAGGAAAACGCCGGGCAGGGCGGCGATTTAGAGAAAGCGCAGGAGATCCGGGCTGTCCGGGCGGGGGAAGAGGAAACCGCCTACGACACAACCGATCGGGATGCGATCGAAGCGTTTGTGGAAAAACTGCAAATCGGCGAATGGAAGTTGGGAGAACTCCCGGAGGACGCGCAGGAGAGCGTCGTCTATACCTTCCAACAGGAGGCCACCGTCCTGTTTGGCGAAACAAGCACGGACGGTTCGATGGACAAAATGGTGGAGCTGACTACTTATGATGGAAGCCCCTATGTTACGCTGCATGTCCTCGGGCAGTCGCTCGATTTTGAGATCCCGCAGGATGCAGCGGAGTATTTGAACCACCCGGAAGACATCGGCTAGGCCGGTTCCGGCGTGCTGCGATCAAAAGAACCGCCCCGGCATTTGACCGGAGGCAAGGAGGAATGATTCATGGAAAACATTTTGGAGTGCCGCGGCTTAGTCAAATTTTTTCCGAACTGCTTGGCGCTCAACAACGTGGACCTGACCGTGCCAAAGGGCCGGATCGTTGGCCTGTTGGGGCCGAACGGCAGCGGGAAGAGCACCTTGATTAAGCTGGCGAACGGCCTGCTGACCCCCACGCAGGGCACCATTTTGGTGGATGGCAAGGAGCCGGGCATTGAGACGAAGAAGATCGTCTCCTATCTGCCGGAGCGCACCTACCTGACGGAGTGGATGACAGTGCAGGATATGCTGGATCTGTTCAACGATTTTTATGCGGATTTCAATATTGCAAAGGCGCGCGACATGCTGGCGCGGCTGAATATCCAGACCAAGGCGCGGATCAAGACGATGAGCAAGGGCACCAAGGAGAAGGTGCAGCTGATCCTGGTGATGAGCCGGGAGGCCCAGCTGTATTTGCTCGACGAGCCGATCGGCGGCGTGGACCCCGCGGCGCGCGATTACATTTTGAATACGATCATCGCCAATTACAATGAAAATGCCACGGTCCTGATCTCCACCCACCTGATTTCGGATGTGGAGCAGATTTTGGACGACGTGATCTTTATCAACCAAGGGAGCGTCGTTTTGACCTCTTCGGTGGACGACATTCGTGAGAAGCAGGACAAGAGCGTGGACGCACTATTCCGGGAGGTGTTCAGATGTTAGGCAAATTGATTAAATACGAATTCAAGGGCACGGCGCGCCTGTATCTGCCCTTCTTTGCCCTTCTGGTCCTCTTGACGGTGGTCAACCGGTTTTCTCTGCAGTTCAGTGTGAGCCATTCTGAGATCATGGAGATTCCGTCGGTACTCGCCATGATGCTCTATATCGTGGCTGTGATTGCAATCTTTGTAATTGCAATGGTGGCGACTGTCCAGCGGTTTTATAAGAACTTTATGACGGACGAAGGCTATTTGATGTTCACCCTGCCGGTATCGCAGGACGGACTCATCCTCAGCAAGCTGATTGTCGCAACCATTTGGAACATCTTCAGCGTCCTGATTGCCATGCTGTCCTTGTTTTTCCTGATGGTCGATGAAGATATCTGGAGCGCCCTGGTCACTGGCGTGGGAGAGCTACAGGAGCTTGCCGCGACGTATGGGATCAACCTATTTTCTGTTTGCGCCATAACGCTTCTGACCATGTTGATCGGCCTGGTCGCCGGGATCTTGCAGATTTACGCGGCGGTTGTGATCGGCTGCACCAGTTCCCGCCACAAGCTGATTTTGGGCCTCGGCGTCTATCTGGGCTTTAACGTGGTCATGCAGACGGCGTCCCTGGTGATGCTGCCCCTGATTATGAATTGGCTAACGACAATCAACGAGTTGGGCGACTCATTCACCCCGCAGCAGGCTATGGGCTTCTTCCAGGGGGTCATGCTCTTGGGGTTGGTTTTCTCGCTGGTGTTCGGTGTAATCTACTATATCATTACCCGCCTGATGCTGAAAAAGAAGCTCAATTTGGAGTAACTTCGGGTTGATTGGCAGCAACCTGCCCGCAAAACGATAGGAGGAACGACATGCACGGCCCCATATATGTCCGGCGCTATTTGCTGAACCTGGCGCGGCTGGCGGTCACGACCGGCCTGGCCGTCGGGCTGTTTGGGACGGCAGCCCTCCTCCTGGCGGGCAGGTTTTTTGCTGCCTATGGCGATCTGTTGTTTTTGGCGGCCGTGCTGCTGCCGGTTTTGGTCTGCCTGCTGGGTTTTGAAAAGAAGCCTCTCCGGGCGGTGGGGCTCACTGTCCGGCGATGCGACCCCGGCTATTTCTTTTTCGGGATGCTCTGGGCGGCGATCGGGTTCCTTGGAATTCTGTGGGTTGCATCCCTGCTCACTGGGCAAAATGACGCTTGGATCGCCCTGCTCCAGGGCGCCAGCATCCCCCGCCTGGCCCACTATCTCATCGTTGGCTTTTGTGAGGAGCTGCTCTTCCGCGGATACCTGTTTCAGAACTTGTTCTGCGAGTGGCCCTTTTGGAGGAGGAGCCTGCTCTCCGCGGCGGTCTATCTGTTGCCTCACAGCTTGTGTGCAGGCGGGAACGATTTCCCGGCGCTCCTGTTTGTGTGTTTGTTTGGGCTCCTGGCGAATTATCTGACATATTGCACGGGAAGCATTTGGATGGGTGTCGGGTTTCACGGGATGTGGGACCTGTTGGCTGCAACCTGTTTTTGTGGCCCAGAGACCCTAGAAATTGCCGCGCCGCTGTTCCTCCTGTTGTCCTTTCCCCTGTTCCGCGGCCCGTTTCACCGGCGGGGGCAGCGCGCCCAAGCCAGCTGATCCAGCCCCTTGTATTTTTCCACAGAAAGGGATATACTGGAAGCGGTACATGGGGGACGGCACCCATTGCAAAAAACAGGGCATGTACATTTCCCACACGGAGAGGGGACGATACCCATCGAACGGACCATTGTTGTGGAGGACGGATGGGGGAATCGCTGTGAATCCACCTATCCGCGCCGGGCGAAACAATTGGTAAAAAAGGGTAGGGCACGCTTTGTCGGCCCGGACCGGATCCGCCTTGCGTGTCCGCCAGTCGAAACATTGGAGGATATAGCGATGAGCGATATGCAGATTACCGCACAGGATATTTTGGCACGGATCGACCGCATCTTAGACGATACGGCGTATTTGAAAGACGCCTTTACCACGATTGAAAAGATCCCGCAGGGGGACAATGCCACGGAGACCGCCCGGCTGAAGGCCGAAGCGGTGGAGCGCATGGTCCAATCCCGGGAGAAGACCCATCGCCAGGCGCTTCGCCTGTTGGAATCCCTCGCCTGGGAGTCCGATGAGGAAGCCGGGGAGGACGAAGAAAGCAGCGGCGAGGACGAGACAGAAGAATAAAATCCCAGAGGGCGCGCCCGCGAAAAGCGGGCGCGCCTTTTCCATGCATTTCCTTTGCAGATTCCAGGGGAAATGATGAAATTTCGCATAAATTCTCTTGTCAGAAAACCACCCAAATGTTATAATATAGACAAAATTACGCGGCGGAACTTTTTCGCCTTTTTGAAAGATTGCCGCGTGAAACAAGCAGCAGGGGAGCACCCCAGGAGGAAATGAGAGTATGGAAATAACAGTTTGTATCGGCAGTTCCTGCCACCTGAAAGGATCCCGCGATGTCATCAGCATCTTTCAACGCCTGGTTTCGATGAACCATCTGGAAGATAAGATCGACCTGAAGGGCTCCTTCTGTATGGGGGAGTGCACCAACAACGGCGTCTGCGTCTGTTTGGACGGGGAACGCTTTAAGGTCACCCCGCTGGAAACAGAGGCCTTTTTTAACCGCGAAGTCATGAAACGGCTGGAGAAGTAACGCTCCAAGGAGTATCAACGGGGAGTCCCCCTAAGTATGTAGGATAGGTGATGACAAATGAGTATTATTGGCTTGCAGAAAGCAAATTGCAAAAACTGCTATAAATGTGTGAAGGTTTGCCCGGTCAAATCCATCAAGGTAGAAAATGAACAGGCGAAAATCATCGACCGCGACTGCATCCTCTGCGGCACCTGCCTGGAGCAGTGCCCGCAGAACGCTAAGACGGTGGCGAGCGATGTCGCCCTGGTCAAGCAGATGATGAAGAGCGGCGAGCGGGTCATCCTTTCGATTGCCCCGTCGTACTATGGATGCTTTGATTTTGAAGACGTCCATCAGTTTGCGGGCGCGATGAAGGCGCTCGGTTTCTATGGCGTTTCGGAGACCGCGGAGGGCGCGGCGTATGTGACGGCGGAGTACCACCGCATCATGCAGGAGAACAGCATGAAGAATATCATTTCGACCTGCTGCCCGTCCGTCAACCGTTTGATTGAATTGTACTATCCGTCCCTGGTGGACCAAATGGCGCCGGTCGTTTCCCCGATGATCGCGCACGGCCGCCTGCTCAAGCAGAGCTACGGCCCCGGGACGCGCGTCGTGTTTGCAGGCCCCTGCATTGCGAAGAAGGACGAGGCCGCCGACATCCGCCACAACAACGAGATCGACGCGGTGCTGACCTTTGAGGAGCTCGGCGCCTGGCTGAAGGAGGAGCACATTTCCTTTGCCAACGCCGAATCTGCGACGTTCCTCAACCCGAGCTCGAAGATCCTGCGCATGTACCCGATCGAGGAGGGTATCCTCGCATCCTTGCGCTCCAGGGGCGACATCGGCGATTGGAAGCTCCTGTCCGTTTCCGGCTCCGGCGCCTGCATCGACCTGTGCCGCGCCATGGAACGCGGCGAGCTCGACCACTGCTTCATTGAAATCAACATGTGCCGTGATGGCTGCGTCAACGGCCCCGGCTCCGGCACGGATACCGTTTCCCGCTTTGCCTCCCGCGTCCGGATCCGCGATTATGCATATGAGGATGCGGAGTCCTATCCGAACCTGCCGGAGACCATCCCGATGCAGATGCAGTTCGTAGACCGCTCCAGCAAAGAGGACATCCCGGACGAGGAGACGATCCGCGCGATCCTGGCAAAGATCGGCAAGAACGGCCCGGAGGACGAACTCAACTGCGGCTCCTGCGGCTACCCGACCTGCCGCGCAAAGGCCATCGCCGTTTACCAGGGCAAGGCCGAGCTACATATGTGCATGCCATACATGAAGGAGCGTGCGGAGTCCCTGAGCAACTGCGTGCTTTCGGAGACGCCGAACGTCACCATCATTGTGGACAGCGATTTGAATATCATCGAATTTAACGCCGCGGCGGAGCGCACGTTCCGCATCAGCCGCCATGAGGCGCTGCAAAAGTGCATCTACGAGCTGATTGACAGCTCGGACTTCCAGTTCGTGTTCGACAGCAAGCAGTCGATCACCGACAAGAAGGTACATTATAAAGAATACGGCGTTACGATGGAACAGACCATCGTATACATTGCGAAGGAAAACATCGCAATGGGCATCTTTAAGGACATCACCAAGGAAGAAGCCAACATAGAGAACCAGTATAAACTGCGTGCGGAGACAATGGAGATGGCGCAGAAGGTCATCGACAAGCAGATGGTTGCAGCGCAGCAGATCGCGAGCCTGTTGGGTGAAACCACGGCGGAGACCAAGGCCACGCTGACCAAGCTGAAAAATATGATCGTGTTCGACGAGGACTGAGCGCCTCCGATGCGGAATTTATGCTGTAAAGGAATGATTGGATGAAAATGCATGTGGATGCCGCATATCGGAGCCTCAACAAATATGGGGAAGAACTTTGCGGCGATAAAGTGAAAATCATACGCGCCCCCGATTCCACCATCGCGGTGCTGGCGGACGGCCTCGGCAGCGGCGTCAAGGCCAATATTCTTTCCACGCTCACCAGCACCATTGTATCGACGATGCTGAACGAAGGGGCCAGCATTGCCGAGGTGGTGGAGACCATCGCAAAGACGCTGCCGGTGTGCAGCGTCCGGAAGCTGGCGTATTCCACCTTTAGCGTGCTGCAAATTTTTGACGACGGCACGGCCCATCTGGTGGAGTTTGACAACCCGCCCTGCATCTTTGTGCGGAACGGCAAAGTGGTCGATCTGGAGTCGCGCAGCGAACTGAAGGAGTACGGCGGCAAGCAGATCTCCGAGTGTACGTTTTCGGTGCGGCCGGGCGACGTGCTTGCGCTCGTCAGCGACGGCGTCATCTATGCCGGCGTGGGCCAGGCGCTGAACTTCGGCTGGAACTGGGATAACGTATCGTCCTGGCTGGCAAAAACGTCCACCAAGGAAAACTCCGCGCCGCGCCTGGCGGTTTCTCTTTCCGAGGCGGTGCGCGAGTTCTATCTCGACAAGCCCGGCGATGATTCGACGGATCTGGTGATCCGTATCGCCCCGAAGAGCGTGGTCAATATGCTCTCCGGCCCGCCGGTCAACAAAGAGGACGACAACCGTATGGTGCATGATTTTATCACCTCCTACGGGAAAAAGGTGGTCTGCGGCGGCACCAGCGCGAACATTGTGGCGCGCGTCCTCAACCGGAAAATTGAAACCTCAATCAATTATGTCGACCCGACGATCCCGCCCACGGGCAAGATCGAAGGCGTGGACCTGGTGACCGAAGGCGTGCTTACCCTGAGCCGCACGGTCGATATTTTGCGTGACTATCTGAATAAAGAGGCCGATTCCTTCTACTTCCACCGGCTGGATGAAGAAAACGGCGCTGCCATGATTGCGAAGATGCTCCTGGAAGAATGCACGGACCTGCACGTCTTCATCGGAAAGGCGATCAATCCGGCGCACCAGAACCCGGGGCTGCCTTCGGATTTGAGTATTAAAATGAAACTGATCGACGAACTGTGCGAACTCGTCAAGAAATTGGGAAAGAACGTCGAAAAAGTTTATTATTAATCACGAAATTAAGGATACCCCTTGCCAGGACAAGAGAAATGATTTAAGATGATAGAAAAGGATTGTTAAAAAAAAGGCAAAGTACCCGAAAGCATGGGCTTGTAAGCCCTTTTTGGCGCCTTTTGTCACAGCCCTTTTAGACGAAGGAAGAATGGAGCCTCTTGGCCTGCGGAGGGACCAGGACGTAGGATGAATGCCGTCAGCTTGTCCCCTATGTCTGATCTGCGTTTTCCAAAACGCCAATTGAGGGAGCAGGTGTAATTTCGAAAAGCGAGGATAGAAGCATGCAATACGATAATGACGCGAAACAACTAAAATATCAAGTGCTCACCCAGGTAGCGAAGTATACCTTTGAGGGAACATTGGATAAGCATATCCAGGAGATTCCGTATGACATTATCCCTGGCCCCGTGCCTACTTTCCGCTGCTGTATCTACCGCGAGCGGGAGATTATCCGCGAGCGTATCACCTCTGCACAGGGGGTCAGTCTTCCGGGCCAGGATGAACGGGGCATTGTCGGCGTTTTGCCGGCTGCCTGCGAGGGCTGTCCGATCAGCCGCTTTACGGTTACAGACAACTGCCAGAAATGTCTGGCGAAAAAATGCCAGGCGGCCTGTCCGTTTGGCGCGATTTCCATCACCGGCAAGGGCGCATACATCGACCCGGCCAAGTGCAAAGAGTGCGGACGCTGTGCGGCAGCCTGCCCGTACAATGCGATTTCCGATACCATGCGTCCCTGCATCCGCGCGTGCCCGGTCAATGCGATCAGCAAGGACGACTACAACCGCGCTTCTATCGATTACAGCCGCTGCATCAGCTGTGGCGCCTGCGTGGTCGGCTGCCCGTTCGGCGCGATCACGGACCGTTCGAACATTGTCGCGGTGATTGAGGCCCTCAAGAGCGGCGAGCCGGTCGTTGCCACCTTTGCCCCGGCAATCGAGGGCCACTTTGGCGACGCAAATGTCGGCCAGCTCAAGGCGGCGATCCGCAAGCTGGGCTTTACGGATGTCGTCGAGGTTTCCCTCGGCGCAGACGCCACGGCATGGCATGAAGCACAGGAGCTGAAGGAAGCGGTGGAATCCAACCGCAAGATGACCACTTCCTGCTGCCCGGCCTTTGTGGAGATGATTGAAAAGCATTTCCCGAAGCTGATTCCCAATATTTCCACGACCGGTTCCCCGATGACCCTGGTTTCGCGCTATATCAAAGCGAATAATCCGGGCGCCACGGTGGTCTTCATTGGGCCGTGCATTGCAAAGAAGCTGGAAGCCAAAAAGGTGGAGGACACGGCGGATTATGTCATCACCTTTGAGGAGCTGGCAGCGCTCTTTGAGGCCAAGGGGATCGACGTACACGAGGCTGCGGAAAACGAGCAGGATGGCAGCCGTCTGGGCAAGGGCTTTGCACAGAGCGGCGGCGTAGCTGCATCCGTCGCAGCGGTTCTGGACGATGAAAACTTCGAGATGCCGTTCTCCTGCATCAAATGCAACGGTGCGAAGGAATGCAAGAAGACCTTGATGATTATGAATGCCAACCGCCTCCAGGAGGACATCGTGGAGGGCATGGCGTGCGAAGGCGGCTGCGTAGCGGGTCCCGGCGGCGTGGAATCCATGCAGAAGCTTTTGAAGAATCGCGCCAAGCTGTTGGCAACCGCCGATAAGCGCGGCATCAAGGAGAACATTGAAGAGATTCACGACTTCTCCAAGATCAATATGGTGGTTCCACACAATGTGTGATCCTCTACCAGGGAAAAGATTTTGGAAGAGCAGCGGCGTCTGCATGGGCAGATGCAAATTGGGGTAAATTGAGGATAGGGGCGCTTGCGCCCATCAAGAAGGGGCGTGGTTCACGCCCCTTATCTTTTATACGGATGTTCAAGATGGATTGGAGAAAGGGGGCTGCGGCTTGGAAGCAGTCACAGCAGTACAGCTCACAAAGACATATGGCGAAGTCCAAGCAGTGCGGGATTTGACCCTCCATGTCCCACAGGGGGGCGTGTTTGGGCTTTTGGGGGCGCAGGGAGCAGGGAAGACAACGGTGATCCGCATGCTCTGCGGGCTCACAAAGCCGACCAGCGGCGAATGCAGCGTGTTGGGACGTTCCCCGGCAAAGGACCCGGCGGCCGTCCATGCCGTGTGCGGTGTGATGCTTGCAAGCGCCAGGCCATACGCCCATATGACGGGCCAGCAGAATTTGCTGTTTTTCGCACAGGCGGCGGGTATGGCGGAAAAAGCCGCCGAGCGCCGGGTATCGGAATTGATGAAGGATCTGGAGCTTTGGGAGGAACGGGAGAGGCCCGTATCGGAATACTCCACCGGAATGCTGCAAAAGCTTTCCCTGGCGCGCGCTTTGGTCAACTATCCCAGCGTCCTGCTGCTGGATGAACCCACGAGCGGCCTAGACTACGAATCGGCGCATGCATTGCATGCCCTGGTGAGCCAATTCGCCGCGCGCGAAGACACGACGGTCCTGCTCGGTACCTCCATGATGCACTATGCGCAGAGTATTTGTACCGCGTACGGTATTTTAGAGGGCGGGGAGCTGGTTGCCTCCGGCGATTTCCAGTCCCTTCGGGAAGCGGCCGGATGCCGGGCGCATGCGGAATTCCGGCTGAGCGGAGGGGAAAGCCTGGAAGGGTTCCGGCCGGATGAGACCCTGGCCACCGGTCTGTTGGAACACAACGGCTGGTGGCGCGCGGAATTGCGCGATGAGGAGGAGATGCCCCGCCTGTTGCGGAGCATTGTGGAACACGGCTATGACGTTTTGGAGGCCCGGCTGGTTGAGCCGACCTTGGAGGACGTTTATAAACGGACGTTGGAACAGCACCCGGGAAAGGAGGGAACGGCCGATGCTCACGCCGGCTGAACATGCACTGATCCGCAAGGACTTTCTGGAAATTTGGAGTTCCAAGATGGCGCGCGCCACCTTGATTGCCGTCCCCATTGGGCTGGTGGTTGTGGTGCCGGCGCTTTTCCTCGCGGCGGTCTGCCTGGTGCCGTTGGAACAAGCCGCTGGAATCCAGGAGATGCTTTCGCTCCTGCCTCCCCATTTACAGCATTATAACGCGCAGCAGGGATTGTTCTATCTCCTAACCAATACGCTGTTTCCTTTGTTTTTCCTGATGGTCCCGTTGATGGCGTCCGCGGTCTCTGCATCCTGCATTTTTGCAGGGGAAAAAGAGCGCAGGACCATTGAAACGCTGTTGCTCACGCCGCTGCGGGTGCGCCAGATCTTCCGCGCGAAACTGGCGTGCTGCCTGTCTTTATCGTTCGTCACCACTGCCATCTCCTTTGGCGCATTTACGATCGTTGCCTCCGTCGGGGATATTATGCTGGGGATGTCCTTCTTTTTGAATTGGTCCTGGCTGGTGATCATTTTGTTGCTTTCTCCGGGCTTGATGGTGTTTGGGGCGGTGTTTATGGTGTTTGCGTTCAACCGGACCAGCAGCCGTATCGAGTCCTTCCAGACCGTCGCCTATGTTGCGCTGCCCTTTCTTCTGTTGTACATCGCCCCGTTTACCGGGTTGTTCCGCGTAAATGCTACGGTCTTATTGCTGGCAGCAGCGGTTGTGTGGCTGTGCGACCTTTTCCTCTGGATTTACGACCGGCGCACCTTCCTGCCCGAAAAATTTTTAAACGCGCCCTTGGAAGATTGAAAAAGTGTGCTGCTTGTTTTATCGGACGGAATCGCTTATAATAAGAATGGAACGATTTACAAAGATTTTATGGGGTTAAGAACCGCTGGCTGAATGGATGGGGTGATTGTGTGCCAGCAGATTTGCATTGTCATACAAAGATGTCCGACGGTTCCGTGGGGATTGACGAGCTGGTGCAGTTGGCAAAGCGATCCGGGCTTTCTGCGATCGCCGTGACGGACCACGATACCTTTTCAGGGGCGCTGCGCGCCAAGAGTTATGGGGACCGGATCGGGATGGAGGTGCTGCCGGGGGCGGAGTTTTCCTGCATGGACCCGGCGACCGGCCGGAAAGCGCATGTTTTATGTTATGGGAATGTCCGCGTGCACCGGTTAGAGGGACTTTGTAAAAAAATTGGGGACAACCGCCGGAGATCCGTGAGCGTGTCCCTGCAAAAGGTGATGCGGCTGTATCCCATTACCATGGATATGGTGGTACAGCGTGCCCATGGGAGCAGCAATATTTTTAAGCAACATATTATGCACGCATTGATTGACGCGGGCTATGCGGATTCCTTTTATGGGGCCGTCTATGAAAAATTATTCCGCCCGCGGACCGGCTTTGCCTATTGTAAGACGGAGTACCCGGATGTACATGACGTCATCGCCCAGATTCACGATGCGGGCGGGATCGCGGTGTTGGCGCACCCGGGGATTTACGACAGCTACGACCTATTGGAGCAGCTGGCGCGCGACCATGAAATCGAGGGCGTGGAGGTCTGGCATACACGCAACCGCGAGGGCGATGCGGAGCGGTTTATGCAGATTGCCACGCAATACCATCTGATTATGACCGGGGGCACGGACTTCCATGGGATGTACAGCAAAGTGACGCATCCCTTGGGAACCTGCACCACACCGGACGATCAGCTTACCCTGCTGAAAAAATTGCGGGTGGAATAGAAGACCCATATAGGAGGAAATACAGGATGGAATATCGTTATAAGACGCGCGGCGTCTGTTCGTCGGAGATTTTGCTCGAGCTGGATGGAGACGTTGTAAAATCGGCCAAATTTACCGGCGGCTGCAATGGGAATTTGAAGGGGATTTGTTCCTTGATCGCAGGAATGAAGGTGGACGATGTCATCGCACGGTGCAAGGGCATCCGGTGCGGCTTTAAGCCGACCTCGTGCCCGGATCAATTGGCCAATGCCCTGACGCAGGCGAAAGAGCAGCAAAAAAAATGAGGGCCTGTCCCATTGGGACAGGGGGAAAAGGGGCTGCAGGTTGCAGCCCCTTTTCGCGCGGAAATTAGCAGCAGCTGTTGCCACAGCCGTTGTCGCAGCCGCAGCCACAACCGTTGTTGTTGGAGTAGCCATAGCCGTTACCGCCGCAGCAGCACAGGAGAATGATGATGAGGATGATGATCCAAGAGCATCCGCAGCCACCTAAGAAGTTGTTGTTACACATAATTGTTTGCCTCCTTTCGAATTACAGTATAGTATATTGCGGGAGGCCAAAAGGTGTTACAACCAAAATCGGCGCGGGAGGATTCTCCGATAAATATTCCTGTGTACAGATGTATATAGATGAAGAACGGGCGTGCGGAACCAGGGGGTACAACTGCACGCAAGGGATATAGACCCTGTTGATTGGAGGAATGTTTTATGACGCCACATCGTCAGGAAGAAGCAAAAAAAAGGGTACCGGCCCATGTGCGGGTTGTGGTAGACGTCCACTGCCCTGTGTGCGGCGCCTCTTTTGACGACATTGTCCGCAGCGGCCGGGCCGGCTGTGCGGAGTGTTACCACACCTTCTCCGACCGGTTAAAGCCGGTGATCGAGCGCATCCACGGGGAAGCAGTGCATCGCGGGAAGGTGCCGGGGGCAAACCTGCCGCAGCCGCGTCAAAGCAGCCAGTTGGTTGTGAAGAGGCGCGCGCTGCGGGAGGCAATCGACACACAGAATTTTGAGTACGCAGCCGCATTGCGCGATCAGATCAAGGCGTTGGAAGAAGGAGGCGGCCGCCATGCATAAGTGGTATCAGGAGGCGGGAGAGCAAAACGACGTTGTCATCAGCACGCGCGTCCGCCTGGCGCGCAGTTTGCCGGGGTATCCGTATCCGAAGCGGATGAATGCCGCCGGACGGCAGCAGGTGGAGCAGATGATCTATGAGGCGGCGACCAACGAAAACGCTGCGGTGGGGCATCAGTTCGCCTATTGGCGCATGGAGGACATCGGCCGGACCGACGGCCTTTCCTTGGCGGAACGACGCCTTGTCCAGCCGGACTTTCCTGCGGATCGCATGGGCGGGCTCCTGGTCACCCAAGACGAGAGCCTTTCCTTGTTGGTTAACGGCGAGGACCATCTGCGCATCCAGGTGTTCCGGGCCGGGATGGAGCTGGAAAGCGCCTATGCAGAGGCAGACCATTTGGACACCATCTTGGATAAAGAGTTGCACTTTGCCTTTGACCCGAAGCTCGGCTATTTGACGCAAGACCCCGCGAACTTAGGCACAGGAATGCGGGCCTCCGTATTGCTGCACCTCCCGGCGCTGCATGAAAGCGGTTCGATCGGTCGGATTGCGGCGGGATTGGCGAAGCTGGGCCTTGTGTTGGAGGAGGAACCCTTCGACCCATCCAACGAAGAGGAACAGACCTCGCGGTACCTGCTCTCCAACCGGTTGACCTTGGGGCTGAACGAGGAAGAGGCCCTGCGCAACCTCAAGAGTATTGCGCAGCAGCTTTTGGTGCAGGAGCGCACAGCGCGCCTTTCCCTGGCGGAAAAGCTGGAGATGCAGGACGCCGTAAGCCGGGCGCTTGGAGTCCTGCAAAGTGCGAAGATGTTGGGGGAACAGGAGCTTCCAGACCTGCTGTACCGTGTACGTTTGGGAATTGCAGCTGGGCTGATTTCCGGCGTTGGTGTGGAAAAGATCGACGCCCTGCTGATGGAATTGCAGCCTGCAACCCTGACGTTGGCCTGCGGCCGGCGGTTGAGCCAATCCCAGCGGGACGGCCTGCGCGCAGAAGTGGTGCAGCGTGTCCTTGGATAAAGAGAGGACGGAATGGTTCTGCGAAGGATACCGCATAAATGATAGAACTAGGATGTCCAATTTTGGAAAGAAGGGGACGTTATGACACATCCATCCATTCATCAAACAGAGTTGGCCGCTGCACTGTTCGACCTAGTGGGAGGGCCTGTCCCGCACCCATATGAACAAGAGGAGGAAGCTAGGGCGCTGGCGAAACAGTTGGGAGACCGGTCCAAGGTGCTATTAAAAGTAATCGAGCTCTGCAAAACCCCCACTACACCAGAACAGCTTTATTTGACAGCGCGTGCCTATAGTTTCCTAGGGGGCCCGTATGCAGGAGAGACGGAGCGCTATGCAACTGCCTATCTGTCCACAGACGGTTGGAAGGGGCTACCGCAGCGAACTGTTGAGGAAGAAGGAATTTTGATTAATCAAGCAGCGGCAAACCGGGCCTGCATTGTGTCCGATCTTGCGGCTGCGGAGGAACATCTCGGCAAATTGGAGGCTGCAATTTCGCACTATTTGGAGGCATACCGTTTGGAACCATCTCAGGCTATGTATGCAATCAAGGCGGCAGATGGGATGGCCCAGCGGGGACGGAAAGAGGAGGCGTTGGCGTTCCTGCGGCAACAAAAGAAAAGCCGCTATTATACGCCGGTGGACCGTCCCGGCAGATGGGGCGCGGCGGGCCGCAATGCTACGTTCCAAGAATTGTTAAACGCGCATATTTTGAAATTAGAAGCCAAGTGATCTTGAGCAGTTCAAATGTAAAAAAGCGTTGGTACTACGGAGAAATCCATAGTACCAACGCTTTTTTGTTGAAAGAAACAGAGACCTCTTTTTAGCGGGGACGAGTTCCTTGCCGCCGCCCACAGTGGCTGTGGGCAGGGGTATCCATCCTTCTTAAAGAATATAACCGATCTTTTTCATCACTTTGCGCAGGGTGCGGAGGGAGATGGCCAACGCCTTTTCCGCGCTCGCACGATAACACTGTTCCAGATAATCCTTGTTTTTGCTGTAGTCGGCATAGCGCTCCTGGATGGGACGCAGATGCTCCACGACCGCTTCCCCGACAGCGGCCTTGAAATCGCCGTAGCCCTTGCCGTCGAATTCGCGTTCGATCTCGTCGAAGGAACGGCCGGTGACCGCGGAATAAATCCCCATCAGGTTGTTTACGCCGTCCTTGCCCTCGGCATAGCGCACGCAGGCGTCGCTATCCGTCACTGCGCGCTTGAATTTGCGCATGATGTCCTCCGGCTTATCCAACAGCGCAATGCAGCCGTTGGCGTTTTCGTCGGATTTGCTCATCTTCTTGGTCGGGTCCTGTAGGGACATGATGCGCGCGCCGTTTTTCGGGATGTACGCATCCGGCACCACAAAGGTGGGGCTGTACAAACCGTTGAAGCGCTCCGCAATGTTGCGGGTCAGCTCCAAATGCTGCTTCTGATCCGCACCGACCGGGACCAGGTCCGCTTGGTAAAGGAGGATATCCGCAGCCATCAGCGCCGGATAGGTGAACAGGCCCGCATTGATGTTGTCCGCGTGTTTGGCGGATTTATCCTTAAACTGCGTCATGCGGGAGAGCTCGCCAAACTGGGTGTAACAGTTCAGAATCCACGCCAATTCCGCATGCGTATGGACATGGCTTTGCATGAAGAACAGGCTCTTGTTTACGTCGATCCCGCAGGCCAGTAACAGGGCGTAGGCCTCCAGGATGTTGCGGCGGAATTTTGCCGGCTCCTGCCGCACGGTGATGGTGTGCAGGTCCGCCAGGGCAAAGATACAGTCGAAGTCGTCCTGCAAAGCGACCCAGTTTTTCAGCGCGCCGAGGTAGTTGCCCAGGGTGATGGTGCCGCTGGGCTGGATCGCGCTGAATATGACCTTTTTGCGTTCGGCCGTTTGATTTTCCATGGGAAGCACCCTCCTTACAGGACGTCCTTGGCCAGCTGGCCGAGGAGTTCAATGCCTCGGACAAGCTGCTCGTCGGTCGGCGTGGAATAGTTGATGCGGAAGCTCTGGCAGGGTTCGCTCTCGTCGGTCAGGAACGCATTGCCCGGGACGACGCAGACCTTGCGCAAAACCGCCTCCTTGCAGAACGCGGGCATATCGACCCCGTCCGGCAGCGTGCACCACATGAAGAGGCCGCCCTCAAACGGATTGTAGGTGATTTTATTCGGGACGAGGCACTCGTCCAGCTTGCGCAGCGCCAGTGCGGATTTCACACGGTAAAGCTCGCGCAGGTGGGCAAGGTGCGCCTCATAGTCGTATTTGGTCATGAATTCATGGCAGATGATCTGGCTCCACATATTGGTGTGGACGTCCGCACCCTGCTTGCAGACCACCAGCTTTTGCAGGAGCGGTTTCGGCGCAATGGCGTATCCGACACGCATGCCGGGGGAGATCACCTTGCTGAAGGTACCCACATAGATCACAATGCCGTCCTCGTCCATGGACTTGATGCACGGGATGTACTCGCCCTTGATGCGGATGTCGCCATAGGGGTTGTCCTCCAGGATCATCACGCCGTACTGCTTTGCCAATGCATAGAGCTGTTTGCGCTTCTCCAGGCTCATGGTGATACCCGAGGGGTTCTGGAAGTTCGGGATGGTATAGATGAATTTGGCGCGGGGCTCCTCTTTGAGGGCGCGTTCCAGCTCGTTCATATCCATGCCGTCGCTCTCCATGGGAACGCCGCGCAAACGGGCGTTGTAGGAGCGGAAGGTATTCAGGGAGCCGATGAAGCTCGGGGCCTCGCAGATCACCACATCCCCCTCGTTGCACAGGGATTTTGTGGTGAGGTCCATCACCTGCTGCGCGCCGGAGGTGATGAGGATGTCGTCAAAGTCGCGGCCAACTTGGTGCTTTTCTTTCATATAAGCGGTCAGGTGTTGGCGCAACGGGAGGTATCCCTCGGTCAATCCATACTGTAACACGTCTACCGGGCGCTCCGCCATGATGCGGGCGGAGATTTCAGCAACCTCTTTGACGGGGAACGCTTCCGGGGCGGGGTTGCCGGCAGAGAGGGAAACCACGGTCGGGTCCGCCGCATACTTAAAGATTTCGCGAATCGCAGACGGCTTGAGGGTCTGCACGCGGTCGGAAATTTTGTATTCCATGACGCAAGTTCCTTTCGTTTAATAAATTCATATTCAGTTTACCACATTTTGCGCATAACGTCCAGCGTGGGCGGGGCATAGGCGTTGAAAGATGCTCGAAAGGGGGCCGAAACGTGCGAAAAGAGGGGAAGATTTGGAAATGGTTTTGTTTCTGGAGGATAGCTTGCAGGAGGAAGGCGGCTTGCATCAGGGAAACTGCGACCGGAGCTTCCAAAATATTACACGAAGTTATGACAAAACTTTCCATATACTTATTGTATAATGTTCCCGTAAACCCTTTTCGATGCCTGGATGCATGTTCGCTCTAAAAGGTGGACAAGCACGAAATCATAGAAGGAGAGCGATGGGAATGGCAAAGGAAAAAGTAGCAGCGCAGGTCCCGGAGGGACAGGCCCCGCCAATCTCCAACCGGCGTGTGGACTTGGAAAACTGGCTGGCGGCCCTTTTGCCGGGGATGCGGGCCGTTGCACGGCAGGCGGTGTTCTTTGTTGTAGGGTTGCTGTGCGCGCGCGGTGTGGTGTTTGGAAAATATGCCCCCTTTGGCGTGGCAGCGGTGGCCGCCATGCCGTACCATTCCATGTGGAGCACCGTGTTGGGATGCGCGGTTGGGTATCTTTTGCCGTCGCAGGTATCGGTGCCCGTCCATTACATTGCGGCCATTCTCGCCGCTGCCGCCATCCGTTGGACGATGAACGACCTGGTGCGCGTGCGCCAGCATCCTGCCTTTGCCCCCATGACAGCCTTTTTGCCCATGCTCTGCACCGGGATGGCGTTGGCGTTTGTAAATGGATCCACGCCCTCGGGGACGGCGATGTATGTGGCGGAATCGCTTCTGGCGGGCGGCGCAGCCTACTTTTTTGCGCATGCGGGCACAGCGCTTGGTTCCCGCAGGGGCGCCTCCGGGATGAGCGGGCAGGAGATTGCATGCACGCTCCTATCCCTGGGAATCCTGCTACTGGCCTTTGCCGATCTGACCATCGGCAGCATCTCACTGGGGCATATTGCGGCCGTATTGGGGATTTTGTTCGCCGCACGCTATGGGGGCGTAGCGGGCGGGGGCATCGCCGGAATCGCAGCGGGGACCCTGTTCAGCCTGGGGACGACAGGGCTGAATTATGTCTCCGGCGCATATGCGCTGGGAGGGCTGATGGCGGGCGTGTTTTCCCCCGTCGGGCGGCTGGCCTCGGCTGCGGCATTTGTTGTGGCGAACGGCGTCGCGTCGCTCCAGGTGGGAAACCAGGCTGCCGTGATCAGCGGGCTATATGAAGTCATGGCGGCGTCTGTCCTCTATATCGCGCTCCCCAAGGGAATGGGAAGCAAACTGGTGGGGCTGTTCTCCAGCGGGGACGACCATTCCCGGTCGGACGGCCTGCGCCGCTCCGTCATCATGAAGCTGGACTATGCGGCAAAGGCATTGGGCGGCGTGTCCGAGTCGGTGGAGGAGGTCAGCCGGAAGCTTGGCGCAGCGTGTGCACCGGACATCAACGGCGTGTATAAAAAGGCGATCGACGAAGTGTGCATGGGATGTGGGCTCAAGATTTACTGCTGGGAGCGCAATTATGGCGACAGCATGAACGCCTTTAACGACTTGACGGCCCGCCTGCGCACGCGCGGGCGGATCGACCGCACAGATTTCAGCCCGCATTTTGCAACGCATTGCAGCCGTTTAAACGATATGGTGGAATGCGTGAACCGGAATTACGAGGCGTTTACTGTGCGCCAGGCGGCGGAGGGCCGCATCGCGCAGGTGCGCAATATGGTGGCCAATCAGTTTACAACCACCAGCCGGATGCTGGAGGACATGGCCAGCGAAATGGAGCTCTTTGAACGCTTTGATTTCGCCGCTGCGCAGCAGGTTTCAGAGGTCCTGCGGGCCGCCGGTGTGACACCCATCGAGGTGAGCTGCCGGGTGGATCAATTCAACCGCATGTCGATTGAGATTGAGGCCATGCAGGTGGAGCGGATGCGTCTGAACCGCGGCGCGGTGGTGAAGGAGATTTCCCGCGCGTGTGGCCGGCTGTTTGAGACGCCCTGTATCAGCACGGCGCAGGGGAAATGCCGGGTGCAGATGAGCGAGCGTCCGGTGTACCGTGTACAGACCGGATGTTACCAGCATGTGTGCGGGGACGGTCAGCTCTGCGGGGATAGTTACGCATGCTTCAACGACGGCAGCGGCCGTCAAGTGGCGATTATCAGCGATGGGATGGGATCGGGCGGACGGGCTGCGGTGGATGGCGCGATGGCGAGCGGCATCTTCTCGCAGCTCGTAAAGGCCGGCATCGGATTTGATACCGCATTAAAAATCGTCAATTCCGCTTTGGTGGTTAAAAGCGGGGACGAGTCCCTTGCGACGATCGATGTGGCGGTCTTGGATCTGTTCAGCGGATGCGTCGAGCTGCGCAAGGCGGGCGCGCCGGTTACGATCCTGCGGCAGGATGGACAAGCCAAACGCATCGACGCCCCTTCACTGCCGGTCGGCATTTTAAACGACGCCCATTTTGCAAAGGCGGACGCGGTGCTCAGGGACGGCGACCTGGTGGTCCTGCTGAGCGACGGCGCGCTCGCCGCCGGGGACGATTGGCTGTGCGAGACGGTGGAACAGTGGCAGGGCCTTTCGCCGCAGGATCTCGCGGAGGAACTGGTGGCGGAAGCGGTGGCAAGGCGTTCGGACGGCCACGACGACGATGTGACAGTCCTGGTGCTGCGCATGACCACACCCCAGCCAATCCCCAAGGACGAGGACGAAGAAAAGGCCGGGTAAAAAGATTTAAATAGAGAAAAAGAGCTGTAGGGAACCTTTCCTACAGCTCTTTTTAAAACCCATCCGCATGGAGTTTATTCTTGAAATTCTTTGCGCAAAACCTCATGGGGCGGCTCGATTTCCTTTGCAATCGTGTGTTCCGTCAATTCGGACAGCAGTTTAATCTTCTGGTTGAGAATCGGCCGCATACAATTGGGGACATGCTCCTGGTGTGCCCGGTGGATGGCCACACATTCTTTGCAATTCCCATGGTAGCGGCAGGCCTTTTGGCAGGGGCAATGGTCTTTGTCTTTGTATTCCTCCCGGAATGCGGCTGCAAATTCTTCCTGCAATTTTAAGCCTTCTTGCCGGTTGCCCTTGTGAAATTCAGCCATAGCGTCCAATTCTTTTTGATTTCCCTCGATTTTCATCTTGTCATCCCCTTTTGCAAATATAAATCGGCGCCCTAAGATCAAACTTGTTTCAGAACCGCAGGACGGTTGTCCCTTGAAAAGAGGCGCTCTCTTTTGGAAAGGACACGCGCATCTTGAGGAAAAGGAGTTTCAGAGAAGCATTTTAAGAAATCTGTGGGTCGGGCTTCTTTGCTTCCTCCTCATAGGTGGTGATATAGCGCCGCACACGGAAATGCGCCCCTGTCTGCTTGCAGAGCGCTTCACAGGCGGCAAGTTCCTCCTTGGGGGTTCCATTGTCCACCACCGTCATATCGACCTCCGGCACATATTGTACCACGTCTTTTGTGAAGGTTAAGATGGCGGGCAAGGCGTCCAGACCGTATTTGGGATGGCAAAGCTCTACGTATTTCTCCGGGGTGGAAGCATTCAGGCTGACCGAAACGGCGTCCACCAAGCCTTGGAAGGACTTTGCCGTACTCCGGCCGTTGATGAGGTCGGACAGGCCGTTGGTATTGACCCGGATGGGGATGTCCCGGATGCCGCGGACTTTATTGCAAACCCAAAGAAGGTCGTCGAGGCGGCAGGTCGGTTCGCCGTAGCCGCAAAAGACCAGTTCGCGGTATTGGCTGAGATCGTGCTGGGCAAGAGCGGCCATGATCTCCGTCTGTGTCGGTTCGCGCTCCAGCCATAAGTTGTCCCCGGTTCCGACGCTTTTGCTGTGGGTGCGGATGCAGAAGTCGCAGGCGCACGGGCAGCGGTTTGTGATGTTTAAATATAGGGTGTGCCCCAATACATAGGCGATATTGTCATAGAAATCGCTCATACGGAAGCCTCCTCCAAAGGAATTCCAAACAGGCGTGACGCATTCTGCTGCGTTGCTTTGAGCAGCTCTTCCACGGGCATCTGGCGGATCTCCGCAATGCGTTCCGCAGTTTTGGCGATCATGGAGGAGTCGCAGCGCTTTCCGCGGTAGGGGACGGGCGCCATATAGGGCGCGTCGGTCTCCAGCAGAAGGTGGTCCAGCGGGACCGCCGCGGCGACCTCCACCGGCACGCGCGCGTTTTTGAACGTGACCGCGCCGCCCAGCCCGATGTACATCCCCAGGCGGACCACTTCGCGCATCATCTCCACGCTGCCGGAAAAGCAATGGACAACCCCTTTGGGACGGTGTTTGCACAGCAATTCCATCGTGTCCCCGTGTGCATCGCGGTCGTGGACAATGACGGGAAACCCTCTGCGGTTGGCGAGTGCGAGCTGCTTGGCAAACCATTCCCGCTGGACCTCGCGGGGCGCGTTGTCTTCAAAGTGATAATCCAAGCCGATCTCACCGACTGCGACGACCTTGGGCGCGTCCAAAAGGGTTCCCACTTCGTTCAATGCCTCGTCTGGGGTGTCGTTTACACATTCAGGGTGGATTCCCACCCCTGCATAGATATAGGGATATGCTGCCGCCAACGCCACGGCGTCGCGGCAGCCCTGCAAATCCGCGCCCACGTTGACAATCCGGCATATACCCTGCGCGGGGAGATTCCGAAGAATCTCCCCGCGGTCTTGGTCAAATGCCTCGTCGTCGTAATGTGCGTGTGAATCAAAAATCAGACGTTCCATACATAGAATCCCTCATCAATGGATGCGGGAGCCGGCCGGGACGCCATCCACAAAGATCACCCGGACGCTGTCCTCGCTCTCGTCCGCGGCCAAGATCATGCCCTGGCTTTCCACGCCGCAGAGCGTAGCCGGCTTGAGGTTTGCCACCAAAATCACGCTGCGGCCGATCAGATCCTCCGGCTTGTACCAGGCGGCAATGCCGGAAGCGACCACGCGCTCCCCTTCGCCGTCGTCCAGTGTGAGCTTCAGGAGCTTCTTTGCGCGTTTGATCGGCTCGCAAGCCTTGACCTTTGCCACGCGCAGCTCCACTTTCTCGAATGTGTCGATCCCAATTTGTGCTAAGCCCTCAATGTGCTTTTTCTCGGGCTCTGCGCGATTGGGGAGTAGTTTGTTCAACTCTTCGATTTCCTTCTCCACGTCGATGCGCGGGAACAGGGTCTCCCCTTTGGTGACCACGGCGGTCGGCGGGAGCAAGCCCCACTTGGAGGAGGACTCGTAGGTGAGAACTTCCGGAATAGCGCCGATCTGCTGCTGAATCTTCGGAGCGGTTTCCGGCATGAACGGAGCGATCAAAATCGAAATGATACGCAGCGTTTCACAGAGGTTGTACAAGACGGTCGCCAGGCGCGCGCGCTTCGTAGCGTCCTTGCCCAAAGCCCACGGCATGGTTTCGTCGATGTATTTATTGGCGCGGGCGATCAGCTTCCAGATCTCACCCAGCGCGTTGGAGAATTGATACTTGTCGATCGCGGCGTCGCATTTGCCGCGCAGCATGGAAGCCAGCGTGATCAGCTCGCCGTCCGGCGCCGCAGCGCAGCGCTCGCGGGGAAGCGCGCCGCCGAAGTATTTTTCCACCATCGCCGTGGTGCGGGAGAGCAGGTTGCCCAGGTCGTTCGCCAAGTCGGAATTGATGCGGTTGATGAGCGCCTCATTGGTAAAGACGCCGTCCGCGCCAAAGGGGATTTCACGCAAGAGGAAGTACCGGATGGCGTCAACGCCATAGCGCTCGCAAAGGATGAGCGGGTCCACCACATTGCCCTTGGACTTGCTCATCTTGGTGCCGTCGCCAAACAGCAGCCAGCCGTGGCCGTAAACCTGCTTTGGCAGGGGTAGATCCAAGGCCATCAGCATGGCGGGCCAAATGATGGTGTGGAAACGCACGATCTCCTTGCCGACAAAATGGACGTCGGCCGGCCAAAACTTGCGGTACATCAAGTCGTTGCCGGAGCTATAACCTAATGCCGTGATATAGTTGGTCAGCGCGTCCAACCAGACATAGATCACATGATCCGGGTCAAAGTCCACGGGGATACCCCAGGAAAAGCTGGTGCGCGTGACGCACAGGTCATCCAAGCCTTGTTTGATGAAATTGATCATCTCATTCTTGCGGCTTTCCGGCTGGATGAATTCCGGGCGTTCCTCATAGAGCTTCAGGAGACGGTCGCCGTATTTGGAAAGACGGAAGAAATAGGCCTCTTCCTCCGCCCATTTGACCTCGCGGCCGCAGTCCGGGCACTTGCCATCCTTGAGCTGAGTCTCCGTCCAGAAGGATTCGCAGGGGGTGCAATACCAGCCTTCGTATTTGCCCTTATAAATTTCCCCTTTTTCATAGAGGGCACGGAAAATTTTCTGGACCGCGCGCATATGATATTCATCCGTCGTGCGGATGAAGCGGTCGTTGCTGATGTTGAGAAGTTTCCAGAGGCTCTGGAAGCCTGCGACGATCTTATCCACATATTCTTTTGGGGTAACGCCTGCTTCCGCAGCCTTTAATTCGATCTTCTGGCCATGCTCGTCCGTTCCGGTCAAAAACATCACGTCATATCCCTGAAGACGCTTATAGCGGGCAATGGCGTCGCTCGCCACGGTGCAATAGCTGTGGCCGATATGCGCCTTACCGGATGGATAGTAAATTGGCGTGGTGATATAAAACGTTTTTCTCTCCATGTCATTTCGCTCCTACTGTTCAGTCTACACATTTCCCGCGCGATGACCATATCGGCCGGGAAAATATGCAAAAACATTCTCCATATAGAGGTTGCCTTGCATGATATAACATCCATATTATACTCATTTTAACGAGGGTTTTCAATCGCATAAAGAAATACAGGTCGAATGTGAAAGATTTTAACGGCAATTCACAAAAAAAATACGCTTCGAGGGGACTTGCCTTTCTCGAAGCGTATTTTCGATAAGCGGAGGAAAGATTACAATCCGGCATTATCCGTGCCACTAGTACCATAGAGGAATTCCCGCAGCAGGCGGCAGTTTTCCGGAAGGTCGGGCACAAGCACCATGCCGCTGCCCTGGATTGTCTGATCCTCATAGGCGTTTGGATTGGGGACGGCCATGGTTTCCATCTCATAATTCATAATGGATGGGGCCATCGCAGCCAAGGCGAGCAGATCCCCGTCGCTGAGGTTGGTTTCTACATAGGGCAGGTAGTCATACATCAATTTGCTGAATTCCACAGGGTTGAGTTCCTTCATGCGGGCAATCATCGCTTCGACAACCTGGCGTTGGCGGCCAGTGCGCCCAAAATCGCTGTCGGTTGCACGGATGCGGGCGTAGTACAGGGCGAGGCGGCCATCCAGGTGGTTGACGCCTTCGTGCAAATTGCTGCCCATATTCCGGTTTTCCTCGGCTGCGACTTCGGCCGACATATCGATATCGATGCCGCCCATCTTATCGATAATCGCTTCGAAATTTTCAAAATTTACCGAGACATACTTGTCGATATTCACACGGAAGTTGTTTTCAATGGTCTGCATGGTTAAAGCTGGGCCGCCGTTGGCATAGGCGGCGTTCAGTTTGGTCTTTCCGACGGTTGGGATTTCGAGATAGAGGTCGCGCAGGAAGGAGACCAGACGGAGCTTTTGGGTCCCGTTGTCGATGGAAACCAACATCGTGGTGTCGGAACGGTGGCTGTTCCCATCGTCCCCATTGTCCGCGCCGATCAATAGAATATTGGTGACCCCGTCTTTGGAAATCACATCCCATGTGGGGGCGGCTTCGGGCTGTTCCACATATTGGGAGGTGTCCACCCCTGGACGGTTGAGACGGCTCACCATCACGCCGGCATACGCGACGACCCCCAGCACAAGCACAAGCGCTACAGAAAAAACTGTGGCAAGGACCCGGTGCCCTCCACGCTTCTTTTTGCGCCGGCGGTCCGCTTTCCGGCTTTTGGCGCTCTTGACAGCGGCCCGCTTATTGCTGCTGGAATAAATATCGCGGTCAACGTAATTGTACCGGTCGATTTCTCCTCGATACTGCCGGGGCCCTTTGCTGCTGGAATAAATATCGCGTGAACCGGATCGCGTATACGTATTTCGTTTGTCCATTTTGTCACTCCTCATCCAATTAACACGGCTTGTCCTCATCAATAAGAATACAAATCAAAAGGGCCCAATTTGGCATCCTCGCTCTATTCTATTGCATTCGGCATGGCATGTCAATCATTTCTGGGCGGGTGGAATTTCTTTCCTTGGACAGGTCTTGCTTTTTTACAGGCATTTTAACTTAGAATTCAGAATATCGTAACAAATTTTGAAAGAACAACGGGTATAATAAAATGCTATAGCAACTCATTATCATGGAACAGGAGGAAAACGCCATGCGGACAACGGGGAAGAAAAAAAGCCGCGCAGATACGCGGAAGCTTTTCATTCGGATTGTGGCATTGGGATGCGCACTGTTGATTGCAGGTTCCGCCTTATTGATGGCGTTCCTGTGAGATTGCAGAAGGAAAAGGAGGGTTTGTAATGGTAGGAAAAGCGACAAAGGAAGCCACGCTGTCGGTCCTTGGGATGAAGTGTGAGCATTGCGCGGCCAACTTGGAGAATGCGCTTTTGAAGGCGGATGGGATCGAAAAGGCAAAGGTGAGTTTTGCAACAAAAACCGCCCAGGTTGCCTATGACGAGTCGAAAATCGACCTGTCCGGCATTTCCAACGTGGTCAGCGACGCCGGTTATCAGGTCGGCGATTGATAGAGGCAAACAGATTCAAATTTGAAAGATCCCGCTGGAAGGAATGTCCGGCGGGATCTTTTTTCGTTTATCGTTTTCTCTTTTTGTCCGACTATACTCCGGTAGATTTCGAAAATTCCTTTGGCTTTTACACTGGCGCTTAAAAGCAGTCTTCGAAGCCGGACGGTTTCCGCTTGAAAGGCGCCATGTGGACAGGTGTCAACGGCTATGCTACAATGAACGCACAGACAATCGAATTCTGCTGGGAGATAGGAGAATGGATTTTCGAACCTTAGAAGAAGCCCATCAAACATGGCAAGAGATTCGGGTGATTGGAAGAACCATCGAACGCAAGGGTAAAAAATATCACATGGTTGGCATGACCCTGGCGGACGAAGCAAAGCTCTATATCTTGGAACCATATGAGGAATCCGAACATGGGCGGCGTCGGAGAAAGGGAATCCGGAATCATAGAAGAATCCTCAAGGAGCAGGGAAACCCGGATGTTTGCTATTTGCACTGTAGCGACATCTATTTGGGCAAGGAGCGGTTACAGGTGCAAGGGGGCTCGAGCGGCCCTTTGATGGATTCTTTCCTGGATTACGGCAATGTCCAACTCTTCCTTGCTATGATGAGCGCCGGCTGGGTGGTCCCCGAATGGCTCAAGCACATGGCATGGGAGCGTTTGCAGCTGGTCACCCTGGAGATTGCGGATCGGCAGACGTTGCCAAACGTTTCCGAGAAAACGCCGGTCACCATCCGGCACAGGCCGGACCCCATCCAGCATATCCTGGAAAAAACCGTCACGTTAACGGTGGGGAAAAGCCGCTCGTTCCGTTTCTTGGACCATTCCGGAGATTCAGTAGCGTGTTATATCAATCGTGTTACGTTGATCGATGTATGGAACGAGTTGGAAGAACAATTCAACCATCCGCGATATACGGAGGGCCTTTCACCGGAACAATTGCGGCAGGTCAAACGCAATTGCTTTGAAGCCTTGGAACAAAGCTGTCCAAAGGGAATGTGTTATGTCGGGATTGAATACGAATGCAGCAAGGATATGAGTCTGCAATTCTATTCCAAGGAATATTTGAGATCCCGCCCGGAAGAACACAGGGGGAGTTCTGCTTTGCTGGGGATGAGATTAAAACCGGATCGGGCAACGGGAACGCACGGCCTTCCGCTCCGGGGGAGTGTGATCGAGACAGCGGTCCCGCCGGACACCGTAAAGATTCCTGCGGAGTTGTTTTTTGCCTTTGAAAAAGTCGAAGAATGGGAGGAACAGGTATAGGGATGTTCCATTCCTGGCCACTATAAAAATAGGCATCCCGTTCTCTTTTGGTAAGACCAGGCAATGGAGTTATATCCGGGAAAAGGAAACAGATAAAAACCGGCGGCCAGCCCCAAATGAACTGCACCCCATTTGTTAGACAGTATGATATACTGAATAACAAGTGGGGTGC
>ERZ894229.161-NODE-161-length-69395-cov-17.1877_pt1 | contig 69395 bp, 65 predicted proteins | sample MGYA00380295_ERZ894229 | MGnify/ENA primary metagenome ERZ894229 (study PRJEB32331, sample SAMN06328479) | human gut metagenome | biome: human gut microbiome; feature: stool | host: Homo sapiens | collected 2014-09-17 ... | reverse complement strand
ATTCCCAGATGTTCCAGCAGCACCTTCACGCCAATCAGAATCAGCACTACGCCGCCTGCGATCTGCGCCGGCTTCTGCCAACGCAATCCGAATGCGCGGCCGATATACAGTCCCGCGGCGGAGAACAGGCCGGTGGTCACGCCAATGATGATTACGGAAATCCAAATGTTGAGCGTCATGAAGGCGAAGCTCACGCCGACCGCAAACGCGTCGATGCTGCATGCCACGGCGAGCGGCAGCATGTGGCGCCAATCGAATTCCGCAGTCTCCTTGGCGTTCTCTTCATCCTCGCCGAACGCTTCGCGCACCATGTTGCCGCCAATCAGGGCGAGCAGTCCGAAAATGATCCAATGGTCCACGGCGGTGACGTATTTACTGAAGGTGGAGGCCGCAAAATAGCCGAGTAGAGGGAAAAGCGCTTGGAATCCGCCGAACCACAGCGCGGTTTTGCATGCGTCGATGCCGCGCAGCTTCTTGACGGTCAGGCCTTTGCCGATGGAGACGGCAAAGGCGTCCATGGATACGGAAACGGCGATAAGTAGGGTTTGAATCAACATAGCTGGTAGATAGGTTCATCCCGCCGGTCTCCCCACGGGATGGGCCTCGACGGTTCGTTATTTCCGCCTACGCCTAGGGGTACCGACATAGAACTGCCGCACGCGGGCCAATGGCTTCCAGCGGGCTTTGAATTCAGCGAATACTGTTCGCATGCCGTGAATTACAAGACCCCACTATAGCGCATCCCGCGAAAATATGGCCATGTGGCGGGGCGAATCCTCCAGTCGCTGGATGATTCGGGTCGTTGCATGGGTTCTGAGCGGGGTGATTCCTCCAGTACATGGATGAATCATCCCGTTTGGAGAGGCCTGAGCGGGGTGATTCATCCACCGGCTGGAGGTTTTGGGTCACTGGGCGGGCTTTGAGTGGGATGATTCCTCCAGTGACTGGATGAATCTAGTTGCTGAGTGGGCCTTGAACGGGTGGATTATTCCAGTGGCTGGCTGATTTGGGCCGCTGAAAGGGCCTTGAGCGGGGTGATTCCTCCAGCGTATGGACGAATTATCCCGCTTAGGGAGGTCTAGGCGAGATAATTTCTCCAGTCACTGGATGAATCTGGACGCCGGGCGGGGTTTGAGCGGTCAAATTTCTCCAATCACTGGAGGTTTTGAGCCGCAGGTCTGGCCCTGAGCGGGGTGATTCCTCCAGTGTATGGAGGTTTTGGGCCGCTATGGGAACAGAAAAGGCTCGCCGATTGATATCGGCGAGCCTTACTCATTGTGGAAAAGAATCACTTCTCGGATTCTTCGAGGCGCTTGCGGGCGGCCACGATCTCTTCCTCGGCCTTGGCGACACCGGTCCAGTAATCGCCCGGCAGGACCTCCTTGCCCGGCTCCAGAGCCTTGTACTGCTCGAAGAAGTGCTTGATTTCAGCCTTGTGGTACTCGGAAACGTCATCGACGTCCTTGATGTCATCGAAACGCACATCGGCCGGCACGCACAGCACCTTGTCATCTCCACCGGCTTCGTCGACCATGTGGTACAGACCGACGGCGCGGCACTCGACCACGCAGCCCGGGAACACGGAATTCGGAATCATGACCAGGGCGTCGAGCGGATCGCCGTCCTCGCCCAGAGTGCCCTCGATGTAGCCGTAATCATCCGGATAACCCATAGAGGTGAACAGGGTGCGGTCCAGGAACACGCGACCGGTCTCGTGGTCCACTTCGTACTTGTTCTTGGATCCGCGCGGGATCTCCACCACGACGTTGAAGGTTTCTGCCATTGTTTTCTCCTTGATCGGTGTGATCAGCAGTAGTTCGTTACTTAGGATACCCGCTTCCGGGCATCATCGGTGTTGTTCATTCGATATGTTGCGTAATGGAGTTTGTTGCTGCAATCGGCATCTCGGACGGCCTGCCGGCCTCTCCGATGCTGAACGTACCACGACGCCTTTCGCTTGGGGGACCTTGTTCAATCAGGTGCGACGGGCTGAGCGGAATCAGTCCTCGATCACCGTCAGCACGTGCGCCACGTCGGCCCACGGTGCGAGTGAGACGAAGTTGTCCCAACCCCACTCGAACTCACGGCCGGTCAGTTCGTCGCGTACCTTCACCGGCTTGTCGGTCGGCAGACCGAATTCGCCACGCTCCAAGTGCACGATGGCCTGATGTGCGTTGTGTCCGTCAAGATTGACCACCACGATCACGGTATCCGCCTTGCCGGTGCCGGTCAGTTCGGCCGGGGTCTGGCGCAGGAATGCGATGATGTTCGCATCGTCGCTCGGCAGAACATGCAGATTGTGATAGCTGCGGCACGCCGGGTGCTCGCCGCGGATCTTGTTGAGCGAACTCAGCAGCTCCGCAATGCCGTACTTGTCGGTTTCGGCCCAATCACGAACCTTGATTTCGTACTTCTCGTTGTCGATCTGCTCCTCGAAGCCCGGGCGCTGCTTGTTCTCGATCAGCTCAAAGCCGTTGTAGATGCCCCAGCTTGGGCTTCCCATCGCGGCGAGCACCGCACGCACCGCATGGCCGGCGATGCCGTTGTCCCGCACGTAGGCGGTAAGAATGTCGGGCGTGGTGGGCCAGAAGGTGTTGTGCTGGTAGAAACCGCCGTCGCCGTTGGTCTCCTCGAGGTACTCCTCAAGTTCGCCCTTGCCGTTACGCCATGGGAAGTAGCAGTGCGACTGGGTGAATCCGACGTAGCTCAGGGCGCGCATCATGCCCGGACGGGTGAATGCCTCGGCCAGGAACAGCACCTCCGGATGCTTTTTGGTCACGGCGGCAATCACATCCTGCCAGAAACGTACCGGCTTGGTGTGTGGATTGTCGACGCGGAAGATGGTCACGCCCGCCTCGATCCACAGGTTCATGATGCGTTCGACTTCCTTCTCGATGCCTTCCATGTCGGCGTTGAAGTCGATCGGGTAGATGTCCTGATACTTCTTCGGCGGGTTTTCGGCGAACGCGATGGTGCCGTCGGGCTTGGTGCGGAACCAGTTCGGATGTTGCTTGACCCACGGGTGGTCCGGCGAGCACTGCAGGGCGAAATCAAGCGCGATCTCAAGGCCCAACTCATGGGCGCGCTCGCAGAACGCCTTGAAATCATCCATGGTGCCGAGCAACGGATCCACGGTGTCGTGGCCACCCAATTCGGAACCGATGCCGAACGGAGAGCCCGGATCGTTCGGGCCCGCGATCAGCGAATTGTTGCGTCCCTTGCGATTGGTCACACCGATGGGGAAGATCGGCGGCAGATACACGATGTTGAACCCTTCGGCGGCCGCACGCTCCAAGCCGGCCAGAGAGGTCTTGAGATTGCCCTGCACGATTTTGCCGTCTTCGCCGTAGTAGGCGCCTTCCGAACGCGGGAAGAACTGGTACCATGCGGCGAAGCTGGACTTCGGACGTTCCACGCGGAACCGCTGCGGATTCGATTCGGACAGGCCGTCTCGTAGCGGATTGGTCTCATGCAGGCGCTGGATATCAGCTGTTTCGGCGGCGGCGAGACGGTCGGCTGGAGACAGTGACTTGTCGGCCATGGTCTTGGCGGCCGCCTGCAGAATCTTCTTGTCGGTCGCAGAGAGTTTGGAATCCTTGGCGCCGGCCCAACGGGCGAGCAGTTGTGCGCCGCTTTCCAGCGCGTTCTCCACGTCGTCGCCCACCTCGACCTTGATGGCGGCGTCATGCAACCAGGACTGGTACGTGTCCTCCCAGCCTTCGACCACGACATTCCAATCGCCCAGCTGGCGTTTGACGGACGCATAGTCGGTGTCCCAAGGCTTAAGGTCACTGTGTTCACCGATGCTGACCATCGCGGTCCAACGGTCCAGACCAGGGTTCGAGCAGATCATCGGGGTGCGGCTCACTTCACGGCCGCGGGCGCTGCGTACCGACACGGTGGCGCCGGCCTTGGTGCGGCCTTCGATGAATACCTGGGCAGTCACCGTGAATGCTTCCCCGAGCTCCACCCTAGCGGGGAACAGGCCGTTGTCGGCGGCCGGGGTGATATCCATGACATTGACACGACCGAACTGTTCCGGTGTAGTGCGTTCGATAATGGGCGCAGGAGCCTCTCCGACCACCTGTGGTACCGCGGCCTTGGCCTTGGTCGTACGACGTTTGCGGACCGGCTTCTTGTCGGTTGCCGGTGCTGCTTTGCTGGTGTGCGCGGATGCGCTCTTTTCTACTGCCATACCGCCGATTATAGAGGCGTGATGCTCCCGAAGGGAATTCGATGCACCCTAAATCCATTTTTTCGGTGGATAACTTCGACGATTGCGTCGGGTGAATCGTTTTTTTGTGGATAACTTGCGTTGTTTCGGCCACCAAGTTATCCACAACACGCCGAAGCAGACGTTGAGGCGTCCACAACCTCCGAAAATCGCCATCATCGCAATGCTCATATGGCACCCTCGACTCACCTCACGAAAAACGTGCGACAACATCTTCACGAAGGAAATGTCATGAATGCGATGAAGCAACGGAGCCTCGCCATCCTCGTCAGCATGGTGCTGGCGCTGATAATGGTCGTGGCCGCGGGATGCCCGACGGCGCAAGCCGCTCAGCTGGAAAAAGCCAGGGCGGGAACCTACTACCCATATACGCTCGATGGCAGGGAATACACCATTGGGGTAAGTGCCCGAGGCACACAAGGGCACAACTACTATTGTCGGCAAATCGCAATGGAAACGGACTACATCACCACCGATTCCGTCGTCATGGCCTCAGACGACACCTCACGTCGTCTGGCCTGGTTGATTAACGGCAACCGTCTGAAAACCGATGCATTGCTGCATGCCGCCATCGGCGTACTCGTACATCGCGCCTACGATGATCAGACCGTCTGGAGCCGTCATGAGACATACCTGTTCGGCACCTACGCCGGGCTGGAACAGAAAGTGAACGAACTCTGGAAGGAAGCCGCGGCCAACGTCTGTGATTCCATGGTCGTCACACGGGAGAACACGAAAGGACTGAGTGAGGGCGACGTCAATATCATGGCCCGCAATGCCAACGGTGATTCCTTGGCGGGCATTCGTTTCACCGCCGTCATCAGCGGGCCCGCCGTATTCGACAATGACAAGGCCAAAGTGACGGGTGTCACGGCCAAGGAAGCGCAGAGACTGCATTGGAAAGCGACCGGCAGCGGCGACGTCAATGTTCAGGTGACCTATAAACGGCTTGCTTTGGAACAGGCCACCACCGCACAGCAGATGGTCACCTTCGACGATCAGACGCAATACAGTGCCGACCTGCTGACCTTCGACGTCGCCATGTTGACGCATCCGCGGATTTCGACGACGGTCGCCTCGAAGCAGGTCGATACAGGTCAGGAGGTGCGCGACACCGTACGTCTCGACATGCCTGAAGGCCAAACATGGCCGGAAGGCGCCGCATATCAGGCCACTGGCTGGTATTTCGATGGGCTGGAAGGCGAACGGCTCGGTCAACGCATCGTACCCGATGATGGCGAAGACGCGCAGACGTTTATAGCACGGCTTGCGATGGCCGGATACACCCCTTCGGCATACGGTTCAATCACGTTGAATGCCCAACAACCGCAGCGGGAGGCGCTCGCGGTCACCCAGCCGTCTGGATCAACGGCATATGCGGCGCGAGGTGATGGCGGCTTCGGTACATGGGTGTGGGCCATCGAACGCGACCTGCAGACGGATGCGGTCAAACGGACGTTGGAAGGCGATGTGGTCAGTGCGTTCCTCGACGCCGAGGAGACGAACGTGAATCGTGCACGGCTCGAGGTGCGATCCAAGGCGGATCGGCAAACCGCAACGATAGGGCAGGAGATTTCCGACAGCATCACCGTATCTGGCTTTCCGGACGATCATGGAACATTCTCCGGCAACGAAGACTATGGATTCGGTGCGGATACGCCATATGCGCAGGTAAGTGTGTGGTGGGCCGCCGATGATTGCGAGCCGGACACCCATGAAGAGCCTGAGGAGGATGACAATCACCGGTTGATCGGCACTTGGGACTACCCGGCCGTCAGCGGCACCTTTCGTGTGGGCGACGGTGAAAAGGATGCCCATGGCAATCCGGTGCACATCAGCGCACAGCAGTCGGGTTGGTATGTATTCGTCTGGAAATATGAAGGCGACAGTCGTGTCGGGGCGGCGGTCAGCTCATATGCCGATGAGCTTGAGCGCGTCAGGGTGGTGGCGGCCGACGAGATGCAGATGCCGAAAACGGGAAGCTCGTTCATGCTGGCGCTTGGTATAGTGATCACCGCGCTGGCGACGGGGGCATTCATGCTGTTTGCCGTGCAACGTCGATGAAGGGTGTTTCAATCCATGTGATAGGGGGTACTGTCGAAAGACTTCGGGGAGCCCCCTCCAAAAAAATCAAGCATATGACTTCGATACCGGGAAATCGTTGATTTTAAGCCACTGACGAACGGTTTTTACTACCGACGAATTCACATTTTTGCCTATCTACAATCATGACGTTGTCGTTTTGATTGGAGGTAACAATGACAGACGAAAACGAGAACGTGCAGCGTCAGAATCTGACCGATTCCCCTCACTACCTTGCAAGGGTTCTGATGGAGAACGGCATCAGGAACATGTACGGTGTGGTCGGCATCCCGGTCACCGATTTCGCCCGCATCGCCCAAGGCATGGGCATGCGCTACATCGGTATGCGCCATGAGGAGGATGCGGTCAACGCGGCCGCGGCCGATGGATTCATTACCGGCAGGCCATCGGTGGCCCTGACCGTATCCGCCCCCGGTTTCCTCAACGGATTGCCGGCATTGCTTGAGGCGACTACGAACGGTTATCCGGTCATCATGATCGGCGGATCGTCCACCCGCCACGTCGTGGATCTTTCCGAAGGCGAATATGAGGGTCTTGACCAGATGAGCTATGCCAAGCAGTTCTGCAAGGCGTCGTTCCGCGTGGACAGGATCGAGGACATTCCGCTGGTTGTGGCGCGCGCCATGCATGTCGCTTCCTCCGGTCGCCCGGGTGCCGTGTACATCGATTTCCCGGACGATACCGTCGCCCAGACGCTGAGCCAGGATGATGCCGACAGGTTGCTGTGGACCGCCACCGATCCGGCTCCGTCCATGCCGCCGGCACGCGAATCCGTTGATGCGGCGTTGGAACTGCTCCGTCAGGCCAAGCGTCCGCTGATGGTCGTCGGCAAGGGTGCGGCGATGGCCCGCGCCGAAGAGGAAGTGCGCGAATTCGTCAAGAAGACCGACATTCCGTTCCAGCCGATGTCCATGGCCAAGGGCGTGATTCCGGACGATGATCCGCACAGCACCGCCAGCTGCCGCTCCCTGGCCCTAGGCAGCGCCGATGTGGTGCTGCTGGTGGGCGCACGCCTCAACTGGATGCTTTCCTTCGGCCAGGGCAAGCTGTGGAACAAGGATGTGAAGTTCATCCAGATCGACATCGATCCGGAAGAGATCGAGAACGCCCGTGAGATCGCCGTTCCGGTGGTCGGAGACGTCAGGTCCGCCATGACCATGCTCAACGGCTCGCTGGCTGAGTTCCCGTTCAAGGCTTCTGAGGAATGGCTCGGCATGCTGAAGGAAGCCGGTGCCAAGAACGTGGCCAAGTTCGCGGCGAAGGAGAACTCCGATCAGGTGCCGATGGGGCACTACAACGCGCTTGGCGCCATCAAGAAGGTCTACGACCGTCACCATGAGGATCTCATCCTCACCAATGAGGGGGCCAACTCGTTGGATGACTGCCGCAACATCATCAATATGTACGAGCCACGTCATCGTCTGGATTGCGGCACGTGGGGCGTGATGGGCTGCGGCACCGGCTACGCCATCGGCGCTGCGGTCTCCACGGGCAAGAAGGTGCTGTACGTAGGCGGCGACTCCGCCTTTGGCTTCGACGGCATGGAAGTGGAAGTGGCTTGCCGCTATAACCTGCCAATCACCTTCGTGGTGCTCAACAACGGCGGCATCTACCGTGGCGACTTCGAAAACCTCGGCAATGATGGCGACCCGTCGCCGCTGACCCTAACCTATGAGGCACACTACGAGAAGATGATCGAAGCCTTTGGCGGCAAGGGCTATTACGCCACAACCCCTGAAGATGTCGAAAAGATGGTCGAGGAAGCGGTCAAATCCGGGCGTCCGAGCTTCGTGCACGTGCAGATCGCGCAATATGTGGGCAAGGAATCCGGCAACATCGGCGCGCTGAACCCGAAGCCAGTGGTCGGTCCTCTGGTTGATTCCGAAGTCACCTCGCACGATTACGTCTCCGGTGCACGCATGTAACCAGGTGAGTGCGAGTCCGCGGGCGTGCGAACGGTGGGATGCGTGCGCCCGCGGGTCTGTGCTCCAGATCGAAAGAACTGAATAATGGTAAATATTCTGATAAACGATATTGTGCCGATCATCGTCATCATGGCACTGGGCTATATCTGTGGCAAATTCAGCTACTTTGACGATGATCAGCGTCAAGGTCTCAATAAAGTGGTGCTCAACATCGCCCTTCCTGCGGCATTGTTCGTATCCATCATCAAGGCCACCCGCGAAATGCTCGCACAGGACGCAACGCTGACCGCCATCGGCTTCATCGGCGTCATCGTCATGTTCATGGTCTGCTACTACCTGTGCCGTCTGCTGTTTCACCGCAGCATCCAGGAAGCGGCCGTCAGTGCGCTGATCGCAGGCTCTCCGACCATCGGATTCCTCGGATTCGCAGTGCTCGACCCGATTTACGGCGACACCGTGAGCACGAATCTGGTCATCGCCATCATCTCCATCGTCGTCAACGCCGTGACCATTCCTATCGGCATGTATCTGATCAATCTCGGCCAGGCCAAGGACCGTGCGAAACTGTCCGCCGAAACCGTGGTCGACGCAAAGGGTGATGTCACGGTCGATCCGTCCAAGGATGCCAAGGCGGATAAGACGGCTGAACTCCTGGTACACGGCTCCTCGAATGCGGGCAAGAATAAGAACGGCAACCTTCAGGCTCTGCTCAATGCACTGAAGCAGCCGGTCTGCTGGGCGCCGTTGCTGGCCATCATCCTGGTACTGCTGGGCGTCCACGTGCCGAATCAGGTGGCGCCGACCTTCGACCTGATCGCCAAGGCCAACTCCGGTGTGGCCGTGCTCGCCGCAGGCTTGGCGCTGTCCACCGTGAAGTTCTCTCTCGGCTGGGAAACCATTTGGAACACGTTCTTCCGCCTGATTCTCACCCCGGCCGTGTTCCTGGGCGTGGGTCTGCTATGTGGCATGGGCGGCGACATCGACAAGATCTCCATGCTGGTCATGGCGGTGGCATTGCCGCCGGCATTCTCCGGAATCATCATTTCCAGCCGCTACAACATCTATGTCAAGGAAGGCGCTTCGACCACGGCCGTTTCGACCGTCGTGTTCGCAGCCACCTGCCTGCTGTGGATCTGGCTCGTACCGTTCTGCGTGCACTGAACCGTTTCCATAGGTTTGATGAGCCCTGTACCGAAAGGTGCGGGGCTTTTTGCTGCATGCGTGAACAACGCGCATAACGCAGTGCATGCCGATCATATGGTGGTTGCATCAGATGCCAGTGAATGCCCACTGCATTCGAGACGATATGAAAAAGCCACGCGACGTATGGGGCGCCAATCCACGGTAAAACATAAAAAGGGGCCGAACCGAAAGGATTCGACCCTTGAGGAAAGTCGCGACGGCGGCAAAGGCTACTTCAGATCAGCCTTCACGCCATCATTGCCACCGATGACACCATTGGAAAGCAGCTCGGAGATCTGGTCGTCGCTATAGCCCAGACCCTTGAGGATCTCCTCGTTGTTCTCGCCAAGCTTCGGCGCACGCTGGTAATCAGGCGTGAAGTTGCTCATGGTGAACGGCATGCCGATGGTCTTGAAGTCACCACGGGCATCCTGCTGATCGATGGTGACGATGGTACCGTCATCATTCAGATCCGGATCGTTCTCCAGCTCGTTCCAATCCAGCACCGGACCGACCGGAACGCCCTTGGCGCCCAGCTCCTTGGTCAGCGTGTACTTGTCGTACTGCATGGTGTATTCCTCGACGCGCTTGTACACCTCTTCCTTATGCTCATCGCGGGCGTTGGCGGTGTTGAAACGCGGATCGGTGATCCAATCCTCGAAGCCCATGGCGTGGCAGAAGTTCTCGAAGCCCTTCTTGGACTGCTGGATCACGATATACACATAGGCGTTCTGATCGGTCTCCCAGCCCTTGGCACGATAGCACCAGCCGAGCACCAGACCGCCCTCGGCATTGGCCGCACGCGGAATGGCCTTGCCCCACTTGTAGTTCGGATAGCAGTCATAATAGGAGAGCTTGCCGAGACGATCGAGAATCAGCTGATCACGCAGCTTGACACGGCATAGATTCAGCACGGCGTTCTGCATGGACTGGTAGACGTAGCAGCCCTCGCCGGTGCGCTGGCGCTGCAGCAGTGCGGACAGGATGGCGATCAGCAGATGCATGCCGCTGTTGGAATCGCCCAAAGCCGCACCGGACTGGGTTGGCACATTGCGCTCGCCGTCATACCAGCCGGTGGTCGAAGCCGCACCGCCGGCGCTTTGGGCGACGGGCTCGAATGCCTTCACATGCTCGAAGCGGCTGCCCTTGTTGAATCCTTTGAGGGATGCCATGATGCAGCGAGGATTGATCTTGTGCACTTCGTCCCAGCCGAAGCCGAGCTTTTCGACATCGCCCGGGCCGATGTTCTCGACGAATACGTCGGCATCCTTCAGCAGATCAGTGAGGATCTTCTTGCCTTCTGGATCCTTCATGTTCAGTGTGATGGACTTCTTGTTGGCATTGAGCTGAAGGAAGTACAGGGAATACGATCCATCCACGTCGTTCATTTCGTTACGCGTCGGGTCTCCGCCCTGAACCTTCTCCACCTTGATGACTTCAGCGCCCATCCAGGCGAGCATCTGCGTGCAGGAAGGACCGGACTGCACCTGAGTCCAGTCGATGACCTTGATTCCCTTGAGGGGAGCGGTATCTTGTGTCATTTGTGACCTCCTTGTTGTAGTCAACGAGGTCAATGTATCCCGTTGAACCTTGGAGATTGCGGGATTTTCAGCCAGTAGGAACAACCTTTGGCTTTAGGCGGACTGCTGAGGCGCGCCACGCGGCTGGATCTCGCAAAAAGCGCGGGAAACCACCTGGTTTTCGTTTTCCGTGATTGAGTGGCCCATTCCCATAAAAAGTGGTCTGATTCCAGCGTTTGATGTCATAGACAGGTCGGTTTTTGTGGAAACGGATCGGTTTTCCGTGGGAATGGGCCAATTTGTGCGGTGATAACGGCGCTATGGGGTGCTGGAGTGTGCAGTACCCGGTCGTAGTGTGAAACTGCCATTGCCGTGAACGAAAAAGCCGCCAGATCATTCATCTGACGGCTTATCTCAATTGGTAGCGGGGCATGGATTTGAACCATGGACCTCTGGATTTGCTTTAATTTCCAATGTCTTACGAATATTCAGAAGAACCTTTTCTTTTCCTTAATAGTAGTACTACAACACTACCGCACTACAGTACTTCTTTACTTCTTTACTCTATTACTCTAATACCGTGCAAGGAAAAAATATGAGAATCACAATAGCAAACGCCAAGGGTGGCGTCGGTAAGACCACATCAAGTATCTACCTCGCGGCTACGGCAACAGCGCGAGGCCACGAGGTTGTGCTCCTTGATGCGGATCCCCAGGGATCCGCGAGCCAATGGGCGTTCATGGCGGAAAACGAAAACGATCCTCTTGGTTTCGAGGTTCAGGCAGCGAACCCAGCAACACTACGCCGTCCGCAAAAAGAAAACGTGATGGAAATCGTGGATGCCGCGCCAACGGGGCAAGGATTGCAGGCGGCATTGGAAACCGCTGACTTCGTTATTGTTCCAAGCTCGGATAGCCCACTTGATGTCCAGCAGGCATGGAGTACACTATCGGCCACGGACAAGCCAGCAGCGGTGCTTCTCGTACGCGTAGAGTCCGGCACACGTGCCATGAAAGCCGTTATGGAAGCCTTTAACCGGTGGGCGACGCCATTGTTCGATGCGCAGATTCACAAGCGCCAGGACATCAAGACCTCGATGGGGCATAATCCCAGAAAGCTGTGGGAGTATGCACAAGCGTGGCAAGAAATAGAGCTTATGATGAAAGGCGAATAAGACATGAAAAACATGAACCTGACCCCACAGTCGCAGAAAAGGACAACAGTGGCACAGCTTGCGAACGTGCCAGATAACACACGTTCCTCTGCGTACTGGCAGACGACGAGTATCAAAGTGGATCCTGAGCAATGGAAAAGGGTGAAGCGTGAGGCGTTCGAACGGGATCTCACCGTGCAGGAATTCGTCCATCAAGCATTGGAAGCGTGGCTTGACCAATAAGCGTATCTCACCCCGAAGGAGCGGGGAACCGGTCCGGGTATCGCTTCGCAGACGGCCTATGGATCCCGATCCGCATGATCGTTCCCGTACGTTACCTGGACCGGCCGTCGCTTCGCGTTTCGGTTGAATGGCGTAATGGATGTCATGGCGTGCTGCCTTGTTCCCTAGCGTGGAAAGGTATGTGCACAACGCAACGAAAGACACTCGTATGGCCACGCGGATGGGCATACAGAGTTACAAAATGGGAAAAGTACTTACGCGCCGCAGGCAAAAGCCAAGAAACCATTAAAAGCCGTATCTATAAGCTACACTATTTCGCCAGTACGATGGGCAAGCCCTTCAGCCAGGTCGGTTTTGACGACATCGTCTCTGTCCTCGCCCGTAAAAATTGGGCGGCAGAGACGCGATACTCGTACAAGGAAACCATCACCAATTTTTACCGTTACCTCGTCCTATCCCATAACATCAGCCGGAATAGTGACCCCACGGCGAATCTTCCCACGGTAAAACGCAGCCAAGGCGTTCCGCATCCCATTGGCGACATGGCATTACGTGAGGCCTTTATGAAAGCAAACGGTCAAGAGCGCCTTATGCTCCTTCTAGGAGCGGATGCGGGGCTGAGACGCAGCGAAATGGCTGCCGTACACAGTGCCGATGTGAGCGAGACCGCCGGGCAGTACCCCTTGCTGGTCCATGGTAAAGGTGGAAAGGAAAGGATCGTTCCCGTCACCCAACGACTCGCCGCTTCGGTCCTGCAAGCCCATGGTTATGTTTTCCCTGGACGCTTTGGCGGACATGTCGAAGCAAGCTACATATCGCACCATCCGAAAAGGATCCTCCCGAAGGGGTATTCCGCGCATAGCCTAAGGCATAGATACGCTACTCGTGCCTATCAAACGAGCCATGACATTTACGCTGTGGCGGCCTTGCTCGGTCATAAAAGCGTGGAAACAACACAGGTGTATGCGCAGCTTGACGATGCCCATTTGAGGGATGTGGCCATGCGTGCACAACTTGAGATACCGCCACAGTAAAGAAATACTACATTACTACCGTACTACGGTAATACGGTACTGTCTTAAAACGTTGTAAATCGTCTTTCTCGACACGTGATATTGCTGAGCCATCTGGGTGACGGTCAGTGTTCGGCTGGTGTAGAGGCTTTGAATGGCTTTGATCTGGTCCGGGGCGAGTTTAGCGGGTCTACCACCTTTTCTACCGCGTGCCCTGGCCGCCGTGAGACCGGCTTGGGTACGTTCGCGGATAAGATCACGCTCAAATTGCGCCATGGCAGCGAAAACGGTAAAGATCAGAATTCCTCCAGGGGTAGAGGTATCCATATTCTCGGTCAGTGACACGAACTCTATGCCATTGTCTTTGAAGTGGTTGATCAAGGAAACGAGGTGCTGGGTGGAACGCCCCAGCCTGTCGAGCTTCCATACCACCACCGTACCCCCGGCGCGTAGAAGATCGAGCATGCGGTCAAGTTCAGGCCTGCTTGTCTTCGCGCCTGACGCATGGTCGATAAAGATTTTCTCACATCCTGTCGCTTGGAGTGCGACGGTCTGAAGGGACTCGTCTTGGCCGAGTGTGCTTACTCGTGCATAACCGATTCTCATATTGCTCAGTGTAAAAACTGGTGGGACAGATGGGTGTTTCTCCTCGCTGTTTTTTACATGGGTTGTTTCACACTTTTCCCGGCGTGTTGGGCGGTGGCTACGGAACATAAAAAAGTGTGCAGTAAACGTTCGTTTGCTACACACCTCTAGAACAGTGTACGGAGTAGATGAATTCTATCTATGATGGTGGGAGGTCTTCGGCTCCGTTGATCTTGGCCGGCTCCTGTTGCGTGCCTCCCTGGTGGCTCGTGCCATGCGAGAAACCTTCTCGTAGTCGGAACCGAAATGCTTGACTTTTCTGGTTGTGCGTGCGCTGAGTTCCATATTTTGAGTGATCGTGGAAACCTGGAACCCTTCGATGCATGCAGCGATCTCTGGATTTTCACGTATGAACTGATCGTGGAGCCTGTAGATTTCACGATCGGTCAGTGGTGAGCGGGAAAGATACCCAGATAATTGGTCATGGTCAAAACCATGCCCATCCATCCAGGAACGGATGCGACGATAGGCAGCGGAGGAGTCCATATGAAAATATTCCAAGCCTTCTTGGAGCAGATCAAAATGGATGAGTCTTCGCGACGAGGTGCCGGCCATGATCATCAGCGTCTAGTTTTTTGGGAAGAAATCATCGAGGTCCGACTCGTGGTTCCAGCCTTTAGCATCCCATTCATCTAGTGAATGGAATACATCTTCCACGCTAGAACCTGGTTCGTAGGAAATAACACTGCTGAAGTAGCGTCGGAACCATGGCTGATATTCCAGATCAACAGCATTCCAGCCCAGACTTTCTCCTGCGAGTTGAGCATTCTCGGTCTGAATGCCATAAAAAAGATGAATGTCATCCTCAAACCTGTCGACGCGTGCGTTCAGGAGCTTCCTATCCAAGTAAGTCTTGAACGCCTCCACGGTGGCCCCGTCCGCGTGCAGCGCATCAGCATCAATGAAATATTCACTCGCATAAGGATGCGTGTCAATGAAATGCCGTACATCTTCCGTGGCGCGTGTCTTTTCCATTACTGCCTGCATCATAGCCTCCGTAAACCCATTGAAAACTTTTCCACTATTCTACAGTGTCCTCATGCTGGCGGGCGGCTTGTTTAAGCTCACGCCTGACCTGACGATGCTGCGCACGCTCAATGGCTTTCTGTTTGAGCCAGTCACGTCCCACTTCGCACGATGCGCTGGTAAAACCAGCGAGAACCGCCCCCGCAAGAATAAGCCCACCGTGAAGACGATGCCCGGGGAAGAACAGCCAGATGAAACCCCACAACGCCGCAAACGATGCGGCGATAAGAAGCAGCCACTTAATCACCCACAAGATCGATTGAATAGGGCGAGTAATCAAATTCATGATGCCGGCGAGAATCCCGGCACCCGCTGCGAAAGCGAGGGCAATGGCACCGATGACGAGAGCGAGCACGACAATGATAAGAGGAGATATGAGAAGCAGTAACGCGACGGTATCGCCCCAATCCATCGTCATGATAACCTCCTATCTTTCCCTTGCTTCTTTTGTATTTCCCGATTCACTCTTGGACCATGTCTGATTGCGGTGTTTCGTTTTCTTCACTGTGCTGAGCTTCCTCGCCTGCCTGTGCTTCGAGGCTGGTCGAGGCGGACATAATATAACGCAACTCAGCAGTAGTGACTCCGGCCTCCAAAACCAAGCGTGCCTTATTCCTATTCAAATACGTATCCCGGTATGCGTTCATTTTTTCCTGCAGAGAATCATGCAGAGAACGCAACGCGAATAAGTCACTGACCAAGTCGGAAAACTCAGCCTCCTGTTTCTTTAACGCGGCCATCTTATCCGCGAAAGAATCCTTAACGATCTTGCGCTGTACGGCCTTCAAATCATCAGCCAACATGGCTTCCCCTTCCTCAAAATTGCCTATTGCATGTGACATCATCCATTCAATCACGGACCACACAGAGACAGGGGCATAAAAGCATATGATTCCCCATCGCCGGGCAAGATACGGATTAGCTCCATGAATATGGTTCATGTATGGTTCGTTGTTGCCTTTTTGTTTAGGCGGCATGAGCGTTGGAACGCCTTTGATCATGAAGCACGTCAATATGGAAGAAACAAGACGATCGCTTGAAGAGATGCCGCGCGTCTTGCCCGAACCGACCCGTAAGGATTGAAAACTCGTGGACACGAGGCAAGCTCCCTCGCGGCAAATCTTTACCGTGGACACTAACCACGCACGACTCTTATAGGAGGGTCAGACCCTAGCCGGTCTGGCTCTCTTTTTCCATGCTCATTTTGCACAAGGCAACGCGTGAAACCTCTTGCTTTTTCACTCCGTGCCATTCCCATAAAATTGACCGGTTGCCGTCCGGTCATCCCACGGCAGCCTTCGGCTGTGTGGGAATAGCAAGGATAGCCTAGAGTACGTACTCTAGGCGCAACGATAGAAATCGTTGTCCTTGTGGGAGACCCACACCCCTCGCAGTCTTTCATTGCCAGCAATGAAAGAAGATGAACAATCCCTTCGTATTTTATGTTCCTTATACGTGCGCGATCGTGTGCATGATGAGAATGTAGCTACACATGAATAGGGGCACATGAATGAGTTGGAAAGGCAGCCGAACCAGAAATATTCGGAGAACGGTTCTCTTCACTGACGAGGAGTGGAATCATGTTTATGAGCGCTACCAAGTTGAAGCGGGGGACGGCCAATCCTTTAGTAAATGGGCGCGCTCTACTCTCTCGGAGCCTTTTACCATCACGGTAGAAATCAACGCTGACACCGACAGGCTCCACGAACAAATCAGGGGAATGGCAAACAATATTAATCAAATCGCGCATGTCGCCAATGCGAGGAGAAGCATCAGTCAGGAAACGATACGCGAGGCCACACTCCTACTCCGACTCGTACAGGAAGAACTCGATAGACTCCATGAAGAGAATCTCATTCTCATCGAAAAACAAGCAGCCCACGCGTACGGAAAACAGGCGGAATGATCATGGCAATTGTCAAGGTCGGGCAGATAAAAACGAGTCTGAATAAAGCTATTGCCTACATCACCAGAGATGACAAAACACAAGACAAATACTACGTGACCGTTTCCTGGTTATTCCCCGATGACCCCGATATTCGGAATCCAAGCAATCTTGCCGAGGCGATGATGACGGACGATAAAAACAGCATGGCAGGCGTGAAGAAGAACACGACCTTAGCTCGTCACGTGATCCAATCCTTTGACCCCAAAGACGATGTTGACCCGGTCACGGCGCATGGGCTGGGAATGGAATTCGCCAACAGAATCACGGACAATGGAGCCTACAAGTATGTGATTGCCACGCACATTGATAGGAACCATATCCATAATCACATCATCATCTGCAATACGAATGGCAAGACGCATTACAAGATGCGCTTGGATAAGAACACACTCATGAAAAGGTGGACACCTATCAGTGATGAACTGTGCCAGGAATACGGGTTCAGTGTCAGTCCACGCCACGGACAAGACATGAAGACGAGCCAGAACCCAACCTTGTGGTTGCGTAGTGGCGACTATTACGCGAGCCTTCGTGGGGAAGGGCAGAAGCAACGTATTCGTGACATGATTGACCGTGCATGCACGGAATCCAAAACCTTTACTGAGTTCAGCAATACGCTCAAAAAATATCAGGTGGAGGCGAACATTCGTGGCGCACACATCACCTATACTGACCTGGCAACGGGGAGAAAGTACCGTGATAATCGCCTCGGCATGGCCTACGATGAGAGTGCTGTGATGATGAAACTGAACCATCAAGCCTTGAAGCATGTCAGTGTCAATCAGAAACTCATAGACTACGAAGACCCCGAAAAAATCCGCATCATCATCCCGCACACCAAGGGCAACAAACGTATCACTGTGCCAAAGACCATGGCGACAAGAACCGGTACGACCATCCGTATCTATTTCGGACAGGACACCGGGATTCCTGTCTCCGACCGGCAGGGGAAGGGCATGGGAAAAATGAGTATGCGTGACTTGTACGCGGCATTCGGACAGCCTGCGCAAACCTGGAATGACCTTAAAGACGTGCGACGCCATATGCCACGGATCGAATTGCATGGAAGCGCGAAACAGAACGGATGGATGAAGAATCAGATGCGTATGGCAGGTGAGATTTCCAGGCAGGCAACAGCGCTATCCCTGATTGCACGCAATGGTGGCAGTGCGAATAACGTGATACAGGAATTGACCGGTACGCTCCAACAGGCTGATGAAACACTGACCAGTTTGATGATTGCGCGCCAAGACGTCATCAGCAGGATCGCGTTGGATGAGGATAACGAGGATAGTGAAATGCAACTCTTTGAAATCGATGAGCACATGGACAGACTGGAAGACACCATCAGCACACTCCGGACACGGATTCAAGCCGTCGACGAGTCAATACGTGAACACGATCAGAGGCAAAGACCGGGATTCTCCCGCTAAAAATCCGTGTCCACAGGCAGATGTCCTATGACCCTAAAATCATGAAAAAACGAGGACGATAAAAAGTAAAAGAGAACCAAGGAAATTAACGCTAAGGAGTCACAAATGCCGTTGGAGGAACAAACGACCCAGGCCATCAAGGAAGGAACCGAGGCCGTGGCACGCGTAGCGGTAAGACTGACAGCCCATGGTGCCCAGGCACTTATCCAAGCAGTTTTTGGAATCTCGAAAGCAGCGGTCCATAAGACCCATCAGGCAATCAAGGAGCATCAGACGACAGGAAAGATGAGCCTGAAAAACCTGAATCGGAAAACAGGCGGAGCCACCGCACGCCTTGACTTTGACCTCGAGCAAGGCAATAAACTCGCAGCTGAGCTGGAAAAGAGCGGGATTGATTTTCATATCAGCCGGAACAAGAAAAACGGTACGGCTCTTGTTGATTTTCCGCTGCAAGCATCGCAATTCGTGCAAGATACACTCTCGCGCATACACCCGACCATGAGCGCGGACGACATCAACCAAACGATCGCCGACGCCCAAGAAACAGTCAGGGAACTGAATGATCCTGATATGGAAAAGGTCGATGAACAGTCCCTTGCCCGCGAAGAGGCTGAGCTGAAAGAAGCAGGAATCCCCGTGGAAGTGGAGAGTGCGACCGTGTCGGCCGAACGGCCGGATTACTGGCACGCAACTCCCGCCACCTCGCGGCAGAAAGAGCTTATCGGTGAGCAAGTAGCCCAAGGATTCATCCCGGAAAAAGAGGCGCGGGAATTCCTCCAAGGCGAGCCGACCATCAGCCAAGCGAACGAGTTTTTGAATCAGCATCCACAGACGGTAGACCATCTCGACCTGTACGGCCAAGACAACATCGGCCAGGTCAAAGCCCGGAAGAAAGGGCACAAGCTCACGAAAAAAGACGTGCAAAAAGCGGTAAAGAAGGGCGCCCAGGCCCGCTCGCAAGCACGCCGCGCAACCGGCAACGCACAACGCCACACCATGAAGAAACCCGCAACAATGAAAAAGTAACAGCGAAAGGAGCAGTGCGTGATGCAAGCGCATGTCGGTGACATGGTATGGTGTGACGGCAAAATCGTGACGGTGCCGACCAAATACACTCCAGATGATTCGACAGTCGTCTATTATCTCACTCTTGCATGCCATGACGAGCGGGGAAATACAACATATGTGGATGCAAAAGCCGTCAAAAAGACAGCCCAATGGGTCAGCCTCCAGGAATGGGTGAAAGGTCAAGATGTCATCATCAAAGGCGTCGTAACCGGCCTGGAAACCGTCGGCCTCGACGGTAGAAGCGAAAACATGAAAATTCGTATCCTGAACATGGCCACCCACACCAGCAGACAAGCGGGACAGGCATGAGCATCACCATCGCGGACAGCTTGGCCAACCCGCATATCGTATGTATGAGCGAGCATCATGTGCAGCCTGAAGGGCCAAGCCATGCTCTCATCCACGGTCAGCTCAGGGACGAGACCCCCATAGTCGATGACGCCGCACAAGAGGATGCACATGAACCCTGCGCTCCAGGAGCGCGCGGCAAATTCCAACCGCCAGAAGGGCAATGGACGAAAACAAGTCTCATCGAGAAAATCAAACATGAGGCACAGCGGCGCCAACGTGCGAAAACCCCGCCACCACCCTCCATGAATCCATGGGCGGACCTGGCCACCGTGATGACGGACGACGATCAAGGAGGCACTAATGACATCGAATAGGAAAATGAGCCCCATCATATGGCTCATCCTTACTCTCATGGGCTTTTATGCGGGCAATATCGTCAGCAGGCCAGTACGCGTATCCTACATAGCGTCCCACGATGTTCCAGCCGCGATAAATGCAAGCTTGGAGGCGTATAAAAACCCGGTCCCCAGTATGAACCGCATGGACCTCATCGCAGGCGCCGCCATAGCAGCCATTGTGCTCCTGGCTTTGCTCTACCACTACAGCGGGCAACACGTCACAAGAGACGGTGAGGAACACGGCAGCGCCGCTTGGGCAAGCAGCACGGACATGCGACCCTACAGTGACAAGAACCCGGGTAACACACTCCTCATGACCCACAGTGAAGCCCTCGCCCTGGATACATATAAGACGAGGCGTAACCTCAACGTCCTGGTCACCGGGGCATCGGGTTCGGGCAAGACGCGCGGCTATGTCCTGCCAAACATGACCAACATGGCCACCCATCACACTCCAATCAGTCTTGCCATCACTGATACAAAAGGCGAAATCCACCACCAAACGGCCGAAAAGATGCGTAAGGCCGGGTGGCGGATCAAAACCTTCAACCTCATCGACATGGCCACCTCAGACCACTTCAACCCGCTGAACTATATGAATCCCGATGATCCGGAAGGAAGCCTCATAAGGCTTGCTGATAACATCATCACCAACACAGGAGCGAACGCCAAAAACCATGGCGACTTCTGGGCTAAAGCGGCCAAAAGCCTGCTGACCGGCCTGCTTGCCTACACGTATTTTGCGGAGGATCCGGAAACGCGCAACATGAACACCGTCATGAATATGCTCGGCCAGATGAGCGCCAGTGAATCCGACCCTGACCAGGCAAGCCCTATCGATGACCTTATGGCGGAAACGCGCGCCTTCATCGAGGACGCCGAGAAATCCGCGGATGATTATGACGGGGAAAGCCTTGCCATGCTTGAAGGCCTCGACTTCGCCTGCAGCCAATACCGAACCTACGAGCAAGGCCCCGCGGAAACCCGCGCCTCCATTATCACGACACTTGCGAACCAAACAGCAGGACTGCACGCGAGGCGTATTAAAACCATCCTGGATAATGACACCATGCAGCTCGACCAGGTAGGGGACAAGCCCACCGTCATCTACATTATCATCAGTGACATGAACCAGACATTCACGTATCTGGCATCCATCTTCTATCAATGCTTGTTCGAAACCACCATGTATAAAGCAGACCACAATGCGAGCGGCGCATTAACCATTCCGTTGCATTGCATGCTGGATGAGTTTGCCAACATTGGCAAGATACCGGGATTCCCGATCCTCATCTCCACCATGCGCGGCAGAAACATGAGCGTGTCGGTCATCCTCCAGACGATCAGCCAGATCAAGGCGCTCTACAAGGACGAGTGGGAAACCATCACCGCCAACTGCGACAGCAAGCTCTTCCTGGGCGGCAATGATGAGACAACCACGAAATGGTATAGCACAATACTGGGCAATCAAACCATTTGGACAACATCAACAACGGAGAACAAGGGAATGAACGGCTCCTACAGCATCCAACAATCCGCACAGAAGCGAGAACTCCTCACCGCGGACGAGCTCGGACGATTGGATAATGCGATGTGCGTCTATATTTTGCGCGGTCTCAAACCGTTCTACAGTCGAAAACTAGGCTAAATCCCCTAGGGTGGGGCGAAAGGCGATGCCTTGGCAGTAATCGAGGGCCCCGCTTCCCAGGGAGACGATAGCGTCGCATCGCCAGCTCGTTCATCCTGAATCCGAGAGCCGTCTTCCACCTCTCCGAGGTGAGGTGTATCCGCTACGTCGCTGATTGAAGAAGACAGGGACAGAGGTGCTTGGCAGGATGGGCAGAAAAGAGTCCCCTCACTTATTATAGTGCCACACTTGATATACTGGATGGCAACCATTTAATTACTGAAATTTCCCGTATGAAAAATCCAGAAAATAGGAGGTAAGTGATGAAGGAAAATGAGGTCATTTTAAAAAGGCAATCCACCCGAATATTTTTCAAGAATGGTGATACGGATTTTTTCTTTAATTGGTTGTTAGGTATTGGCGAAGTTTTTGGCTTCTCTCACGGAGAACTTTATTATCTTGCCCAAAAGTTGGGAAAATCACCAAAGCCCGATGACTGGAAAAATGTCTTTTTATCACATGGGGACTATCTTGAACAAAAAGTAAGCAATTCGGATTTGAGTGGGCAAACAGAAGCACAGTATTATCTGGCACAGACCTATTCATTTCGTTCAGCAATCCAGTTTATCAATCCATATTCTGACGAATATCTGTCTACCGTTCATCAAATGGAGAGAGCGTTTTCTGACGCAGTCCATTCGCTGGGAGCCCCAGTCGAAAAACTAGCGATTGATTATCAGGATTCCTATTTACCGGGTTATTATCTTCACAGCGGCAATAATTGTCCAACCTTGATTATGGTTGGTGGCGGGGATACTTATCGCGAAGATTTATTTTACTTTGCTGGCTATCCTGGATGGAGGCGAAGTTACAATGTTTTAATGGTTGACCTTCCTGGTCAGGGGACTAACCCTGGTAGAGGGTTAACTTTTGATGTGAATGCCGCTATTCCAATTTCACTGTGCATAGACTGGTTGGAAGGCAGGAATCCCGAGCTGAATGATTTAGCCATTTATGGTGTCAGCGGAGGGGGGTATTTTACCGCACAAGCTGCCGAAGAGGATTCGAGAATTCATGCATGGATTGCGAGTACAGCCATTTATGACATTGCGGAACTCTTTAGAAAAGAATTTGGGTCAAGCTTAAAAGCTCCAAGTTGGTTAATGAATGTCGTTTTAAGGTTAGCTGGAGATTTGAATGAGTCTGCGGATTTAAATCTAAAAAAATATGCCTGGCAGTTTGGCGCTTCTGATTTTAAGAGCGCTATTACTGAGGTGTTTAGCCGTGCAAAGGTTGTAGACTATCAAAAAATTCTGTGCCCTTGCTTATTTATCATGGGAGAAGGTGAAAGCGTCGAATTGCAGCGCCAGACCAGGACGATTTACGAAGCGCTTAAGTCTAAAAATCCGCAAACTAAACTTCAAATATTTGAGGCGGAAAGTGGTGCAGACGCCCATTGTCAGGTCAACAATTTGAGACTTGCCCATAATGTCGTTTTTGATTGGTTGGATACTTTATTTGAATGGAATCAGAAAGGGATGAATTAGGGTTGGGAAGTTTTAGTTAATTATTTCCTTGCTGCTTAATATCCCGCTGATAATCACTAGAGTTATAAATCGTGGACATCACGAACCATGCGGAATCCTTATCCTTACGGTTCAGTTGCAAATAGAGAACACCGGAATCCGGATACGGGTCAGAACTGTTAGGAATATTTTCCTTACCATGTTCCTTGCCGTCCAAAGAGACCACGCAGCCGATAGCATTATCGTCTATCTTCGTACCCAACATATCGGCAGCAACATCCACGGGTACTGCCGTAAAGGGCGGATCACCATGGTTGATCCAGTGAGCGGTAGACTCCGGATCGACATCCGCGCTGACAAGGTTAGGCAGGAAGAACCGCTTATACAGCTCTTCCTCACGCTGACTGCCTGAACCACTGATGAGCCAGTATGCCGCTTCCACGCCTGCCTGCGTGCATGCGCGTTCCTTATCCATGCCCGGATACACGCCCTCGCCGGATTTGCGAATATCCTTTCCATGCCACAAATCCGCGGAATCACCCGTCGTGCCGCTCATGCCCGTAGACGGCGAATTAGCTGAACTGGAACCTGACGCCTGGGTAGTAGACACCGCCTGCTGCTGCGAAGCGGCCATGTGAGTGCCAATCATCACACCCGCACCGATACCTGCTATGAGCAGGACAAGAACCGCGATAATACCGTAGAGAATAACGCGATTCCTCCGACGTGAATCACTCATCATAAACTCCTTATACTGTGATGTTCAATACCAGTTGGTTTGCTGGCTATGCCTCCATGCCCCCGATGGCGTACCGTACCTGTCCTTAATATACTTCAATCCCCAATTGATCTGGGTTTGATAATTCGTGCGCCAATCAACGCCCATGGTCGCCATCTTATTACCAGGCAGACTCTGTGGAATACCATACGCGCCAGAAGACTTATTTTCTGCCGTGTAATTCCATCCGGACTCCTTATTCCACAGCTTCAGGAGTGCTTGATACTCATCATCGCCCCACCCGTACTGCTCCTTCATGGTCTTCTTCGCATACTCTTGAGCGGTCTTCGCATCCGCGGACGCCGCACCCGTATTTCCACTACCGTCTCCTACAGGGCAGCCCATAGACGCATACGAAACCTCACTCGTATCCGACGCACCAGCAGGGATTGAGGGATCGGAGCCAGTCGAATAAACGTACGTGTACTTACCCCGAGCTGCATCTAAGGCCGCTTTGGAATACTGATCGACAACGGGAGCGCCATACGTATTAAAGAATCCGGTGCCTGACTCAGACACCCAGATGCTACCATCCGAATCAATCTGCTCAACGACAGCGACATGCCCGTAAGGGCCGGCAGAAGCGCCAAGGACGCCACCTGACATACTCACGATAGCGCCAAGACGTGGCGTATCTCCCGTCGGATACCCGTGTCTTTTCGCGGACGCAGCCCAGTCGACACCATTGCCCATATGATGGTCGACATGCAAGCCCAGCATCTTCCACCGGTTAGCGACCCACCACGTGCACTGCTGAAACTGGTACGCGGAAGTATCATCCTCGAACCATGAAGGCTTGATACCTAAGGCCTGATAATCTACCGCGGTCACGCCGCGAACCTGTGTGGTCTTTAACCCCTCAAGCTTGCCACTGGTAGCGCCAAAACCACCCGCCGCAACAGCATTCCCAGCATCGCATCCCGATTGGCCACTAAAGAAACTCATCAGTAAACCAATGGCGGCAATAAGCGCAACAATAATGCCGGCAAGCGGAAGAAGCGCTAAACCGATACCACTCAAGCCAGAAGCAACCATCCGGGCGACCGCCTTGACCGTTTGCATGGTAGAGCGCGCATACTTCAACTGTTTTGCGGCAAGCTGGGCACGCCTGACTGACCCATGGGCCTTCCTGAGAGCCTTTGCGCCTGAGCGGATGGTTTTCACCCCCGCGCGTGGAGCCTGGGAAACAAGACGAGATGAAGATGCAGACAGCCGAGTAAGCTCATCATCCGCACCCGACTCCATGCCATGCATAGAAGCGCCTACCGCGTTCGACACGCCTTTTCCATACGCTCCAGGAGACCTCCTCAGTCCTGTGCCTACGCCCTTGAGCATGGATTGAGGAGACTCCTTCAACCCTTTTCTCAACAGGAAAACACGACGAGACACGCGGCCCTTAAATGTCATCTTAGGGCCGAGAGGCTTACCATATTTCACCCTTCCGACCACGGTCCTGATACCCTGATATGTGTGAGCGGCAGTACCACCCACAGCACCGGCGACCCCTTGGACGGCTTTCACACTCGTTTTCGCACCCATTCGAGTGACTTGGGTTGCGCTCGTCGCCTGATCATACAGGCTGTCGGATGCCTGATGCCCTCCGGGCTCATACGCAGGCATCAGAGCACACCTCCCGCTTGTGGTAGGCTGTCGCCGAACCTGGTCGAATACAATTTCGCTAAAAGATTCCTTTGATTCATGCGATTATTAAAACCGAGGGAAACACCGTTCGTGTTGAGCAGACCACATCCCGCTTGCGCGGTCGTCATCAACCGCACCTGTTCATCCGACAGTTCGAGGAGATCCTGGAGCATTTCCGCATCCGTTGTCTTCTGATTCATCAGCAGAAGAAAATCCGCATTCGACAGCATCAAACGTGCTTGATCATTGCCCAAGAGCTCATCGATGTTCTGAGTGATACCGGTAACGCCCAGGCCATATTTGCGTGCCCTCTTATAAATATCCAGGAAAGTGCGAATGGAATACTCGTTATGGAAGAAACGGTGGAACTCATCCACATACAACCATGTGCGCAAACCGGTATCACGGTTCGCACGTACCAGGCTCCAAATCTGGTCGAGAATGACCATCATGCCGAACGTTTGAATCTGACCGGCCAAAGCGGACACGTCAAAAACAATGAACTGTCCGGAAAGATCAACATTCGTCAGGTGTGCGAAACCAGAAGAGGAACCAGTCGTAAACATCTCCAGCTCGGTGACGAGATCCTGTGCTTCAGGAGAAGGGTTCTCCACGTCCACATACACGCGTTTGATCTGCTCCTTCAGATCCACCAAGGTTGGCTGCGTATACGATCCGGTCGAATCCAATTGAGCGCGCGTATCCCTGTACACGTTCATCGCAGCCGTATCGATCATGCTTCGTTTGAGCTGGCTTAAACCCGTCGTGCCGCCCATCAGGGCACCTAACAGATCCAAGACAACCGATACCTTGGAGCGCACGGGGTCGGTATCATCGCTACCCGTCAGATTAATATCCATCGGATTCATATGTTGCGTCGAGTCCGCGGAAACGGTGATGACCTGTCCGCCCAAAGCCCGCGCCAGCGGCACATACTCATGTTCGGGATCGATGATGACCACGCGATCGGCGGAATTCAATACACGCTGCACGATCTCGGCCTTAGCGGACTGGCTCTTACCCGAGCCGGTCGTTCCCAGGATGAACCCGTTGGAATTCATATGCTCGCTACGATTCACGATCACGGGGTTGCCACTGCGTTCGTTGACCCCATAGAACTGGCCGTGAGACTCCATGATTTCCTGAGCGGTGAAAGGGATGAGAATCGACGCACTATCCGTTGTCAATGCCCGCCTCATCGGCAGTCTATCGACGCCCAATGGCAGCATGGCGTTCAGGGCTTCGGGCATCATGTAACGCGTCACGCTCATCTTGCATGACAGTCGACGTGCGACACGTTCCACTTCCAGAAGCGTTTGCTTGAGCTCATCCTCACTATCGGCGCTCATGCTCACCAAAACAAGCGTGTCCAGTATACGCTGGTTCGACGTACGAAGCTGATCAAGCAACGTAGTCATTTCATCCACACGCTCGGTAATGGAATCAGGCACGCTCTCCGCGCCCAATCCTTGCCTGGCGAGCTTTTGAACGCTCCTGTCATATTCGCCCTTGACGCCTGCCTGCTTCGTCTTGACCTTTTCCAAGCCGGACGCGCGATCCCATGGCGCGATATGCACGTTGACCACTATCGGAGCGGTGATATCGGCCAGATCGGAGATAAGGGTATCCGTTAACTGTGCCGGCCATGCCTCCAACCACACATGAGTCATGAACGTCTCACTTCGGGACGATAGAGTAATCCGATCCTTATTCCTGAAATCCATACTCCATGGAGTGACGAAATCCTTCGCCCGCATATTCTTCGGCGCTTGCTCGAAGAGCTCCTCGCTAAAGGTAAAAGGCTCATCCGGTTGCAGCATCGAGCCCAGGACACGAAGGCGCTCACCGCGATCAAGACGATGTGCCGTGCAGCCACTCATGGAAGCAAGCTGCGTCTTCAACCCCGACAAGAGACGATTGAGCCTGACGACTGCCTTGTCCTGGCCGATCTCCTTGACGCTCACGGTAATATACTTGTCCGTCACCGTGCTCGACGCCAGGCCTTTGAGTTGGTCAGCAGCGAGCTCATTAAACGACCGGCGATACGAATCCAAACCATCACGACCCTCGGCATCCATGTACACGCCACGCGTGACGCTACGCCCGTTGAGCATACGATTCGCACTCGTCACCTGAATACGCGTATTCTCATCAAACATGTTCAACGTACTCATCCATGCGTTCAAGATCTTCTTCCGCGTATCTACAGAGGCAAGCTGATAATTGACATCACTAATCAGTGCCGTCGCGCTCCACCAGCCAGCCCCGACATAGGCGATGCCATCCTTACGGATACCATGCAGAAACACCATGGATGCCGCAGTCAAAGCTTCCCTCTTCGCCTTCCGCGCATGCCCCTGATCCACATGAGACCCACGATTCCCACTCAATCCAAACATTGAAAACTCCTTAAGAACCATATTTTTTTAACCATTGACTGATGAACGTTCAAGCGTCCTGGACGGTAGGCGCCATTTCGACGTGCTCGTTGACGATCTTGAGTTCGCGCCGCGTGGCATGCCTGTCATGAGGGATCTCTCCCTCACGGATGAGAGGCTTACGCGTCAACACGATGCGCCACTGCCAATACCGGACAAGAAAATCCTCTACAGGCAGTCCGGATTTTTTGAACCAGCCCACCAATACCAAAAGCACGATGGGAATGATGATGACCTGATCGACTACATGAGAAACCTCTGCAGGCGCGAGGAACTGGCAAGCAATCGACCCTACGGCGCATACGACGACACCGGACACGCACAGGAACTGGCGACCAGTAAGCCCAAACCATTGCTTCGGATCAATCTGGTTGATATCCGTGGGAACATCCATCACAAGCATGAAACTTCTCCTGTTCATTTAGGCTTGACCAAACAATGCCTTAGATGCCTTCTGGCTGATGAGGACGAGTGCAACCATCAACACGCTCACCGTGATGAGCTGTCCCCAATTATCGAAAACCACCTGATTAAGATTCATCTTCATCAGATCTTGACTGCGGGTAAGCATGCTGTTGGCAACAGGCTGATATACGGCTAGGCCTATCAGGAGCGTGATATTGCTAAACGCACACGACGCATACTCGCGGATATACGCCTCACCCCAGCTTTTCGTCCCGTCATACGACAGGAAAGCGATGGGAAGAGCGCCAAACGCCGTGAGAATCAAGAGCTCAACAAACCGCGCGATGATAAGGATTTGCACCGCCTGCGTCGCCAGCTTGGAAATCAAGAAGGGAATAAGCAACATAATGATCGCGACCAATTGTTGGCCAAGATTCGCTTGGCCAAGAGCGCCGCTCGACTCAAGAGCATTTCCCAACAGGTGCTTGGGAGCATCAGATGATGTTCCAGGAAGCGTTATGAGCCTGCTGACCCCCGTGCCGATCTGCTGAATCAAATACGTGATAAGCTCACACAGCCATGACGCGTTCATCGCAGCCATATACACGATAATGATCTTGAATAACGACTTCGTAATCGTGCGTACACCCTGCGTACCATCCTGATCGATGCCCTGGCTGGCATGAAGGATTTCCAGACTGAACACCACCGCCAACACGGTCATGGCGACGGGCCTGACCGCGGTGGTAGCGATATTCGTCACCGTCCGATAGGCATCGGGATATTTACCCGCCGGAGTCTGAGTCAACAGGCTTGATATTGTCGGATCCATCCCTTGGCTGATCTGGTTCAGCAGGGATCTTAACCCATCCTTGAAATCAAACATGATACGGTCGGACCTTCGTTACACAAGAGTCTTGAACAAGGCGGCGGCGGCAATGATGATCGCGCCGCCGACGATCTTCCACACGCCATTTTGAATCTGGGGAGAGTTATGGTCGGACAGACCGCCACCCAAGGTGACGGCACCCCACACCGCCCAGAAACCGCCACCGACAACGACCCAGGTCGCAAGCGTGCTCAACACGTTCGTCACGACACCATTCGCGTCAGCGGCAAGAACCGCCGAACCCGCCTCAATAACCGTAGTGGTAAACATTATCTTCTCCTTAGCGATCTTTTTCCAATACCCGTGAGCGCACATGGGTGCGCTCACGGCCTGCTCATTCATCATCCCCGAAACGTTCCGGGGATGAAGGACATAAGGACAACGATGAATTTTTCAGCGGTCGAACGTCCGACGAGCCATGAGACCCGCCCCGGCCAGGACCATCAAACCGGCCGAGACGGCGGCGGCAACACGTGAATGATTCCTGATCATCCTTATTTCCTCCTTGGATCGATTGGTGGTAAAACTCAAGAACCTTAGAAAAGAGCCGGCTGGACGCAACGGCCCGGAACAGGCTCGATGTCGGCTACGCGAATGATCCCGTTAAGTTCGATATCCCCAGCCTGGACACTGACCATGCGTGCACGCTTCCTCCGCCAGTACGCGCGATTATGCGAGTGGCTGGCATGATGAATGGCCCGACCGATCACACTGGGATCCTTTTCTATCCATTCGGCGAATCTCGTGAAACGTTCGTCTTCGCTCAATGCGGCCGTGTCCTCATCGGGATGAGCCTGGCGGTACAGACTCACCAGACTTTTACGCGCATACGACGGCACGCCGCCATAGACGCCAAACTCGGCATTGATGGCCGCGCCCCACGCGGCGCACTGAGCCTTGACGGGACACGTGGAGCAATACGTTTTCGCATGCGCCACCGTGTCGGGATGCGCGCCATCCGCGAAAAACAACTCATCGGCACGAGCCGGTGGGAGTGTCGAACACTTCGATGCCGAACGCCACGACCGCGTTGAACCGGCTGGTCCAAATCCTTCCATCATTAACCCCTTAAACCTTGGGAAAACATTGAAAACATGGGCCTATCGAGCCATGGGAGTGGCTTCGCGCGCGGCAAGGGTCCCACGAATCCGTTCGACGCCATAGCCGGATCGAAGCAAATCCAGGACGCGCGCTGCGCGTGAATCCGCCACGCAATCCCCAGGATTCGTGTATCCCAGAACCTGCTGCACATGCTCGCAACCACGAGAATGCACATGAACACGGGAGACCGGGGAAGAATCCGCGAAAGCCCCCGTGGAAGGCCGTGGAACACTCATCTGGCTCGTAACCTGCGTCCAGTTACGCTCCAACCGTTCGGGAGTGAACGCCACGGACCTCCAAAACGGCTGGCCGGCATCCAACGCCCACCGAGCGGTACGCTCCACCCGCTCCACGCCAAACGCGGCCACAAGACGGGCAGCCGCCGCAAGCTGCCTGCGCTCAAACCTCGTATGGGACTCCTCGGATTTGAACGGCGCGAGCTCAACACGAGCGGACTCACGCAGCGAAGCCATCAACGAAACAACCCGCTGCGCATCCCCACCCCCATCCCGAGCGGTAGGAGCATCGTCCCCACGGATGGCATCGGGCATCCGTCCGTCAGACCCATCCGGGAAACCACCGTCGGAAATCGCCACCACATCGCCTTCATCCCCTTCATCCCCTTCAAGGGGATAAAGAGGTTTAATGGATGGTTTAATGGATGGTTTGTGGTCCACCAGTGAACCCCCGCTCCGTGCACCAGTGAACCCTCGCTCACGATTCCCACGCATTTCCCCACTGAGCGGGGGCTCATTTTGAACCCCCGCGGAAACCGCGGAATCATGCGATTCCTCACGAGGGGTCATTTTGAGCCCCCGCCCCTCCCGTGAGTCGTCCACGGTCAATTCCACATGCAGATCCCAGACCACGGGACGACGGTCGATACGATAATGGGCGACCTTTAACTGATCACCACGACTGATGAGCCCCTGCTCTTCAAGACGCCTTAAAATACGCTTGATGGTGCTTCTGGACAGGTGGGACTGCTCGACAAGAGTGGCAATGCTCGGGAAGGCATCCCGCCCTTCATCGTCCGCACGGTCCGCAAGATACACGAGTACCAGACGCGCGGACGCATCCGCACCTACGGGGGCTCGCCTCAACGCCCAATCAACTGCCGCAACGCTCATTAGTGCTTCCTAACCATAAAAGTTCCGGTATTCATCGACCAGCGTCCGCAATGAACCACTTCGGCCCTAGAATCGTGTATAGTGAGAAGCGGTTCATGGGTTTCCTCGCTTTGGGGCCATGGCCAAAACATTGAAAACTCTCCCTCCTGCCTAACCCCGGGAGGGAGCTTCCATATGCAAGCTGATCACGCATTTTTCATATCCCGTGAGTTGGAAATCAATAGATCATTCGGTGTCACAGAAAGCAACTTTGCGATCTCAACAATCTCATCAGCTTTGAATTGGGTATTACCCCTAATACGTTGCGAGAGAGCTGAACGAGATAATCCTAATGCCGTTGCCAGCGAGCTCTGCGTCATATTTCTATCTGCAAGTAGCACGCGTATCCTATGTGCTGTACCGCTGGAGTTCAGAATATTTAAACTTTCCATGTTTCGTAATCTAGAACAAAGTAAAGATAAAATAAACTTCGGCGTGTCGTGAAGATATGAACAGTGTTTATGTTATATTAACAATATGAAAGAATCAAAAAACATGATACAGAGTAATGGTGCAAGTAATGAGGTGCCGCTACAAGATGTTTTTATGCATAATTTAAGAATCGCGTTGGCGTCAGAAAATAAGAATAGGCAACAGCTTGCAGATTCGATGAACATTTCAAAGTCTTCATTGTCGCAGAAGTTTTCCGGCAAAATTCGATGGACGCTTGAGGATATAGAAAAAGCCGCAGAATTCTTAAAAGTGAATCCTGCGACCTTACTGGTAGCGGGGCATGGATTTGAACCATGGACCTCTGGGTTATGAGCTTCATAGACCTAGCTGAGCCTAGGAACAAGGTTACGGTCTGACGCGAGTTTTCAGGCCGTCAAAATCCATGCCCTGCGTATTCGACTGTCTCTGATTGTATCAGCGACAGGTGAACCTCCTTCGTGTTTGCTGATGATGTCAAGTGCCTTTGCTGGAGTAAGAAATGGATCAAGCAATGCGGTAATCGGAAGGCCGAAGAAGTCCGCCGCCGCACATACCTCGTCGATACTCCAGATTGCCTTGCTTTGCAATCTACTAGCCATTGCTTGGGGAGATATGCCCATTGCCTTGGCCAGATCTCTTTTGTATAGACCGGTATTAGCCAGAATCATATTTACATTCATGGCGACCGTATCTTGCCTGCGCAAAGTTGCGCTCGGCTGAATCGATACTGTTGTCATGTCATCGATTGTACTACAGAAAATCTGTAATATACGGCGTGTTGAAATCTAAACGATTGTATGTTCATAGACATTATTACAGAAAATCCGTAGTAGAACAGGAGATGCGTTGTACTGCGAAAATGATATTACTAAGCGACTTTCCCTTCTTATGAAGGAAAAAGGAAAGTCCCAAAGAGAGGTTGCACGGGCCATCGGTGTCCCGGAACAGCGGCTTAGCGATAAACGTCACGGTCGTTATGGCTACACCACTAAGGATATTTCGGCTCTTGCTGATTTCTTTGGGGTCTCAACCGATTACCTGCTTGGACGGATTGATACTTTGCGCCCGGTCGTTGGGGTCGGAACGGACTCAACAGGTGCTGATGGTGAGGTGTGATGCCCATGAATTCCTATGACCAACAACGGAGAAAAGGAAGGCCCTGTTCCATGGTTGTCGACTTCCGATGGAACAGGGCCGGGAAGTGCGAACCTCCTGTGGCCGATGATCCGCGAAGGTACCGGTCCCGCATTGTCCTTAACAAAGAAAGGCTCACACAATGAACATGATAGCCGAAACAGTCATCCATGACGTCTCCGATCCGTGCCATTCGGCGCGACACGCCGTCCGACGGGATCCGCCGCCCACGGGTTCGGCATGGGATGAATCAGATTATTGGATGGGATTATCCATCCGGTACGGCCGTGGCGAGCTGGCCTGCCTCCTTGCAGCCATGGCCTTGTCCAGTATCGGTGTCGCGGCCGGTATGGCGCTATCCGTCCTGTTCCTTGTCCCGTCGGCCCTCCTCGTGGTTCTTCTCGTGGCCGCCGGCCTGTGGTGCCGTGGGAACTCGTTGGACGCGCGCGACCTGTCCGTGTGGTCCATGGGAGGAACCCCGGCAGAGGAAGGAGGGGAATGGAAATGACCATCAATCATAACGATTTTATGCCGGAATCGGGACGGTTACGTGCCGATATCGGCCATGCTCTAGAACGGATCGCCGGCATCGTCGGGGAGGTCGACGCCACGATGACCGTCGGTGAGATTGTCCGTCTCTCCTACCTGCAAGGTGTCGGTGACACGCTTCACGCGTTCGGGCGGATCATCAATGGGTGTCCGTCCCTTGATCCGGCTGTCCCGGATGGCGTCGCCGACGCCGGGTCCTGTGGGGAGTCCCTGCACGCGCTCGGTGTCATGGCCGACAGGGATGGGCGTATCGCATCTATGCTCGCCCATCCCGCATGGAAGGAGGGCTGATTCATGTGGCCCATACGCCTTGTCCCTCTCGCCATTCCGCTCGTTTCCGGCCCGCTGCTCGTGACATGGAGTTTGTGTCGGGCGGCTGCGTTCGATGGCGACACCGCATCTCAGCTTGTGAGGTCGCATGCGGCCTCACGGGCAACGGGAGGAGAAGACTGACATGGAAGCCATGTATCTGGTGTTCGCCGTCGCAGCGCTCTGCTGCCTCGGCCTGCTTACCCCGCTCCTATACGCCGTCCTGGCGGCGGGAGGTCTGCTCGCGCGTCTCCTGTACGCCATCATGACACTCATCGGAAGGGGTGCGCGATGAGTTGGCAGTGCACGAGCTGGGCGTTGCGCGAGGCCCCGTGTCCGACCGCCACGTCACGCCTTGTCCTGATTGCCCTGGCCGACCGCTGCCAGCCCGACGGGCGTAGCGCCTGGCCCACGATTGACACGCTGATGCTCGAGGCCCACTGCTCAGAGGCCTCGGTCCGTCGCGCCCTGCGTGATCTCGAGAAGGCCGGCGCGATTCGCCGTGGCAACCAGAGCCTCGCCCAATGGAACGAACACGGCGAATACGTCGCCAGACCATACCGTTCCATCGTGTGGGAATGCTGCATGGGCGTCACATTGGAGAAGGTCGCCCTGAAACCCGGCCGCCAGGCGAGACGGGCCCGCACCGAGAGAAAGGAGATCCACGGCACTGTCAAAATGACAGGGCTGGAAAACGTTGGGGACAAGCCGATCCACGACACCGACGAAAGGACAGGACCGCATGGCCCCGGCCCCGACAGCCCTGTCATCGGTGACAATACAGCCCTGTCATCGGTGACAGACCCATATATGAACAAATATATAAACAAATACCCCTCTCTCCCTACGGGAGACCTCCCCGCAAGCGGGAAGGACTCCGCAAGCGGTACACAAAACGGCATAATCGGCGGACGGGAGACGGCACGGAGCGTGGTGGACCGGCTCACGTTCGTGCGTTCCGGACTCTCGCTGCCCACACCAGAACCATCCGGACGGGACTTCGCCAAGGCGTCCGGGCTCATCGCCCGCATAGCCAACGCCGCCGGCGTCGACGAGACGGTCGCGGCGGCCCGTGTCGCCGACGTCATTGACTGGATCCCCGCGAACACGTACTGGCTGGCCCGCATCCTCACGGTTCGTGACCTCGCCCGTGCTTGGGACCGCCTGGCGAACGACTACGCGGTCTCCCGGATCGAACTCCGACGTTCGCCCGACACCTCGACGCACACACATGCGACCACGCCGCCCGGGCTGCGTGTGACGCGTCACGTGCATTCCGTAACCTGCACGCACGTCTTGGCCGACATGAAACCCCACGAGGGCGAGTACAGCCATGAGGGTAGCCTGCGGGCCGGCAATCCCAGCGAATGGTATACGGCGTGCAGACGGCATGCCGACGAACTCAACCGTCGGGAAGGGATCGGGATGACATGATGAACGAGACGAACGGCCGGGTGGCGGGGGTTTGTGCCGGTCTGCCGTTGGGTATCCAGGACCTCATGTGGGGCACCGACAACGAACGGGTCAAGAACAAGTCCGACCGTCGCGTCCTGAAGACCACCGCGCGGATCCTGTGCGACATGTGCCCCATCCAGGCCGAATGCATCGCGCAGACCATCATCTCCCGTGAACAGCACGGGCGCGTGGGCGGGATCGACGTCAAGGCAAGGCGTCTATTGCGCCACCGCGCCGAGGAGGACGGCGTGGACCTGTCCGACTCCAGTCCCGCCCGTCTCCGGAACCTGACGGTATGGCTGCGCGAGCATCCCGAACTCGTCAGGGAGGTGCGCATACAGTCCTCGACCCGCGAGGGCCGCCGGCGCAGGAGCGAGGACCAGTACGCCTATCGGCAGAGGGTCGCGGTCCGACGGTCCTCCGATTGGATCCGGACCCATGCCGACAACGGCGGGAGCGAGAGGGAAACACAACCAGACGGAAAAGGAGACCGGACATGAGCCGCACAGCGCGTATTCCACGCATCATCGCCATGGCGAACATGAAGGGCGGGGTCGGCAAGACCACCAGCACCATCTGCACCGCCCTCGCCCTCAGCCGTCTCGGCCGCAAGGTCGAGGTCAGGGACATCGACCCGCAGGGCAGTGCGACGCTCTGGGCGTCCAAGGCCCGCGCCGCGGGCGACCCTCTGCCGTTCGACGTACTGGTCGCCAACCGTTTCACGGTCGCCGTCCCGCCATCGGATCCGGACACGTGGGTGCTCGTCGACACCCCGCCCAGCCAGTCCGACCTGATCGCAGCCGCGGTCGACGCGAGCACGCTGGTCGTGCTCGTCAGCACGCCCGGCGGTCTCGACCTAGACCGCATGTGGGAGACGTCCCAAGCCATCGACAGGCCCAGCAGCGTGCTCCTGACCCAGGTCAGGGCGAACACCGTCGCGTTGAGACGGGCCGAACGATACCTCATCGAGCAGGGGCTGGCGCGGTTCGACGCGATGATCCCGTTCAGGGAGTCGATACGCAGGTCGAGCGAATCCGGCCGCCTGCCGAACGCAAGCGGGTACGGGCTGGTGGCCCACGAGCTCATCGAAGCGTTCGCGGGACTCGAACAGGGAAGGATGTGACCCGTTATGAACATCAGCAAGCCGATCGACACGGCATCCAGACTCCAGGCGACCTTCACCGCGGCATCCTCCGACGGGCGTGACGCGCGGGGTGCCGGACGGACCGTTCACGCGACGTTCAGCCTCGAGGCGGAACTGCATCGCCGTCTCAAGCTCACAGCCGCGATGAAAGGTGTGACCATGAGCGACATGGTCTCCTCATGGATCGAGTGGCATTGTCCCCCAGTCTAATCACCATATGGGTCGGCTCACCCGAGCGTTGGATGAAGCGTATAAGCATTTGAGTGTATAAAGAGCATCATGGAATGGCAGGGGAGACGGAGCGGCGGTATTCTGCCATTGCTGGAGGAAACCAGGGCAATGAAAAGAGGGCGCCGGAGTGCGTCTGTGATGCACGGGAATGTGACTATACGGTGGGTAGCGAGTAGCAGGAGCGACAGTTAAGAGGTATGATATCTGATGAATAGTGGTGTCGCGCCACATCGAATTCAAGGAGGAATCATGGCGGAATCGGTATTCATTGTCGGGGCATATGCCTCACTGCCTCGGTCCCGTGAGGATCAGTGCGACTACTACCGGCTTCTCGGTCGCCAGAGATGGATTAACGGTGCCGAGATTCCCTTTCCAGGCGATTTAGCTGATGTTGAGTCGCGGCGGTGGTTGGCCAAGGTACTGCCCACACATTGGCATGCCAATACCATCACCGCTATTCCCGGTACCATGCAGCACGTATGGAAGAATCCGAACTTCGGCCTGGCCAGTCCCGACGTGGACGGCCGCATGGCCGCGTTGATGATGATGGGTGATCTGCATACGGCGTTCGAGGATTTCACCCAACGCAGGGGTTCGGCCGACGTGGCCTATGTAGAAATCCACACTGCGCCAACCAGGTTGAGTGATGCCAGTGCTATGGCCATGTCTTTGGAAGCCATGGCTGACTGGGACTGGCATGGCGCCAAGCTGGTGATTGAGCACTGTGACCGTTACGTCGAAGGGCAGAAACCGGAAAAGGGCTTCCTTCCAATCGAGTCGGAGATTGAGCTGGCACGAGACACCGGCATCGGAATCATCATTAATTGGGGACGTTCGGTGGTTGAGAGTCGTGTCGCCCGAACAGCCGAAGATCATGTCCGTGCCGCCCGTGAAGCAGGAGTACTTAAAGGGCTGATGTTTTCCGGAGCAGGCCCTGATGAGACGCAATATGGCTATGCCTGGATTGATGGTCACCTGCCGATGGCCCCTGATGAACCAACCTCGCTGATGGATGTTGAACGGATTCGTGCCTGCGTATGTGCGGCGGACGATGCCGTAGACTATATCGGCGCCAAAGTCGTGGTGCCCGAGGACGCCACGCTGACCGAACGTCTCGAATTCCTATCTCACATTCACGATGCGGTGGTGCTCTGATGACCGCACGAACCTATCTCACCTTTGATATTGGTGGTACCAAAATCGCCTCAGCCTTCGTGACATTGCCCGACCGTATTCATCAGGGTAAGTACGAGCGCGACGAAAAGCCGCAAGTGCAGGACCTCCAAGAAATACCCACCCAAGCTGACCTCGGGGGGACAGTGCTGTGTAGGAGGTTGGTCGACTGCGCCCGCGGACGACTGAAAGAGGCGGCAAAACCCGGTGGAATGCCTATCGCCGGCATCGGCATTGCGACTGCCGGTGTTCCCGACTCGCGCAATGGCGTAATCCTCTCGGCCACCGATATTCTGCCGGGATGGCGTGGACAGCGCGTCTATGACGCGTTCGCCGCGGCTACCGACATCCCGGTCCATATGATTGGTGACGTCGGTGCCCATGGTATTGGCGAAGCCATATTCGGAGCGGGAAGTGGCAATGAAGTGGTGCTGTCGCTAGGAGTGGGTACGGGTATCGGCGGTGCGCTGATTGTTAATGGACGTCTTTTTACTGGTGCGCATGGCGCGGCCGGACACTTGGGTCATGTCGCTAGTAGGTTGGGCAAGGGATTCCGTTGCTCCTGCGGCACTATGGAAGGCCATATTGAGCCGGTCGCCTCCGGTACGGGACTCAGAGATCTTTACAACGTTACGCTGCCGGTCAATGTCGCCGACGCCACCATGGTCCCTGACGGAGTCGAGGTTGCACGCCGCGCTATGGCCGGCGAGGAACACGCCATGCGTACGATTGCGGCCAGCGCTCATGCTCTGGGCTTCGTACTTGGTGGCATAGCTAATACTGTCGATCCCGATGTGGTCATTGTCTCCGGCTCGGTGGTCAAAGCAGGCCCACAGTGGTGGGATGCGCTGCGCAGCGGATTCGTGGCCTCGGCCCTGCCCTTGATTCGTCCGACACCATTAATTGAAGGCGAACTCGGTGGTTCGGCCCCGCTGATCGGTGCCGCTGTCGCCGCCGAACGATCCCTCTTCCATGCGTGATCCGCTGGGTGCGCCGCCGCTCCGCTGAGCGCGACCAAAGCGCGCATGTCCCATAAATAATCCTGTACATCGAAACCAAGTGAAGGGAACTAGCTATGCATCCTGCGATCGAAGCAATAAAAGGTGGACTGGTGGTCAGTTGCCAAGCATATCCGGGCGAGCCGCTGCGCCATCCGGAGACCATGGCGCAGATGGCGATGGCGGCTGTGGAAGGCGGCGCGGTCGGTATCCGCTGCCAAGGCCTATCCGATATCGCCGCCATCAAGGGACAGGTTGAAGTGCCGGTGATTGGCATCTGGAAAGACGGCCGTGAGGGAGTGTATATCACGCCGACACTGCGCCATGCTCGTTGCTGCGCATCCGCTGGCGCCGACATCGTCGCCATCGATGCGACCGGTCGGCCACGGCCTGACGGCCGCACCTATGCCGACACCGTCCGTGCGTTGCATGACGAAGGCATCGTTGTTATGGCTGATTGTGGTTCCTTTGCCGATGCTGAGCGTGCGGTCGAAGCCGGCAGCGATATTATTTCCACCACGCTGTCCGGATACACAGGGGAGCGCAAGAAAACCGATGGTCCGGATTTCGACCTGCTCAGGCGGATGGTCGCGGCCTTTGGCGATGCCACGCCAGTACTGTGCGAAGGTCGTATCCATACACCTGACCAACTCACCCAGGTGATGGCCATGGGAGCGTGGGCAGCGGTTGTCGGCACCGCCATCACACATCCCACATCGATTACGCGTTGGTTTGCGGCGCGTATGTGAGACGTGGCGTCCTTGTGACCTTGGTGTTCGGAATCGCCCGGATATCAGCATGAGGAGGCCCTCCCGCCGACTGGTTAAGTAGCCCAAGTAAGAGCTACGTCTCATTGAGATGATACACGTGCACCGGCGCGATGGCGGATGGAAGAGTGCCTCCCGATACACGGTTGTGGCGAGCCGACGGATGTCAGCGTGCTGAGGAACCAGAAAGAGACACAATTTGACAACAGACATCAGACATCATATGATTTTGATAGTTCTGACGTCAGATAACTATCCATGGCAGAGAAGCCTAGCTGGGGAGTGTCCGACGGTCCGGGCGGCAAACGTCTGGCGCCGCAGAACAGGTTCGCAACAAACTCGAGGAAGAGGAGTGACCATGAAACGTAAAATGTTCAGAGTAGCGGTCGCCGCCACGGTGGCCGGGTTGATGGCGTTGGCTGGTTGTGGTTCGTCGGGTGGTACCTCGGCATCCGGTACGGTGGTGAAGGACACCATTACCGCGCAAGTGGCGTATTCCAGCCGTGACTTTAATCCGTTGTCAACGTCGATGGCCCTGCCGATGAGCGGTAACTGGCATGTTACCGAGGCCTTGTACACTCTTGATATGTCCACCGGTAATTTGACTTCCGGTTTGGCCAAGGGCGAGCCCGAGAAGATTTCCGACACCGAGTACAAGGTCGCCATTCGTGACGGGGCCAAGTTCTCCGATGGCAATTCGGTGACCGCCAACGATGTGAAAACATCATTCGACCGCATGATGGTCGAAGGCAGTGTATATCAGCCGATGCTGAAATTCATCGACACCATCGAGACCGACGGGGATAACGCCTTGACCTTCAAGCTCAAGACCCCATTCAACTTGGTCAAGGAGCGCATGTCGCTGGTGCACGTGGTACCAGCCTCGCAATCGGACGAAGATCTGAAAAAGAAGCCGATCGGCTCGGGTCCGTGGAAGTACACGGAGATTAATGATCAACAGGTCAAATTCGACAGGAACGACCTGTATAACGGCGACTTCCCGGCGCAGGCCGCCCACATGGTATGGAATGTCAACGTGGATGACACCGCCCGTGTCACCGCCATGCAATCGGGACAGAACGACATCATGGAGAATGTGCCCGCTAATGCCTTCCAGACCTTGAAGTCTGCCGGCTCCGACATTCAGACCGTCGGCGGCTTCAACCAGGCCTTTATCATGTTCAATACGAAGAAGAAGCCCTTCGATGACAAGCGTGTGCGTCAGGCAGTGTTCTATGCGATCAATGTGGACAATCTGATTAAGAACCAGCTTTCCGGAGAGGCCAAGCCGCTGACCGGTTTCATGCCGGAAGACAGCAAATACTATAATAAGGCCTCCACCGTGTACTCTTACAACGTGGATAAAGCCAAGGAGCTGATGGCGGCAGCCGGTGTGACGTCCCCAATCAGTTTCACGCTATATACCACTGATCAGACTTGGATTACCCAGCTGGCTCCGCAGATCAAGAATGATTTGGCGGCCATTGGCATGAATGTGGATATCCAGTCGATGAAGTCTTCCGCACTGTTCCCGACAATTACCGATAAGGATGACGCCGATTTCTCAATGGTGCTCGCCCCCGGAGATCCGACTGTGTTCGGCAACGATCCCGATGTGCTACTGAATTGGTGGCTTGGCGATTCGACATGGACTCGCCAACGCACTTTCTGGTATGGCACGGATGGATACAACAAGCTTCACGAACTCATGGAGAAGGCCACTGCGACCTCAAGCACGGACCAGCGCCAAAGCTATTGGAATCAGGCGATGGATGTTGTCGCCGACGAAGTACCGATATACGGCCTGTTCCATCGTAATATCTCCACTGCCGTCCGTCAGGGGTCCTTCTCCAAGGTCAGCCCCATCGGTACCACGGGTCTGTACCTACTCAACAGCAAAATCGGCTGATGCATCGTTCCCGGGCACGGTTGGGACGTTACCGTGCCCAGGGCGCACATCAATTTTCATATGAGAAATGAGGGTTGACATTTGAGTAACTTACTCCGTTTACTGGGGCGACGATTGGTCTCCTTGCCATTCGTGGCGTTCGGCGTTGTCTTCTTGGTATTCTTCCTCATGTCGTTCTCACGGTATGATCCGGCCGCCACGGCGCTCGGTGAGAATGCCACCGCGGCCCAGCTCGCGGCCTATCGCCATGAGATGGGATTCGACCGACCATGGTATGCGCAATTCCTCTCCTATCTGGGAGGTTTGTTCCGAGGGGATCTCGGCACATATGGCGTTAATCGTGACTCAGTGTCATCACGTATCGCCCAGGCCTTCCCGATCACACTGCAACTGACGTTCATCGCATTGGTGATTGCGGTGGTCTTCGCCGTGATCTTTGGCGTGCTCGCAGCCCTGTACCGCGATACATGGGTTGATCAGGCCATACGAGTGATTTCCATCGTTGCGATTGCGACCCCGAGCTTCTGGCTGGGTGTTTTGATGATTTACATCTTCCAGATCAAGTTGTCTTGGCTGCCTGGAGCTGGTATGTTGCAGCCATTTCTCGATAATCCGACCGCCTATCTGAGGCGCATGGCCATGCCGGCCTTCTCGCTGGGATTACCGGTTGCCGGCCAGCTGACACGCATCATCCGTACTTCGATGGTCGAGGAACTGGACAAGGACTATGTGCGCACTGCCATCGGTTCCGGCGTACCTAAGAGCGTTGTGATTGCGCGCAATGTGTTTCGTAACGCGCTGATCACCCCGGTGACTACCCTCGGCATGAAGATCGGCTACCTCATGGGAGGCGCAATCATCACTGAGATCATCTTTGCCTTGCCCGGCATGGGTACGGCGCTGTTCGAAGGCATTAATGGCAATGAGCCGATTCTGGTCCAAGGCGTGGTACTAATCGTGGCGCTTGCGTTCGTCGTGATCAATATCGTCGTTGATCTGCTCTATGTCCTCATCAACCCGCGTATCAGGGAGGTCTGATATGTTATTTGGCAAACGAACAATCGCCGACGCCGTTTCCAAGCCTGGTGTCGGGTTCCATAAATTCGGCAATATGACAATCGGTGCCAAGCTGGCTCTGACCTTCATGGGTCTATTGGTTTTGGTGGCTGTGTTCGCTCCGTTGATCTCCCCACAGGATCCGTTGGCGATCACCTTGAGTTATCAGCCACCTAGCAGCGATCATCTTTTCGGAACCGACCAAGTGGGTCGTGACGTGATGTCGCGTGTTTTCTACGGTGCCCGCTATTCGTTGGTGATCGGTCTGCTCTCGATCCTCTTCGCCCTGATTCTTGGCGTGATCATCGGTGCCGTCGCAGCGGTGAGCCGTACGTGGATCTCCGAGATCATCATGCGAGTTCTCGACGTGTTTATGTCGGTGCCGGGCATCGCCTTGGCCGCTGTGTTCGTTTCGATTCTCGGCCAGTCGATGATTGGCATCATCATCTCCATCGGCATTCTGTATGTACCGCAGATCGCCCGCATCGTGCGTGCCAATATCATCAGCGAATATGGCAAGGACTATGTGCGTGCCGTAATCGTTTCCGGTGCCCGCGCCCCGTGGATTCTCTACAAGCACGTCACGCGTAACATCGCCGCCCCGGTGATGGTATTCACCACGCTGTGCGTTGCTGATGCCATCGTATTCGAGGCTTCACTGAGCTTCATCAACCTGGGCATTCCTGAGCCGACCCCCACTTGGGGCAATATCCTGTCCTCCGCCAAGGAAGGTGTGATTTTCGGCTACTGGTGGCAGGCGATGTTCCCCGGTTTAGCGATTATGATCACGGTACTTTGCCTCAATATCCTGTCCGAAGGCATTACCGATGCCATGGTGGCCGCACCCACTGCGACCGTTACCAAGACGGCCGCGGACGCTGAGGCTGAGCGTAAGGAGGATCGTATCCTCACCGATCCCGTTGCTGCATACAAGGAGCAGCATGAGGCGCTGGTCGAATCCTTGGCCAAGCTGCGCGAAGCCGAGTTGAGGCGTACGGACCGTTTCCAACCAACGAGCACCGAACCCCCAGTGATCGAGGTCAAGGATCTATGCATCCAGTTTCCTCGTCATGGAGACGTCAATGTTGTGGATCACCTGAGCTTCTCGGTGCGTCCCGGCGAGACGATGGGCCTGGTCGGCGAGTCCGGTTGCGGCAAATCCATCACCTCTCTGGCCATTATGGGCCTTCTGGATCCCAAGGCCAAAATCAGCGGGCAGATTCTGTTCGATGGCAAGGATTTGGTCAAACTCAGCGCCAAGGAGCACAATGCCTTGAGAGGCCACGAGATGGCCATGGTCTATCAGGATGCCTTGAGTTCGTTGAACCCCTCAATGCTTATCAAGTCACAGATGAAGCAGCTGACTCGTCGTGGCGGCACGCGCAGTGCTGAGGAATTACTTGAACTGGTAGGACTTGATCCCAAGCGTACATTGGAGTCTTATCCCCATGAGTTGTCCGGCGGTCAGCGTCAGCGCGTGCTCATCGCCATGGCCCTGACTCGTGACCCTAAGCTCTTAGTATGTGATGAGCCTACTACTGCGCTTGACGTAACCGTGCAGAAGCAGGTCATAGAACTCTTGAACGAGTTGCGCGAGAAGTTGGGTTTCGCAATGATTTTCGTGTCTCATGATCTCGCTCTGGTGGCCAAGGTCGCTCACTCGATCACCGTGATGTACGCCGGTCAGGTCGTCGAACAGGGCTCCACCAAGGAGATTCTCACAGATCCCCGTCATGAGTACACCCGCGGCCTGCTAGGTTCGGTCACATCAATTGAGGCTGGTGCCGCCCGCTTGCATCAAGTGCCTGGCACGGTACCCAGTCCGGCCGACTTCCCGAAGGGCGATCGATTCGCCCCACGTAGCAGTCACCCTGATGTCGGACTCAATACCCGACCCATTATGAAGCAGGTGCCTGGAACCTACCATTGCTATGCGGCATTGCCATCAGACTCTGATGCGACGTCCGGCATAGTCGCCACTGTCGAAACCGAAGGAGGTGCACGATGAGTCAGGTCATGTCAGATCACACGCAGGCTGATCCCCGCGCTCCGATCATCGAGCTTAAGGATGCGGAGGTGGTTTTCACAACGCGAGCCGGTTCTGGATTGTTCCACAAGAACAGAATCACCGCGGTCAATAAGGTGAACCTGAAGCTCATGCCAGGTCAGACCATCGGCATTGTCGGCGAGTCCGGCTGCGGTAAATCCACCACCGCTAACATCATGTGCGGACTGCAACAGGTTACGTCGGGCAAGGTCTTCTTCAAAGGTCAAGACGTGACCCACCGCACCGCCAAAGAACGCATGGCCATCGGTCGCGTGGTTTCCGTGGTCTTTCAGGATCCGGCGACTGCCCTCAACGCGCGCATGAGCGTGATCGACCAGCTCATTGATCCACTGGTCGTGCATAAGCTGGGTGACAGGAAAGCCAGACTCAATCGGGCCGAGGAACTGATCCATATGGTCGGACTCCCTAGCCAGGTGCTGGGTGCTTTGCCGGGCCAGCTGTCCGGCGGTCAGCGTCAGCGTGTGGCTATCGCGCGCGCCTTGAGCCTCGACCCGGATGCCATCATCGCCGATGAACCGACCTCGGCACTGGACGTGTCCGTCCGTGCGCAGATTCTCAACCTATTGAGTGATCTGAAGAAAACATTGGGCTTGTCGATGGTGTTCATCAGTCATGACATCCAAACCGTGCGCTACATCTCGGACCAAGTCGTGGTAATGAACAAGGGCACGATCGTCGAACGTGGCGCAACCATATCGGTGATGCGCGATCCGCAGGATGACTATACCAAAATCCTCATGGGCGCCGCGCCCTCGCTGTTGCATCCGACCGCCGCTGAATGCGCGTGATCCTATCAATCACCACATCCATTAATCACTAAGGAGACACTACTATGACCCAACATTTCCACGGCGTCATTCCCCCCGTCGTCACTCCGTTGACTGCCGACGGTCAGCTGGATCTGTCGAGCTTCCGGCGTTCGTTGGATCGTATGATTACGGCCGGCGTGCATGGTGTATTCACCCTCGGTTCATCTGGTGAGGTCGCTTTCTCCACCGATGGGCGACGCAAAGACATCATTGAGGCCGTTATGAAGATCGTCGATGGCCGTGTTCCGGTGTTTGTCGGCTGCATCGATACCGAGACCGACCGTGTTATCGAACATGCCATTGAGGCCGAAAAACTCGGTGCCTCGGCCATTGTCGCCACCGCGCCTTTCTATGCGCTGGGCGGATTACCGGAAATCGAGCGCCACTTTCGTCTCATTCACGAGGCCGTGCCTGAACTGCCGTTGTTCGCCTATGACATTCCGGTGTGTGTGCATGTCAAGCTATCGAATGACATGCTGATTCGGCTTGGTAGGGATGGTGTTCTGACGGGCGTCAAGGATTCCTCAAACGACGATGTGGCGTTTAGGTTCCTCGTGGATGCCAACGCGGATGCGGGCCACCCACTCACCCTGCTTACTGGTCAGGAGATCGTAGTCGATGGTGCCTATATGGCGGGTGCCGATGGTTCGGTGCCGGGGCTGGGCAATGTGGAGTGCACAGGGTACGTGCGCATGTGGAATGCCTATCAGTCCGGTGACTGGGAGACCGTACGTGCTGAGCAGGCCAAATTAGCACGGCTGATGGCCATTGTGAATGTGACGCGAGGAGTTTCCGGCTTCGGCGCGGGTGTCGGCGCATTTAAGACGGCAATGGCACTACTGGGCGTATTCGATACGAATCAGATGCCTAACCCCGTATTGCCGCTTCAAGGCGAGAATGTTGCGGCTATCGCAAGAGTGCTTGTCGATTGCGGTATGGAGCTGAAACGTACACCGGCCGAGGTGAGCGCATCGACGCGCTAAGAGTCGATGATCCCCCTAGCCGGAATGGTCCCGCTCCAACTGGGGGATATCGAGAATCGTTGGAAAGGAACCGCCATGGCGGAAGTAGTCATTGTCAAAAATGAGGATGAAGCAGGCGAATTGGTCGCTCAATGCGCCGCCACGCTCATCGAATCGAAGCCGGATGCCGTACTGGGTTTAGCCACGGGCTCTAGTCCTCTTAAGGTTTATAGGCATCTGGCCGGAAGAGTCAAGGCCAACCACATCGATGTGTCTCAGGTCAGCGGCTATGCGCTCGACGAGTATCTCGAGTTGCCATTGACTCACCCGGAGTCGTATCACGCTACCATCAAACGTACGGTTACCGATGTAATCGGGCTTGATCCGCAGAAGGTTCATGTGCCGGGTGACGCGTTAAATGGCGCATCAATGAATGATGCCAAGGTGATGCGTGGTGCCGGGGCGGCTTATGATCGCGCCATCGAGGCGGCTGGTGGCGTTGATATGCAGATTCTCGGCATAGGCACCGACGGCCATGTGGGTTTCAATGAGCCAGGCAGCTCACTGGCTTCCGGTACGCGCATCAAGACGTTGGCCAGACAGACTCGTGTCGACAACGCACGATTCTTCGGCGGCAACCTCGACGAAGTGCCCACCCATTGCATCACCCAAGGCATCGGCACGATTCTTAAAGCCCGGCATCTGGTATTGCTTGCCTTCGGCACGGGCAAGGCGAATGCTGTGGCCGCAACGGTGGAGGGACCGGTGTCTGCCAGTTGCCCGGCCTCAGCGCTGCAGCTGCATCCACATGTCACGGTGGTTATCGATGAGGCGGCGGCCGGCAAACTGCATAATGTCGACTATTACCGCTGGGTCACTGACAACAAGCCGGACTGGCAAGGCATCTGAAACGGGAAAGCAAGACCATGATCGGACATATCGAGGAGGGTCGCCGCATCGATAAAGCCGTGTGCGGATCCGCACAGACTTTCGCGATTAAGGGAGTTGAGCTGGTCGATGCGCGTGGCGTGATACCGCATAGCTGGGTAAGCGTTGTCGATGGCGCCATCGATGCGTCAGGCACCTTCGATGATGATCTCGCCACGCACATTGAGATGATGGGCGGTGCGGATCATATCCGCGTGATCGATGGACAAGGGGCATGGCTGGCGCCCGGTTATGTGGATATTCACGCCCATGGCGCTTGGGAATGTTCCTTCGATGATGGGGCCGACGCCATCGCTGTGGCGCGTGCCTGGCATATGAACCATGGAACTACGCGGCAAGTGCTGTCCCTCATTACCAATCCGCTCGACGTGATGTGCGCCAACCTCGCCGTCGTCGCGCGCGAGACGTCGCGGCGCCCCGATGTACTGGGTGCGCATCTGGAGGGACCATTCCTTGCGCTGGGGCGCAAGGGCGCCCACGATCCGAATTGCCTTGTTGATCCTACACCCGGACGGGTGGACGCATTGCTGGAAGCCGCCGACGGATGTCTGCGTCAAATCACCATCGCACCCGAGCGTGAGTATGGCCTCGAAGCCATCTCCCGGTTCGCCGGGGCCGGTGTGACTCCCGCGGTGGGCCATTGCGATGCCGACTACGACACGGCCCGCCGTGCCTTCGATCGGGGTGCGCGGATCATGACCCACATGTTCAACGCGATGAATGGCATGCATCACCGCGAACCTGGACCCATCCCGGCGGCCGTCAATGATTCGCGCATCATCATCGAACTCATTAACGACGGTTTCCACGTCCGGAACCCCATGGTCGCCCTCGGTATGTCGATGGCCCCCGGCCGCGTGGCCTTCGTCACCGATGCGATGGCCGCGACCGGCTGCGCTGACGGAGCCTATAAACTCGGTGCGTTGGATGTCGCCGTAGTTGATGGCCATGCTCGTCTGATATCCAATGGTGCGATTGCCGGTTCCACTCTGACACTTGAAGTCGCCGTCCAACGTGCCGTCAAGGAGCTAGGTATAGGACTTCCTGACGCGATCGCCGCCGTTACGCTGACACCTGCCCGGGCAATCGGACTTGATAGACCAAATGCGATCACCGGTGCCCCGCTCGGCTTGGTGGCCGCTGGGTACGCGGCCGACCTGCTGCTGCTTGATCCAGCCACTCTATCCGTCGATCATGTCTGGTGTGCGGGACGTCCGATCCGCTAATACCCGCACCCCTCCAAGGCCTCGACCATGGAACAGTGTTCCGTTTTGCTAGGTGTTGTTTGTGAAGATAGAGGGGCCAGGCCGCGAGGGACATGCCTTGGAGGAATTCCGTGGCATGTCCCTCGCAGCCGTATCCGATGTCATATGTTCCAACGCATAATGTGTCGGACCTGGCCTTGGATCGCTCGTACGAGTCAAACTCGCTGCACAGTGTAGAACCGGTCTTTCGCATGGCCGAACATCCGTTCGGTGGTGGTGCCGCCAGAACCATCCTTGCTGCTCAGGAGGCCGATAGCCGCCCTAGCGCCAAGATTGGGACCTTATGGTCGATCCAACAGAAGAATACGGAGCACGCTTCGTTGGTTCCCTCCGCGAAACGGCACGCCATCCACCGGCGGATTCAGCCACCTCGCCTTGTCCGCTTGGCGGTTCGTCTCATATAAGAGTCATGCAAGTCGAGATGCCCCGCAACACTATCGTCAAAGTGGACATCGATGGTCGTTGAATATGAGCCATAGCGCTTCTTGGCGTTGATTCCTTTGTGTTTCAGAAAGTCATGATACACTTGTTATGTCATCAGACATCATATGTCTGGGTGGTGACCAAGAACGAAGGAGTTGCCGTGGTCTCGTCATACGCATGGTCCGCCAATGATTTTCCTCATCAATCAGGCTCTATATCAATACGATTCGAGACGTCAGTCGACACGCCGCTCATGGTGATTCGCTCAGACGATGCGGTGTTGATGTCAGTCGCGGTCAGACATGCCGCGTTGTGGGTCGAGTCTCCGTCCAATGAGCCACCCATTGAACTCGATATCGAGGACACGTTTGGCGTTGGCCTTGGTGGTAGGCATGACCTTACCTTGACCTTCGGCGAATTTGGCACGCGTGTGTATCTTGACGGTTATCAATGCTTCGCTAATGCCACTAACCTGGTGCCGGCCCGTTATGCCGAACAAGGCATCATCGAGACGGCGGAGGGCGTCGTCTCCAATATGACGATTCATGACGAGGCCTTGAATAGCGAATGGATTGCCGCCTCTACCGTGTCGCCGATCGCCGATGTCGAATTCGCCGCCGCGTATTTGGCTGGACATGACCTACGACGCATCGAGAAGCTGTCTGCCGGAACCATTTACGCCTGCTTCCGCGTGCGCGGCATGAATCAGTTCGGCACCATTGTGGCCGCGGCCAACGAGCAGGGCGAGGCGATGAACGTGTCCATCGACGACGAAGGCTTCACCTACAGAATACTGGTAGATGGTGAATGGGCCATCTACCATGCCGCCGGCCTATGGAATGACGGCGGGTTCCATGACCTGGCCATCAGGGCTTTCCGCGGCGCCATCGACATCTATGTAGATGGCTACCTGCAGTTGCATCAGCCAGGACAGTTTTTCCTAGATGCGTTGAACGGATTGACTAAGTTTTCCATCGGCGAGGACACATCTGGTTCTCGGCTGTATGGCGAAGTGCGTAATGGCGGCATATTTGGCTATGCGCTAACTGATGGACAGATTAAGGCCCTTGCCGGTGTCGAACCTACGACTGATACCGCCATTTTCGATAAGGGGTACGAAGGGTCCGCCAGCTACCGCATCCCTTCATTAATCACCACTGCGTCGGGCGTACTGATCGCAGGCGCCGATCAGCGTGTGACGATATCAAATGATTCGCCCAATGAAATCCATTTCGTTATTCGTCGTTCGCTTGACGGCGGCGCGACTTGGTTGCCAATGCAGACGGTGATTGCTTATCCCGGCAAGGGATTGAATGGAGCTTCCACCATCGACTCCTGTCTGGTGGCTGACCGGGAGACCGGCCGCGTGACGGTTTTGATCGATCATTTTCCTGGCGGCGTCGGATTCGCGAATGCCGAACGAGCTATGGGCGTCGATGCTGAAGGCCGTTTTGTGCTGCACGATACCAATGGCGCGCAATACCTGTTGCAGGAGGATGGTTCGGTTACTGATTTAGAGGGCGTCGCCACTCAGTATCGCGTTGATGATAAAGGAAATGTGACCCAAGGCGACAAGCCGCGAGGCAACATCTACCTCAAGTCGGGTATCGATCCTCATGAGAGTCTGCTGACCCAACGAACAAGTTATCTTGTGGAGGTGCATTCTGATGATGACGGCGAAACCTGGTCCGCTCCGCGGGTAATCAGCCACATGGTTAAGGAGGAGTGGATGGGATTCCTTGGCGTTTCACCGGGCAATGGCATCCAGCTGTCGCAAGGGCACCACAAAGGGCGTCTACTGATTCCATACTATCTCACAGGCGATTCAGCCAAGTATAATGCTGGCGGTGCGTTGTATTCCGATGACCATGGAGAAACATGGCACCGTGGAATGTCGATCAATGAAGGACGAATCAACGATGGTCGGATCATTGACGAACGACACATCGATCGTGACGAAGACACCACACATGAGTCAGTGTTCATAGAACGCGCCAATGGTGATGTGGTTGTGTTCTTCCGTAATCAACATCCTTGCGGTCACGTGGGCCGGGCCATCAGCCATGATGGAGGCCAGACTTGGGATGAAGTTAAATTCGATCCCGTGATTCCCGAGATTTTCTGCCAGCCGAACGCCGTCATGATGCCCGACCCCACCCGCAAGGATTGGCGGATTGGCGAAGCCTCGGATACTGTCGTCTTTGCGAACGCCTCGATGATGCGTCCGTATCGTGGCTGTGGCGTACTGCGTTTAAGCCATGATGGCGGCAACACATGGGATGTAAATCGCTGTTTCAATCCATATCACTACGTATATCAGTGCATGTCCGTTCTCCCGGATCATTCACTAGGATTGTTATGGGAGCGTGAAACCGCGGGATTGTATTTTACCATTCTGCCGTCCCAATGGTTCGGCAAAAATGCGTTGTGATGATGCGTCCGCCGGAGAGGAAAGGAAATCGCCATGATAGGAACTGCGACAAACAGGGAAGAAGAGAATCATACCGTCCCCCCGTCTTTAGTATTTCTGTCTCGTGTCGCGGCAGATGACCTCACTCCCGCGATAGCGACACGTGCTTCCCAACGCAGCCGTTGTGATGAGGCGATGGATACGATTAAGGCATATATCGTCCGTAAACGATTGCATCCAGGCGATTCACTACCCACTGAAACTGAACTTTGCGAGATGATGAAAACGTCGCGTTCCTCCGTGCGGGAGGCGGTGAGCAAACTCGAAGCATTAAATATCGTCAGTGTGGAGCATGGCAAAGGAACCTTTGTAGGGTCATTATCGCTCGATCCAATGGTGGAGACCCTTGCGTTGCGTTCAATGGTATCCGTTGGACAGAATTTCGAGGACCTACGTAATGTTGTGCAACTACGTCGCTTCCTCGACATCGGATGTGCCGACGAAGTGTGCATCGCGTTACACGGGATTCCGCAGCCGGAACTGAGTGCGATTGCGGCACAAATGACACAAGACGCACTTGCCGGCAAGACTTTCCTCCGTGAGGATATTAATTTCCATATCGGCATTCTGCGCAATCTCAATAACGCAGTGGCCGAGCAGATGGTGCGCTGTCTGTGGCAAGTGCATATGGCGGTTTTGCCACAGCTTGATTTGCAGGTATCCGCTTCGTTGAGCCAGACGGCCGAATCTCATCATCGTATGCTCGATGCGGCGCTTGCCGGGAATGTCGCAGCGTATCGTCAGGCGGTGATTGACCATTACGAACCAATCGAATCGATTCTGAACGCCGAACTGAATGTTAACTCGCACCATTCATAGAGGGTCGTATCGGCTACTATCTTTCTACGTTGATTCGTCGCTCCGCATTCGGTGACCACTAGGATTCTTCGCCACTGACCCGTGAATGCGACTTCAATCTGGAAGGCGTAGCCTTATACTCCGCTCATTGTGCCATCCCGGCTTGAAGCGATATTCAAGCGCGAAATCACTAACGATACATGGATGGGCCTTATAGGTCAGTTGAGATATGCACCCTGATCCTTGGCGTTAAGCAGGTGCCAACGTCAAAAAAAGGAGGCAATGCGGTAGATGCGAATCCAAGCCGCACGCGAATGCGACAGGCTGGGTCAGTGGCGGGCGAGAGGCGTTTCGTTCCGGAAAAAGACCGGCAGCGCCCGGGAACTCATCGGATCCACCGCTGCCGGATACGTCATCGACCAAGGCCATGGCGAGCTTGACGACCCGAACACCTCATGTGCGCTACCAATCGAGCTAGAGCCATGACCTTCTACCTACATCTGTCGGAGAAGCCCACGCCAACATCCAGCAATCCACAGTACCCGTAAAAAGCACAGGCTCAATGTACCCTAATCTCGTCCATGAGGAGGCAGCGCGTTCACGTCGTTAGGCGACCAGGTTCCGCAGACGATCAGTGGCGACCACATCGTATCGCACTCCCGTTCCCAAGACCATTGCCCTCCCGCAAAGCCGACACTCGAATCAATCAGCATCATCATTGGCTGTGCTCCCTCCGCCCGCTTTTCCCTATCCACTCGCATACGTATATGCATGCTCACAATATATATTCGGCCGTCTTCACATTGCTTCGTGGGTTGGGAAACCTGTAGACGTGGTGCACCGTCATGGCCCGCCCGACGGATCAGGATGGAATGGCATCCGGATCAAGGACAACGTCGATGAAAGGCCGGTGAAATGACACAGGCAACCCGCCAGCAGGTCGAGGACATGTACGGGCTCCTCGAGGATATGAAGGCAAGCAGATACCGTACGGGCGTCTCGAGGATCGCGGACGACCGCGTCGTCTCCGCGTTGCGGGGCATGGTCGAACCGAACGGGCTGATGGACGCGGTCATCGTCAAGATCACCCGGCCGGACACCCCGTTCGAGGATTTCGACGCCATCGCCGTATTGGACGGGCGGTCCACCTGGAATGTGTTCGAGAACCTGCGCTCCATCATGCTGCCGTCCGACTACGACGTGTCGCATGCCATCGCCTGCTCGTTCCTCCAGGACATCCCGGCCCTGTTCGAGGATTTCGCGTGTCTGATCCAACCATCCGCCGATCGGGCCGGCGCGTACCGCATCGCCGCGTCCATCAGCTATCTGGAAGGCGATTCCGCAGCGAGATGCAAGCATTTCGCGGATCTTTTGTTCCGTGTCAAACCCGAGGACGAGATGCTCAGGAACCTGTCGGCCGCCCTGATCCACGGCATCGAACCGAACCATCGGACCGGATCGGACGGGCCGGACGGAGAACGCGAACGGCCGCGCGCCGACGCCATGGCGGATACGGGCCCGTCCACCGACGGCCATACCGTCCGCCGTTGAACGGGAGGCATGGAGATGATGAACCAGCCGGCCCTGCCGCCCCGCCCCGTCACCGGTCCGGCCTTGCCGTCACGGCCGCCCATGACACGGCTCCTGCCGTCGTTTCCGGCGCAGCCGACCGACAGGGTCTGGCTGGTCGCCGCTCATGGGGGAGCGGGATGCACCACCATCCTCATGAGCGCGAGGGATCGGTATGCGGAGGCGGGCCGTGCCCTGCCCGTCAGCACGGACCCGTCGAGACCGAGCCGGATCGTCCTGTGCTCGATGTGCACGGGGCGCGGGCTTGAATCGTTGCGTTCCCTGCTCGCGGATTGGGACGCGGGACTGTTCGGCCCGACCGTCCTGTGTGGCGTCGCGGTCACCATGCCGACCGCGAACACCCCGCGCGCCCTGCGCAGGGGCGTCCTGCTCGTCGGCTCCGTCGCACCGTATCTGTGGCGTCTGCCCCATATCAGGGGCCTTGACCTCGACGGGTTCCCCGAACGGTATCCGCGTGCCTATGCGCGGATGGCCGGGGAACTCGGCCGGCGGGACGGAAACCTGTAGACGCCGTGCCCCGTCGGCCCTACCGTCAGGGCCGACGATGGGATGGACATGACCATCATCCGAAAAGGAGAGAAAGAACATGCTGTCCGAAACCCTTGCCGCGAAGATCACGGCCACGATCACGGCCGCGGAGGCCACCGCCTACGGCATGGTCCTCGCCGACCTGCAGAACCCGAGGGCCTGCCTGCCGCCGGGCTTCTCCGGCCCGGTGGGCACGGCGCTCGGCTGGGTCAAGGCCCTCGGCCTGGTCGTCGCGATCGTCGCGTTGACCCGTATCGGCGTGCACGTGCTGCGCCAGCAGGGCGATGGCGTGCCGGACCGTGACGACACGTTCGACAAGATCGTCAATTGGGTTATCGGCGTGTTCGTCGTGGCGGGGGCCCTCGCGTTCATGAGCGCGCTCGGCCTGTCCGTCGCGGAAAGCTGCTGAGAACGATGAGGGGCCGCCGTCCCGGGCCGCGCCTGCTCGCGATCCTGATTGCATTGACGGCCCTGTGCTCCCTCGCCGGCTGCAGCGGGCCGAACTTCGCCTCCCTCGCCGACGACCTCAGGTTCGGCGACGAGGAGGTCGCCGACACGCAGACCGTCTATTCGATGAAGGTCCCGTCCGGCGGGCTCGGCAAACTCATCCGCCACGACCAGCTCGCCTGGGCCGAAAGCCAGTATGCGGCGGGCGCCTCCGCCGCCGGCGTCACCGTCAGACGGCTGCTCATCTCCACCCCGGCCCTGCAATGCGAGACGTTGAAGCACACCTATCAGGAGGAGACCACCGAGGAGGGGCCGTGGAACTGGGATGAGCGGAACCGTTCCTGCGACAAGACCCGCAAGCTCAGCTGGCTCGAGAAGACCATGTGGACGATGTACGAGCAGCAGTCCGACGACACGATCGACTGGCTGAGCACGAGCCGCAACACGCTCGTGGCCTCCGGCGGCACCGTGTCCACGTTGCAGGCCAACGCGGTCCCCATGTACGACGCGTGGGACGCGAACGCCGGCAAATACCTCAACATCGCGCAGGCGGTGCTCGTCATCGCCGCGGCCATCAGCCTGACCATACTGGGCGCGCGCATCGTCTGGCGGATCGGCGAGGCGCCCGGCGGCGGCATGGACGGGCATCTGCTCGGCCGGGTCGGATGGATCTTCCTCGGCGTGTTCATGGGCTCGTCCGCCGCATCCATCGCCCTGACGTTCTTCAAACGCGCGTCCACCACGTACATGGGCGACCCCGCGGGCGCGTCGCATGTGACGAACCCGTCGCTCATGTCGTGGACGCCCGGCCAGGGGACCTCGTTCTTCGTGTCGGACTGGGTGAGGCTCCAGGTCGACCCGTTCCTCCTGATCGCCGCCGTGTGCGGCGTGCTCGCGGCCGGCTTCAAGCTCATCACCACGCAGGAGGGCCGCGACCTGATCCCGTTGGGCAAGGCGTTCATGTGGGCCATGCTCACCAGCGTGTGCCTGGCGGGGTTCGTCAACCTGTTCCAGGGCACCGTGGACACGTGGACCGCCGGCGTACTCAAGGCGGCCTCCTCGATGATGAAGACCGCGTGGAGCCACAACACCCTCGCCGCGAGCGAGTTCTTCAACCTCGACGGTCCCATCGCCCTAGTGCTGACCATCGTCATGTGGTTCTGCAACCTCATCAGCAAGGTGTTCTGCTATCTGCGCGCCGGCCTGCTGCCCATCATGGTCGGCGTCGCGCCCATGTGGGCGGCGATGAGCTGGACGGAGACCGGCCGGCAGGCGTTCGGCAAGGTCATGGGATGGCTGTTCGCGTTCCTGCTGTACAAGCCCGTGGCCGCGCTGGTCATGGCGGCCGGCTGCTCGATCATGGTCCCCGCGGTCGCGGGCAGCGTCGGCGGAGGCGGCGTCATCCCGTCCATGCTCGGCGGCATGGCCGGCATGGGCGTCATGGCCGCCGGCGGCGCGCTCAAGGCCGGCGCGAAGGCCATGACGGGCCTGGCCTCCGGCGGAGGCAGGCCATCGGCGCCCGACGGGGCGAGGCGGACGGCCGGCGCCTCCGGCGGCGACCCTCCGGGCGGCCTGTCCGGCACCTGTCCAGGAACCGGCAGCGGTCCCGGAACGGGACCCACGGCCGGCGGCGCGTCCCCGCCCGACGATCCCGACCATGCGTCGGGCGCGGGCGGAGCCCCGGACGGGGCGAAGGCGGCCGGCCCGGGACCATCCGCGTCCCCGTCCGGGGCCGCGAACCCATCCGCCGGCTCCGGCGGCCCGCCCGCCGGCGGGACCCCCGACGGCGCGCGCGCCGTGCCGGGGCCGTCCGACGCCCCGTCCGGCGCCGGACCCGTCCGAACGGACGGGGAAGGCCCGGACGGAGCGAACCGCACCGCCGCACGCAAGACCAAGGAGTTCTGAATGGCTTCCAACACCACCTACGGCGATTGGATGCGCCCCATTGCGGGCGGCATCCGCAACATCGGCAGACCCCTGACCCTCGCGGGCCTCGGCGTGCTCGTCGTCACCCTGATGCTGTCCATGGTCAACGTGGTCGCGGCCATCGTCACCGCGGCCGTCGGCATCGGCGCCATCACGGTGCTCGCCATCCGCGACCGCGAACACCGCAACGTGCTCGACCGGACGGTCGAACGGCGCACCTGGCTGGCCGAATCCCGCAAGGGCCGCGCCCTGTACCGGTCCGGCATGCTCGCCCCCGTCGAATCCGGCCAATGCCGGCTGCCCGGCATCCTGTCTAGGGTCTCCCTGGTCGAGGCCAACGACGGGTTCGGCGAACGGTTCACCCTCGTGCGCCACGGGCACACCGGCGAATATTCGCTCCTGTTCGCCTGCCAGCCGCAGGGCGCGGGACTGGCGGACGATGACGTGGAGGACGCGTACGTGGCCTCGTGGGCGGGTCTGCTCGAGGCGTTGGGCAGCGAGGCCGGCGTCACCCAGCTCGCGGTCACGGTGGACACGTCACCGGATTCGGGCGTACGCTTCCGCCGTAACCTGGCCAGACGCACCGTCGCGGACGCGCCCGAACTCGCCGCTAGGGCGATGGCGCAGATCATGGGCCTGTACGCGTCCGGCGGCGCGTCCAGCAGCGTGGTCCTCACGCTCACGTTCCGCTACGTCGACGCGCGCACCGGCAGGTTCCTCGGGCCCGACGACGCGGCCCGCCGGATCGGCCAGCTCGTGCCCGGCCTGATCCGCCGCATCGCCGACGCGGGAGGGGGCACGGCCCGCATGCTGACCATCGACGAGATCAGCCGCATGGTGCGCGTCGCGTACGATCCGGCCGCGCAGGACACGTTCGAACGGGACGAGGAACGGCCGTGGATCGCATGGGAGGACGCCGGGCCGGTCGCCTGCGAGACGGGTTGGGACCATTACCGGCATGATTCGGGCGTGAGCCGTACGTGGGAGATGTGCGACCCGCCGAAATCGAACGTGACCAGTTCGACGCTCACCCGCCTGCTCGGCCCGTTGGCGGACTGCGACCGCAAGCGTGTCACCGTGATCTTCCACATCCTGCCGCCCGACAGGACCGCGTTCGTGGCCGAACAGAACAGGCAGAGGGCCGCGAACCAGGTCAGCCAGGAGCGACGCGCGTCCATCGGCGCGATGAGCCAGGTCAACAAGGCCAACCGGCAGGCCATCGAGACGAACAGGGGCGCGGCCATCGTGTTCTTCGGCCTGCTGGTCACCGCGACCGTGCGCGCCGGCGAGGGCGAGGCGATCCGTCTCGACGCCGCCACGCATGCGGTCGAGGGCGCCGCCGGCAGTGCGAGGATCGACCTGCGACCCTGCTACGGGGCCCAGGACAGCGCGTTCGCTGCGAGCCTGCCCCTCGGCCTGAACCTGCGGAGCTATACGCCGCCGAGCGTGTTCAACCAACTGTCGTGAGAACGGGGAGGCCATTTTGAAACCGAAACGTGAGGGACGACGTCCCGCCATACGTCACGGGTCCGGGCCGGACGATTCGGACATGCCGACCTTGCGCGCCAGCCCGCCGCCGGCGCCCCGGCCCGCCACGTGGCGTGGACGGGACGGCAGGGGCGGCGGCTGGGCCGGCCTGATGCCCACGGTCGACGAGTTCTTCGGCACCAGCACGCAGGTGTGCGGCGGCTTCTGGCCGTTCGGCACCGATATGGCCCTGCCGGTCGAGGGCGTGCCCATCGGACGGAGCATGACCACCGGGGCGGGCGTGTGCTGCGATCCGATCAGCTGGTTCCGTGCCGGCATCATCGAACAGCCCAGCATGTTCGTCATGGGCCTGCCCGCGATCGGCAAGTCCACGTTCGTGCGACGCCAGGTATGGGGCATGGGCGCCCTGGGCATGAACGCGATCATCCCCGGCGACCTCAAACCCGACTACGCGTGGCTCGTCCGTCTGCTCGGCGGACAGGTCATCCGTCTGGGAAGCGGCCTGGGGTCCATCAACCCGCTCGACCCGGGCGACATCCATGCCGCGCTCAGGAGCCTCGCCGGCACGGCCCGCGAGGACCTGCTCGCCGACTACCACGAGCGGCGCAGCGCCCTCATGGAGGTGCTGCTGACCATCAGCCGCACCGGCCGCGAGGAGGGACGGCGCACCGTGTCCGACGTGGAGTCCAACGTGCTCGCCACCGCGCTGAGGATCCTGCACGACCGCACCAGGGACGATCCGAAGCCTCCCGTGATCCCCGACCTGCGCGACCTCATCAGGGAGGGCACGCCCGAGATCCGCGCCGCGGCCGTGTTCGACGACCCCGAGAACGACCAGGCGTACGCGAGGGCCGTGCGCGACCTGCTCGCCAGCCTGCATGGGCTGGCGAACCCGATGGGACGGTTCGGCCGCCTGTTCTGCGAGCAGACCACCGAACGCATCGACCTGTCCCGGCCGGTCGACTTCGACATCAGCGCCCTGGCGCAGGGCGGCGACGACGTGGTCGCCGCGGTGCTCGCCGCGACCTGGTCGGGCGCGTTCGCCGCGAAGAACGCGACCGACATGATGGCCGAGGCCGGACTGCTGCCCCGACGCAACCACGTCATCATCATGGACGAGATGCACCGTGCCCTGCGTGCCAGCCCGCTCATGGTCGACCGGCTCGACCTGCTCACCAGGCTCAACCGCCAGTGGGGCGTCGGCCAGATCATGATCACGCACACGTTCGCGGACCTGATGTGCCTCGACACCGAGGCGCAGAACAACAAGGCGCGCGGGTTCGTGGAACGCAGCAAGATCAAGGTCCTCGGCGCGTTGAGCCGTACCGAGATCCGACGCTACCTGCGCGGCGAGTCCGGACTGCCAATCAGCGTACGCGAGGAGGACATGCTCTCCGATTGGGCCACGCCGACGAACTTCGACGCGAACGCGAGCTTCAAGGGCGTCGGCAAGTTCCTCGTCAAGCTCGGCGGCCTGCCCGGCATCCCGGTCAACGTGCAGATGTGCGACATCGAACGGTCGGGCTTCAACGACACGAACATGAAATGGAGCCGATGATGGCGTCCACGGCCCACCCGCTTCCGGATGCGTGGCTCGGCACGCGCCTGCAGCTCGCCATCCGTGACCTCGCCGTCGTCAACGGATACGCGGACTCGTTGTCCGCCCGCCTGGCCGGACGGCATGCGAACACCGGCCTGACCGGTCCGGGCCGAACGTTCGCCGTCGCCTCGATCATGGTCACGGACGCGCATTCGACGCTCCTGTTCCGTCCCCTCGCGCTCATGGAGCCCAACGCGTTCAGCGCGTTGATCACGGACCGGTCCGGCATGCTCGTCTGGCAGGAGGATACCGACCATCCCAGCTATTACGAGGCGTACGACCTCGTCCGCCGCGCGTTCGCCACGCTCCGCCGCCGCGAACGCGAGCAGGTGGCGCGCGCCCTCGCCTCCCATGATCCCGCTTCGGATGCCGGAACCGACGGGACGGATTGAGGGTTGCCGAGCATGAACCGGGCCACCCATACGAGCCATGTGGGCCGGCCGGCCGCCGCGTGATCCCCGCATCCCGATCCCGCGGTTCCCGGCATCCGTAAGCGGATACGCATATACATATGTACTTACATGCGTATCCGCCCGCCCCTCTTTTCCGGTGGACCTTGTAGACATCGTGTCCCGCGCCGCCGGCCGGCACGGCCGACAATCGCCTTGGGACGCGGGACGGTATGCCGTCGCCCGCCAGGGAAAGGAGCCAGGACATGCCGAGAAGCACCATCGATCCGAACGCCGCCGGGACATTCCAGACCGGCGGCCGGCCCGATATCGGGCACGGCCCGTCGTTCCTGATCCGCGCCCTGGCGGACGCCGACCCCGAAACGGGCCCGTCACTCGACCATGTGATCGAGCTTGCCGACGACGACTACCGGCATGACGTGATCGCCGGCGGCAGGGCCGCACGCCGCGTCTGGCGGTCGGCCGGCGCCTATGAATGGCGCAAGCTCATGGACGGGAACAACTTCCCCGAACCCGGATTCGACCGGCATGCGCTGTCCGTCATCGCAATCAACCTGCGATACGCGCCGGACGCGACGCGTGCCATGATGGCCACGGACATGCTCTCCCCGGACCGTCCGGCCATGCCGGATCTCAGAAGGATCGCCGACACTCCCGAAGAGGACGTTCCCGTCGACTCGCTCATTGCCGGCCTGCTGGCCCGCTGGCCCGACTCCACCCCGGACCGGCCCATGCTCCTCGACCGCGACCATCAGGCATGGCGGATCCTGGAGCCCATCAGCGAGAACGCGCCCGCACCGGTCGAGGGACGTATCCTCGGCCTGATCGCGATGTTCGACTGCTTCGAATACCCCGCCGGCATGCAGGCCGGCCGGAACCACGCGGCACGCGCCCTCGGATTCGACCCTGCGGACAGGTTCGCCTCCGCCGTACTCGACACGGCGGCCGGTCCCGACGGCGTGACCGGCCTAGCCGGACTGGTGGAATCCACGGCGTGCAAGGGCCTGGCACGGTAGGCGGAGGAAAGGATCCCGGCGGAGCCTCGGATCGTGCGACCGTCGGCAGGGCCGGTCCCGCATGGGGGCGGGGAAACTTGTAGACGCGGTGCGCCACCGCGCCGTCCATCCGGCCGCAGGATGGTGACGGGCGCCACGGGAGGACGGGCGTCCGCCACATTTGATGGAAGGATGGGAACCATGCCACAGGCGATGCTGACCGTGAGGGGCAATCTCGGGGCCAACCCCGACTATCTGCCGGAGAAGACCACCGATGACGGTGTGATGCTGCCGTCCAAACTCCAAGCGGTCGTCTACGAGAACCGTCGCGTGAGGACCGTCGACGGCTCATGGGCGGATGATCCGCGCGGCCCGGTCAAGACGACCGTGCAACTGTTCGGCCGTGCCGCCGACACCGTGCACCGCATCGACATGAGACAGGGCGATCCCGTCATCGCCGGGGGAACCCTCGGCGAGCCGTCCGCGTTCGTCAGCCCGAAGGACGGCGAGATGGCCGGACGCAACGTCATCAATGCGCAGTTCCTCGTCTTCGACTCGATCATCTACCAGCGCAGGAAGGACAAGGCCGCCCAAAGCCGGCCATCCCAACCATCCATGGGGCCGGCCGGCCCCGCCGTCGGCCAGGATGCCGACGGGGAATGACGGCGGGAGGCATGCGGATGGACGTCGATCCGAAACTCCAGACCAACAGGGTATCCGACCTCGGGCGGACGGTCAGGCCATCCACCCGATACGCGGTCGCCGCCGTGGCCGCCGCATTGGCGGTGCTCGCCGTGTTCGCCCTCATCTGTTCGATGGCGGGCCACGGGTTCGACATCCTCGCTTTGTTCTACATCCTCTCGCGCCAGTGGGGCTTTTCCCATGGCCAATGGGTCTTGGCCGGACTCCTCATCGTCTCCGCCATGATGCTCGGCGGACCGTTCCGCTGGCTGCTCGTCCGCAAGGTCGCGCCGAGGATCACCGGCAGCGCGCACCGTACCAGGGTCGACGTGTACGCGCCGGCCATGGGCTATGGCGACGCCGTGGCCAAGGTCACCAGGGCACGGGCCGAGACCATGGCCCCGAGACTCGTCAGGGACTATGATGCGAAAGTCATGGAGCCCGGCTATCCGCTCGGCCGCAACATCGTGGACGGCACGCCGATGAGCACCAGCTGGGAGGACATGGTGGCCGTGATCTCCGGGCCCCGTACCGGCAAGTCCATGTGCTACGCGATCCCCGCGGTCTGCTCCGCGCCGGGCCCGTGCCTCGCGACCTCGAACAAGGGCGACATCCTCGACGTGACCCGTCCCATCCGCATGCACGACCATCCCGACGGGCATATCTGGGTGTTCGACCCCGAACGCATCGCCGACCCCAACCGCACACGCACCACCTGGGTGTGGAACCTGATCGACTCAATCCGCACCATCGCCGACGCGAAACGCATCGCGGACTGCCGGCGGTACGCGTCCGGCCAGCCGTCCACCGGCGGCGACGACTTCTTCCCGGGCACCGCGGCCCAACAGCTCGCCGACTACCTGTTCGCCGCCCACCTCGGCGGCAGGACCGTCGCGGACGTGTTCCGCTGGGCGTCAAGCGAACGCAACACCGAACCCGTGACCATCCTCGCCCAGCACGAGGAATACGGCGAGATCGCCAGCCGTGCCGGCTCGGTCATCGCGTTGACCCCCGAGACCCGTAGCGGCGTGTTCGGCTCATTGCAGACCATGGTCGCGTTCCTCGCCGACCCGGACATCATCGAATGGATCCTGCCGCGCGAGGGCGACGGCACGCCGGAGGGCCGCGCCGTGTTCGACCCGCTCGCCTTCGCCACCAGCGAGGGGGACACCCTGTATCTGTTGAGCGCGCAGGGGCGCCCGTCGACCGCGTTGACCGCGTCCCTGACCGCGGTCGTCGCGTTCACCGCGTTCCATTACGCGCAGTCCGAATGCGTCGACAACGACCGTCGCCTGCCCAGGCCCATGTGCTGCGTGCTCGACGAGGCCGCGAACATCTGCCGTTGGCCCGAACTGGCCGACGTGTACTCGTACTTCGGGTCCGCGGGCATTCCGATCATGACAATCTGGCAGAACCCCGACCAGGGCAAGGCCGCGTTCGGGGAGACGAACTTCGGCAGCCTGTTCAACAACGCGAACATCACCGTCTACCTGGGTGGCATCAAGGACGCGAAATGGCTCGGCGAGATCAGCAGCCTCGTCGGCCAGAGGGAGATCGTGCGCGGCAGCCTCAACGTGGACGGGCGGGGCCGGCGCAGCGTGAACAACAGCATCCAGAGGGAGAACATCCTGGACGTGTCCGACCTGGCCGAATGGCCCATAGGCCGCGCGCTCGTGCTCGCCTCGCAATGCCGCGCCCAGATCGACCGGACCATGCCGTGGACCGAGCGGCGCGTCTGGGCCGATCTCGTCGCCAGGGCCGGCCGTCAGGGCCGACGGACACGGGCCATGTGACATGGGACTCAAAACGCTCATCGAAAGGATAGCGATGCCGTTCCAGATACCATCACGGAACAATCCCGTCGAAGACAGGGAATCCCGCCAGGCCCGCCCGGAAACCGTCCCGGCGGGCATCGCCCGGCCCGGGACGCGGGCCGGCGAGCCCGGGATCGACATGGGGGAGAGCATGCCGGAGGTTCCGGCCCCGCCCGCCGAAAGGCCCGGGCCGGCGGAGTCCGAACGGGAGCGGGAGAATGCCCGGTCCGGGCCGGATGCGGATCAGGCGGAACGCGACAGTCGGGCCATGCGGGCCACGGCCGCCGTCGACCGTGTCGCGGACGCGACCAAGTACGGTCTGACCATCCCGTTCCTGCGCTGGCTGCTCTCCTACAAGGCCGGCCTGACCGCCGAACAGTTCGCCATCGCCTCCGGCGAGGATCTGGCCCTGGCCGACGGGGAACGCGTGCAACGCGCGGCGACGCCCGCCGTCGGATCCCCCGATGAAACCAGGCATGCCGGATCCGGACCGGCCACGGATGACGCCATGGACGATCCCATGGCTGGATCGGATCCGGCCGGCGACGGAGGGCCGCAACATGGCGGGGAGGATGGCGTGGCGGAGGATGTCCTGTCCATTCCCGAGTCGAGGGAGCTGGAAGGCGACGCCGCCGAACGCGAGGCCATCGTCGGACAGTTCGGCGCCCGCCCGTCGATGAGGGATACGTATTATCCGAACCTCGCATGCTTCGTGGAACTGCATGTCGCGAACATGTGGCCGTACCAGCAGAGCGTCACGAGCAGGTTCCTGTGGGTGCCGGACTGGTGGCGGTACCCGCCGCTCATCTACCAGCTCGACGCATTGTGGAGGGCGTACGAGAACGCGCGGAAGCAGCCGGGCCAGATGATGATCTTCAACATCCAGGCGTTCGGCCTGTTCGACCGCGTGTTCAACAAGGACACCGGCATCGTCGCCAGCCTGGGCATCGATGACCGTGCCCTCTCGACCGCGGCGAACACGCCGCTGCCGTGCATCCGCCCGCCGAAGGGATGGCGGCGCAAGGCCATGGAGCCGCTGCGGCCGGTCCGTCCCAGGGAGATGGAGGAGACCATGCCCGCCATGGACGTTGAACGGACACCGCACAGGATGCCCGTGCGACGGCCGGCCATGCGCACGGCGGATGCGAACGGGAACCGGCAGGAAGGAGAATTGTGATGTCGGCGATGGATCCGGAGGACGCGCTCGACCAGCTGCTCAACAGCACTTGGAGCAACATGGCCCAGCAGTTGGGTATGCTGCACCGTTCGTTGAGCGTGGACATCCAACAGCGGCAGAGGGAACGCAGGGGCGAACATGCGCGGCGGGCGAGATTGCAGGCCGCGGAGATCAAGGAGATGGAGGCTAGGCGCGCCCAACTGCTCTCGTGGGAGTCCGCGCACCGGCGTGAACTGAACGATGGTTTCGAGTCGGTGCTCAACGCCACCGTGCTCGGGCATAAGGGCTGCGCGCCCCTGAGTGATACGAGCCTGTTGAAGGCATGGAACGTCAGTGAGATGCTCGTGGGCACGGATCCGGGATACGCGCCACGCCTCGAACGTGCCCGCCGTCTCATGGGTGAGGAATGGTCGGGCCGGCATCCCGGCGAGACGATCGGCCAGCGGGCCGACCGCGTCATGAACCGTGTGACCGTCGCATATGTCGACCGTTCGCCGCAGTTGGACGATACGCTCGCCGCGTTCGAGAAGGCGGGATTCACCGTCCGTCTCGACCGGCAGGAGATGGATCGTGAGGAGTTCAGGAACCGACATGGCGGGGAGACGTTCCATGTCGACCCGGAGTTCGGCGAGGGTTGGGACGGGCAAAGGAACGACCGTATCGCGGAATGCGTGATGATGCAGGCCGTCGTGTCGGTCGATGAGGCCGGCGACCGGATCGCGTTCCTCCGTGACGCGGGCCTGCCCGAATCGTCCGGCAGCGACGACCGTAGCGAGGGCGACGAGCCGTCCAGCCTGTTCGAGGGATCGATGAACGAGAACGAGAACGCCGCACTCATCCCGGTCAAGCCATGGCGTGCGACGGACGCGGCTGGGAAACGGTCCGACGGGAATCCTGCCGGGAAAGGGAGGACCCGTTCGGAAACGGGTGGCGACCTGTCGGCCAGCGAGACCGGTCTTGTCGACCTGTACGAGCCGGAGGAGTGGGACGGGCCCGACCTGTTCGGCGAATACAGTCCCGAACAGGAGGTGTCGGTGACACCCACGATGCCGGTGGTCCCGGCCATGGAACTCTCCATGTCCGACATCCAGTCGGTCCAGCGGGCCGGTCGGACCGACGCCGGATGACCTTCACGCGGAACCGTCTATGGCCGCCGGGGATGACGGGGTGAACGTCTTGGACGGTAGAATCGTAGGCATGATGGCATTGATTGATTTCGAGGGTTGTGAAAGGTCCCGCAGGTTCTATTCGGGAAATGCGGGCCGCAAGGTCGGCGTCGTCTGGGACGGAGGCAACTGGATCCTTAAGTTCCCCGGACCTGCCGTCCGCCTGCATGGCTCGGTCCCCTCGTACACGACGGCGCCCCTGTCGGAATACCTCGGGTCCCACGTCTATGAGATGCTTGGCATCCCCGTGCATGAGACCGTATTGGGCATCCGTGGCGGCAAGGTCGTGTGCGCGTGCCGTGATTTCACCGACGATGATTGGGAGCTCGTGGAGTTCCACGATCTGAAGAACTCCCTGTCCGACGAGGAACCGGGATTCACCGAATCCGCCTCCACCGGTTCCGGGGTGGTCCTGGCCGACGTGAGGGCCGCCATCAACCGTATTCCCGAACTTGCCGGCATCGAGGGCGTCACGGAACGATTCTGGGATATGTTCGTCACCGACGCGTTCATCCGCAACATCGACCGCAACAACACCAACTGGGGCGTCCTGTCCGACCGCAAGGGCCATTACCGGCTCGCGCCCGTGTACGATAACGGCAACTCGTTCAACAACAAGCGGACCGAGACCGCGATCGAACGGCGGCTGTCAAGGGAGGACCTGATCCGTCAGGACGCGCTTGATGTGCGATCATGCTATGTCACCGACCAGGGCCGGCCGATCGCGCCGCTCAAATACATCGCGTCGGGCCAGGATCCCCAATGCACGCTGGCGTTCGGCCGGTTCATGGAACGTTACGAGCCGGACCGCCTGTACACCCTGATCGACTCGATACCGGACCAGGCCATGGGAGTGACCGTTCTTCCCGAGGGGTTCAGGGAATATCACAAGGAGGTCATGGCCTGGCGATACGAGAACGTGTTCGTCCCGACATGGGAGGAGTTACAGGACTCGGCCGACACATATGGCGCCGCCCGATCCTTTGATTCGGCCGACGTCTTGGATATTCCTGGCATCGACGAGGCGGAGCGATCCGGGTTCACGAGATAGCGGATGGGGGCATGCTCATGCGGATCGTGCGCGCTGCGTATCGAAGGCGTCGCCGGCCATCGGATCCCATCCGTCGATATCATCGGATGGGAGCCCGTAGCGTTCCCTCAACCGGTCGAACACATGTAATCCGTCCCTGACGGCCCTGTCGTATTCCTCCGGCCCGTCGGCGGCGGACATGTTGACCACGATATGGAACGCCTCGTCGATCAGCCGTTCCATGTCATGCGTGGACAGGTTCGCGGCCCCGCGTTCCATGCCATCCGTCACGAGCGGCGGACGGTTCTCCATGCTCGCCCGCCACTCCTGGACGGCCAGGGCCTCGCTCCTCGCGTCATGGATCCACTCGCCGCGCAGCTTTCTCAACCGCATGTCGGGACCGAGATCGGTCGCGTTGAACCGTTCCGTCCAACCGTCCGTGCTATGCCAGGTGATCCGGTATCCGACTACCTGCCCGGGCGAGTCGAACGATTCCCTCGTGACTCCCTTGCGCAGACGCGGGTCGATGCTGAAGCCTTCACGCCGGACGCGGCGGATGAACTCGTCCTCGCTATGCGACGCCTTCGCGCATGCCTCCACGATGCGGCCGACGTGCTGTTTCGGCATCGTGTCCGCGGCCACGCTTGCGATCCGCCGCATGCGTTCGTCCCTGTCGAGCATGGGCCAGGGGAGCGGGCCCGTATGATCCTGCCGTGCCTTCCATTCGGCCCAATGGCGCCATTCCGCGTACCGGTATCTGACGTGGTTTTCCGTGATCGCCCGGTCGAGCTCGACAAGTTCCGGCCGTTCCCGTTCGATTTTCCGGCATGATCTCTGCGCGCTTTTCATGTCGTTGAAGGTGTCGAGCCAGCCGTCGTCCGTGGCGAGCTGCACCATCACATGCACGTGGTCGTTGCCGTTCCGGCTTAGCCCGTGGCGGACCGCGAGCCATGTCACGCCGGACATGTCACCGTCCGGCAGGATGTCCATCCGCTTCAGATAATCGTGGACGATCCCGTTCCATTGGTCGTCGGTGAGGATGCCCTGGCCCGCCTTGATGGACAGCGAGCAGTGCCAGACACGGTCCCTGCCATGGTCCTTGTCCGGATTGTGTCTGCCCCGCCGGTCGCGTGGATACGGGTCGTCCTTGCGTTCCCTGACATGGTAGCGACGGTCGAACCGTTCCCCGATCCGCTCATACGATGCGTTCGGACGCCCGTCGAAATCGAACGAGTCGAGCAAATCCGCGCTGCATGCGACGAGGTGCTGGTTGGCGTGCTCGTTGTGCCGGCCTCGGCCGAACAGGTATTTCACGAGTCCCGCCGGATTGAAGCCACGGCTGATCTTCGGAATCATATCCCCATCCTCGACCGGAAGCCGACTGCTGATGAGACACGGTGTCTACAATAAGACCAGTGGCATGGCAAAGGTCCGACAGATAGTCGTAGGATTCTTTCAATCAAGAAAGGTCGAGGTCGAAGCCTGAGCCATTCCAAGTTAACTGAATTCTTCGGTATCAACATGCCTTGGATAAAAGTGGTGACTCCTGTACCGGCCATCCTGATTGGTCATCCCGATCGGCTCGACCATGATGGGTATTGGATTCCGGTATTCGTTCCCGGAAGGAATATCGTGGCCTATGTCATGCGGAGAGACCTACTGCTGTTGTGGGCTGATGCTCAGTGATCCGGTAGCGCTGTTCCCGTTGGCTTTGGTCTACTCACCGGCCGAAGACGGCGGGACCACAGGGATGACCGCTACGAGAGGTGGTCGTGATGAGGAATGATGACCACCCGTACGAGACCCGTCCGTTAGTGTCGGCGTGGGGAGGTTTATTGGCTGTAGCATTCCTGGGCATGGAACATGTCCGCGTAGAATTTGCAGTTC
>ERZ894229.159-NODE-159-length-69880-cov-12.4873_pt1 | contig 69880 bp, 59 predicted proteins | sample MGYA00380295_ERZ894229 | MGnify/ENA primary metagenome ERZ894229 (study PRJEB32331, sample SAMN06328479) | human gut metagenome | biome: human gut microbiome; feature: stool | host: Homo sapiens | collected 2014-09-17 ... | reverse complement strand
AAAAAAGGGCGCCGGAAGGCGTCTGGTTGGAATAACAGTTTATAAGTTTAACCTGACCCTGGATACTTATCCGTTTACAGTACAGAATGATTTGATCTATATTGATCAGGAAGGTAATGTGAAGAATTGGATTGAAACGGACGAATTTAAGCAGACGGCGGACTTTTTCCATACCTGCTATGAAAGAGGATATATTCCGGATGACGTGTTGTCTCCGTCATTCTCTACCTGGGATACCATGCTGACGGGTGATTTTATCTGGGTTGACGGTTGCCAGCTTTGGGGAACAGAAGAAGTCTGGCAGGAAAGAATTCCTGGTTCATCACTGGATACTATTTATCTGAATCCTGATGCACCTTCATTCCGGCCCATGTCTTTCAGAAACGATACGGCAGTATCTTCCACCAGCACGCATCCTGCAGAAGCTGTGAAATTTATGGAATGGATGTATTCTTCTCAGGAGAATTATGACCTGGTGGTTTATGGAGTAGAGGGACTGACCTGGGAAGATGGAGGAGAAGGCCTGTATAAGAAGCTGATTCCTGATTTTGAGTTTAATGCGGACTGGATGATCGGAAATATGGAATATGAGCGTTATGAAGTGGGAACGTTCGATAAATTCATTGAGATTATGGGCGTTGAGAAGCCGGACGCAGAAAACAGTGTCGTGCTGAACTTTGTATTCGATCCATCAAATGTGTCAAATGAATATGCGAACTGCCTTGCACAGGTGGAAGCGAGCGTGTATCCAATTAAGCTGGGTATTATTTCCTACGAAGAGGGATATGAAAGCGCTCTGGCCAATTTGAAAGCGGCAGGAATTGATGCGGTTATTGAAGAGTATCAGAGACAGCTTGATGAACATCTGGCAGCGCAGAACTAAACAGAACGTCAGGAGATAGAATCACAGGGGAAACTATTTCTTTATAGTTTCCCCTGTTTTGGAGGGAAAAATGAAAAGGATGGGGCTGAATGGCAATTATAAGCTGAAAAGACTGGATTTTGGAACAGATATTTCATTTGTGTTTCAGGACGATTTTTATCCGGCGGGATATCTTGATATCCAGGTTCCCGGTGATGTGCGGACGGCCCTGAGGCAGTATGGGCTGATTGACGGGTACTATCTGGGGAAAAATCTTGACGGTGAAAGATGGATCGATGAAAGCGATTGGCTTTTTGTAAAGGACTTTTACTGTGAGGAAGAGCTTCAGGAAAAGGAAAATACGCTTTGTCTGGAAGGCGTAGATACGTTAGCGGAAATATGGCTGAATGGAACATGTGTGGGAAAAACCAGAAATATGTTCCGGATATACCGGTTTGATGTGGGGGGACTGCTGAATTATGGCGGTAATAATACGCTGGCTATAAAAATTCTTTCGCCGGTAAAAAGCACAGAGGGGATAGATCGAACGGGAATCTATCCGGAAGACGATACAACCAGGATGCTTCTGAGAAAATCTCAGATGAACTGGGGATGGGATTTTTGTGGGCATTGTCTGACGACAGGAATCTGGAAAGGGATATATCTGGACAGCAGATCACATGCTGTTCTGAAAAAGGTTCATTTCAGAACAGTACGTATTGAGGATGGCAGAGCAATTTTGGAAGCGGATGTTTCGGCGCAGACATACAAAAATGAAAATGGAAGGCTGGAAGCGGAAATTCTGTTTTTCTGGAAAAATGAACTGGTTGCCAGAAAAAATGCAGATCTGGGTAAAATGGAAATCGTGATTCCTGAACCGCATTTATGGTGGCCGCGGCCGTATGGAGAAGCTGCGTTGTACGAGGTTGCTGTCATTTTGTATGAAAATGGATGCAAGGTAGATGAACGGACGCTGAATTTTGGTATCCGGACAGTGGTTCTCCATCAGGAAAAGATGGAGCGGGGAGGAAGACAGTTCCTTCTGGAGATAAACGGAAGGCCTCTTTTTGTGAGAGGAGCCAACTGGGTGCCGTTAAATTGTGTGTACAGTGAAATAAGAAAAGAAGACTACGATTTTTATATAAAGAGGATTTGTGAATCCAACCTGAGTATGCTTCGGGTATGGGGCGGTGGTATCTGTGAACCGGACTATTTCTTTGACCTGTGCGATAAAAATGGAATTATGATTTTTCAGGATTTTATGCTTGCCTGTGGTATTTTTCCCCAGAATGATGAATTCCTGAAGGAGGTTGAAGAGGAAGCGGCAGAGGTAATAGACTGGTATTACAACAGACCGTCTCTGGTGATGTGGTCTGCGGATAACGAATTGGACCAGGCGTACTGGTGGTATGACCTTCAGGAGCATTTCCGGGAGAATCGGGTGAATCGGGTAGGCATTCAAAATGCGGTTAAGAAGGAAGATCCGTACAGACCGTTTCTGGTCAGTTCACCCTGCAGCCCATATGAAGAGGAAGAAGGCGGAGATGATCCCAATTCTCCGCTGCAGGGGGATATGCATGTATATCTTACCCGTTTTGATCGGGAAAGTGAGTACTATTATAAGAAGCTGCTGGAATTCGAACCGAGGTTTATGAGTGAATATGGATTCAGCAGCCTCCCTGTGGAAGAGTCTTATTATGTTTTCAATTTCTTTGGCGAAAAGCTGGATTTATCCAGAAATCCATGGCTGGGAGAATTGTCCTGGATGGCAGAAGTCGGAGAGAAGGGAACAGAAGAAGAGATTATCTATCTGACTCAGTATACGCATGCACAGGCATTGAAATACTGGATTGAATATTTGCGTTCCCTGAAAGGGGTTTGCGGGGGATCTCTGTACTGGAAATTTAACGATCCGATTGCTCCGAATCGGGAGAATATGCTTTTCCCCACGATGATGTCTGCGATTGATTTCATGCGGCGGCCGAAGCTGGCTTACTATTATGCGAAGAGAGCCTATGAGGATGTGATCCTTGCCTTTCGCGAGGAAGCAGAAGGCTTGGGAGTATACGGATGTAATGAGACACTGAGAGGATATTCGGGCGAACTGACTGTATCTGCATTTTCCTGGGGAGGAGAAGTGCTTTGGCAGAAGGGAGCGAAAGCAGAGATAGAAGCAGATGCAGCAACGAGGCTGATGTTGATTGATCGGAAGACAGTGGATCAGCTGGAACCTGAGAAAGCCTTTATCTATGTGGAGCTGGAAATGGATGGAAGAAAACTGGAAAACCGTTTCATGCCGCTTCAGATAGGGGATTTTAATCGGGTGCAGATGCCGGAGGCAGAGTTGAAGATTTCTGTTTCGGAGGCGGGGGATAACAGAGTTCTTGTCATTGTGGAAACAGACAGTTATGTGCAGGACGTCATGCTGTCTGTTCAGGATGAGGATGTATTCTTTTCAGATAATGCGTTCTGCCTGAATGCCGGCAGCCGGAAAAACTGCTGTCTGTATTTTGAAAAAGGAAATATTCACGGAAAACGCCTTCAGATAAAGGCGTGGAATGCAAAACCACAGGTGATCATGCTTTAGGGAGAAGAAGGGATGAAATACAGGTTTTGTCTGAAAGACATAACGGACAAGGAAAAGGAAGCGTTCAGGCAGCTTGCTGATCTGCTCAGAGTAGAGGAAAGCGTGGAAGGGGAAGGCACGCTTTCGGATGAGGTCAGGATCCTCAGATTTGAAAAGGGAAGCGGACTCGCGTGCCTGAAAGAGGGGAAAATATGGACGATACGGTATGGTGAGGAATGCGAAAAATGGAGAGGGTTTGGAAGAGCGCTGGAAGAAGAAGGAAGCTTTTCGGAAAACGGAGGAATAGACCTGCAGGTAATGTTTGACTGTTCCAGAAATGGCGTCCTTACAATCGAAGCAATCAGGCAGATGATACGCCATCTGGCTCTTATGGGCTATCGGGCGGTACAGCTTTATACAGAAGATACCTATTGTATCGAAGGGGAACCTTATTTTGGATATCAGAGAGGGAGATACAGCAGGGAAGAACTTCAGGAAATAGACCGCTACGCAGCTCTGTTTGGAATAGAAGTGATTCCATGCATTCAGACGCTGGCTCATCTGGAACGGGTTCTGCACTGGCAAACGTATGAGGATATCAGAGACTGTGAGTATATTCTTCTCGCAGAAGAAGAGAAGACGTATGAGCTGATAGATAAGATGTTTGCGGCTATGTCTGAGGCGTTGACGAGCAGGAGAATCAATATCGGAATGGATGAAGCACACGCGCTGGGACTGGGAAAGTATCTGGAAAAGCATGGTTTTCAAAAGCGGATGGATATCATGCTGAATCATTTTCAACGTGTCTGGGAGATTGCCCGCAGATATGGGTACCGTCCGATGATGTGGAGCGATATGTTTTTCCGGCTTGCATGTGGAGGAGAATATTACGCAGGAAAAGTTGACCTGAGCCTTGAGGTGGCAGACAGAATACCGAAGGAACTGACTCTGGTTTATTGGGATTATTATTCGTTGGAAACGGACAGGTATGATGAGATGCTAAGCAGTCATAAACTGCTTACGGATAATATCGCGTTTGCCGGTGGTGTGTGGACATGGACAGGGTTTTGCCCAAATTCTTTTTACAGCCGCCGGATTGCGCCTGCTGCATGGCAGAGTTGCAGCAAGAATGGAATTGACACGATTATAATTACCGCATGGGGCGATGACGGGACGGAAACATCTCTGTTTTCAGCTCTTCCCGGACTGCAGCAGTGGGCTGAGCTTTCCTATGGAAAAGGATCGAATGAGGATATGCTGGAAAAGCGTTTCGCAACCTGTGTGGGGGCTTCGTATTCGGCTTTTCTGGAACTGGGAAGGCCGGTGCTTACCCCACATAATCCGGACCCGGGAAGATGTGGCGTGAGCCCTGTGAAATATCTGCTTTATCAGGATGTTTTGGGGGGATTGTTCGATGCACATGTTTCTGAAGAATATGGGAAGCACTTTGAAGTGTGTGCCCAAAAACTGTCGGAGCTGAAAGGCGCGGCGGGCGGATATGGATATCTGTTTGAACTGGAGGAAGAGTTGTGCAGACTCCTGGCCGATAAAAGTGTTTTTGGAATTCGAGTGCGTAAGGCATACGCGGAAGAGGACGGGAAAAAACTGAGAGAGCTTGCGGAAAACTGTCTTCCGCAAATGAAGGAGAGCGGAGAGCGTTTTCTGAGGAAAGTTGAACAGCGCTGGCAGAAGGAAAACAAAGTATTTGGTCTGGATGTAATACAGATACGGATGGGCGGCCTGTTACAGCGTATGTCGTTTGCTTCAAAAAGGCTTCTTGCCTATTGTGATGGAACGATAGAAAGACTTGAAGAACTGGAAGATGCCGTTCTGCCTTTCCGTAAGGAGGAAGACATGGCGCCTCCGGCATGGAGAGATACTGTTTCAGGCTGTAATGTATGAAGCCGGCAGCGAATTGAAAAGATTATGGAAAGGAGCACAGGGGCGCATGGAACTGACACAACACATGCGGGAAAAGCTGGAAGAAGACTGCGGCCGCATCCAGGACAGGGAAATTGAAAAACTGTACCGGAGCTGCTTCAAATGCACATGGGAAACAACGCTCAGCCTGGAAGAAACGGAAAAGACCTATATCATAACAGGCGATATTGAGGCAATGTGGCTCCGGGACAGTTCCATGCAGGTTTTGCCCTATTTGAGACATCTCGGGGATGATACGGTGAGTCGGGCTGTCAGAGGATTGATCCGGAAACAGGCGGATCTGATTTTGATCGATCCGTATGCGAATGCATTCAACAGAAATGGGGATTTTGCCTGTTATAAAAAAGATCATACAAAGATGGGGCCATATATCTGGGAGAGAAAATACGAGGTGGATTCCCTTGCTTTTCCGATTTTCCTTCTGGAGGCCTATTATGAAAAAAGCAGAGATGATACCATTCTGACAGATCGGATTCTGCAGGCGCTGGAAACGGTTATCGAAGTCTGGAAGAAGGAACAGAACCATGCGGCAGAATCGGACTACAAGTTTGAGCGGGACAGCGAAAGCATTACAGAAACACTGGAAAATGAAGGAAAGGGATCACCCGTCGGCTATACGGGGATGACATGGTCCGGTTTCCGCCCAAGCGATGATGCCTGTCAGTATCATTACCTGGTGCCGTCCAACATGCTTGCCGTCAGTGTGCTCAGGGGGCTGGAAAAGCTTCCTTTGTCTGAAAATCTTAAAAAACGAGCGGCGGAGCTGGCAGACGAGATTGCAGGCGGGATCCGGAAGTATGCGGTGGCAGAGGGACCGTCAGGAAAAGGCATGTATGCGTATGAAACGGACGGTCTGGGAAACTTTAATCTGATGGATGACGCGAATCTCCCCAGCCTTCTTGGCGCTCCCTGGTATGGATTCTGTGAAACAGATGATCCGCTGTATCAGGAAACGAGAAAATTTTTGCTGAGTCCTGAGAATCCATACTATTTTCAGGGAAAATATGCGGCCGGAATCGGAAGTCCGCATACACCGGATGGATATATCTGGCATATAGGGCTGATTGTACAGGGACTTACCGCGTCGAATGATTCGGAAAAAGCTGCAATATTGGAGGCACTGAAAAACACCAACGCCGGGACCGGGCATATGCATGAAGGATTTGACCCGAATGATCCCGGGCGTTTCACCCGGCCATGGTTTGCCTGGGCGGATTCCATGTTCTGTCTGTTGGTGGAGGACTATTACCATCTGTAACTGCCTGCCCACAATAATTCTGCCTGCCTACAATAATTCTGTAAAAACTTGACAGGAATTGCAATAATTGTTAACATATCCGTAACAAATAAAGTCTTTCTGCTGCCAGGCGGAAAGCGTGTACATGAAACGGTTATGGACAGATAAATTGTGGGGAAAGGACGATGAAAAGGGACCGGAAAAAAGGGAGCAGGAGTACATATCGGATGGCTGCCGTTCTGGCTGCGTTCTGTGTGCTCGGAAATGGCACCGTGGCGTTGGGGGCACCTGTGTCGGACGAGGAGCAGCTGACCGCAGGAGTCGGGCAGATTCTGGATTCTCTGCCGGAATCGGAAGATGTGGACAAAGAGGAAGCCGGGGAGCAGGATGATAAACTGCTTCAGGATGGAAAGGCCGGAGAGGCGGAAGCGGAGAAAAACGGGGCCGCTGAGAAAGCGGATGCGGACAACGCTGACGGGACCGAAGACTCTTTTGGGGATCAGCTTGTGATGACTGCCGTATCGGATGTGCTGAATGTCCGAAGCGAACCTTCAGAAGATGCGGAAAGAGTGGGATATCTTTATGCGGACTGCGGAGGAACCATTTTGGAGCGGAAGGATGGCTGGACAAAGCTGGAATCCGGGGAACTGGTCGGCTGGGCAAAGGACGAGTACCTTCTGTTCGGCGAGGATGCGGTGGAAGAGCTGGAGGATGTGGGAAGGCTTATCGCCCGTGTGACGGGAGAGACGCTGCGCATCCGGAAGGAGCCGTCTACAGATGCGCAGGTTTATGACCTGGCCGCACAGGGAGATGCCCTGGAGGTGGTCAATAAGGTACAGCTTCACTACAGCGATGGAATCGAGCTGGATGCCGAATGGGCTGCTGTGGATTACGAAGGGGAGACCGGATATGTGTCTTCCGAATACATTGAGATTGATTTTGAATACGACCACGGAGAAACGCTGGAGGAAGTCGCTGCCAGACAGCAGGCTGCGGAGGAAGAGAAAGCGTCGGCGGACTCCGGGGCCGGAACCGGAAGCCAGCCTTCCCCTGGACGCCAGAATGCGGGAAGCATACCGGCAGGAACCAGTGATGCGACCCTGCTCGCAGCCCTGATTCAGTGCGAAGCAGGAAATGAGAGCTACGAAGGTCAGCTTGCGGTGGGAGCCGTGGTTGTGAACCGGGTAAAAAGCGCATCCTATCCGGATACGGTGTCTGATGTAATCTTTGCATCCGGACAGTTTACCCCGGCAGGAAGCGGAAAAGTTGCCCGCCTGATCGCAAATGGAAACATTTCTTCAAGCTGCATACAGGCAGCAAACGAAGCGCTCTCCGGCGTGACGAATGTGGGAGGCGCCACACATTTCCGCAGAGCGGGCGGCCGCGACGGTATTGTGATCGGAAATCATGTGTTCTGGTAAAAGAAAAGGGAAGGTAATCCTTTCCTTTTCTTTTTCTTTACATTTCCGGAGGCAGAAAAAGATTGAATATCTTTTTTTGATATAGTATGATGAGAAAAAGCCGTACCGTCGGCGGAAGGTGAGGTGAAGAATATGAACCAGATCATTTTCTGGCTTGTTCTTCTGGTCGTTCTGGTTGTGATTGAAATCGCCACACTTGGGCTGACCACAATCTGGTTTGCGGGAGGCGCGCTCGTGGCACTCATCGCGGCTGCGTTTGGAGCGCCGCTGTATTTTCAGGTCGCGCTTTTTATTGCCGTATCCGCTGCCCTGCTTTTCTTTACCAGACCTCTGGCAGTCAGGTATTTCAACAATGACCGGGTGAAAACCAATGCGGAAAGTCTGATTGGGAAGAAGGCTGTGGTGGAGGAGGAGATAGACAATCTGAAGCCAACCGGACTTGTGAATGTGAAGGGGCAGGAGTGGACGGCGAGAAGCACGAATGATGATGTCGTGATTCCGAAGGGAAAAGTGGTGTTTATCTGTGCAATCAGCGGAGTGAAGCTGATTGTGGAGGAGAGAAAGGAAGGGGAATGAGATGGGACCGATTATTCTGTTAATTATTTTGATACTGATTATCCTGCTGCTGGCATCCTGCATCAAGATTGTACCCCAGGCACAGGCCTATGTGGTGGAGCGGCTTGGCGCTTATCAGGGGACTTGGAGCGTGGGACTGAAGGTAAAGCTTCCCATTATTGACAAGGTGGTCAGGAAGGTCAACCTGAAGGAGCAGGTGGTGGATTTTGCACCGCAGCCGGTAATCACCAAGGATAACGTGACCATGCGGATCGATACGGTGGTATTCTTCCAGATCACGGATCCCAAGCTGTACACCTACGGCGTGGAGAATCCGATCATGGCCATTGAAAATCTGACGGCCACCACGCTGAGAAACATCATCGGCGATCTGGAGCTGGACCAGACGCTGACCTCCAGAGAGACCATCAATACCAAGATGCGTGCGTCTCTGGATGTTGCCACGGATCCCTGGGGAATTCGGGTGACGAGAGTGGAACTGAAAAACATCATTCCTCCGGCGGCCATTCAGGACGCCATGGAAAAGCAGATGAAGGCGGAGCGCGAACGGCGTGAAGCGATTCTGCGCGCAGAGGGCGAAAAGAAATCCACGATCCTTGTTGCGGAAGGCAAAAAGCAGTCCGCCATTCTGGAAGCGGAAGCGGAGAAGCAGTCCGCGATCCTGCGGGCGGAAGCTGAAAAGGAGAAGATGATCCGCGAAGCGGAAGGTGAAGCGGAAGCCATCCTGAAGGTGCAGCAGGCGACGGCCGACGGTATCCGGTTCATCCGGGAGGCTGGAGCTGACGAGACGGTGCTTAAACTGAGAAGCCTGGAAGCCTTTGAAAAGGCGGCGGATGGCAAGGCGACGAAGATCATCATTCCTTCCGAGATTCAGAATCTGGCCGGCCTTCTCGCATCTGCAAAAGAGGTGCTGAATTCCTGACGGATCAGGATGGCATCGGGTTTTCAAAACGCTGGAAGCATAAAGGGAACAGAAGAAACTGACGGGGGTTCTGCATCGACGGCTGATGTGGAACCTCTTCATGGTGATAGAAGAGAGGTAAGTAAAATGGATTTAAAGGGACGTCATTTTTTAAAACTGCTGGATTATACGCCGGAGGAAATCGAATACCTGCTTGACCTCGCGGCGGATCTGAAGGAAAAAAAGAAACAGGGGATTCCGGTGGATGTTTTTCGCGGAAAGAACATCGCTCTGATTTTTGAAAAAACGAGCACGAGAACCCGCTGCTCCTTTGAAGTGGCGGCCCATGATCTGGGACTTGGAACCACCTATCTGGATCCGTCAGGCTCCCAGATCGGTAAGAAGGAGAGCATTGCGGATACGGCGAGGGTTCTGGGAAGGATGTATGAGGGAATCGAGTACCGGGGCTTCGGTCAGGACATCGTGGAAGAGCTTGCCGCTTATGCGGGCGTTCCGGTATGGAACGGACTGACCAACGAATTTCATCCCACTCAGATGCTGGCGGACCTTCTGACCATCCGGGAGCATCTGGGAAGGCTGAAGGGCGTGAAGCTGGTGTACATGGGCGACGCCAGATATAATATGGGAAATTCCTACATGGTAGCCTGTGCCAAGATGGGCATGCATTTCACAGCCTGTGCGCCCGGATCCTATTTCCCTTCTCAGGCGCTGGTGGAGCAGTGCAGGCAGATCGCCGCACAGACGGGCGCTTCCATCACGCTGACGGAGGATGCCATGGAGGGCACCAGGGATGCGGATGTGATCTGTACGGACGTATGGGTTTCCATGGGTGAGCCGGACAGCGTATGGGAAGAGCGCATCGAACTTCTCAGCCCTTATCAGGTGAACCGCCGCATCATGGAAAACGCGGACAACGGAAAGGCGGGAAGTACGATTTTCATGCACTGCCTGCCTGCCTTCCATGATCTGAAGACCACCATTGGAAAGGAAATCGGGGAAAAGTTCGGCATCAGCGAGATGGAGGTGACGGACGAGGTATTTGAATCTCCGGCTTCCGTGGTGTTCGACGAGGCGGAAAACCGGATGCATACCATCAAGGCTGTCATCGCTGCAACGCTGGGATATCAGGGATGAGCCGGGAGGTCGCAACTTGAGGAAAACGGAAATCCTCACGCTGCTTCGGGAAAGCGCGGATTATCTGTCCGGACAGGAACTGTGCGGCAGGCTGGGCGTTTCCAGGACAGCGGTGTGGAAAATCATCAATCAGTTAAAAGAAGAAGGGTATGAGATCGAGGCGGTGCAGAACAGAGGCTACCGCCTGCTCTCTTCTCCGGATCTGCTGGGAGAAAGTGAAATCAAAAGCCGCCTGCACACCGGATGGGCAGGGAAGAACCTGATCTTTCACCCCGTAACGGGCTCCACCAACATCGACGCCAAGGCAGCCGCTGAGGAGGGGGCGCAGGAAGGAACGCTTGTGGTCACGGAACGGCAGGATGCGGGAAGAGGAAGACGGGGCCGGGGCTGGTTTTCTCCGGAGGGCTGCAACCTTTATTTTACCATACTGCTGCGGCCTGGATGTGCGCCGGATCAGGCATGTACGCTCACGCTGGTCATGGCGCTGGCAGTGGCGCAGGCGGTGAGAGAGCTGGGGCTGGATGCCGGGATCAAGTGGCCCAACGATGTGGTGATCGCCGGAAAAAAGGTATGCGGCATTCTCACGGAGATGAGCGCAGAACCGGATTTTATCCATTATGTGGTCATCGGTACGGGCGTGAATGTGAATCAGGAAGCCTTTCCGGAGGAAATCGCCGGGACTGCCACTTCCCTGCGGATCGAGAAGGGAGAGCGCATTGCCAGGGCCGGGCTGCTCGCTTCGGTGATGGCGCATTTTGAGAGCGCCTATGAGACCTTCTGCGCCACATGGGATCTGTCCGGGCTGGCGGCGGATTATGAAAGTCTGCTTCTGAATAAGGACAGACCGGTACGCGTGCTGGACCCCAAAGGGAATTTTGAAGGAACGGCGAGAGGAATCAATGAGAAGGGAGAACTTCTCGTAGAGCGTCAGGACGGCAGGCTGGAGTACGTGTATGCCGGGGAGGTTTCCGTCCGGGGCGTTTACGGATATGTCTGAGAAGGGCTGACGGAAAGAAAGAGCCGCCGCAGGCGGTGCATGGAAAGGAAAAAGACATTGACGATGGAAGAAAAAAAGCGCGGGGAACAGACGGACCGCAGAGATGAAGCGGGACGGGTGGTACTCTGCGGAGCCAATTCCTATGAACAGAAATATTTTTTTAATCCGGATTTCAAAAAGCTGCCCCAGTCCGTCCAGGATGAGCTGCATATCATCTGTGTGCTCTTCACCGAAGAGGCGGGCGGGATATTTACCGTTCTCTTTGAGGCGGACGGCGGCGTGACGCTGGAAACGCAGGCCTCAGAGGAGGACTATCTGTACGATGAGGTGAGCGCCGGGCTTCTGCTGGGAGAGATCCGCAGAAAGAGAACGGAGCTTCTGGAATCCTTAAGTCTGTATTACCGCGCGGCGGTTCTGAAGGAGAATGTGGGAGATCTGCTGGAAGATGGCGGGGATGAATGATCCCTGCGGGATGTAATGTGCCGCCCGGTGGCGGCGGGAAGGAAATGTGGTATGATTTTAGCGATTGATGTGGGAAATACGAACATTACCTGCGGGGTTTATGACGGGAAGAAGCTGGTGACAACCTTTCGGATGATGTCGAAGACGGCGCATACCTCGGATGAGTACGGCATGAATATCCGGCAGCTTCTGATGTTTGACGGGATTACAAAGGAGCAGATTGAGGGAACGATTGTGGCGAGCGTGGTTCCCAATATCATGCACTCCCTGATTGGCGGAATCACCCGTTATCTGGAAACGCCGCCTCTGATCGTGGGGGTTGGGACCAAAACGGGAATCCGTATCGTGACGGAAAATCCGAAGGAAATCGGGGCGGACCGGATCGTGGATGCTGTGGCGGCCTATGAAAAGTACGGCGGCCCCGTGCTGGTGCTGGATTTTGGAACGGCGACCACCTACGACTATGTGACGAAGGACGGCTGTTTTGCGGCAGGAATTACGGCGCCGGGCATCCGGATGTGCGCCAAGGCGCTGTGGGAGGATACGGCAAGGCTCCCAGTGGTGGAGATCAAAAAGCCGAAGAGTATTCTGGCTCAGGAGACCATTTCCAGCATGCAGGCAGGACTGATGTTCGGTCAGATCGGTCAGACGGAATATATTGTCAACATGGTGAAGAAAGAAACGGGAATTCCGGACATGAAGGTGGTTGCTACCGGAGGTCTGGGGCGGATTATTTCTGACGAAACTGATGTGATAGATATTTATGACAGTTCTCTGACGCTGGACGGACTGCAGATGATTTACGAGAAGAACCGGAAATGATGGGAAGATTGGGAAATGTATCAGGTGATGCATTTCCCGACCCGGCTTTTCGGCGAATGGAAATGGATGAAAGGACAGGAATGGATAAGCTTCGGATCGGAAACGTGACTTTGGACAACCGGGTGATTCTCGCACCAATGGCAGGGGTAAGCGACCTGCCATTTCGTCTGCTCTGCAGAGAGCAGGGAGCGGGGCTGGTGTGCAGCGAAATGGTGAGCGCCAAGGCTATTTATTATAAAAATAAAAATACGGAAGGCCTGCTGGAAATTCATGATCAGGAGGGCCCTGTTTCCCTGCAGCTTTTCGGCAGCGAGCCGGAGCTGATGGCGCAGATGGCAAAAGAAATAGAGGAGCGGCCCTTTGCCATTCTGGACATCAATATGGGCTGCCCTGTTCCCAAGGTGGTGAATAATGGGGAAGGTTCCGCCCTGATGAAGGATCCCCTGCTGGCGGGACGGATCATTTCGGCGGTCGCTTCGGCGGTGAAGAAGCCGGTGACGGTGAAGATCCGCAAAGGCTTTGACGAGGAGCATGTCAATGCGGTGGAGCTGGCCCACATCGCCCAGGAGAGCGGCGCGGCCGCCGTCACCGTACATGGAAGGACGAGACAGCAGTTCTATGCCGGAAAGGCGGACTGGGACATCATCGCCCAGGTGAAGGCCGCGGTGAAGATTCCTGTGATCGGAAACGGGGACGTGACGGGGCCGGAGGCCGCGGAGCAGATGCTGATACAGACGGGCTGCGACGGGGTGGCCATCGGCCGTGCCGCACGGGGAAATCCGTGGATTTTCGGCCGGACGGCGCATTACCTGGAGACCGGAGAGCTGCTTTCCGGCCCCTCCGCAGAGGAACTTCGGGAAATGATCCTGCGCCATGCCGCCCTTCTGATCCAATACAAAGGAGAGCATACGGCCATTCTGGAGATGCGAAAGCATGTGGGCTGGTATACCGCGGGCTGGCCGGGCTCCTCAAAGCTGCGTGAGCGGGTCAACCGGATGGAAACCATGGAAGAACTTCGTGCGCTTTTTGGGCATGCGCCTTTTGGGCATGCGCTCTTTGAGGCGTGTACTCTTTGAGGAATGATGCGGACGTTTTCCATGTATGAAAAAGGAACGGCCGGCATACGCTGGAGTATGGAATATCTGGACGCTTATCTGATGGAAGAAAAAAAGAGAAAATTCCCCCTTCTGCCGGATTTTGGAAGGCCGAAGCGGTTTACGGATGCAGACGAGGAAGTGGAAATCACCTTCGTTCTTCTTCCTTCCCGCTGGCTGAAAAGGCCCCAAAAGCTGGAAAAGAGGCTCATCCGCATGATCCGCCGCCGTCCGCCCAGGGGACTGGTCTGGTATGAGGACGGGCTTCGGGAAAAGCTTCCGGAGCCGGCGCCGCACGCAGAGTCTCTTCCGGGACTGTTCTGGATGGCCCGTTTTTATCGGGAACAGCCCTTTCGGGAAAACCTGATCGTGCTGCTGCCGGAGCTGGAAGAGGAGGAGCCGGAGCGGCTGCTGATGCGCCAGGCGGCATGGATGCAGGAATTTCTGGGAGAGGATTATGGGAGGCTGAATGGCCTGCTGCTGGTCAGCTCCGCCGTTCCGGAGCGCGCTGGAAGCCTCTCTCTGACAGAAAATCACGCGTACTACCGCCATATTTATCAGGATACGGGCCTTCCCGTCATCGGGGCGGCGAGGCTGCCGGAATATTTCCGCAGGAAGGCGCCGGAGCGGACGCTCTGCGTGGATGCCAGAAGGGAAGGGAAGGCTCCCTTTCGATGCCTGCCGGAGAAAACGATCTATCTGGACATGGCCTCAGATGCCGGAAGGGAGCGTCTGCTTTACGCGAAGAGGCGGGATGTTTGTTACAGAAGCGCCCGGATGTACCTTGACACCTTTGTGAGAAAAAGGTATAATACGAACCGTTGTAAATAAGAGAAAATAAGGCCGCCGGCAACTGCCGTCCGGGGCTTTTGCGATGAAGGAACGAAAAACAGGAAAGGGAATGAAGATGGAAGAGAAGAAAAATATCCTTACCTATGAAGGGCTCCGCAGATATGAAGATGAACTGCATGATCTGAAGGTCGTGAAAAGGCAGGAAGTGGCACAGAAGATTAAGGAAGCCAGAGAGCAGGGAGACCTGTCTGAGAACGCGGAATATGATGCGGCGAAGGACGAACAGCGTGATATCGAGGCGAGAATTGAGGAACTGGAAAAGATCCTGAAGAACGCTGAGGTCGTGGTTGAGGATGAAGTGGATCTGGAGAAGATCAACATCGGCTGCCGCGTAAAGATCCTGGATCTGGAATATAATGAAGAACTGGAGTACAAGATTGTGGGTTCCACCGAGGCCAACAGTCTGAAAGGTAAGATATCCAATGAATCTCCCGTCGGCAAGGCGCTGATCGGCGCAAAGGTTGGAGACGTTGTGAATGTGGAAACACAGGTGGGAGTTCTGCAGTACAAAGTGCTGGAGATCCAGCGCTCCAATTAAGAGTGGAACTGGAAAAAGAGCAGGAAAAAACGGATCAGAGGTCTGCCGGAAACGGCAGACCTTTTGTGTGGCAGGGAATGATATTGTTTATCATCGGATTTTCGGGAAGATATGGGACTGCCGGACTCCGAAATGGAGTAAAAATAATTTATAAATATTTATAAATTTACAATATATAGTAAATTCTGGAAAAAGACAGTGCCGTGAATGGCCTCTGCTGGGCGCGGCACTTCAAGTTTTTCGCCAATTGTGAATATTTTGTGGGAAATTATGACCAAATTCTTAAAATATCCGAAATCCTGTATATTTTTTCAAAGAGTTGTTGCAAAATGAAAGGGAAGTAGTGTACAATAAACAAATACGAAATCTATAAGGGTCGCAAGGTAATGGAGGGATTTTAGAATGACCAAAGCACAGATCTTGAAGAAAGAAATTTTAAGCCAGTACAGAAGCGTAAGGCAGTTTGCGCTTGAGATGCAGATTCCTTACAGCACTCTGGTGACAGCATTGGAACGCGGAATTGACGGAATGGCTTATGGCACGGTAATTAAAATGTGCAACAAGTTGAACCTGAATCCGGTAGATTTCAGCTCTCTGGAAAGGGATACCACCATCAGCGAGCAGCTTCTGGAAAACAGAGTCATGCAGTATTACGTGAAGCTGAATCAGGAAGGAAGGGACAAGATCCTGGGCCTGATGGATGACTTTGTACAGATTAAGAAATATAAGGCAAAATAACGATTAAGGAGAGATTTTCATGCATTATGATTATCTGATTGTGGGAACGGGGCTGTTTGGAGCGTGCTTTGCGCATGAGATGCGAAAGGCCGGGAAGAGCTGCCTGCTGATTGACAAAAGAGACCATATTGCCGGAAATATCTACACGCAGGAGAGTATGGGCATTCAGGTGCACAGGTATGGTGCCCATATTTTTCACACCTCGGACAGACAGATCTGGGACTATGTGAGGGGATTTGCAGAATTTAACCACTATATCAATTCTCCGGTGGCCGTCTATAAGGACGAACTGTATAACCTCCCCTTCAATATGAACACCTTCAGCCGGATGTGGGGGATAAAGAGGCCGGCTGAGGCGAAGAAGATCATCGCGGACCAGATCGCCGAGCTGCATATCGGAGAACCTGAGAATCTGGAGGAGCAGGCGCTGTCACTGGCAGGACGGGACGTATATGAGAAACTGATCAAGGGGTATACGGAAAAGCAGTGGGGGAGAGACTGCAGAGAGCTTCCGGCCTTTATTATCAGAAGAGTGCCGCTCCGGTTTCGTTATGACAACAACTATTTCAATGACCCTTACCAGGGGATTCCGATCGGCGGCTATACACAGATTGTTGAAAAAATGCTGGAGGGCTGTACGGTACGCACCGGCATTTCCTACCGGCAGTTCCTGGAAGAAAATGCTTCCGCGGACAGGCCGGATACCTGGGATAAGCTGCTCTATACCGGCATGATCGACGAATATTTTGGTTTTCAGCTCGGGGCTCTGGAATACCGTTCTCTGCGTTTTGAGACGGAGGAGCTTCCGGATGAGGACAACTATCAGGGGAATGCGGTGGTGAATTACACCGAAAGAGAGATTCCCTGGACCCGTATCATTGAACACAAGCATTTTGAGTTCGGCACGCAGCCCGGCACCGTGATCACCAGAGAGTATCCGGCAAAATGGACGCCTGGAGACGAGCCCTATTATCCGGTGAACGATGAGAAGAACATGGCGCTGTATGAAAAATACCGTGCGCTGGCAGAGAAAGAAAAGAACGTTCTTTTTGGCGGACGGCTTGGCGGCTACCGTTACTATGATATGGACAAGGTTCTGCGCGCGGCGCTGGATATGGCAGAGCAGGAGCTGGCCTGACGGCGGTCCGTAACTGCCGGGCGGCCTGTTTTGTCCCTGAAAACGGAGCAGGACACAGAAAGATGGCACGAAAGGAAAAAGGGGATTGCACTTTTTTCTTTTCGTGCTATAATAATGCAGAAAAGATTTGAAATTCAAATAATTAAAAAATCAAGTAATCAGTGCTTCAAGATAAAAAGAAGCATACGTCGACGGCAGGAAAACAGGGCCCGCAGCCGCCGGCACAGGAAATGATGGAGGAAAGATTTGCGCCGAAGCGTCGCAAATCCTGCTGACGCCGAACTGGAGGTTCGGCGCGCGGCCTCAGCGTAAAACGCTTCGGCAAGGAGGAAAAAATGAACTGGGAACAGGCGAATCAGGATCTGGAGGAAAGACGGAAAAAGGCGTTCCTCGGCGGCGGGGAGGCAAAGATACAGAAGCAGCACGACGGCGGAAAGCTGACGGCGAGGGAACGTCTGGAGCTGCTGTTCGATAAGGGTACCTTTGTGGAGACGGATGCCTTTGTGGAATCCAGGATCGACGACTTTGACCTGGATAAGAGAAGAGTGCCCGGCGACGGCGTTGTAACGGGATATGGATATGTGGAAGGACGTCTGGTCTATGCGGCCAGCGAGGATTTCACCGTGATCGGAGGAACGCTCGGAGAAAGCCATTCCATGAAAATCCGCAGAATTCAGGATATGGCGCTGGAGATGAAAGCGCCGTTTGTCTGCATCAACGACAGCGGCGGAGCGAGAATCGAGGAGGGAATCGACTCCTTGAGCGGCTATGCGGGAATGTTTCTGCGCCATACGAAGGCCAGCGGCGTGATTCCCCAGATCGCGGTGATCCTTGGCCCCTGCTCCGGCGGAGCCTGCTATGCACCCGCCATCTGCGATTTTATTTTCATGGTGAAGGACACCTCGAAAATGTTCATCACCGGACCGAACGTGGTGAAGACGGTCATCAATGAGGAAACTACGGTGGAGGAGCTGGGCGGCGCCATGGTGCATGCCACGAAGAGCGGCGTATCCCATTTCACCTATGACAGCGAACAGGAATGCCTGATGGGCGTGCGTAAGCTGCTGAACTATCTTCCTTCCAGCTATGACCAGAAGGCCCCCGTCATTGTGAAGGCGGAGAAGAAGGCCCTTTCCAGGAGCTTTAACCGCATGCTGGAGCATATGGGCGGTCTGGGAAGAAAGCTGCACGGAAAAAAGGAAAAAGAAGTGAAGGAGATGGCTTCCAGAGAAGGCCTTACCCGTGACGGAGCGAACCGCAGGAAGCTGAATCCCTGTGCGCTCCTTACGGAGATCGTGCCGGATAATTCCAGACATGCTTATGATGTGAAAAAGGTCATCGACTGCGTTGTGGACTGGGACAGCTTTTTTGAGGTGCAGGAACAGTTCGCGAAGAACGTGGTGGTGGGCTTCGCCCGCATGGAAGGAAATACCGTGGGCATCGTTGCAAATCAGCCGATGGTGATGGGCGGTTCCCTGGACTACCATGCTTCTGACAAAGCAGCCCGCTTCATCCGCTTCTGCGACTGTTTCAACATTCCCCTGATCACCCTGGTGGATGTGCCCGCCTTCCTGCCCGGTACCGCGCAGGAGCATAACGGCATCATCCGCCACGGAGCAAAGATGCTTTACGCCTATTCCGAGGCGACTGTGCCGAAGATTTCCGTCATCATGCGTAAAGCCTACGGCGGCGCCTATATCGCCATGAACTCCAAGGAAATGGGCGCGGACTATGTATATGCGTGGCCCATTGCGGAAATCGCCGTGATGGGAGCGGAGGGGGCCGTGAACATCGCGTTCCGCAGAAAAATCAAGGCGGCCGCCGATCCGGAAGCCATGCGCGCTGAATGTATCCGGGAATATGAGGAACGTTTCCTCAATCCTTACGTCGCGGCTTCCCGCGGCTTCGTGGACGAAGTCATCCATCCGGAGGAGACCAGAGAGAGGCTGCTCTCTGCCCTGAAAGCCTTCGCCGGAAAGGAAGCGGCGAACCCGAAGAAAAAGCACGGAAATATTCCGCTGTAACAGTTCACTCACAACGCGGCAGGCACGGATTGACGTGCCTGCCGTTTCTGATGTATGATAATTCCGAAAACGGAAAAACTTCCTGTAAGAAGGACGGAGACTGCAGGCCTATGGCAGAAAAAGAAAACATCTATATATATCTGAAGGAAAATTTTCTGCCGGAGGGAAGGGGCGGGGAGACGGCCGCCGAAAGGAAAAGGCTTTCTCATACCCTTCTGCGAGAAGCCGCTTCCTTGTACCTGGTCCGGTGCGGCCGGATCTGCGGGGAAAACGCGGCGGAAGCGGAACGCTGGCAGCTTGAGGAAGGCCCCTATGGAAAGCCTCGTTTCGTGGAGTGCCCGGATCTCCATTTTTCCATCAGCCACAGCGGCTCCTGCTGGTGCTGCGCGTTTTCCACATCGCCCATAGGGCTGGATATCCAGGCACATGGCTTTGGAAAAGGCGCTCTGCCACAGGAAGCGGAAGGGGAGCGGCTTCGCCTTCGGATGCAGCGGATTTCCGACCGCTTTTTTCATCCTTACGAACGCCTGTGGCTTGAAAACGGCGGCGACTTTTTCGCGGTATGGGCGGCGAAGGAAAGCTATGTGAAGTACACCGGGGAAGGAATGCACAGAAGCTTCGACAGCTTTGCGGTCGCCGATGAGAACGGCCTGCTTCCCTTTGTGAAGGGAGAGGGCGCGCATGCGCAGCTGCGTAAGCTTCCCGCTCCGGCCGGTTACAGCCTCTGCCTGTGTGCAAAGCGGATGGATGAGGTTTTATTTTTATAAAGGCCTTGACGCCCGCACAATCCTGTGCTATAGTCATAGGGCGAGATAAGATTTAGGTCTTTTTTTTATGCTTAAAATCAGGTAATCACTCAGGCGGAGGTGGATAATTATGCGTACAAGAATTACACTGGCATGTACGGAATGCAAGCAGCGCAACTACAATACGACGAAGGACAAGAAGGCGCATCCGGACAGAATGGAAACCAGCAAATACTGCAGATTCTGCAAGAAGCACACGGTACACAAGGAAACAAAGTAATATCCCGTGGAAAAAACAGCCGCACAGGCTGCGGCTGCCCATGGGCGTGTGTCGCCGTGCATGTTCCTGACGGTTTCAGGCTGCCTGCGCGGCAGAATGTGAGGAAAGAATGAGCGATTCTTCAAAGGAAGCAAAAGCGGCCAAGCCTGCAAAGCCAAAGTTCTTCCATGGCGTGAAGGCGGAATTTAAGAAGATCACATGGCCGGACAGAAAGCTTCTGCTGAAGCAGTCTGTTGCTGTTGTTGCGATTTCCATCGTCATGGGAGCCATCATTGCTGTTCTTGATCTGGTTCTTCAGTATGCGATCGATTTCCTTGTAAAATAACAGTGGCGGGGTGGACATATGGCAGAGGCAAACTGGTATGTTGTCCATACCTATTCCGGTTATGAGAATAAGGTAAAGGCCAACATTGAGAAGACAATTGAAAACAGGCACCTGGAAGATGAGATCCTTGAGGTCCGTGTTCCGCTGCAGGATGTGGTGGAAATGAAGAACGGAGCCAGAAGGGTTGTCCAGAAGAAGCTGTTCCCTGGTTATGTGCTGATCAATATGGTTATGAACGACGATACCTGGTACGTGGTGAGAAATACCCGCGGCGTAACCGGATTCGTCGGCCCGGGAAGTAAGCCGGTGCCGCTTACGGAAGCAGAGATGAAACCGCTCGGCATTCAGACGGAGAATGTCTCCATCGATTTCGGTGAAGGAGATATGATCGTCGTCGTGGCCGGAGCCTGGAAGGATACGGTCGGCGTGGTCCAGAAGATTGACTACAGCAAGCAGACCGCTACGATCAATGTGGAGCTGTTCGGCAGGGAGACCCCTGTTGAGATCAGTTTCGCGGAGGTTCGTAAATCACAGTAGTTTGACGTTTGACGGAGCGATCCGTTGAGCAGTGGAAGCAGTGTCCCGGATGTGCCGGGCCATACGGAGCTTATTCCGTATGCAGAAGATGGCTGCGCCATACCACATTATATTTAGGAGGTGCCTGACATGGCAAAGAAAGTTACAGGATACATCAAGTTACAGATCCCTGCGGGAAAGGCTACCCCGGCTCCCCCGGTTGGTCCTGCGCTTGGTCAGCATGGTGTAAACATCGTTGAATTCACCAAGCAGTTCAACGCGAGAACGGCGGATAAGGGCGACCTGATCATCCCTGTTGTCATCACCGTGTACGCGGACAGAAGCTTCAGCTTCGTAACCAAGACTCCGCCTGCGGCTGTTCTTCTGAAGAAGGCCTGCAATCTGAAGTCCGGTTCCGGCGTGCCGAATAAGACGAAGGTTGCGACGATTTCCAAGGATAAGATCAGAGAAATCGCCGAGACGAAGATGCCTGACCTGAATGCGGCAAGCGTGGAAGCGGCAATGAGCATGATCGCCGGAACGGCAAGAAGCATGGGCATTGTTGTTGAGGACTGAGAAACAGACTGTTTTGTTTGAAAAAATTGGGAGCAGCACTCCGGCCCATGGCCGAAAATCAGAGAGCGCTGCGTTAACCACCAACGGAGGAATGGATAATGAAACATGGTAAGAAATATACTGAGGCTGCGAAGCAGGTAGACCGCAGTGTGGCATATGAGCCCGCTGATGCAATCGCGCTGGCCAAGAAGACCGCAACTGCAAAGTTTGATGAGACGATTGAAGTTCACATCAGAACCGGATGCGACGGACGTCATGCGGAACAGCAGATCCGTGGTGCCGTAGTTCTTCCCAACGGAACCGGTAAGACCGTAAGAGTTCTGGTTTTCGCAAAGGGAGACAAGGTGAACGAGGCGGAAGCAGCCGGAGCGGATTATGTTGGAGGAGACGATCTCATCCCGAGAATCCAGAACGAAGGCTGGCTTGACTTCGATGTAGTTGTTGCGACCCCTGATATGATGGGCGTTGTGGGACGTCTGGGTAAGATCCTTGGACCTAAGGGTCTGATGCCCAACCCGAAGGCTGGTACGGTTACGATGGACGTGACCAAGGCTGTAAACGACATCAAAGCCGGTAAGATCGAGTACAGACTGGATAAGTCCAACATCGTTCACGTTCCGATCGGAAAAGCTTCCTTCACGGAAGAGAAGCTTCAGGAGAACTTCAATGCGCTGATGGATGCCATCGTAAAGGCAAGACCCTCCGCACTGAAGGGACAGTACCTGAAGAGCATCACCCTCGCTTCCACGATGGGTCCTGGCGTTAAGGTTTCCACTGCGAAGTTTGGCTGATTCACTGAAAATGAGCATAAATATGGGGCGTCGCTTTTGGCGGCGCCCTTTTTAGCGTCTTTTCCAGACCTTGTCCGGCTGAGCTTTGGAGACGGGATAACGGAACAGCAGCGTTTTCAGCGCCTCCCAGTTGAAGGGGAACAGAGGCCAGAAATAGCTTTTCCCGCCGAAGGTCGGGGTGGTCAGGATGGAGAGCAGTACCAGGACAAGGCCTCCTGCAAATCCCCAGAAACCGAAAAATGCGGTGGCGATAATGAGGAAAATCCGGTACAGCCGGATGCCGTCCCCGAACTCCAGGCTGGAGAGCGTCAGGGAAGCGAGCATGGTGACTGCGGCATAGAACAGGATTTCCGTGGAGGCCCAGTTCAGCTCCACCGCAATATCCCCGATGATCAGTCCTCCGATGATGGACAGCGAGCCGGAAAACTGGCTGGAGCGCAGCGTCGCGGAATAGCGGAACAGATCCAGAAGAAATTCCACGGCGAACACATAGAAAATGATGGTGGGTCCGGGCAGATCCTGTGTGGACAGCAGGTTCCATTTTTCAGAAAGCTGTGGAAAATGTGCGGTCAGCAGCAAAAACAGCGGCATGAGAATGAGGCTGATGGGGATGCACAGAAAGCGCACCAGCCGGAAGTAGGTGCCCACCACCGTGCTTTTATAATAGTCCTCCGGACTCTGGGTGAACTGAAAAATGGTGCAGGGCAGGATCAGCACGGCGGGAGAGTTGTCCACAATGACTGCGACGTGCCCCTCTGTCAGAAAGCTGCAGGCCACGTCCGGACGTTCCGTCAGGAAAATGCTGGGCAGAAGATGGAACCATTTTTTCTTTACCAGCAGCTCCTCCAGACTTTTGGAACCCATGGTCAGGGCAGTGACGGGGAGGGAGGAGAGAACCTCGCGCAGCTGCTTTACCAGTCCCGGGTCGGCGGCATGATCCAGATAGGCGATTGCCACATCCGTTTTGCTTTCGCTTCCCACAGAGGTCAGCTCGAAGGTGAGTCTCGGGTCGCGGATGCGCCGCCGGATCAGGTTGGCATTGAAAAGAAGCGTCTCCACAAAACCATCCCTGGCCCCCTTCGTCACCTTTTCCGCGTCCGGCTCTGAAATGCTTCTCGCCGGATAGGTCCGCACATCCAGAAGGATTGCCTGACTGAAGCCGTCCAGCATGAGCAGGGACGGGCCGCTCAGGAGGCTGCGCAGGATGTCGTCCCAGTCGTCGGACAGGGAGGTCTGCACATATCCGATTTTGGAATCCATGTATTTCTGAATGTCTTCTATTTTCAGATTCTGTGTATAGAGAGGATTCTGCAGATCAGAAAAAATCTGCTGAAGGATTTCTACCTTCAAAAATCCGTTTACGCCAATCCAGAAACCCTTTGTTTCTCCCAGATACAGCTGCCTTGTCACCAGGTCAAAGCTTTTGCCAAGTGGCAGAAGCTCTTGTGCCTTATGGATATTTTCTTCAAGATTTGTGGATAATTTCATGAAAGTGCGCGCCTCGTGTTGATAAATGATAACTGGAAATATTATGTGCAGGAACGCGGCGCTTTATGCTTGACGAAGAAGGCTCTCATGAAGCATAATGGGAGCAACAAACGCAGCGCACGGCGGGAGATTCCGGCATGGGATGGAAGCCTGCGGCGCGGGAGGGCGGAAAATGATGCGAAGAAGAAAGAGAAAAAGAAAACTGCCCCTGTTTGGTCTGGTGCTGCTTCTGGTGGTGGTCATGGGAGTTACCCTGCTTCTGACGGGCTGGACGGTTCTGGGAGAGGAGGCCGGCCTTGAGGCGGTAGCGGTTACGGGAACGGCCATTCTGCCTCAGGAAAGCGAAGCGGAAAATGCTTCCGCTGAGAACGGAGCCACGGGAAAATATGCGGAGCTGCTTTCCAGTCCGGAGCAGATGGCTGCGCAGAATATGATACCCATTGCCCCGCAGAAGGCGGACGAGATCAGCCTCGTTTTTGCCGGGGATATCCTGTTTGACGATAATTACAGCATCATGGTGAAAATGAAAGGCCGCGCAGGCGGAGGGAGCCTGGTGGAAGCGGGCTTTGACGCGGCCATTCTGCAGGAAATGCGGGGAGCAGACATTTTTATGGTGAACAATGAATTCACCTATACCACAAGAGGAACGCCGACGGAAGGGAAGGCGTTTACCTTCCGCGCAAAGCCGGAGCATGCGGCCCTGCTTTCCGAGATGGGGGCAGATATCGTTTCCCTTGCCAACAATCACGTTTACGATTATGGAGAAATCTCCCTGCTGGATACCCTGGATACGCTGACGGCGGCCGGGATGCCTTACGTGGGGGCGGGAAGAAATCTGACAGAAGCGGTCCGTCCGGTATATTTTGTGACGGAAAACGTGAAGATCGCCTTCCTTTCCGCAACCCAGATCGAACGGATGGACAACCCGGATACAAAGGGGGCGACGGAAACTTCTCCCGGCGTTTTCCGCTGTCGGAATGTGGAGCTGCTCCTTTCCGAAGTGGAAAAGGCGAAGGCGGTGAGCGATTTTGTGGTGGTATACGTTCACTGGGGAACGGAAAGCACGACCGAACTGGACTGGGCGCAGAAGGAACAGGCGCCGCTAATCGCGCAGGCGGGGGCGGACCTGATCATCGGGGATCATCCCCATGTCCTGCAGGGAATCGAATGGATCGGCGACACCCCGGTGATTTACAGCGTGGGAAATTTCCTTTTTAATTCCAAAACACAGGATACCTGCCTGGTGGAAGTGAAGCTCGACGCACAGACCGGAGCCCTGAAAAGCTTCCGTTTCATCCCTGCCCTTCAGAAAGACTGCCGGACCAGCCTTCTGGACGGGGCGGAAATGGCGCGGGTGATCAGCCATATGCAGAGTCTTTCGTCCGGCGTGACGATCGATGCGGAAGGGTATGTGACAAAGACATCCTGACCGTTCGGGCTTTTTCAGGCCGTGAAAAACGGTTACCATTCACAGCCGCCCCACCCTCATTCGCACCCGTCGCCTCTTCGAGGGTTACAGTTCACTCCGCGCCATTCGCAAAGCCGCGCTACGCGCTCTCCGCTGCTTCGCAGTCCAGATCCAGAATGGACAACACGTGCTTACGTGCAGGCACGACGCGCGTGTTGTCCATTCTGAATCGGTTGTGAATAGTAATGAAAAAAGTTATAAAAAAGCAGAACTTTTCCTTGACGGGAAAGCGGGAATATGATATGGTAAACAAGGTTTCGGAGCGTAAGTGCGCCGGATCCTGCCGAAGACAGCAGGTACCGATTAGGTGTAAGGGTTTTAACGCCTGCCGAGGAAAGAGTTAACGTCAGTTCCCGTTTCCTTCGGAAACGGATTGATGAAACAAAAGGATGGCCCGCAGGGCCTGATATCCGTTGTTTGGAACAATTCTTCCTCTCTGTTCTTCGCAGAGAGGATTTTTTATGCGTTTACTCCTTTCGGCACTGATTTTTTCAGAAAAATCTATAAGGAGGTAAAGAAATGGCAAAGGTTGAATTGAAAGCGCCTGTCGTTGCGGAGATTTCCGAAGCGATTAAGGACGCACAGTCTGTTGTGCTTGTGGATTACCGCGGACTGACCGTTGAACAGGATACCGCTCTTCGTAAGCAGCTGCGTGAAGCCGGAGTCGCCTACAAGGTGTACAAGAACACCATGATGAACTTCGCTTTCAAGGGCACGGACTTCGAAGCACTGGCTCCCTATCTGGAAGGCCCCAGCGCTGTAGCAATTTCTTCCACGGATGCAACCGCTCCCGCAAGAGAGCTGGCTAAATTCGCAAAGACGGCCGACAAGCTTGAGATCAAGGCCGGCGTTGTGGAAGGAACCGTATATGATGCGGCGGGAATGGCTGCAATTTCTCAGATCCCGTCCAGAGACGAGCTGCTCTCCAAGCTGCTTGGAAGCATCCAGTCTCCTATCGCAAACTTCGCTCGCGTCATGAAGCAGCTGGCTGAAAAAGGCGGCGCAGGCGCATGTGAAGCTCCCGCAGCAGAAGCAGAGGCCCCCGCGGCTGAGGAGGCTCCTGCCGAGGCTCCCTCAGAAGCATAACTGCCGGGAAAACGGATGTCCATGAGGGCACCGATGGATAAGAGCAGACAGACGGTCTGCAGATTGAAAAAATGATTATGGAGGTAAATAAAATGGCTAAATTATCCACTCAGGAAATTATTGATGCGATCAAAGAGCTTTCCGTATTAGAGCTGAATGATCTGGTAAAGGCCTGCGAAGAAGAGTTCGGTGTATCCGCAGCAGCAGGCGTTGTAGTTGCAGCAGCAGGTGCTGGAGATGCAGCAGCGGCTGAGGAGAAGACCGAGTTCGACGTTGAGCTGACCGAGGTTGGCCCGAACAAGGTTAAGGTTATCAAGGTTGTCCGCGAAGTTACCGGACTTGGCCTGAAGGAAGCGAAGGACGTTGTTGACGGAGCTCCCAAGGTTGTTAAGGAAGGCGCTTCCAAGGAAGAGGCTGAGGACATCAAGTCCAAGCTGGAAGCTGAAGGCGCTAAGGTTACCCTTAAATAAGAAACCTTTCAGAAACAGAGATATGAGAACCGCCGCTTCGCCGGGAACCCGGCGGACGGCGGTTTTTCATATGAGAAAAATCTTCAATTATACATGCAATTTTTGGGTTGACGAGTCCAGGGTATTGTGATATACTGGATGGTGCACTATTGTGGTATGTTATACTATTTTTGTGCGAAAAACCGGAAATATAGTATCGTGCTGACTGTTGCAGGGAGGCTTTTGGCCACTCCGCAGCCGACGAAAAGCCGGCCATGAGGTTCGGCGGACAAATCATTAGAACGGGGTGAAAATGTCAATGGAAAAGAACAGAATACGTCCGATTGCCACCGGCAAGAATATGCGTATGAGTTATTCACGGCAGAAGGAAGTATTGGAGATGCCGAATCTGATTGAAGTCCAGAAGGACTCCTATCACTGGTTCCTGACAGAAGGCCTGAAGGAGGTCTTTGACGACATATCTCCAATCGAAGACTACAGCGGTCATCTGAGTCTGGAGTTCGTGGATTTCGAACTGTGTGAAGATGACGTCAAGTATTCGATCGAAAAGTGTAAAGAAAGAGACGCGACGTATGCTGCTCCCTTGAAAGTGAGAGTCCGCCTTTATAATAAGGAAAAGGAAGAGATTACAGAGCATGAGATTTTCATGGGTGATCTTCCCCTGATGACTGAGACGGGTACCTTCGTTATCAACGGAGCGGAGCGTGTTATCGTCAGCCAGCTGGTACGTTCCCCCGGTATTTATTATGGAATCGGCCATGACAAGATCGGAAAGAAGCTTTACAGCTGTACGGTAATCCCTAACCGCGGCGCATGGCTGGAGTACGAGACGGACTCCAATGATGTGTTTTATGTACGTGTGGACAGGACGAGAAAGGTTCCGATCACCGTGCTGATCCGTGCGCTGGGCGTTGGAACCAACGATGAGATCCGTGCGCTGTTTGGCGATGAACCCAAGATCGAGGCGAGCTTCACGAAGGATACCGCTGAGAACTATCAGGAAGGTCTGCTTGAGCTGTATAAGAAGATCCGTCCCGGTGAGCCGCTGAGCGTGGAAAGCGCTGAGAGCCTGATCAACGCCATGTTCTTTGATCCCAGAAGATATGATCTGGCCAAGGTCGGCAGATATAAATTTAACAAGAAGCTGATGCTCAGAAACAGAATCCGCGGCTTTGTGCTGGCTGAGGATGTGGTTGATATGGGTACCGGAGAGCTGATCGCGGCTGCCGGAACGAAGGTGACCGCGGAGCTGGCAGATGAGATCCAGAATGCGGCAGTTCCTTATGTTTATGTGCAGACGGAGGAAAGGAATGTGAAGGTCCTTTCCAGCATGATGGTGGATATTACCCATTATGTGGACTGCAATCCGAAGGAGCTGGGCGTAACGGAGCTGGTGTATTATCCGGTTCTGCAGCGGATCCTGGATGAGCATTCCGGTAATCCGGAGGAGCTTGCGGAAGCGATTCATAAGAATATCCACGAGCTGATCCCGAAGCATATTACGAAGGAAGACATTCTGGCTTCCATTAACTATAACATCCATCTGGAATACGGAATTGGAAATGACGACGATATCGACCATCTGGGCAACCGTCGTATCCGTGCGGTGGGCGAACTCCTGCAGAACCAGTACCGCATCGGTCTTTCCAGAATGGAGAGAGTGGTCCGTGAACGCATGACCACTCATGACGCAGAGGAGATTTCTCCTCAGGTGCTGATTAACATCAAGCCCGTACAGGCGGCGGTGAAGGAATTCTTCGGTTCCTCCCAGCTGTCCCAGTTCATGGATCAGAACAACCCGCTGGGTGAGCTGACCCATAAGAGACGTCTTTCCGCTCTGGGACCCGGCGGTTTGAGCCGTGACCGTGCCGGATTTGAGGTGCGTGACGTACATTATTCCCATTATGGAAGAATGTGCCCAATTGAGACGCCTGAAGGACCCAACATCGGTCTGATCAACTCTCTGGCATGCTATGCCAGAATTAATGAATATGGTTTTGTGGAGGCTCCTTACCGTCGGATCGATAAGTCTGATCCGGCAAATCCGCGCGTAACGGACGAGGTTGTTTACATGACGGCGGATGAAGAGGACAATTACCATGTGGCGCAGGCGAACGAAGCGCTGGATGAGGAAGGCCATTTTGTGAGAAATATGGTATCCGGCCGTTACCGTGAGGAAACACAGTCCTATCCGAAGACCGTGTTTGATTTCATGGACGTTTCCCCGAAGATGGTATTCTCCGTTGCGACTGCCCTGATCCCCTTCCTGGAAAACGACGACGCGAACCGCGCCCTGATGGGTTCCAACATGCAGCGTCAGGCCGTGCCGCTTCTGACCACGGAGGCTCCTGCAGTGGGAACCGGTATGGAAGTGAAGGCGGCCGTGGACTCCGGTGTCTGCGTTGTGGCAAGAAAGTCCGGAACCATTGACTACGTCTCCTCCAATATGATTAAAATGACGGCGGACGACGGAGAAAAGATTGAGTATCATCTGACCAAGTTTGCACGAAGCAACCAGAGCAACTGCTACAACCAGAGGCCCATCGTGTTCAAGGGCAACCGGGTTGCTGCAGGACAGGTGATTGCGGATGGTCCGTCCACTTCGGAAGGCGAGCTGGCGCTGGGCAAGAACCCGCTGATCGGCTTCATGACCTGGGAAGGTTATAACTATGAGGACGCCGTTCTTCTGAGCGAGCGTCTGGTACAGGATGATGTCTATACTTCCGTTCATATTGAAGAATATGAGGCGGAAGCCAGAGACACCAAGCTGGGGCCGGAAGAAATCACAAGAGACGTTCCCGGCGTGGGCGACGACGCCCTGAAGGATCTGGATGACAGAGGTATCATCCGCATCGGTGCGGAGGTGCGCGCAGGGGATATTCTGGTCGGAAAGGTAACCCCCAAGGGTGAAACCGAGCTGACCGCGGAAGAAAGACTGCTTCGCGCCATCTTCGGTGAGAAGGCGAGAGAAGTGAGGGATACCTCCCTGAAGGTTCCTCACGGCGAATACGGAATCGTTGTGGATGCCAAGGTATTCACGAGGGAAAACGGCGACGAGCTGTCCCCGGGCGTGAATCAGGCGGTGCGCATTTATATCGCGCAGAAGAGAAAGATTTCAGTCGGCGACAAGATGGCAGGCCGTCACGGAAACAAGGGTGTTGTTTCCCGCGTGCTTCCCGTGGAGGATATGCCTTATCTGCCCAACGGCCGTCCGCTGGATATCGTTCTGAACCCGCTGGGCGTGCCTTCCCGTATGAATATCGGACAGGTACTGGAGATTCATCTTTCCCTGGCGGCCAAGGCGCTCGGCTTTAACGTGGCGACGCCGGTATTTGACGGGGCGGATGAGCATGATATCATGGACACCCTGGATCTGGCGAACGATTACGTGAACTTAAGCTGGGAAGAATTTGAAGCAAAACACAAGGATGAGCTGCTTCCCGAGGTCATGCAGTATCTCTCCCTGAACAGGGATCACAGAGAGGTGTGGAAGGGCGTTCCCATCAGCCGTGACGGTAAGGTGCGCTTAAGAGACGGCCGTACCGGAGAATATTTCGACAGCCCGGTTACCATCGGCCACATGCATTATCTGAAGCTGCATCATCTGGTTGACGATAAGATCCATGCGCGTTCCACCGGTCCTTACTCCCTGGTAACGCAGCAGCCTCTGGGCGGTAAGGCACAGTTCGGCGGACAGCGTTTCGGAGAAATGGAAGTGTGGGCCCTGGAGGCTTACGGCGCGGCATACACCCTGCAGGAAATCCTGACTGTGAAGTCTGACGATGTGGTGGGCCGTGTGAAGACCTACGAGGCGATCATTAAGGGAGAAAATATCCCTGAGCCCGGCATTCCGGAGTCCTTCAAGGTGCTGCTGAAGGAGCTGCAGTCCCTTGCACTGGATGTGAGAGTGCTGCGCGATGACAATACGGAAGTCGAGATCATGGAAACGGTGGATTACGGCGATACGGACTACCGTTACGAAATTGAGGGTGACTCCAAAGGTTATGAGAAATATGAAAAAGATTCTCTGGGTGCGCTCGGATATCAGCATCAGGAATTCGACGAGGGCGGAGAACTGGTGAGCACGGAGGAAGAGAGCACGGTTGACGATCTGGAACTCGACCTTGAGGAAAGCTTTGACGATATTGACGAATAAGCTTTTGAATTTTGACGGGAAGCGGCTTTTCTGCCAGAGCCGCCCCCGTTTTGGAAGGAGTGCACAATGTCTGAAACAACAGCAAAGAATGAAGTATATCAGCCGATGACCTTTGATGCGATCAAGATCGGCCTGGCTTCTCCGGAAAAGATCAGGGAGTGGTCCAGAGGAGAAGTGCAGAAGCCTGAGACGATCAACTACAGGACGCTCAAGCCGGAGCGCGATGGACTGTTCTGCGAACGTATTTTCGGACCTACCAAGGACTGGGAGTGCCACTGCGGAAAGTACAAGAAGATCAGATATAAGGGCGTTGTCTGCGACAGATGTGGTGTGGAAGTGACCAAGTCCAGCGTCCGCAGAGAGCGCATGGGCCATATTGAACTTGCGGCCCCTGTTTCCCATATCTGGTACTTTAAGGGAATTCCCAGCCGTATGGGACTGATTCTTGACCTGTCTCCCAGAGTCCTGGAGAAGGTGCTTTATTTCGCTTCCTATATCGTTCTGGACAAGGGCGAGAGCAATCTGGAATATAAGCAGGTGCTGTCTGAGAAGGAATATCAGGATGCCAGGGAGACCTGGGGAAATAAATTCCGTGCCGGCATGGGTGCGGAGTCCATCAAGGAGCTGCTGCTGGCCATCGATCTGGAGAAGGAAGCCGCCGAGCTGAAGGAAGGTTTAAAGGAATCCTCCGGACAGAAGCGCGCAAGAATTATCAAGCGCCTCGAGGTGGTGGAAGCATTCCGTGAGTCCGGAAACCGTCCGGAATGGATGATCCTGGATGCCATCCCGGTAATCCCTCCGGATCTGCGTCCCATGGTACAGCTGGACGGCGGCCGTTTCGCAACGAGTGACTTAAACGACCTGTACCGCAGAATTATCAACAGAAACAACCGTCTGAAAAGACTGCTGGAGCTCGGAGCTCCGGATATCATCGTCCGCAATGAAAAGAGAATGCTGCAGGAAGCGGTGGATGCGCTGATCGACAACGGCAGAAGAGGACGCCCGGTAACGGGACCCGGAAACCGTGCGCTGAAATCCCTTTCCGACATGCTGAAGGGTAAGTCCGGACGTTTCCGTCAGAACCTGCTCGGAAAGCGTGTTGACTATTCCGGACGAAGCGTTATCGTAGTAGGGCCGGAGCTGAAGATTTATCAGTGCGGCCTGCCCAAGGAGATGGCCATTGAGCTGTTCAAGCCCTTCGTGATGAAGGAGCTGGTGGCGAGAGGCATTTCCCAGAACATCAAGAATGCGAAGAAGCTGGTGGAGAGACTGGATTCCCAGGTATGGGATGTGCTGGAAGATGTCATTAAGGAGCATCCGGTTATGCTGAACCGCGCCCCTACCCTGCACAGACTGGGTATCCAGGCATTCGAACCCATTCTGGTAGAGGGTAAGGCGATCAAGCTGCATCCTCTGGTATGTACCGCGTTCAACGCCGACTTCGATGGCGACCAGATGGCTGTTCATCTTCCTCTTTCCGTGGAAGCACAGGCGGAGTGCCGTTTCATGCTGCTCTCTCCGAACAACCTGCTGAAGCCCTCCGACGGCGGCCCGGTGGCGGTTCCTTCCCAGGATATGGTTCTGGGTATCTACTACCTGACCCAGGAGAGACCCGGTGCAAAGGGCGAGGGAAAGTATTTCAAGAATCTGAACGAGGCGATTCTTGCGTATGAAAACCAGGCGCTGACTCTGCATTCCAGAATCCGCGTGAAGGTAACGAAGACTCTGCCGGACGGCACGGTGATTTCCGATATCGTGGAATCCACACTGGGACGTTTCATCTTCAACGAGATCCTTCCTCAGGATCTGGGCTTTGTGGACAGAAGCGTGCCGGAAAACGCGCTGAAGCTGGAGGTAGACTTCCATGTGGGCAAGAAGGGGCTGAAGCAGATTCTGGAGAAGGTCATCAACATCCATGGCGCTTCCAGGATGGCTGAGGTGCTGGACGATATCAAGTCCACCGGATATAAGTATTCTACCAGAGCGGCCATGACCGTATCCATTTCCGATATGACCGTACCCGCGCAGAAGCCAGAAATGCTGGCACAGGCGCAGGCGACCGTTGACCGGATTTCTCAGAACTTCCGCCGCGGTCTGATTACAGAAGAAGAGCGTTACCGTGCGGTTGTGGAGACCTGGAATGAGACGGATAAGGAACTGACCGACGTTCTGCTTGCAGGACTGGATAAATACAATAATATTTTCATGATGGCGGACTCCGGAGCCCGTGGTTCCAACCAGCAGATCAAGCAGCTTGCGGGCATGCGCGGACTGATGGCGGATACCACCGGACGTACCATCGAGCTGCCCATCAAGTCCAACTTCCGTGAGGGACTGGACGTACTGGAATACTTCATGTCAGCACACGGAGCCCGTAAGGGACTTTCCGATACTGCTCTGCGTACCGCAGACTCCGGATACCTGACCAGACGAATGGTTGACGTATCCCAGGAGCTGATCATCCGTGAAACGGATTGCTGCGAGGGAAGAGATGAGATTCCCGGCATGGAGGTCAGCGCCTTCATGGACGGTAAGGAGACCATTGAAAATCTGAAAGACCGTATCACGGGCAGGGTATCCTGTGAGGATATCTGTGACCGCGATGGCAACGTGCTCGTAAAGAAGAATCATATGATTACTCCCAGCCGCGCGGAAAAGATTCTGAGCATTGGCGTGGATAAAAAGGGAGATCCCATTGAAAAGGTGAAGATCAGAACGATTCTTAGCTGCCGTTCCCATAACGGAATCTGTGCGAAGTGCTACGGAGCCAACATGGCGACCGGTGAAGAGGTGCAGGTCGGCGAAGCGGTCGGAATCATCGCGGCACAGTCCATCGGTGAGCCCGGTACCCAGCTTACCATGCGTACCTTCCATACCGGCGGTGTGGCGGGTGACGATATCACGCAGGGTCTTCCCCGTGTAGAGGAGTTGTTTGAGGCCAGAAAGCCGAAGGGACTTGCGATTATCGCGGAGTTCGGCGGCACGGCTGTGATTAAGGATACCAAGAAGAAGCGTGAAGTCATCATCACCAACCATGAGACGGGAGAATCCAAGGCATACCTGATTCCTTACGGCTCCAGAATCAAGGTGGTGGACGGCCAGGAGCTGGAAGCCGGCGACGAGCTGACAGAAGGAAGCGTGAACCCGCATGATCTGCTGAAGATCAAGGGAATCCGTGCGGTGCAGGATTACATGCTCCGCGAGGTACAGCGCGTATACCGTCTGCAGGGCGTAGATATCAGCGACAAGCACATCGAGGTGATCGTGCGTCAGATGCTGAAGAAGGTCCGCATTGAAGAAAGCGGAGATACCGATTTCCTGCCGGGCACTCTGGTGGATGCGCTGGAGTATGAGGACCTGAACGAGTCCCTGACTGCCGAAGGCAAACAGCCTGCGGACGGTAAGCAGATCCTTCTGGGAATTACGAAGGCTGCGCTTGCCACCAATTCCTTCCTGTCTGCGGCATCCTTCCAGGAGACCACCAAGGTTCTGACGGAAGCTGCCATCAAGGGTAAGGTGGATCCGCTGATCGGCCTGAAGGAGAACGTTATCATCGGTAAGCTGATTCCGGCGGGAACCGGCATGAAGCGTTACCGCGACGTGCATCTGAGCACCGATATCGGTCTGGAGGATACGCTGGATCTGGATGACGAACTGGATTTCAACGAGGAGCCCACAGGTCAGGATGCACTGGAAACCAATTCGTCTGAAGCGGATGCCTTTGGCGCGGATACCGTTGATCCTTCGGATGCGTTTGATGCAGATGAAGAGATGATGGAAGAGACGGACGGCAATGCGGAGGAAACCGTATCTGTCGGCGCATCAGAGGAAGAATAAAAACAGATAGATATGCTTTTGCCGAAGGTGTGGCGGAGGCGGAAACGAAAGGGGCGGCAGGAGCGGAAAGCTTTTGCCGCCCCTTTGACAGCAGTAAGGAATTAGCGGGAAACGCCTGGTGCGAAAAGAAGCGCTGTGAGGAGGGCTTATGGAAAAGGAAGAGAGGAAGACGGTTCCGCGTCCGGAAAGCGGGAGGGAAGAGGAGAATGAGCTGGTAAATCTGCGGTATGAAGTGGCTTCTGCGAAACGTCAGATCACATCTCTGCAGAATATGCTTTCCGCCAAAAACAGGGAAGCTGCCGGCCTGCGTGACGCGTTGATCGAGAGAGATGTTTTGTTAAAGGAAGCGGCATGCTGCATCAGCGATGCGCTTGCTCTCTGCCGGGAGCAGCTGACCCAGATGGACAGAGCAAGCAGGCTGTATATGAGTTACGAAATGGAATGGCAGGCGATTAACACCCGCCTTTCTAAAATGAAGGATCAGCTCCCGGAGATTCCGGACGCTGAGGAGCCGGAGGGAAGAGGAACCGTGCTGGAAACGGTAAGAAGCAGGGTCGGAAGCCGTATGGAAACGGCGGGAGAGAATCTCCGTAGAATGTTTGAAGAATGAAAAAGCGCGCTTTTTGGCGGAAGCGCCCACAGGGAGGTATTTTACCGCATCTTTACGTAATTTTTCAGGAAACAGCTTGACAAGGCAGAGGGAAGCACGTATACTAATCTAGCGTGCATTCGGATGCGTTTTTTATGATGCAGTGATTCCGGAAGCCGCATACAATGTTAACCTATACCGCAGGAGGTGAAAAAGAATGCCAACATTTAACCAGTTAGTGAGAAAGGGACGTCAGACCAGCGTAAAGAAGTCCACTGCACCGGCTCTTCAGAGAGGATATAATTCCCTTCACAAGAAGCCGATCAACGCTTCTTCCCCGCAGAAGAGAGGTGTCTGCACCGCTGTTAAGACTGCCACCCCCAAAAAGCCTAACTCCGCTCTTAGAAAGATCGCCAGAGTACGTCTTTCCAACGGAATCGAAGTGACGAGCTACATTCCCGGAGAAGGACACAATCTGCAGGAGCACAGCGTTGTCCTGATCAGAGGCGGCCGTGTTAGGGACCTTCCCGGTACCAGATACCACATCATCAGAGGTACGCTGGATACCGCAGGCGTAGCGAACAGACGCAAGGCCCGCTCCAAATACGGTGCTAAGAGACCGAAGGCTGCGAAGAAGTAATTGCTTCTTTAAAAAGATGTTACAGCCTTTTATGTACCACAATAAGAACTAATTATAGTGTTGGGATTCTGATTTTCATTTTTTGCGAACAGATATACCGCACGAACACATTTTATGTGAAAATTAGTAAAACAGATGTGAGTACCGATGATCTAATTCAGATTGATTAAGGAGGGAAGAACCGTGCCACGTAAAGGACATATTCAGAAGAGAGATGTGCTGGCAGACCCCTTATACAATGACAAGGTAGTGACCAAGCTTATCAACAACATCATGCTGGATGGTAAGAAGGGCGTTGCTCAGAAGATTGTATACGGCGCGTTTGGCAGAGTTGAAGAAAAGGCCGGAAAGCCGGCTCTGGAAGTATTTGAAGAGGCCATGAACAATATCATGCCTGTTCTGGAAGTTAAGGCAAGACGTGTCGGCGGCGCGACCTATCAGGTTCCGATCGAAGTAAGAGCGGAAAGACGTCAGGCGCTTGGCCTCAGATGGCTTGTAACCTTCTCCCGCAAGAGAGGCGAAAAGACCATGGAGGAAAGACTTGCCAATGAAATTCTCGATGCGGCAAACAATACCGGTTCCGCTGTGAAGAGAAAAGAAGACATGCACAAAATGGCAGAAGCGAACAAGGCTTTCTCCCACTACAGATTCTAATTCCGGGAGGAAGCGCCCGGCCGCTTAAGGCCGGGTGTCAATATGAAGGAGGAAGGACCTTTGGCTGGAAGAGAATATCCATTAGAGAGAACCAGAAACATTGGTATTATGGCTCATATCGATGCGGGTAAGACTACTCTGACCGAGCGTATTCTTTACTACACCGGTGTAAACTACAAGATCGGTGATACCCACGAAGGTACTGCTACCATGGACTGGATGGAACAGGAGCAGGAGAGAGGTATTACCATCACGTCAGCCGCTACCACATGCCACTGGACGAAGCACCACGAAGCTAAAGTGGATCCCAACGAGCCTGAGTATCGTATCAACATCATTGATACTCCCGGCCACGTTGACTTCACGGTGGAAGTTGAACGTTCTCTGCGTGTTCTGGACGGTGCGGTCGGCGTATTCTGTGCGAAGGGCGGCGTTGAGCCTCAGTCGGAAAACGTCTGGCGCCAGGCAGACACCTATAATGTACCGAGAATGGCGTTCATCAACAAGATGGACATCCTCGGAGCAAATTTCTACGGCGCTGTGGATCAGATCAGAACCAGACTTGGCAAGAATGCCATCATTGTGCAGCTGCCGATTGGTAAGGAAGATGAATTCAAGGGAATCATCGACCTGTTTGAAATGAAAGCCTACATCTATAATGATGATAAGGGCGAGGACATCACCGTTACGGATGATCTGGGAGACATGAAGGACGATGCTGAACTGTATCGTACCGAGCTGGTCGAAAAGATCTGCGAGCTGGATGATGACCTGATGATGATGTATCTGGAGGGCGAAGAGCCTTCTAACGAGCAGATGAAAGCGGCCCTGAGAAAGGCGACCTGCGAATGCACCGCCGTTCCGGTATGCTGTGGTTCTGCTTACAGAAACAAGGGCGTGCAGAAGCTTCTGGATGCGATCCTGGAGTATATGCCCGCTCCTACCGACATCCCTGCAATCAAGGGTGTGGATCTGGATGGCAACGAAGTGGAAAGACACTCCTCTGATGATGAGCCTTTCGCTGCACTTGCGTTCAAGATCATGGCTGATCCGTTTGTGGGTAAGCTGGCATTCTTCCGCGTATATTCCGGTACCATGAATTCCGGTTCCTATGTTCTGAATGCAACGAAGGACAAGAAGGAGCGCGTGGGCCGTATTCTGCAGATGCATGCGAATAAGAGACAGGAGCTGGATAAGGTTTATTCCGGTGATATCGCTGCTGCGGTAGGCTTCAAGTTCACCACCACCGGCGATACGATCTGTGATGAGCAGCATCCGGTAATTCTGGAGTCCATGGAGTTCCCGGAGCCGGTTATCGAGCTGGCGATCGAGCCCAAGACCAAGGCTGGCCAGGGCAAGATGGGCGAAGCTCTTGCAAAGCTGGCAGAAGAGGATCCTACGTTCCGTGCTCATACGGATCAGGAAACCGGCCAGACCATTATTGCAGGTATGGGCGAGCTGCATCTGGAAATCATCGTGGACAGACTGCTGCGTGAGTTCAAGGTGGAAGCAAACGTTGGTGCGCCTCAGGTTGCGTATAAGGAGACCTTTACCAAGGCTGTGGACGTGGACAGCAAATATGCGAAGCAGTCCGGCGGACGTGGTCAGTACGGTCACTGTAAAGTTAAATTCGAGCCCATGGATCCGAACGGCGAAGAGACCTTCAAGTTTGAGTCCCAGGTTGTCGGCGGTGCGATTCCGAAGGAATACATTCCGGCAGTCGGAGAGGGTATCGAGGAAGCTGCAAAGGCCGGTATCCTGGGTGGTTATCCGGTGCTTGGTGTGCATGCCATCGTATACGATGGATCCTATCATGAGGTTGACTCCTCTGAAATGGCATTCCATATCGCAGGCTCCCTGGCATTCAAGGATGCCATGAGCAAGGCAAATGCAGTTCTGCTGGAGCCCATCATGAAGGTTGAGGTTACCATGCCCGAGGAATATATGGGCGACGTAATCGGTGATATCAACTCCCGCCGCGGACGTATCGAAGGTATGGACGATATCGGCGGAGGCAAGATGGTAAGAGCTTATGTGCCGCTTGCCGAGATGTTCGGTTATTCCACCGACCTTCGTTCCAAGACGCAGGGACGCGGTAACTACTCCATGTTCTTCGAGAGATATGAGCAGGTGCCGAAGAACGTACAGGAAAAGGTACTTGCTGCAAAGGCAAAATAAAGTGTGTCGATTTTTCCTGTGGAAAAGGTACTTGCTGCAAAGGCAAAATAGTTATTGAAAATATCGGCATTATCGAATATAATCAGAAGTAGCCGATTAAAAAGAAAAACAATTTGTATCTATTGTTTTAAGGAGGATTATCAAAAATGGCTAAAGCTAAATTTGAAAGAACCAAGCCCCATTGTAACATTGGTACCATCGGCCACGTTGACCATGGTAAAACCACTCTGACCGCTGCTATCACCAAGGTTCTTCATGAGAGACTTGGTACCGGTGAGTCCGTTGCCTTCGATCAGATCGACAAGGCTCCCGAAGAGAGAGAGCGTGGAATCACCATTTCCACCGCACACGTTGAGTATGAGACCAACAAGAGACACTACGCTCACGTTGACTGCCCCGGCCATGCTGACTACGTTAAGAACATGATCACCGGTGCTGCTCAGATGGACGGCGCTATTCTGGTTGTTGCCGCTACCGATGGTGTTATGGCTCAGACCAAGGAGCACATCCTTCTGTCCCGTCAGGTAGGCGTTCCTTATATCGTAGTATTCATGAACAAGTGCGATATGGTTGACGATCCTGAGCTGCTCGAGCTGGTTGAGATGGAAATCAGAGACCTGCTGAACGAGTATGAGTTCCCGGGAGATGACACCCCGATCATTCAGGGCTCCGCTCTGAAGGCTCTGGAAGATCCCAACAGCGAGTGGGGCGACAAGATCCTTGAGCTGATGGACGCTGTTGATGAGTATGTTCCGGATCCTCAGCGTGATACGGACAAGCCTTTCCTTATGCCTGTTGAGGACGTGTTCACCATTACCGGACGTGGTACCGTTGCTACCGGTAGAGTAGAGCGCGGAACTCTTCACCTGAACGAGGAAGTTGAAATCGTTGGTATCAAGGAAGAGACCAAGAAGACCGTTGTTACCGGTATTGAAATGTTCCGTAAGATGCTGGATGAGGCTCAGGCTGGTGATAACATCGGCGCTCTGCTTCGTGGTGTACAGAGAACCGAAATCGAAAGAGGACAGGTTCTTGCAAAGCCCGGCACCGTTACCTGCCACAGAAAGTTTACCGCTCAGGTATACGTTCTGACCAAGGATGAAGGTGGACGTCATACTCCTTTCTTCAACAACTATCGTCCTCAGTTCTACTTCAGAACTACCGACGTTACCGGTGTCTGCAACCTGCCTGAAGGAACCGAGATGTGCATGCCTGGCGATAACGTTGAGATGACCATCGAGCTGATCCATCCCATCGCTATGGAGCAGGGTCTTACCTTCGCTATCCGTGAAGGCGGACGTACTGTTGGATCCGGACGTGTTGCTACCGTTATCGAGTAATCAACAAAAGTACAGATATTTAAGAGGAGACGCGGAGCTCAATGCTCCCGCGTCTCTTTTTTTCAATATGAAGTAATGCTTTCATTACTTGAGATGAAAGGCGCTTTTTGTTATACTGAGGAAAAAGAAAACAGCAGGTTCAGAAGGAATTTATTTTCGCGGGTACGGGCCGGACTGCAGGCCCGCTTGACCGGAAAGGAGGCAGTCTATGGAGGAAAGGATTGCAACATTACGGAGGATTCTGGACGGGAGCGCCTATACGGTGGCTCTGTGCGGTTCCGGTATGATGGAGGAAGGCGGCTTTTTCGCTATTAAAGCCGGAGACCGTGCATACGAGATCGAGCAGAAATATGGATATTCCACAGAAGAGATTTTTACCAGCGGTTTTTATACGGCGCGGCCCATGCAGTTTTTTGAATTTTACAGGGAAGAAATACTGAAACACATTCCGGAGACAACGGAATCCGGAACGGCGCTGGCGCAGATGGAACGGGCAGGAAAGCTTCAGTGTATCATCAGCAGCAACATCTTTGAACAGGGGAAACGGGCGGGATGCAGGAATATGATTTATCTGCATGGGAGCGTTTATCACAACGAATGCCCCAAATGCGGACGGAAGTATCCGATGGAATATGTGCGGGATGCCAAGGGGATTCCGGCCTGTGAAAGCTGTGGGTTCCCGATTCGGCCCGGCGTTTATCTGTTTGGGGAAATGGTGGACAGCGGCCTCTTAAGCAGGGCAGTAGACGAGATTGCAAAAGCGGATGTGCTTCTCCTGCTGGGAACCAGCCTGAATTCTGAAGTATTTGGAAACTATATCAAATACTTTGGGGGAAAGTATCTGATTATCATTCATAAACACAGTCATTATCTGGACGATACTGCAGACATGGTGTTTCTGGATCATCCAAGGAATATTCTGCCGCTGTTGGGATATGGGGACGCCGTAGAAGATGCGGTGTCTGCGAAGGCAGGGGAAGACTCCGAAGAAAACGGATAAGAAGGGGAAAAGAACCAATGAGAGATATCACATATCATAGTGCGACAGGGGAAAATAAGCTGTTTCTCACGCAGTGGGACGAGCAGGGGCATCTGATCTCTCTTCGGAACAGCCAGGATGGAGAGAATATGAACTGGGTAAGGGGAGAGCAGATCTGGGGAACGGTTCAGTGTGAACCGGAGCTGACCGTGGAGGTGGAGCGCCGCTTTACGGAAAGGGAAACACTGGCAGAATGTTATACCTTTCGAAATGAGACGGCATTTGACATCTGTACGGTGGGAACCCAGCTGGGAATCTTTGTTCAGTTTCCGGACTGTTATACCGATGCGTCGGTCTGTATGACGCAGTGCTGCAATACGCATTTGTGGTGCGGCGGAAGCAGCAGCTATGTCTGTGCGCTGCGGATGGGCGGAGGCAGGATCAATCTGGGCCTGGTGCTGACGAAGGGCAGCCTGAAGGGCTACAGCGTACAGCGAAATCTGGCAGCGGAAAGCAATGACAGGGGCGCCTTCCTTCTTCATCCTGAGAATCTGCACATCAGGCCGGGAGAGTGCGTTCAGGTGGAATGGGAACTGTTCTGGTTTGAAGACCGGGAAGATTTTCGGCGAAAGGTGCTGGATTATCCCGGTTTCCTCTGGATGGAAGCAGAGCATTTTCTTCTGTTCGACGGTGAGACGGTTCGGTTTCGGGCGTATGCCGGAGGAAAAGAAGAAGAAAGAACGTTGGACATCTGTCGAGAGGGTCCTGTGATATACAGAAACGGAAAGGAGATTCCTTTTCTCTGGGAAAACGGTGTGGCAGAAGTCGAGGACAGGCCGGAGGAATGTGGGGAATACCGGTATGAAATCGAGTGGATGGGAAAGCGTTCGCATGCCGTTTTCCTGATCCAGCCGGAAATCCGTAAGCTGGCAGAACGCCGCTGCCGGTTTATTGCCGAAAAGCAGCAGTGCCGGGATGAAAAGAGCAGCCTGAATGGGGCCTATCTGATCTATGATAATGAGGAAAAATGTCAATACTACAGCCATACGTTCCATGATCACAACGCTGGAAGAGAGCGGATCGGCATGGGAGTGCTGCTGGCGAAATACCTGCAGGAGAAGCCGGACGAAAAGCTGGAGGAAAGCCTGGATGCCTACGTGCGGTTTGTCCGAAGAGAGCTGTTGGATGAGGAGACGGGAGAAGTATTTAACGACGTGCAGCGCAATCAGGAGTGGAAGCGTCTGTACAATTATCCCTGGGTCTGCGTCCTGTTTCTGGAAATGTTCCGCCTGAAGGGAGACCGCTGGTATCTGCAGGCAGCGTACCGGGTGATGGAAGCCTATTATCGGGATGGCGGCAGTCGTTTTTACGCGATCTGCGTTCCCATGTATGAGTCGGTCACGCTTTTACGGGAAAACGGAATGGAGGAAGAGGCAGAACGGCTTCTTTCGCTTTACCGGAAGCATGGCGACCGGATTGCGGAGCTGGGAAAGAACTATCCGGCCCATGAGGTGAAGTATGAGCAGAGCATCGTTTCACCGGCGGCAATCTATCTGTGCGAGCTTTTCCATCTGACCGGAGAGGAAAAATATGGGCGTGCGGCCCGGGAACAGCTTGCAGTGCTTGAGCTGTTTCAGGGGCTTCAGCCCGATTATCACATGTATGAGGTGGCGATCCGCCATTGGGACGGTTACTGGTTTGGAAAGCGCGCCTGTTACGGGGATACCTTCCCTCATTACTGGAGTGGGCTGACGGGAGTCGCCTTCCGGGAGGCGGAAGGGATTCCGAATTGTGAGGCTTATGTCAGTCGGGCAGAAGATGCGCTGAGGGGAACGCTGAGCATGTTTTTTGCGGACGGAAGCGCTTCCTGTGCCTGTGTCTATCCCATGACGGTGAACGGCCGTCCAGGGGGCTATTACGACCCCTGGGCCAACGATCAGGACTGGGGACTGTATTTTTATCTGAAATATGCCTGTGGAACTGCGGCCGGGAGAAAAAGCAGTGAGGAATGATTTCTCATAAAATTAACAGAAAGAGGAAAGGAAAATCAGGAAATGATGAAAGGGAGAGAAAAGGAACTGGATTTTTTCCTTACGGGAAGTCTGGAGAAGGTGTTTCCGGACCAGAGACCGGAAGCATGGAAGGAAGGGGAAAAGCTGTGCATTCTGAAGGGAGAAACGCCGGCGCTGCAGCTCGTCTATTACAGGAAACCGGGAGGAGCGTATCCGGCTCCTCCGAGGTTTCACTGCGAGGTAACGGGGGTTCCAGCTCAGGCCAGGCTGCGGGAAGTGGAGCTGGTACCCTCCGCATTTCCCTGCTTTGAACGGGCGGATGACAATTATCTGACCAGGTCGCCGGGACTGTTTCCGGATCTGTTAAAGCCCTGTACGGATGGCTGGATTACGCCGCGGGCGGGGCAGTACCGGGCGCTGTGGATCGATTTCCCGGATACCGCGCAGGTTCCTGCGGGAGAATACCGTGTGGAGATCAGGCTTACGCTCCAGACGGAGGGCATGCAGGGGAACGGACAGAGCTGGTGTCTGGATGAAAAACAGAAGGAAGCCCTTAAGCTGGAGGCGCCGCTTTCTATCACCCTGAAGGTATCGGAAGAGAGCCTTCCCGGGCAGAGCCTGATTCATACGGAATGGTTTCATGCGGACTGTGTGGCGGATTATTACCATGCGGAGGTCTTCGGAGAAGAGCACTGGAAGGCGCTGGAAAATCAGATCGCTCTGGCGGCGGAACTCGGCATCAACATGCTTTTGACCCCGGTATTTACCCCGCCGCTGGATACGGCTGTGGGGACGGAACGCACCACCGTTCAGCTCGTGGATATTTCGGAGGAAGATAACGGTTATCGGTTCGATTTCAGCCGGCTGGAAAGATGGTGCGCTCTGTGCAGGAAATACAGCATTGCGTATCTGGAAATGCCGCATCTGTTTACCCAGTGGGGAGCGGAGGCGACGCCGAAGATTCTGGTCCGGGCAAACGGACAGGTGGAAAAGCGTTTTGGCTGGCATGTTCCGGCGGACAGCCCTGCCTATCGGATATTTCTGCAGGATTTCCTTCCGGCACTGCAGGAAAAATTGCAGGAACTTGGCTATGACAGAAATCATGTCTGCTTTCATATTTCAGACGAGCCGTCGGAAGCGCATCTGGAGAGCTATGCAAAAGCGAAAAAGATGACAGAAGGGCTGCTGGATGGCTGGATGGTGATCGACGCGCTCAGTGATTACGCGTTTTATGAAAGGGGGCTTGTGGAACACCCGGTTCCGGCGAACAACCACATTCAGCCGTTCGCGGATCACGGAGTGCCAGATCTGTGGACCTACTACTGCTGCGCCCAGGGCGTGGAGGTGCCGAACCGTTTCTTTTCCATGCCGTCCGCGAGAAACCGGATCATGGGCGTATTGATGTATCTTTATGAGATTAAGGGTTTTCTGCACTGGGGCTACAATTTTTACAACTCAGGTTTTTCCAGAAAGCATATTGATCCGTTCTATGATACCCACGCGGATTATTCCTTCCCGTCAGGGGATGCCTTCCTGGTCTATCCCGGACCGGACGGAGAGGCTTATTCCTCTCTGCGGGCGCAGGTGCAGCTGGAGGGGCTGCAGGATCTGAGAGCGCTTCAGAAGCTGGAAGAGAAGATTGGAAGAGAACGGGTTCTGGAGCTGATATACGAGGAACAAAAAGGGCCGTTTACCTTCCGGAATTATCCTGCCGATGCCGGTTGGCTGTACCGGCTCAGGGAGCGGATCGCAGAGGCGCTTTGAAACAGCAGCTTTAAAAGCGCTGCTGCCTGGATGTATAAAATAAGAAGCCGCAGGAAAACACAGACCTGCGGCTTCTTTTAAGCAGTGCAATCTATTTTTTCAGGCTGGTATTGTACATGATCACCGCTTCGCGGCATTCATATTCGCCCATTTCATAATAGTCCTTCGTAAAGCGGTTCAGACGCTCCAGGGTAACGGCCCGGTTGGCCCTCTTGGGCTGATCGTTGATGAAGAAGATGCCTTCCGTATAGTATTCCGCGTCGAATTCCGGCGTTCCTTCCTCTTCATAATAGGGATCAAAGAGAATGGCCTTATCTCCCTCGATTCCGGTCAGCAGAACATAGTGAGCCACCTCAAGGAATACGTGCAGCACAACGGCCGCCCCTTCATTCAGCGCCTCATAGATCCGGCTTCCCTTTTCCACGACCACATCCTCGCCGGAGAGAAATTCGCAGTGAATGGGGAAACGTCTGGTTTCGCTGAAGTGGTTCAGCCAGTTGGTGATGAAATTCATGGCGGCGGCAGAGGTACCCCTTTTGCACAGCTCACCCTCTGAATTATAGGTATCCATACAATAGAGCATGATGAATTTGATGAGATCGGGGAAAATTTCTTCCCGTTCAAACAGATAGCGGATCCCGTTGATCAGCGAAACGGGGCCGCAGTCATATTCTGACGACTGGCAGATCAGCAGATTCTTCATAAGCGGTACCTCACCCTTTCTCAGCTGGCCGGCAAACTGTAACAGCCTGCGAAAAACTTATACAGGAATTTTACCGGGCAATCTGTACTTTTTTTAAAAAATGTAGTAATATATAAACTGCCTGCAAAAAGTGCGGACTGTTACTGAATATAACGCAGCATTCCGTTTTTGTCAAGAATATCTTGACAAGTGAGGCAGGTAACGATATAATAAACCAATTTTAAAGGTTCCGTAACAGGAATCTGTTCATTGTGCACAGGGTGCCGTACATGCGAAGGAGCTCAGCAGAGAGAGCCGTCATGTGCGGCGGCGGGACTGCCTGGAAGACGGCCCGCAGCCTTGTGCATCTTCGTGTACACACATCCGCAGCAGGCTGCGGCGGCCGGGGAAGTTCTCTGCATTTTTCGGTCCGTTTCCTTATATATTTATTTTTATGCAGGGAAACCCTGGGAAGTGAAGAGGAGGAAGAAGAATGAGAAAAATCATGAAAAAAGCGCTTGGATTTACACTTGCCGCTCTCATGACACTTTCCCTGGCCGCATGCTCTTCTGCGGGAGGCGGAGCGACCGGGGAGAGTGCTGCCGGGCAGGATGGCACGGCAGCACAGGAAAGCACCGTGGCGGGAACGCAGGCGGAGCAGAGCGTGACAGCAGAGAGTGCTGCTTCAGGTGAAAAGATTGTCAACGTTGGCGTGACGGACACGCTGACCAGCTTAAACCCGCTTCTGTTAAACGGCGGCGAGGTGAACAAGTACGCAACCGGGCTGATGTTCCTGCCCCTGATGGAGCTGGATGCGGACCTGAATTTCGTTCCCATGGTGGCGGATTCCATCACCACGGAGGATAATCTGAACTTTGTGGTTCATATCGATGAGGCGGCCACCTGGTCGGACGGCACCCCCATTACGGCGGATGACGTGGCCTACACGGCGCTGCGCCTTGCCAGCCCCATGGTGAACAACACATCCATGATGTATTATGTGTTTGAAGGCGTGGGCGACGACGGATTTGTGGAGGAAGGCGCGGAGAGCATCGAAGGCGTTCAGGTCATCGATGAAAAAACCGTACAGTTTACCACGAAGGAGCCCATGGCCCTGATGACCTTCTTAAATTCCTACGCCAGATATCTCCTGACGCTGCCGAAGCACGTCATCGAGACCTTCGCGGAGGATGAGCTGACGACCCAGGCCTGGTTCAACCAGCCGGATGTGATCAGCGGACCTTTTTACCTGACGGATTTTGATGTGGATCATTATGTGTCCTACACGGCGAATGAAAATTACTGGAAGGGCGCTCCCAAGATCGACAAGCTGAATATCCGCATTGTGGACGGCAGCCAGCTTTATGCGGGCCTGCAGTCCGGTGAGATCGACATTACGCAGCAGACCATGAGCGTGATCCCGCCCGAGGATTATGAGAGTGTGGAAGCGCTGGAGAATGTGGAAGTGGTATACGGTTCTCCGATCACCAACCAGTCCGTATTCATCCAGACGGCAAATGTGCCGGATGCGCGTGTGCGTCAGGCGCTTCTGTATGCCATTGACAGGCAGCAGATTCTGGAGCAGCTGCTGAACGGTCATGGCGAAGTGGTGGATGGTTTCCTGTCCAGCGCGAGCCCTTATTATGATGAGACGATCACGCCGATCACCTATGATCCCGCCAAGGCGCAGGAGCTTCTTGCGGAAGCAGGCTGGGACGGAAGCCAGACGCTTCGGTTCTATGTGAACTCCGGTGACAGCACCTTCGTGAACGCGGCCACCGTTATGGCGGCGCAGTGGGCGGCTGTCGGCATCAACGTGGAAATCACCACGGTGGATTTCGCAACCCTGATGAGCACGGCGGGAAGCATGGATTATGATATTCTGGCGGTACAGTATACCTATTCTCCCGTTGATCCCTATACGGACATGGCGTGGCTGCTTGGAGGAGAAGGAAGCTGGACCAGCTATTCGGACGATGAGGTAAATGCCGCGCTGGCCGGCACACAGACCACCAGCGATGCGGAGGAACTGACGGAGCTGTACGGAATCGCGGATCGGAAGATGCAGGAGGATGTTCCTATGTTCTCCGCTTATATCATCAGCGCTCAGGGCGCGGTGAGCAAGCGGCTGACGGGTGCGACCCCCAGTGTGTTCGGCTTCTTTAACGACGTGCAGAACTGGGATGTGACAGAGTAATACGGGACAGAGGGCGATGCTTTCCCGGAAAAAAGGGAAGGCTTCGCCCTGAACCCGTGAGGACACTTGGAATTACAGTATTTTCAGAAACGGGTGAGGAAGAGTCATGTCGCATTTACTTGAGGTACAGGGACTGACCACGGCGTTCTCTGCGGACTACGGAGAAACGGTCAGCGTGGATCACATCAGTTTTCATGTGGATGAGGGAGAGACGGTCTGCATCGTGGGAGAATCCGGATGCGGAAAGTCCGTCACCTCACTTTCAATAATGGGATTACTGGGAAGGGGCGGAGCTGTCACGGACGGCTCTGTCCTGTTTGACGGTAAGAACCTTCTTTCTCTGTCGGAAAAGGAGCTGGATGAGATCCGGGGAAACCGGATGTCGATGATTTTCCAGGATCCTCTGACTTCCCTGAATCCTGTTTTTACCATCGGAAATCAGATCACGGAAAGCATCCGCACGCACATGCATCTGGACAAAGAGGAAGCCAGGGCGAGGGCGGAAAAGATTCTTTCCCAGGTGGGCATGCCGGACGCGCATGCCGCCATGAAAAAATATCCCCATACGCTGTCGGGCGGAATGCGCCAGAGAGCCATGATCGCCATGGCGCTGTGCTGCAATCCCGCGCTGCTGATTGCGGACGAGCCTACGACGGCGCTGGATGTGACCATTCAGGCGCAGATCATGAATCTGCTGAAAAAACTGAAAAAAGAGATCGGGATGTCGCTCATCCTGATCACCCATGATATCGGCCTGGTCGCCAGCATGGCGGACCGGGTTCTGGTGATGTACGCCGGGCAGATCATTGAGGAAGCTCCGGTGAAGGAGCTGTTCGCTTCTCCGCATCATCCCTATACAAAGGCGCTGCTGGCGACGGTTCCCAGCATCTATGACGCGCCGGACAGAGAGCTTGTTTCCATTCCAGGCATCGTTCCGGAAAATTACGATTCCATTCCGGGCTGCCGTTTTGCGGACCGCTGCGCGTTCCGCACGCCAGAGTGTGACAGCCCTCAGCAGGATCGGGAGGTGGGAAAAGACCACAGGGTCAGATGCGTAAATGGAGGATAACGAATTGCAGAAGAACGAAAGCAACATCAATGTGCTTCCGGGAAAGGAGCCTCCGGAGGGAGGACGCACTTTGCTGGAAGTGGAGAATCTGAAAAAATATTACCCCATAAAGGGCGGTATCATCACCCATACCACAGGACATATTCATGCGGTGGACGGCGTGAGCTTTTCCGTCCGGGAAGGGGAAACGCTGGGACTGGTGGGAGAGTCGGGCTGCGGCAAATCCACCATCGGCAGGCAGATCGTCGGGCTGGAAAGGCCGACAGAAGGAATCATCCGATATGACGGAAAGGATCTGTCCGCTCTGAAGCCAAAGGAGATGAAGGGAATTCGGACGCAGCTTCAGATGGTGTTTCAGGATCCGTATTCCTCTCTGAATCCCAGAAAACATATTTATGAAATTCTCGCGCAGCCCATGCTCTACCATCATATCGCCACAAGGGCGACGGTGGGAAAGGAGCTGGAGCGCATTCTGGATATGGTGGGCCTTTCCAGAAACGTGCTGGGCAGGTATCCCCATGAATTTTCCGGCGGCCAGAGGCAGAGAATCGGAATTGCAAAGGCATTGTCCTTAAATCCACGCTTCCTGGTCTGCGATGAGCCGGTGAGCGCGCTGGACGTATCCATTCAGGCGCAGATTCTGAACCTGTTAAAATCCCTGCAGAAGGAGCTGAACCTGACCTGCATTTTTGTGGGACACGGTCTGGGAGCGGTGAATTATGTGAGCGACCGGATCGCGGTCATGTATCTGGGAAAGATTGTGGAGATCGGAAAAGCGGCGGATGTATTCCGCTCGCCCGCCCATCCCTATACAAAGGCGCTGATTGCTGCAGCGCCGGTGCCGGACCCGGAGGCCGCAAAGCAGGAAACAAAGCTTCTGGAGGGAGAGGTTGGTTCCAGCCAGGAACCGCCTTCCGGATGCAGATTCCATCCCAGATGTCCCTTCGCACAGGAAAGCTGCAGGCAGCAGGTGCCGCAGATGTGTGAGGTGAAGGCGGGAAGCGGCCATTTCGCGGCCTGTCCCGTCCGGAACGGAAAGGAGGAACAGGCAAATGGGTAAATACATCATTAAGCGGATTCTGATCGCCATTCCTGTTCTGATCGGAATCACCATCATCGATTACGTGATCATGTGCATGGCGGGAAGCCCGCTTGAGATGCTTCAGGGCCCGAGAATTTCTCAGGCGGCGGTGGAAGCCAGGGCGATCCAGCTCGGTCTGGACAAGCCGGTCTATGTACAGTATTTTGTCTGGCTCGGCCAGCTGCTTCAGGGGAATATGGGTTATTCCATCGACAGCTACCAGCCGGTTGCGGACATGATTTTAAGCCATCTGGGCCCCACGCTCCTTCTGATGGGAGTGTCCCTGATCGTCAGTCTCCTGATTTCGGTGCCTGCGGGAATCTACAGTGCGGTGCATCAGTATTCCAAGGGAGACTATACGGTGGTTACGCTTTCCTTCCTGGGAAGCAGTATACCCGGCTTTTTCCTTTCCCTGCTTCTGATTTTCGTTTTTACGATCAAGCTGGGATGGCTTCCCTCCAGCGGCATGACGACGCTGGGAACGGCGGGAGGCACGGCGGACATCGCGAGGCACATGGTGATGCCTGTCATCGTTCTTGCCACCTCCATGGCCGGAACGAACATCCGTTATATCAGAAGCGCGGTGCTGGAGATCCTGCAGCAGGATTATCTGCGCACGGCAAAGGCAAAGGGAATCGGTAGATTTAAGGTGATCAACAAGCATGCGCTGAGAAACGCCCTGATCCCCATCGTGACGGTGATCGGCATGGAAATCCCGATGCTGTTCGGCGGTCAGGTTATTGTGGAACAGGTATTCTCCTGGCCGGGACTGGGCCTCATGACCATGAGCGCCATCACCAGCAGGGATTATCCTGTGATCATGGGTGTATGCCTGCTTTCCGCCGTTGTCGTTCTGGTGGCGAACCTGCTGACGGACATTCTGTACGCGCTGGTAGACCCCACGATTCAGCTTCAATAGGGTCAGGGGGTGAAATGATGAAGAAAAAAGAAAAGTTTGTGTCCCAAACGCCACTGGCAGCAGGAACGGCTGCCGGGGAAAAAGCGGTGAAGCAGGATATTTCAAATGAAAGCTATTTTCAGACCGTATTCCGCAGGTTCCGCAGACACCATCTGGCGGCGGTGAGCCTTGTGGTTCTGGTCATCATTGTGGGAGCCGCGCTTCTGGCGCCGGTGATCGCTCCCTACGACCCGGATGCCATTGTGGGTCCCTTTTCCGGTGCGCCGAGCGCGCAGCACTGGCTGGGAACCGATCAGATCGGACGTGACGTGCTGAGCCGTCTTCTGTATGCGACCCGGATTTCCCTTCTGGTGGGCGTGCTGGCGACGCTGATCTCCACGGTGATCGGCGTGGTGCTGGGCCTTCTCGCCGGATATTTCGGCGGCGTGGTGGATATGATCATCATGCGCTTTACGGATATGGTGATGTCCTTCCCCTATATTCTGCTGGTGCTGGTAGCGGCGTCCATCTTCAAGCCGGGGCTGTGGAGCATTATTCTGATTCTGGGCTTCGTGGACTGGCCGGGCATCGCCAGACTGGTGAGAGGAAATGTTCTTTCCCTGCGGGAAAGCAACTTTGTAAAAGGAAATCTGGTGGCGGGAATGCCCATCAGACACATCCTGTTTTCGGAGATTCTGCCGAACACCATGGCTCCCATTCTGGTGTACGCCACCTCGGTGCTGGCCCTTTCCATGCTGGATGAAGCGGCACTGAGCTTCCTTGGCATGGGCGTGCAGCCTCCTACGGCGAGCCTTGGAAACATGCTTAACGGCGCCCAGTCTCTGACCGTGCTGACGAAGCAGCCCTGGCTGTGGATTCCGCCCGGACTGATGATCGTGATTCTGGTCATCGCCATCAATTTTATCGGGGATGCTCTGCGCGACGCGCTGGACCCCAACAGCAAAACCTGAAACGGATAGCTGCGGCTGATCGGACGCTCCGGCCGGCCGCAGAGAAGAGGGCGTTTTCTGCCGCAGGGCGGGGAGCGCCTGATTTCATATAAAGAATGGAGATTAAAATGCAGAAAAAATTAGAAGAAATGTTTGAGTGGTTTCACAGAAATCCGGAGCTGTCCTATGAGGAATACCGCACCACGGAGCACATCCGGCAGATTCTGACGGACGCGGGGGTGGAGATCCTGCCGCTTCCGCTGGAAACGGGGCTTGTGGCGGTAGTTCGCGGGGAACAGGAGGGGCCGGTGCAGGCGCTTCGCTGCGACATCGACGCGCTCCCTATCCTGGAGGAAACGGGGCTTTCCTACGCTTCCGAAATTCCGGGGAAGATGCATGCCTGCGGGCATGATTTCCATATCACGGCCGGACTGGGCGTGGCGCTTCTGCTGCAGGAAAGAAAGCAGGAGCTTGCCGGAACGGTGAAGATCCTCTTCCAGCCCGGTGAAGAATCCTCGCTGGGCGCGCTGAAAATGCTGGAAACGGATGTGTGCGACGATGTGGAATTTTTCTGGGGGCTGCATGCGGATCCCACAAACGAGGCGGGCGTCATCGGCCTGCGGGCAGGATACGTGTCGGCGGCGGTTGACCGGTTTGTGCTCACAATAAAGGGCGTTGGCTGCCACGGAGCCCATCCGGACGACGGAGTGGATCCCATTCCCGCCGCCTGCGCAGTGGTGCAGGCTCTGCAGACCATCGTGACGAGAAACGTGAACGCCTTTCATCCGGCGCTGATCAGCGTCACCCGGATAGAAGCGGGCAATACCTGGAATGTGATTCCCGAAACAGCGGAACTGGAAGGAACGGTGCGCACCATGGACCGGGCGGACAGAGAGCTGTTTGAGAAAAAAGTGGCGCTGATTGCGCAGAAGACGGCGGAGGCCTATGGCGCAGAGGCGCAGGTACAGTGGATTCCCGGCCCGCCCGCCGTCGTCAACGATGAGAAAATGGCGGAATACGCGGCGGATGTGGCCCGCAGACTGGGCTTTTCGGTGGTGCCGGAGGAACAGTCCCTGGGCGGAGACGACTTCTCCTTTTATGAGGAAAAGGCGCCTGGCTGCTACATCAAGATCGGAACCGGTAAAGGGCAGCTGATCCATCAGCCGGGCTTTGCGGTGGAAGAGAGCGTGCTGGAGCCGACGGCAGAGTATCTGACGGAGGTGCTGATGGGGGAGAGGTAGAGAGCGCTTTTTAAGTGGTGAAAGAAGATCAATAAGAATGTCCCTGTGGAAACTGATCCTTTATGTTGATTTGGGTGTTTCCGCAGGGATTTTTAGTTAATAACCATGGTTGACTAAAAAAGTCCTATATAGTAATATTCCATATAGGAGGAAATGTAATGCAGACAAACGGTGGATTTTTGATCTCTCAGATTAAGCAGCTTAGTGGACGAATTTTTAATTCTCTTCTACAGAAAGCGGGAATTGAAGAATTCAATGGAGCGCAGGGGCGGATTCTGTATGTGCTCTGGCAGGAAGATCATCTTCCCATTGTGGAATTGTCACGAAGAACCGGACTGGCGAAAACTACATTGACCGGGATGCTGGGCCGGATGGAGGAAAGGGGATTTTTGAGCAGAATTCCGGCTCCGGAGGATCGGCGGCAGCTGCAGATCGTTCTGACGCCAAAGGCTCGGGCATTGAGTGGGAAATATGATGAAGTATCGGACAAAATGGGTGAGCTGTTCTACAAAAGCTTTAGCGATGAAGAAATTATCCGGTTTGAAGAGATGCTGGAAAGGATACGACAGAATCTGCAGGAGGTTTGAGAAAAACGAATCCATCAGTTGGGGGCAGGAAAAGGAGGAAATGATGGAGCGAAAACTGACAGAGGAAATCAGGGCGCTTGTGGAGCGTTCAAAATTTGTATTTGTGGCATCTGTGGACGAAAGCGGAGAGCCGAACATTAAGGTAATGTTTGCGAAGGCTCGTGACAAAATGGGTGTGTACTATATGTCTACCAATTATTCTTCAAAAAGAGTGCAGCAGTTTCAGCAGAACCCGAAAGCATGTATTTATTTCTGTGATGAGAAGAATTTTCAGGGACTCCGTTTGAATGGTAATATGGAAGTATGTACGGATCGCGCGAACAGGGAGCGACTCTGGGAGGAAAGGGATATCATGTATTATCCGCAGGGGGTGGATGATTCGGATTACTGCGTACTGAAATTCACCGCGCAGAGAGGAAATTATTATCACGGCCTAAGAAACGTGGATTTCCAGATTGGAGAACTGGAAGAAGGAGGGACGGGCGTATGAGAGCAAACTGTCTGGGGGAAAATGCCGTTATTGGGCTGGTCTCTCCAAGTTACATTGCCGTGCCGACACAATATGAGAAAATTATTTCCGGTCTGGAGAGAAAGGGATTTACTGTAAAAACAGGAAAATACCTGTATCAGACAACATATGGATATCTTGCCGCAACATGGGAGCGGGCAGCAGATTTGAATAATATGATATGTGATAATGGGGTGAATATGCTTTTCTTTGGAGGAGGAACGGGCAGCGTTCCGCTGTTGCCATATATTGAGTATGAGAACATACGAAAGCACCCGAAACTGTTTGTAAGCTACAGTGACGGAACTTCAATATTGAATGCCATTTATTTTCAGACAGGGCTGGAAACCTACTATGGTCAGATGCCGGGACTGTTTGAAAATATTTCAGAGGCTGATTATTTTCAATTTTCTTCTCATTTCGTGGAAAACAGTGCAGATTGCTTGCAGGGAAATGGAAAGTGGAAAACGATTTGTGGCGGAACAGCAGAAGGAATATTGGTAGGGGGATATCTGGGAAATGTTGCGCTTGAGATTGGAAGCCAGTATTTTGATCTGAAAAGGGAAGAAAAATATCTGCTTTTTCTTGAGGACCATGAACGATTTTCCAGTGTGGCGGAAGTTGATATGTATCTCTCCCATATAGAGCAGAACGAGGGAATAAAAAACGTTTCAGGGCTTCTGTTTGGCTGCTATTCCAGCGGAGAGGATAGCGCTGAAAGTCCGCTTCATCAGCTTTTTGAACTGCTGGAGCGTTTTGGAAAGAGGAACGGCATTCCGGTAGTATACTGTGATGAGTTTGGCCACGGTGAAAAACATGCAATACTTCCGATCGGAAGGAGAGTTGTGTTGGATGCAGACGGTCAGGTTCTTCAATTTTGAACCGTTAAGAAGATGCCTTTGTTATGCGGTATACCTGTTGCCAGTCAAAAGCCTGGCGTTATGCTGCAGATGCTCAGGTCTGCCTGGATACGCCATTGGTGAAACTCATATACGATAAAAATATGTGGATCACTTATTCCTGTCAGAAAAAAATTATGCTATCATGAATCCAACAGAATGGAAACATTCAGAGAGGGGGATGTCATGAAAAAACAATCTGAAGGTCCGGCAATTCTATTTTTACTGCTCCGCCTGTTCATCTGCCTGTGGCTTGGGTGGACAGCCCTGAATGTGTGGGGAATCGGCGGAAGGATTGTGGACTGGTATACGGACGAGACGGTTCTGAGTCTGGCCAGAGAGTCTTTCTGGTGTAACGAGGGACTTTGGATTGCCATGGGGCTGGCCGGTATTCTGATTCTGTGGGATATGGTGAAAATCTGTCGCTATGTAATCGTAAAATATCTGCTGGAAAAATCGTGTAGACTGCGGTTTGGGCCCTGGACCGCCGTTGTATGGGTGACCTTTCTTGCAGTCGGCGCCGGACTTGTTTTTCAGGGATGGAGGCTGATGGCCCCTTATGAAAGGGCGATTGACGATTATCTGGCCGGAGGAGAGGGGCGGGAAGAGTCGGAGGTCCCTTATCCGCCGGAACCCATCTACCGGAAGATTCCGGATGAGCCGATTGTGTCAATCCAGATCAACACAATCAAGGATTATCCGGCTGCCGGAACGGAAGATTTCCAGGCCTTTCTGGACGGGCTGTCCGGGCTGGAGAAGGTAGACCCGCTGGAACAGCAGGATATGGTGCGGGGAGAGGAGGATCTCGCGGTCACACTTCGTTATGAAGGAGAAAAAAGAGCGACGCTTCTGTTTTTTCAGCCGGAGGCAGAGGCGGAACAGTGGTACGTGGAGACAGAAGACGGAACGATTTTTGAGGGCGGAGATTTTATAGAGGACTATGTAAATGTGGCGAGGACGGAGCCGGAGGGCTCAGAGGAAAGCGCTGCCGGAGAGCTTCTGTTTGAACCGGAGAAAATACAGCAGTACGTGAATCTGAACCGTCTGCTTGCTGACCTTGGAGTTTCCTGTAGCACACAGGATATGAGAGCGTTTCTGGCAATGGAAACGTTGGACCAAATGGAGCTGTGGGATACACAGGAAGAAGCGCTTCAGGCAGCCAGGGAGGAACTGGCCTGGCGGATGCAGCAGTACAGGTATGCGGTTCAGGAGGGCTATGCGCTGACGGAGGAAGAGCTTGACGAACGAATGGCGGAAAGAGATGCCATGATAATGGCTGCGCCCAATTTTTCCGATCTGGAAGCTGCTTTTGAGGAATGCGGAAGCTCATATGAGGAATATCAGCAGGCAGTCCGGGAGGAATACCGGATCACCTGTACCATAGAAAAGCTGTATGATGCAGTGTATGAGGAATTCCGGCATGGAAATGACAGGATCGGTGACACGGTGTGCGGGGATGTGGCGGAATACTGGAGCTGTTATCTTGCCGGGATCGTATACCCGGCCACAGAGGACTGGAAAGAAACGACGCTGGTGCCGATGCTGGAGGAGGCGGAGAAATTCTGCGTGTCTCTGGACTGGCAGGAACTGAACCAGACTTCGCAGGAAACGGGATTTTCTTTCGCAGAGTTAAAAAATCTGCAGTTTTGTTTTTCCAGCGGGGCAGGAGCCTGGTCAACTCTTCTGACAATCCGGGAGGATGGGAGCTTTTCCGGAGAATATCATGACAGCGATATGGGAGTGGCGGGAGATAATTTCCCGAACGGAACCTGTTATAAGTGTAACTTTTACGGCAGGTTTACGCAGCCCGTAGAAGTGAATACATATACGTATTCCGTGAAGATTGCAGAAATCGCTTATGAAAAGGAGGCGGGTACGGAGGAGATTATCGATGGAATTCGCTACTGTTATGAAAGTGCATATGGCCTGGAAAATGCTGAAAATATTTTGATCTATCTTCCCGGCGCACCGTTGGATGAACTTCCTGAGGAATTCCGAAGCTGGATTGGTTATTATGATCTTTCTCGTACCACGGAGACGGAGCTTCCTTTCTATGCGCTGAATAATGAGGCGCAGCAACAGGGATTTACCAGCTATGACATTGGGGAAAGCATACAGAATCGACTGACGTATATGGAGGAACAATCCGACGCACTGGAACGGGATATACAGGAGAACGCTTCCCTAACCCAGGCAGATCTCAATGTGAAGTCACAGGAACTGTATGATATGTGGGATTCCATGCTTAATGAGGTATGGGAGACTCTGAAGCAGACGCAGGATGCGGAAACCATGGAAAAGCTGAACGTACAGGAAAGAGAATGGATTGCCTGGAAGGAGCGTCAGATCCGGGAGGCCGGTGAGGAATTCGAAGGCGGAAGTCTGCAGCCAATGGTCTGTGCGCAAAAGGCGGCGGAACTTACCAGGGAGCGGGTATATGAACTGATCGCCGTACTGGATCCAGAGTAAACAGGAATGCCAAAAAAACAGGGATATGGCTCAAAACCACACCCTGTTTTTTGCTGAAAAATTTTAAAAATAATCCGAAAAATAAGGCTTCTCCACCGGAATCAGCCGTTCCAGCCAGGTAAGCATGTAGTATTCGGTCCGGATTTTTTCATGATCGTACAGATAGCTGGGGCGTTTGTATCCCATGAGCATGGTGGTCAGGGTGTTGATATCCAGCTCCACCACGTTAATGGACTGGTTGTTTTCCACCCTCTCGCACCGGGTCTCTCCTCCCTTCCAGGAGACCAGATAGTCGCCGGTATTCCAGGGAGCCATTTCGTCTGTCACCCGGAAGTGGATGCGGAAATCCTCGGGCTGAATCTGCCAGGGATATTCCCGCAGGAAGGCTTCCGCATCGATGATCCGCGCCATGATATAGGGAGAGATGGTTTCCGTGATCTCGCTGTCCTCCAGCAGGTAGGCCATGGGTTCGCCGGAATAGTTGTCCCCCACCACCTGGGTGATCATGGAAAAATGCGCGGTAATATAATTCCACAGACCGTAATTGGCTTCGATGTTCAGATAGACCATTTCCTTGATATGGAAGATCTCATTCGCAATGTAATAGACGATATAGCCGAGCGGCTTATGTTCTTTATTATAATAGACGGCGACAATCATGTCGTCGTTTTCCCATCGCCAGTATTCGTCCCAGGCCAGGCTGTCGCGGATCAGGGCGCCGTGGCGCTGGACGGCGAAATAGGAATATACGTTATGAAAATCCTCTGAGTCCTCGCTGACCCGTTCCACCATGCCCTCCACCGGACGGGGCTTCGGCAGCTGGGTATCCCGGATGGTAAAGGCGATTTTGTCAGATACGATCTCCCAGCCCATCTTCCGGTAAAAGGGAATCGAGTAAGGGTAGAGGAAGGAGATCGGAAATTCCTGCTCATGCATGTAGTTGATGGCCCGGCGCATCAGGGAATGGATCAGACCACGCCCGGTATATTCCGGGTAGGTGGCGACGCCAGTGATGCCTCCCATATCCATGATATTGTCGTGAATGTTCACTTTCATGGAATAAACCACGATCATGGACGCCAGCCGGTCCTTGTAAAACCATCCGAGAACATAGGCCTTCTCCAGCATGGGCCGCTTGGCGGATATGAATTCATCCTGCTGCCAGCCAGTCTGAAGGAGCTCATAGGAGGTCACCTGAAAGGCGTAGGTGAGAAGGGCGTTGAACTGCTCCAGATCGCTGTTGTCCAGCTCGCGCATCCGGAAATCTCCCTGCGTCTCCAGATAAACGTGGGAATCGGACGTATCCGCCGGGGTTATGCATTTGTTGTCATTGTCTTCCTTTTTTTCCATAAAATCCTCTTTGCTGCACTTTGAAGCACGTTGACATCATGAAACCATATCTATTTTACCTCAGGAAAAACGAGGCGTCCATGCTTTTTTCATATTCCAGGATAAAAAAATAAGCTCCGCCGATACAAAATCCTTGCTATTAAAAATCCCCTATGCTATAATTAGAACGACGGGCAATGACAAAAAATTAACAATATGGTCAAAGCCCGATAAATCCGCTTTTTAACAGAAAGAATAATGGAGGAAAGAACATGGCAAAGAAAATCGTTTTGGCTGGTGCATGCCGTACGGCCATCGGAACCATGGGCGGCAGCCTGAGCACGACTCCGGCGGCTGAGCTTGGTGCGATCGTCATCAAGGAAGCGTTAAAGAGAGCGGGCGTCGCTCCGGATGCAGTGGATCAGGTATATATGGGCTGCGTTATCCAGGCAGGCCTGGGACAGAACGTTGCTCGTCAGGCATCCATCAAGGCAGGCCTGCCGATCGAGGTTCCTGCCGTTACCATGAACGTTGTATGCGGTTCCGGACTGAACTGCGTGAACCAGGCCGCACAGATGATTCTGGCAGGCGAGGCTGACGTGGTGGTTGCAGGCGGCATGGAGAACATGTCCATGGCTCCTTACGCGATCCCGCAGGGACGTTACGGATACAGAATGGGAAATGCGACCATGGTGGATACCATGGTAAACGATGCGCTGACTGATGCCTTTAATCAGTATCACATGGGTATCACCGCTGAGAACATCTGTGAGAAATGGGGACTGACCAGAGAAGAACTGGACGAGTTCGCCGCATGGAGCCAGCAGAAGACGGTTGCCGCACAGGAAGCCGGAAAGTTCGACGACGAGATCGTTCCCGTTGAAGTGAAGAAGAAGAAGGAAACCATTATTTTCAATAAAGATGAAGGTCCCCGTCCGGGAACCACGAAAGAGAGCATCGCGAAGCTCCGTCCTGCGTTCAAGAAGGACGGTATCGTGACCGCTGCCAATTCCTCCGGAATCAACGACGGCGCGGCTGCCGTGATCGTGATGAGCGAGGAGAAGGCGAAGGAACTGGGCGTTACCCCCATGGCTACCTGGGTTGCCGGAGCGCTTGCGGGCGTAGATCCTGCCATCATGGGAATCGGACCGGTAGCTGCCACGAAGAAGGTGATGGCAAAGACCGGAATGACCATTGATGACTTCGATCTGATCGAGGCGAATGAGGCGTTTGCCGCTCAGTCCGTGGCTGTTGGCAAGGAACTGGGCATCAACATGGATAAGCTGAACGTGAACGGCGGAGCCATCGCTCTGGGACATCCCGTTGGAGCCAGCGGCTGCCGTATTCTGGTGACGCTGCTTCATGAGATGGTGAAGAGAGATGCGAAGAAGGGGCTTGCAACCCTGTGCATCGGCGGCGGAATGGGCTGCGCTACCATTGTGGAGAGAGATTAACAGGAATAAAAGGGAACGGTAAAACGTCCCTTCCCAAAACGGATGATTAGCCGGCGTTTCCGCCCGCTAATCATTCGTTATGAATAAATCAGATTTCATTTGAAGAGAGGATGAAAGAGATGGATTACATTGTGTATGAACAGAAAGGGAACTACGCGGTAATCACCATCAGCCGCGAGAAGGCGCTGAACGCGCTGAATTCCCATGTGCTGGAAGAGCTTGACGCTACGCTTGACGCCGTGAATCTGGACGAGGTGAGATGCCTGATTCTGACCGGCGCAGGACAGAAGTCCTTCGTTGCGGGCGCTGATATCGGAGAGATGAGCACCCTGACCAAGGCGGAGGGAGAGGCCTTCGGCAAGAAGGGAAATGATGTTTTCCGTAAGCTCGAAACCTTCCCGATCCCGGTAATCGCTGCGGTGAACGGCTTTGCCCTTGGCGGCGGCTGCGAGATCTCCATGAGCTGCGATATCAGAATCTGCTCTGACAACGCGGTGTTCGGACAGCCTGAGGTTGGCCTTGGAATTACCCCCGGCTTCGGAGGAACCCAGAGACTTGCCCGTCTGGTCGGCCCTGGAATGGCGAAGCAGATGATCTATACCGCAAGAAATATCAAAGCGGACGAAGCTTACAGAATCGGTCTTGTAAATGCGGTTTACCCGCAGGAAGAGCTGATGGCTGCCGCTGAGAAGATGGCTGCCGGCATCGCGAAGAACGCCCCCATCGCTGTCCGCAACTGCAAGAAGGCCATCAACGAGGGCCTGGATGCGGATATGGACGAAGCGATTGTGATTGAAGAGAAGCTGTTCGGCGACTGCTTCGAGTCCTATGACCAGAAGGAAGGAATGGCCGCTTTCCTTGAGAAGAGAAAAGTGGAGAAGTTCCTGAATAAATAAGTTTCCTATCATTATAACTTTACATATATAGGAGGATACATTCATGAAAGTTGGTATTATTGGTGCAGGAACCATGGGTTCCGGTATTGCACAGGCTTTTGCCCAGACCGAAGGCTATGAAGTGTTCCTGTGCGATATCAATGAAGAGTTCGCCGCAAACGGCAAGAACAGAATCGCAAAGGGCCTGGAGAAGAGAGTTGCCAGAGGAAAGATGGAGCAGGCTGCTGCTGACGCTATCCTGGCAAAGATTACCACCGGCGTGAAGACGATCTGCACGGACTGCGACCTGGTTGTGGAAGCTGCCCTGGAGAACATGGAGATCAAGAAGCAGACCTTCAAAGAGCTGCAGGACATCTGCAAGAAGGACTGCATCTTCGCAACCAACACTTCTTCCCTTTCCATCACGGAAATCGGAGCAGGCCTGGACAGACCCGTAATCGGAATGCATTTCTTCAATCCCGCTCCTGTTATGAAGCTGGTTGAAGTAATCGCAGGACTGAACACCCCTGACGAAGTGGTTGAGAAGATCAAAGAGATCTCTGTTGCCATCGGCAAGACCCCTGTTCAGGTGAACGAGGCCGCCGGATTCGTTGTAAACAGAATCCTTGTTCCCATGATCAACGAAGCAATCGGCATCTATGCAGACGGCGTTGCTACCGTAGAGGATATCGATACCGCTATGAAGCTGGGCGCAAATCATCCCATGGGACCGCTGGCTCTGGGCGATCTGATCGGCCTGGATATCGTGCTTGCCATCATGGAGGTTCTGCAGGCTGAGACGGGAGATCCCAAGTACCGTCCTCATCCGCTGCTTCGTAAGATGGTTCGCGGCGGTAAGCTCGGCCAGAAGACCGGAAAGGGCTTCTACGATTACAGCAAATAAGTCAAATACGGCAGTGTCGGCACTGTGAAGCTGTCTGAAACAGCAGCCGGCATATCCCGCGGGCAGGCCGCCGGGAAACGGAACGAAGAAAGCTCCGCCTCCCGCGACCTGCCGCCGTGTGAAATCAGGCGGACGATTTTCAGGATGTCCTGATCCCCGCAGAGGCGCCGGTGCGTGAAAGCGCGCGGCGGATGCGGGAACATAGATAAAACGGAGGAGTAAATAATCATGGATTTTACGTTAAGCAAAGAGCATGAAATGGCGAGGACTCTTTTCAGAGATTTTGCCGAAAAGGAAGTGAAGCCTCTTGCTCAGGAGGTTGACGAGACGGAAGAATTCCCCAGAGGAACCGTTGAGAAGATGGCGAAGCTGGGCTTCCTTGGTATTCCGATCCCGAAGGAGTACGGCGGACAGGGCTGCGATCCTCTGACCTACGCTATGTGCGTGGAAGAGCTTTCCAAGGTCTGCGGTACCACAGGCGTTATCGTATCCGCACACACCTCTCTGTGCTGCGATCCGATCCTGACCTACGGAACGGAAGAGCAGAAGCAGAAATACCTGGTTCCCCTTGCAAAGGGCGAGAAGCTGGGCGCTTTCGGTCTGACCGAGCCCGGTGCAGGAACTGACGCGCAGGGACAGCAGACCAAGGCTGTTCTGGACGGCGACGAGTGGGTATTGAACGGCTCCAAGATCTTCATCACTAACGGTAAGGAAGCGGACGTTTATGTGATTTTCGCAGTTACCGGCGTGACTGAGGATAAGAAGGGCAGAAAGAAAAAAATGATCTCCGCTTTCATCGTGGAGAAGGGAACTCCCGGCTTCAGCTTCGGAACGAAGGAGAAGAAGATGGGTATCCGCGGATCCTCTACTTATGAGCTGATCTTCACCGACTGCAGAATTCCGAAGGAGAACCTGCTTGGTGCAGAAGGCAAGGGCTTTGGAATCGCAATGCATACGCTGGATGGCGGACGTATCGGAATCGCTGCACAGGCTCTCGGACTTGCGGAAGGCGCTCTGGAGAACACCATCGCTTACGTGAAGGAGAGAAAGCAGTTCGGCCGCGCAATCGGTGCATTCCAGAACACCCAGTTCCAGATCGCTGACATGGCTACCAAGGTTGAGGCTGCTCAGCTCCTGGTTTACAAGGCTGCCATGGCAAAGGCTACCCAGAAGGTATATTCCGTGGAAGCTGCCAAGGCGAAGCTGTACGCTGCAGAAGTTGCCATGGAAGTTACCACCAAGGCGGTTCAGCTGCACGGCGGCTACGGCTACACGAGAGAGTACGATGTGGAGCGCATGATGCGTGACGCGAAGATCACCGAGATCTATGAAGGAACCAGCGAGGTTCAGAGAATGGTTATCTCCGGCGCCCTGCTGAAATAATTGATTTCGTTTAGCTGTTTGTGTGAGAATAGACAAAGAAACAAGGAGAGAAAATACAATGAAAATTGTTGTTTGTATTAAGCAGGTCCCTGATACAAAGGGCGGCGTGAAATTCAAACCCGACGGAACGCTGGACAGGGCTGCCATGCTGACGATCATGAATCCGGACGACAAGGCAGGACTGGAAGCGGCTCTGAGACTGAAGGATCAGTACGGCGCAGAGGTTACCGTTATCACCATGGGACTTCCCAAGGCAGAAGAGGTTCTGCGTGAGGCTCTGGCTATGGGCGCTGACAACGGCATCCTGGTGACCGACAGAGTGCTGGGCGGCGCAGATACCTGGGCTACTTCCCAGACCATCGCAGGCGCGATCCGCAACCTGGACTATGATCTGATCATCACCGGACGTCAGGCAATCGACGGCGATACCGCTCAGGTTGGTCCTCAGATTTCCGAGCATCTTGGAATCCCGGTGATTTCCTATGCACAGGACATCAAGATCGACGGCGACAGCGTGATCGTAGAGCGTCAGTTTGACGACAGATATCACGTGCTCAAGGCAAAAATGCCCTGCCTGATCACTGCTCTGGGCGAACTGAACGAGCCCAGATACATGACTCCCGGCGGAATCTTCGACGCTTTCAAGAAGGAGATCACTGTTTGGGGAAGAGCTGACCTGAAGGATGTGGATGATTCCAACTTAGGGTTGAAGGGATCCCCGACCCAGATCGCAAAGGCATCTGACAAGGTAAGAAAGGGTGCCGGCGAGAAGTTTACCTTCGATGCTCCGGATGAGGCTGCTTCTTTCATTACCGGAAAGTTACAGGAAAAGCACATCATTTAAATTTTAGGAAAAGTGTGGTGAATGAGGATGAATTTAGAAGAATATAAGGGAGTATACGTCTTTGCGCAGCAGGTAGATAACGTGGTGAGCGGTATCGCATACGAGCTGATCGGCAAAGGAAAAGAACTGGCAAAGGATCTTGGAACGGAAGTGACCGCTGTTCTGATCGGTTCCGACGTGAAAGGTCTTGCTGATGATCTGGCCGCTTACGGCGCAGACAAGGTGATCGTGGTTGACGATCCCGAACTGAAGGAGTACAGAACGGAGCCTTACGCACATGCTCTGGCTTCCGTAATCGAGAAATACAAACCCGAAATCATGCTGGTTGGCGCAACCGCCATCGGCCGTGACCTTGGCCCCCGCGTATCCGCGAGAGTTCATACCGGTCTGACCGCTGACTGTACCCAGCTTGAGATCGGCGATTTCCCGCTGAATCCTGTGCCTGGACAGGAGCAGAAGCACAATCAGCTGCTCATGACCCGTCCTGCATTCGGCGGAAACACCATCGCTACCATCGCCTGCCCGAACTTCCGCCCTCAGATGGCTACGGTTCGTCCCGGCGTTATGCAGAAACTGCCTAAGGTGGAAGGCGCCAAGGCGGTTGTGGAGGAGTTCAATCCCGGATTCACTCCTGACAACAAGTATGTGGAGATCCTTGACATCGTGAAGTCCGTTGTGGACACCGTTGATATCATGGATGCAAAGATTCTGGTATCCGGCGGCCGCGGCGTTGGAAGCCCGGAGAACTTCAAGCTTCTGGACGATCTGGCAGAAGCCATCGGCGGAACCGTGAGCTGCTCCCGTGCCGTTGTTGACGCAGGCTGGAAGCCGAAGGATCTGCAGGTAGGACAGACCGGTAAGACCGTTCGCCCGAACGTGTACTTCGCTATCGGTATTTCCGGAGCCATCCAGCATCTTGCCGGAATGGAAGAGTCCGACCTGATCATTGCCATCAACAAGGATGAGACCGCACCCATCTTCGATGTTGCTGACTACGGAATCGTGGGCGACCTGAACAAGATCGTTCCTCTCCTGACCCAGCAGATCAAAGCGGTTAAGGCACAGAATAAATAAATCAGTTTCCTGAAAAGAACGCTGCCGGAAAGCGGATAACTGCCGCAGGGCGGCGTTCTTTTTTCATGTGAAAGCTCCGGCAAGCGGCTGTGCAGACTGCGTACTTGTACGCAAGGATGCACAGACATTTGCCGGGCAAGGGAGAATAAGCAAGGAGGGTGATAGCCCGGATTGCGAATTCCCCCGGCGATTGCGGAGCAATCGGCTTTCACATGCGGCGCTGTGTGCGCACACAGTGTCTGACACCTGAAAAGAGGAGAAAGGAGTGAACGATGAGCGACTTTTGTTTAAGCTGCTGTTCTACGGCAGATCTGACGGCGGAGCATTTTCAGCAGAGGGGAATTTCCTATATCTGCTTCCACTATGAGCTGGACGGAAAGGAGTATCTGGATGACTGTGGAAAATCCATGGATTTTGAAACTTTTTACCGGGCCATGGATAATGGAGCGGATACCAAGACATCCCAGGTGAATACGGAAGAATTTGAAGCCTATTTTGAACCCTTCCTGAAGGAAGGAAAGGATATCGTGCACGTCTGCCTCTCCTCCGGCATTTCCGGTGTGTTCAACTCGGCGAACGTGGCGAAAGCCGAGCTGGAAGAAAGATATCCTGACCGGAAAATTTATGTGGTGGATTCTCTCGGAGCTTCCTCCGGTTATGGACTTCTGATGGACCGGCTGGCCGATCTGCGAGATGAGGGAATGAGCGCCGAACAGGTTTACGAGTGGGCGATGGCACACCGGCTGAACGTACACCACTGGTTTTTCTCCACGGACCTGAAATTCTACATAAAGGGCGGAAGAATCTCCAAAACGGCCGGTTTTGTGGGCGGCATGCTGGGAATCTGTCCGCTTCTGAACATGGACGATCAGGGAAGGCTGATCCCCAGGGCAAAGATCCGCAGCAAACGCAAGGTAATTCAGGCGATTGTGGATAAAATGGAAGAAAATGCCGACGACGGCCTGAACTATTCCGGCAAATGCTATATCTCCCAGTCCGCCTGCATGGAAGACGCCAGAGAGGTCGCCCGTCTGGTGGAGGAGCGCTTCCCGAAGCTGAACGGCAGGGTGGAAATCAACTATGTGGGTACCACCATTGGAAGCCATACCGGTCCCGGAACGGTCGCCCTGTTCTTCTGGGGAAAAAAGAGAGAGGCTTAAGTCATGTCTAAAAACAAGGAAATCAAGACCAACGCCATGCGCATTCTGGACCGCATGAAAATTCCCTATTCGCATTATACTTATGAATGCTAGGAGTTCACGGACGGCGTGCAGGTGGCGGATATGCTGGGGCTGCCCCATGAGAAGGTTTACAAAACGCTGGTGGCACAGGGAGCCTCCAGAGAATATTTTGTTTTCGTCATTCCCATCGAGGCAGAGCTGGATCTGAAAAAAGCCGCCCGGGCGGTGGGGGAGAAGTCCGTTTCCATGATTCATGTGAAGGAGATCAACTCCGTGACGGGCTACGTGCGCGGCGGATGCACCGCAGTGGGCATGAAAAAGCAGTACCGGACCGTGATCGACGAAAGCGCCGAATCGCTTTCTTCCATGATCGTCAGCGGCGGCCGGATCGGTTCGCAGATCGAGCTGGCACCGCAGGATCTGGCAGAGGCCAGCAGGGCGCAGTTCGTGGATGTCCTGGCGTAAGGAAAATGCCGGAACCGGAAGGCGTGGAAAAAGCGGCGGAATAAAAAGGGATAGAGAAAAAAGAGACAGAGGAATAAAAGAGGCGGCGGAATGAAACCTGTTGGGAAAAAAAGCGCACGGAGCGCCAGGGGATGGGATAAGCACATGTCGAAGAAGCTGGATTCCCTGTGCCTTGTGGCTTCCGTGGCGATCATTATAGTTACGGCGGCGCTGGAGCTTCGCGACCGCAGAAAAACAGATGAGGAAAACAGCTTTGGAAAAAGATAAGACGATAATGGATTATGATACGGTCAGTCTGGACGACGAGGGCAACGCAGTGGTGATCATCGATCAGACCCTTTTGCCCGGAAGGACAGAACTGATCCGTTTAAAAACGGCGGAGGAAATCTGGGACGCCATTTACCTGCTGAAGGTGCGCGGCGCGCCGGCCATCGGCGTGACGGCGGCGTTCGGCATCTACCTTCTTGCAAAAGCCTGCAGGGAGGAAAATTATGACAGATTTCTTGCAGAATTCAGAAAAAATAAGGAATATTTGGACTCTTCCCGTCCCACGGCCGTGAATCTTTCCTGGGCGCTGAACCGGATGGAGCGTGTGGTGACAGAAAACGCAGACCGCCCGGTGCCGCAGATCGTTTCCCTCCTGAAAAAGGAGGCGGAGGAGATTCGGGATGAGGATATCCGTGTGTGCAGAAAGATCGGGGAATACGGCCTGACGCTTGTGAAAAAGGGAGACGGCATTCTCACTCACTGCAATGCGGGCCAGCTCGCCACCGTCCGCTATGGTACAGCCACCGCGCCCATCTATCTGGGACAGGAGCAGGGATATGGCTTTCATGTGTATGCGGATGAGACCCGCCCGCTTCTGCAGGGAGCCAGGCTGACCGCCTATGAGCTGCTCTCCTCCGGCGTGGACGTGACCCTGATCTGCGACAATATGGCATCCACCGTGATGAAAAACGGCTGGGTGAACGCCGTGTTCGTGGGCTGTGACCGGGTGGCGGCAAACGGGGATACCGCCAACAAGATCGGAACCTCCGGCGTAGCCATTCTGGCGGCTCATTATGGCATTCCGTTCTACGTCTGCGCGCCCACCTCGACCATCGATCTGTCCACGCCGACGGGAGCGGATATCCGCATCGAGGAGAGGAAGGCGGAAGAGGTGAGCGAGATGTGGTACAGGGAACGGATGGCTCCGGAGGGCGTGAAAATTTTCAATCCGGCCTTTGATGTGACCGACCACAGCCTGATTACCGGCATCGTGACGGAATACGGCGTTCTGCGCGCGCCTTATGAAGAGGCGTTTAGAAATCTTCCGGGAAAGCGGGTCTGAAAGGCCCGACAGACCTGGAGAAAAGGAGACCGGCGTGTCCCGCTTCTTAATTCTTTTTTAAAAAAAGAAAAAAAGGATGGACTTTTTTCTCAAAATGGAATATAGTGAGGTTCGTCTAAGAGGGGCCGTGACAGAAAATTCAGTCCCCCAAAGAGGTGCCTTGCAGAATGAAACAAAAATCAATCGCAGTAACAAAAGCGGCGGAACGGAATTACAGGATGGATAACCTGAAGTGCCTGCTGATCTTTGCAGTGGTTTTCGGGCATATGCTGGAGCTGTTCATGGGAAAGAACGACGGCTTCAAGGTGATTTATCTGGTCATTTATTCCTTTCATATGCCGCTTTTTGCTTTTGTTTCGGGCGTGTTTGCCCGGTACAGCCCGGAAAAGATCAGAAACCATCTGATCTATCCGTATGTGGTTTTCCAGATCCTTTATCTGCTTTTTGCAAACAATGTGCTGGAAAAGGAGACGGAGGTCCAGTTTACCACTCCATACTGGCTTCTGTGGTATCTGTTCGCCAGCATCGCATGGAATCTGCTGCTTCCGCTGGTTCAGGGAAGCGGCTTTACCTGGCGGAAAAAGGCTGTGGTTCTCGCGGCCGCATTCCTGGCGGGAATTCTGATCGGCTTTGATGATAAGGCGGGCTATTACCTTTCCTTTTCCAGAATTGTGGAATTTTTCCCTTATTTTTTGATGGGAGCGTACTATCGGGAATGGTCGGACCGGAGGAAAACAGAGGCTCCGGAAAAGCGGTCATTGGCCGGTTTTCAGAGTTTTCCGGACGGTGCCTCTCCCGTGCGGACCGGGCAGCCGGAAGCAGCAGGAGAAGGGAGCTCTGCCGGAGTTTTCCTGAAACAGAGAATCCGAAAAGCGGCGGCGCGCCCAGTCTTTGCGCTCTGCCTTGGTGCTTTGCTCTGCGCCCTGATTTATGTGATCACGGAGAATGTGGATGAGATCAAATATGCCTGGCTGTATGGCTCCGTATCCTATGAGACGGGAAATTACAGCTGGCGTTTCCGCCTGCTGAGCATCGGTGCCGCCCTGCTGTGGCTGGTCTTTTTCCTGGTGAGTATTCCCGCAAGGAAGATCCCCTTCCTGTCCTATATCGGCGCCAATACCATGCCGGTCTATCTGCTCCATGGCTTTTTCATCAAGCTGATGAGCAAGAGCCGTCTGTTCAACGAGATCGAGCACGACCTGTTCACCGGCCTTCTGATCAGCGCTTTTCTGGTGCTCCTT